>Ga0308171_1000357_pt1 | contig 108031 bp, 116 predicted proteins | sample PhyGR1_FD_202135 | JGI IMG/M metagenome (GOLD analysis project Ga0308171, IMG submission 202135) | Phyllosphere microbial communities from UC Gill Tract Community Farm, Albany, California, United States - DLSLSG.R1 | ecosystem: Host-associated > Plants > Phyllosphere > Unclassified | place...
CCCTGGCGTCAAGGTCGGCCAGGATGAAGTCGGCGTCGTATCCCTTGTCGGCGAGCAGCACGCGAGGCTGTGGGCCGGGTTCGTCCATGACCGGCGCATAGCCCTTCACATCGGAGACCTGACCGCCTCTCAGCGAGACCGCGACAGGGAGGCCCAAAGCGTTGCTGCGGAGATGGATCTTGGTCGAGAAGCCACCGCGAGAGCGGCCAAGACCCTGGTCCTCATCCCCTTTTTTAGCGCGCCGGCGGCGTGCTGATGGGCGCGGATGATGGTGGAATCGATCATCTGGACGCTGCCATGCCCTGCGCCGGCCTCGTTCAGGGCCTCCAGCATCACCTCCCAGGTCCCCGCCAGCGTCCAGCGCCGGAACTGGCGATAGACCGAGTTCCACTCGCCGAAATGGCTGTGCAGGTCACGCCAGGCCGTGCCTGTCCGAGCGATCCAGAACACTCCGTCCAGCACCCGTCGGTGATCACGAGGACGCCGCCCCCGTCTCGGCCCCTTCTCGACAAAGAACGGCTCGAAGAACGCCCATTCCTCGTTCGACATCAAGCCACGAACCAACGCCACTCTCCGCAACGAGCAGCCTTGAATCAGTCATCTGGTGATTTGGGAATCCACTTTGTCCACACTACCTAGGCCGGAATCGAGGATGCGAGTCACGCCATTCCGATGAGCCTGAGCGTCTCGCCACGCTCCTGAAGCCATTCTGGACGTTCTGAGCAAGCGGCACAGGCCGTAGGCGCGCCGAAGTGGACGATCCTGAGAGCTATTTGTCATTGGTTGGGGGACCGCCTGATGGGACAGAACGTCCGCATTTCGGGCGGAAACCAAAGTCGCAAATCGACCCTTTCCGGGCATTAGATCTTAGGCCCGAGCGCCTCAATGATCAGGCAGTCCGAGATCGTGCCTTTGCGGCATTGCGACAGCAGGGCCGACAGTTCGCGTTTGAGGGCTTCCAAATCGGCGATCCTGCGTTCGACTTCGGTCAGATGCGCGCGCGCCAGGGCGTCCACCTCAGCGCAAGATTGGTCACGGCGGTCCGAGAGGGCCAAGAGGTCGCGCACCTGCTCAATCGAGAAGCCCAGGTCGCGGGCGCGGCGGATGAAGGACAGGCGGTTCAACTCCGCCACGCCATAGGCACGGTAGTTGCCCTCCGTGCGGGCCGGCGCGGCCAGCAGGCCGATGCGCTCGTAGTAGCGGATGGTCTCGACCTTGGTGTCGGTCCGCCGTCCCAGTTCACCGATGCTGAGCGTCACGCCCGTCTCCGGTGTTGTCAGTGTCCGCCGCCGAAGCGGATGCGCACCCCGCCGTTGACGGTGAAGCCGTCGGTCGGCCCCCAGGCGTCCGTCGTCCAGCGACCGTCATTGGCGCGCTGCGGCAGCAGCAGGGGGTGATGCTTGGTCACGCGCTCATTCAACAGGTTCTCGGCGTTCACGAACAGGCTGTAGCGGCCCAGGATGATCTCGCCCAGCAGGCCGACCTCCAGATAGGAGGGGCTTTCGCTGCGATAGGGATTCTCCTCCAGCGCCTGCTTGCCGGTGTAATAGACCTCCAGCCCCAGACGACCCCGGTCGTGTTCCTCCCACATGGCGACGAAGCTGGCGGTGTGGCGCGGGGTCACGGGCGTGTCGCGGCGCGACAGGCCGTCATCCTCGGGCTCGGTCGCATCGACGAAGACATAGCTACCCGTCAGGGTGAAGGGCGCGCGGCGATAGCGCAGCAGGGCCTCCAGCCCGCGCGTACGGGTCACGCCGTCGACATTGATCAGGCGGATGCGCTCCGGCCCGTCGTCCACGGCGCGCACGGCGTCGTTCAGGTCGGAGCCGAACAGGGTCAGGTTGGCCTCGATCGGTCCCTGGCGATAGCCGACGTCCAGCGAAGCCGTGCGGGCCACCTCCTCCTTCAGGCCCTCCAGCGGACGCAGGCGCGAAAGGCCGGTGGCCTCTGTCACGTCAATGAAGGGCGTCGGGGCGAAGAAGCCCTGACCGGCCGAGGCGCGCACGGTCCAGCGGCCGGGACGATAGAGGACGGACAGGCGCGGGCTGAACTGACCTCCGTATTCGCTGTGCTGGTCGAAGCGGGCGCTGCCGGCCAGCGTCAGGTCGGGCGTCACCTCATGCTCGACCTGGGCGAAGACGCCGGGGACCGTGTAGGTGTAGTCAAAGCCCGAGAAGGTCTGGCTGTCATAGCCGTCGGCTTGAACAGCCACCCCGGCCAGCCACGTGGTGGCGCCGATCTCTGAGCCGTATGAGGCTTCCAGGAAGCCGGTGTCGTGGCGGTCCTTCTCGAAGACCTCGCCGAACTGATGGTCGTGAGCTTGCGTCATCGCCGAGGCGCGCAGGTGAGCCATCCCCGATCCTGCCGGCATGCTGGCGACCAGGCCGGCGTCGAAGCGGTCGGTGTCCTGAGCCTGGACAAAGGGTCGCCCGTCGGGGACGACGCGGCCCGGCTCGGTTCCACCGCTGCGGGTTTCGGTCATGGCGCCGAGGGCGACAAAGGCCTCGCCGCCGTTCTCGCCCTGCCAGAAAAGGCGCGGGCGCAGCGACCAGCGCTCATAGGCGGCGATGTCGCTCCAGCCGTCGCCGTCGAGGTCCTGACGGCTCTGGCGATGATAGCCGCCGACCAGCGACTGACCCCAGGCGCCCCGGAAGGGCGTTGATGCGTAGGCCGTCAGGTCCTGCCCGTCACGGCTGGTAAAGTTGGCCAGGATTTCCGTTTCAGCTTCGTCGCCCGGACGGCGCGACACCAGGTTGATGACTCCGCCGAGCGCTGAAGGTCCGTAGAGAGCCGAGGCCGCGCCCTTGATGACCTCGACCTGACCCAGGTCGGTCGGGGGAATCTGAAGGACACCCAGCGACGACGCCTGACCACCATACAGAGGCAGCCCGTCGGCCAGAAGCTGGGTGTAGCGGCCGCTCATCCCCTGCATACGGATGTTGGCGGCGCCCAGGGCGGGCGAGGTCGTCTGCACCCGTACCCCGCCGGTCTCATTGACCAGCATGGCGATATTGCCGGGCGTCATCAGCAGCTTTTCCTCGATCTCCTCGCGGCCGATGACTTCGACACGGATCGGTTCGTCCTGGATGCGCCGGCCCGAGCGGGTGGCCTGAACGATGACATCCTCGACCTCGGTCGCCTCGTCGTGATGGTCGTCGTCGTGGACCTCCTGCGCCAGAACCGGAGAGGCGGTGGCCGACAGCAGGGCGACGACCGCCGCCAGCAGGACCTGACGACCACGAGGCGAAACGTAAGATGAGGACACGCGAGCTCCGAAACAGGCAGGAAGCGGGAAAGGAAACAGGGTCAGCCGACCAGCTTGTGGCGGGATTCTACCTTGAACCGAGGTGGCGTCTTCGTCGCATGCGCGGCCTTCAGTTCAGCGCGGGCATGGCGGATCACCTGCCAGCCGCCTTGCAAGGCCAGCCCCGCAATGAAGGCGGCGACCAGAAGGTCAGGCCAGCGCGTCCCGGTGCCGAGCACGCCCAGCGCCGCCAGCATGACCGCCAGATTGCCAAGCGCGTCGTTGCGCGAGCAGATCCAGACTGAACGCATGTTGGCGTCGCCGTTGCGGAAGCGGAACAGCATGACAGCGGTCACGACGTTGGCGATCAGGGCCGCCAGACCGATGACGCCCATGACCTCGGCCGCCGGCGTCTCGCCGCGCCAGACGCCCCACAGGGTCACAGCCGCGACCCAGCCGCCGAAAACAAGCATGGTCGCGCCCTTCAGCAGCGCCGCCCGCGCCCGCCAGACCAGGGCCAGACCGACGACGCCCAGGCTGATACCGTAGTTGGCGGCATCGCCCAGGAAGTCGAGCGAATCCGCCTGCAGCGACGCCGAGCCCGACAACAGTCCCGCCACGCCTTCGACCACGAACATTCCCCCATTGATTGCCAGCGCCAGCCACAGGGCCAGCCGCCAGCGCCCTTCCGGGGGCCGAGCCGTTTCGCACAGGGTGTCGTCGCAGCAGTTCGCCATGAGGGCGTCATGCACCCTGTAGTCGCTACAGGGTCAAGGGGCGCCGATGTCCGCTTCCCACCCTATTGAGCCGTCGGGGCTGTCCGCTTTCCGGCTGCGCCGACAATGTCGTGTTCTCGGCACGACGCCAACTTCGCACAGCGACCCGTTGCGGACGTCCAAGAACGGGCTTCTCTGCCCAGGATCCTTCGCACTGTTGGAGCTAAAATCGATCTCGACCGCCGCACGCAAGGAGCTCCGCGGCCAAGGCTGAGCCACTGGCTTCGAAGCAAAAAGCTAGGGAGATTTGGCGATCACGCTGATGTCGCCATTGCGTTCCAAATAGACAACGTCGGCGTCCTCGAGCTCCGCTAAGCCACGCGCGCGGATCGCCATATGCAGGTCGCCGCGGCCGATGCCATGGCGACGCAGAGCGGCTTCGTTCACCTCTCCCTTTTCGATCAGACACACGGACCGGCCCTTGAGCGCCGATGACAGGCTGGGCCAACGGATCACCGCATGCGACAACGTCGCGTGCAGCATCACCAGCACTAAAGTGGCCACCACGGTCGGCCAAAAAGGCGCACTACCGGTAAGAGCCCGGCTCAAGTTGGAGCCAACGATCACCGTTAGGATAATATCCAACGCCGTCCATTTGCCGAACGCCCGCACAGCCGCGAACCGCATGATGGCCAAGCCGATCAGAAAGATCAGCAAGGCACGCAACGACATCTGGGCCCAGTCGATGTCTTGGCCCTGAGCACCAATCAGGCCGTGAAAGGTCTGGGAATCGAAGACTTCCATGTCGATTCAACCGGCTGAGACAATAAAGGTTCAGCGCTTGAGGATCGCCGTCAGGGAGCCGTCGCCCTCCAGCAGCACGACCTCGGCTCGGGATAGGTCGCGCCCTCCCGCGTCGCGAACCGCGCTCAGTAATTCGTCCTCGGTTACCCGTTCGCGCTTCAGGGCATCGGGGATTGGCTGCCCATTCCGCGCCAGCACGGTCGGTTCTGCTCGGATGGTCTTGGCCAAGACTTTCCACTTCACGGATGACCAAGCGACTAGCCACTGCAACCCGATAAGAGTAGCGAAAGCGACCAGACCTTCGGCCAAGGCCACGTTCTCGTTCAACAGGATGGTCGCCAGGGTTGACCCTAGCGCCACCGTGACCACCAGGTCGAAGGCGTTAAGCTTGGACAGGGTCCGCTTGCCCGATAGGCGAAGGAAGAGCACAAGTCCCGCGTATGCCAGCGTGCCAACCAGCGCGGTTCGCGCCAGACCGGGCCAGCCCTGAAAGAGCATCTCTGTGAAATCCATTGCTGGCCAACACCTCGACGCCAAGATGGGTCCGCCTCAAGCTCGTAAAGTTCGTATCAGGAAAGAAGATTCGTAGTTCCGACTTTTGCGAGTAAGGAGAGAACGTCAGCCTCCCACCCCTCCCGGACTTTCTGAAGGTCCGCTCGAGGGCGTGAGACTGGCGTTTGCGTCGAACGCCAGCGCACCACTTCGTAGAAACGGCGGTGGTGCGCCCGGAGAGATTCGAACACGTATCGTCAAATGTTCGATCTTCGCGCAAACGACGCCATCCGCTGGGCAATCCGATCGTTGCCACGCCACCAGCAAACTTTCTCGATCCTCCGGAAGTGACCGCGCGAGAAGCGCAGGGAGTAAAACCGGTGCTATTGGCCTTCTGGACCTCGACCAGCAGCGGGAACGAAAAGAAGTACAACTGCGCGTGCAAATGTCAGTTGATCAGAGGAAAAGGATGTCGATCGCGGACCAGTCAGCCTGTCATGGCGGTTGAGGATGACGGATAGATCACTCTCCCGTGGGGCGACCTTGTCGCTCCGGGCGTAGGCCGGGCCGGCTCTACCCTGTCGCCTCCCATCAGATGATCGACCGGATGGCCGCCCAGCAACAGGTAGTCAACAATGATCCGTCGATGACAGCGCCACCAGACGGCCTCTGAACACATCAACGCCAACTTTCGGCCGCTTCCCATCTCGAGCAGACGCGCGAACGCCTGGGCAAAGGGTTCGCCCAAGGCGTAGTCTGCGTAGTTGTGGAAGCTTTGCACTCGCCACAAGGCGTTACAATTCTCATCGACAGCATGCTGGCGAGGTCGTCGGCCGCCGAGGTCCGGTAGGTGTTCGTAGCCGATCTGCCGAATCTCGAGCTCGCGGGGAAAGGTCTCGAGGTTGAATGCCGGATTGCGACGGGAACGCGGAAACGCACGAACATCCACCAGTGTTTCGACGCCAGCGTGCCGAAGCATGTCAATGACCTCGGCGAGCGTCCTATCCGAATGTCCGATGGTTGTGAAACCGCTCCCCACGCCTTCATTCTCCCTGGGACGGCGAGCCGTTGGCAGCCGGCACGGGCCGAACAGACTGCCGCCCCGCCAAGCCATCCTACGCCTGCATGATCATGGTGAAGCCTCGGCGATCCAGGAAGTTCCTGAACCGCACTTGAAACTATGGACACAAGGAGTCCGCACAGGATTAGTCCCGACCCGACAACGCCCGGGTGCTGACAACACTCGTTTCGAGACGAAACCGGCGCCTGCCCGAGACAACGCCTGCACCTGCGCGTGAGCCAAGGGTTCAAAGTCTCAGCGGTGGCCGCTGTCTAGAAGCCGGCAGGACCGTTGCACCGCTGGCGCACCGCGGTTCCGGCTTCCTGATGCTCGACCTGCTCCCCAGCTGCGTCCCTCTTCACATCGCGCTAGATGACGCCGATGGACCAGAAGGCGCCGGCAAGAGAAGCCAGGGTCATCAGGAGCAGCGATCCTTCGAAGAAGGATGGTCTCCAACTGTTTGAGCGACGGCGTCTCGACGACATTTCGACCTCTTCTGATCCATGATGACCTTCAGGGCTAAATCCGTCGCACCACGAAGCGGAAGCGGCTGGCCATAAAGCTCATGCCACAGAAGGTTCAAGATGCGATCGGCTCCCCGCAAAGGCTCCATGCGAATCAGAACATCACAAGGACGACCCTTGAGTCTTTAACAATTGAGGGGTCAGTCGAACAACCTGCGTTTTCCTCTAGAGAGAGAGTAGAGACAACAATCGGCGATGCTTCCGTTGGCTCTGCTTCTGAAAACATCTCCTCGCAGGCTGTGAAGCGGTCCGGACCAAATCAGGTCACCCAAAGGCTTCGGTTCATCAGCTCCGGCCCACCGCGCAATCCGTGCGAAGGCGCGCGCTGGATCATCCTGGACTCTTCAACGAAGCGGCAGCGCAAGACGTCGAAAAGGCGTTGGGCGACGGGCTCCTGATAAGCAACCAGTCCGTTTGCGATGTCTTCTGACCGCGGAGATCGCCGTGGATCTCGTCGGGGGCCAGCCTTGCAGGGAACGTCAGCGGCTGTGGTGCGTCTCCTTCTCACGATCAGGGAAAGAAGTCCGAAAATGAACCTCAAGGCACAACCCATCAACTGCAGTCTGAAGCGCAGTTCCGACGAAGACAGCTCCACAGACGCGATGATCGCGACACTCTCGGAAGCCTTTCGGCGATTTGACGTCACAATCGCTCCCACTCTCCGTATGGCGGACCACGACGTTCTTCCGGGCGTCACCTCCAATGAAGGCGAAGGCGACGCCTGGCCTTCGCTTCGCAATCAGATTCTCTCGGCGGACATCCTGATTTTCGGAACGCCCATCTGGTTGGGGCAGGCGTCCAGCATCGCCAAACGCGTCCTTGAACGCATGGACGCCTTCCTCGAAGAGACTGACGATCAGGGACGAATGCCAAGCTATTCCAAAGTGGCCGTCGTAGCGATTGTCGGCAATGAGGATGGCGCACACGCGACGTCAGCTCAACTCTTCCAGGCGCTCAACGACGTCGGGTGGACGATCCCGGCCGTGGGGGCCTGTTATTGGGTCGGCGAAGCCATGGGTTCGGTTGATTTCAGAGACCTGCCGCAAACGCCTGACAAGGTGGCGAAGACGGCCGGAATGCTCGCCGCAAACGCCGCCCACCTGGCAGGCGTGCTGAAGCAGGAACCCTATCCAGGCTGACGCCCAGCAGGGAGGCCTGAAGCTGATGTCGAATGCACTTCGCGCCGCTCTTGACCTGCAGTCTCCTCCACGCCCTGCTGCTTCTGCTGCGCCTCCAGCCAACAGATCAACGAAGGCAACTTCCTGCGGAAACGCGCACTCTGCCCCCCCTCCCCGACCGCGATAGGCGATACGAATGACCAAGATCCGATCTGAGGACCATGATCACAGCGAACAGATTGCCGCGCTCGCTCACCAGCTTGGCCTGACGCCCGAGCAACTGTCCGCAAATCATTATGATCTGGAGATACACCGCGATGACGACGGCGTCTTTCTGGGATGGATCGTCACCTTCAGGGAGGGACCGCCAGCCGAAGTCTCGATCCCGATCCAGGGCGAGGGTCCTGGTGCATGGGCGTTCGTGGCGCTCCCAGAGGTTCCTGACGAAAAATTGGCGACCCTGACCGAGCTTTCCTCCCGCCGATCAGGTGATCACGACCAGGACGGACACGTTCCGTCGCAAACCGGTTAATGCCCGGGTCTCCTTGCTTGATGTGGTCGCCGTCGCGGCACCGATCGACATCCGATGATCGATGTATAGGTCAACCCTTGCCGTTCGAGCGCGCATCAGTGAGACTCCTTCGGATGACGAAGGCTCCGAAGACCCTCCCGCTCGGCAAGCGGCGCGAACTTGAACGCGCCGTCGAGATCCTGACTGGATCATTCGCGGCCGCCATCTCGACGCGTCAGGCCCCTCGCCTGCATGATGGCAAGATCCTCAAGATCGTACTGTTCGGCAGCTATGCGCGCGGCGACTGGGTCGATGATCCTGTCGGGCGCTACTTCTCGGATTTTGACCTCCTAGTGGTGGTGGACCACGAAGACCTGACCGACGCCGAGTTCTGGCATGACGCTGAACAGCGCTTGCTGGCCGAAACGGTCTCCGGTCAGTACCTGCGCACGCCCGTCAGCTTCATTGTTCACAGCCTCGACGACGTGAACCACAAGCTCGAGCACGGCCGCTACTTCTTCATGGACATCGTCCGCGACGGCGTCTCCCTGCTGCACACGCCCGGCGTAAGTTTCGTGAAGCCTCAACCCTTGGCGCCAGCTTCGGCGCTAAAGGAAGCATCTGACTATTTCGAAGAGTGGAGTTCTTCAGCCGCAAGCTTCCAGCGTAGCGCTGCGCATTCTATCGCCGACGGAGATCTGAAGCTGGCGGCCTTCCACCTGCATCAGGCAGCCGAGCACCTATACAACTGCCTACTGCTCGTCCTTACGCTCTATCGCACAAATTCATCGTTCTACGTAGACTGGTGGAACCGCTCGTTCCTCAACTGGCGGAGGTCTGGCCCCACGACACCAAGTTCGAGAAGCGGGCCTTCGAACTGCTCCGCGCCGCCTACGTGAAGGCTCGCTACTCGAAACATTACAAGATCACCGCAGAAGAGCTGGCATGGCTGACGGAGCGCATCCGTATGTTGCGAGAGATCGTCATCGACGCATGCGAAGAACACCTGACCGACCTAGCCAAGGCGGCAGAGTCTGAGAGTCCGTCATAGACGACGCCGCGCGCGTGTTCGAACGCCAGCAGAGCTGTTCACCCTCATTTGCTCATCGTCCTGCGACGTTGCCGTCCGGACCTGAACATAATCCATCAAGGAAGAGCTGGCGCTGAACGCCAAGTGAGACCGTGCAAAGGACATGTGGAACCGGCAGCGTCGGGAAGGTCTTTCCTTCGTGCGATCCAAGGAGAGTGTCGTGCCTTCCAGTTCTGATGTTCCACTGCGGCGTCCTGATGACAGGTCCGAGGACGATGCTTCTCGCCAGACGCCAACCCCACGCGACGTGCGTGCCGAGAAAGACAAGGTTGCCGAGAATCCTGCGGAAGGCCCGCGAAGTGAGGATTGACCGGCGCGGTCCGGGTCCAATCTCACCATAGGAGCGCCCTTATGAACCGTCTCGCCGATCAGACTGCCGCTTTGCGCCGTGAAGGTTATGATTTCATGGCGCGACGAGGTCGTCTTCACGGCCGACCATGGTTCGAAACCCGTCTGATGGGTCGGCCCGCCGTGATCCTCAGCGGCGGGAACGCTCCCGAACAGATGTACCAATCCGGTCGTTTCACGCGACGCGGCGCTCTGCCGCCGACCACCCTGAGGCTTCTTCAGGGTCGCGCGAGCGTCAATCAGCTCGACAGTGCGGCGCATCGCCAGCGTAAAGCCGCCTTTCTGGCCCTTCTCGGCGTGGGCGAAGCCCGCGCATTGTCCGACGACCTGGCGGTTCGCCTCACCGACCGCCTCGCACAGCCAGGAAGTTTCATTCTGCTCGACGAAGTCGAGGGTCTGCTCTGCGCTACCGCGCTCTCCTGGTTGGGAGCGCCGACACCGGACGAGCGTCAACTCGCTCGACGCACGGCCGAATATTCGGCAATGCTGGCCCACGCAGGATCGGCAGGCCCTTCTATCGTTGGAGCGCTTCTCCTGAGAGCGCGAAACGAAGTCTGGATGCGGTCCCTCGTGCGGCGCGTTCGAAACAATCAGCTTGCCCCCCCGTCCGAGAGTCCGCTCGCCATCGTGTCCAGGTGGCGAGACGCCGACGGCGCCCTGCTGCCCGTGAAGACTGCCGCGATTGAACTGATCAATCTGGTCCGTCCCCTCGTCGCCGTTGCGCGCTACGTGGCATTTGCGGCCCACGCCCTCCACTTTCATCCGCTCTGGCGGACGCGAGTTCTGGAGGGGAATGACGCCGAACACGAGGCCTTCGCTCAGGAAGTTCGTCGCTTCTATCCTTTCTTTCCTGCAGTCGGCGGCGTCGTGCAGACCCCGTTCGAATGGGAAGGGCGGCGGTTCGCAAAGGGCGAGTGGGTGCTGGCTGATCTGCATGGCGCCGACCGAGATCCTGCGCGCTGGGCCGAGCCTGAGGTTTTCGACCCTGACCGATTCCTGTCGAGTGAAACGGGAAAGCCGTCGGTGCGCCCCGCGAAAATGAAAGGGCTGGAGGAGAACAGGACTATTTCGACGTCAGAAGACCCCGCCGACGATGGGCTTCACTCCGCCGACACGGCCGCAGGTTTGATCGTCGCGCAGGGCGCCGGAGAGCTTCGCCAAGGACACAGGTGCCCAGGTGAGGGCGCCACCATCGAACTCATCAAGGCGGCGGCCCGGGTTCTCGCGGCGGCCAACTACAGCTTGCCGCCCCAGGATTTCACCATTGATCGAAGCCGGATGCCGACCGCCCCCGCCGAAGGGATTCGTTTGAACCTGGGTGACCCTGTTCGACCCGACAGGAAGACGCCTCCTCTCCTCAGGCTCGCCGTTTACGGCTTCGCCGCGGGGCTGGGCGGAATTGCAGCCCTTCTCCTGTTGGCTCCCAGGAAAACAGCCCGCGCCGTGGGGCTTTCGGAAAAATCTTCAGGACTTCGTCCCGCTGCCCAGGCTCTGGCGTTCAGAGACATGGCGGTATCGGCCAGTCTTGTGGGCGCGACGGCCACGTCTCCGCGCGCGCTTCGCGCAGCCGCTCTCGCGGCGTCTCTCGTTCCCCTCCTGGACCTGGCCATGGTCGCGCGAACGCGCCGCCCCGGGAGCCCGGCGATTGCCCCGCACCTGATCAGCGCGGCGGCCTTGCTCGCCCTGGCCGCTGGCGCGCACGCGGCGACGAACGCGCGTGACAAGCGATGAACGGAAAAACGCTGACGAGGGAGAGCGCTGACTTCGGGTCATGCAGGTGCTGCGGCTGCATCGCTATGCAATCAGGAGACGGTTCGTCCAGGAAAAGCAGCGTGGTTTCATAATATTGTATTGTAAATGGACCCGGCTTTCCGCCGCGGGAAATCCTTTTTCTGAGTGCGTGTGACGAAGCCTCTGCGGTGCCCGACCTCGTCGCCGAGCAGTGGGCCGGCTTCGACACCCTCTGCCTTTTCACGGCGAACGCCATCCGCGCGCCCGATCGTTCTGAACAAGCTTAAACGAGCCCTTCGCATTGCAATCCCAATGGCTGGGCAACCCCGCGCCAGACGGGCGCTTGTCCGACTGCCGCTAAGGCTTCAGTCGAAGGTGACCTTTGAGACCCGGCCGGGATAGAAGGCGCTGAAGGTCGAACTACGTAGCCGTTTGCGCAGTATGGTGACCTTGAGCAGGGCGTCGAGGCCCGGTCCGAGCAGGGTCGTGCATCCGAAGAAGACGAGAATGAAAACGGTCGCCGCCAGAGCCTGCGGGTTGATCCAATCGATGAGCGCGCTGGAGCGGTAGACCATCAGAAGTTCGAGAATGGCCGTCTTCGCTGGAGGCGTCGCGACAGCGGCCAGCGCGACGCTGAAAACCCAGCCCAGCAGGCCCGCCGCCGTGACCTTGCGCGAGCGCAGGCTGAGCGAGGCGGACTTGTGTCGCGAAGATAGTGGATCATCGGGCGATCTAAAGCCCCGACCGTGCGGACGGCACCCCACAGTTTTCAGGTATGACAACCGGTCCATCCCTGCCCCGCTTCTTGACGCAATTCGCTTTTCCGCATCGCCCGGCTGCGGCGTGGTCACGGTCCCGCGGCCTTTTCAAACTTTTCGTGTAGCGCAGCCGTAGGAACGACCTCGGCTCCGGGCGCTTGGTTTCCTGTAAACCAACCAGAGAGGCCGATATGACTGACGTCCAACCACCCGATCAAGAGCAGGATCCGAACGCCACAACGCCGCAGCCGGATGATAACCCGCAGCAGCGGGAGAACCTTCGGGATCAGGCTCAGCGCCAGCCCGGCAAGGATGATCCGGCGCCGGCGACGGGGGGGCGAGGATCGGCTGGGGCCGGCGGACCCGACGGCTTCGGCGCCGGCGTCTGAGGAGAGGGATATGACCGATACCCGATCAACTCAGGACAACAACGCCGGTCCAAACGACGATCCTCAGGACCATGACAGCCTTCAGCAGCAAGCCCGGCGGGAGACGTCCAAGGCCGAGGGCGAAGATCCTGATGAAGATCAGGAGCAGCCATCGACGGCGCCGCCAATCGCCGCCCCGGACTGAAGGGAGATCCATATGACTGACGCACGACCCGACCCCGACCGCGGCCCGAAGCGGCATCAGCCTGGAAAGGTGGACCCGGCTGGCATAGGCCAGGGTGAAGACAGCCTGCAGAAGCAAGCGGCTCGAGAAGCCACGCTCGACCAGAGTGGCGACAAACAGGCGGCCGGCTTTCTATCGGACGAAAACGGCAATCTCACCAAGGTCCGGGCCGACACGGCGCCCGAGGGCGATCCCCAGGAAGCCCAGCGCGGTCAGGGGCAGGAAATACCTTCCTGAACTTCTGAGCCCCGCCCGAAAGGGCGGGGCTTTGGCTGCCAGGAGCAAAGCGCGACATGGCGCTTGTCCGAGCCCATCACTTCGGCGATCAGCTGTCCAGGCTCGAGAGCGCTCCTCCCCCAATTGGCTCTCGCCCGGCCGGTTTGCTGTCAAGCGAGGGCGAGTTGCTCCTTCAACGCCTCGACCGCTTCGCGTGTCAGGTGAAAGGGCATTTGATGCGACACGCCTTCGATAAGGAACGAGAGGACCACGCCGCCAGCTTCGTCGGCCAGAAGGTCGAAGCCGTCGATTTCGAGGACGGTGACGTTCCGCTCCTCTGTGGTGCCAGGCGTCTGCTTGGTCGAGTAAGCGATGGCCAGGCCGGCAAGGCCGGGAAGCTTGTCATGAGGTATCATCAGTGCAATCCGCCCCGCCTCCTCGGTCTCAAACCTGAACAATCCGTGGTTTTCGTCCACGGTCGGGGCGGCGGCGAGGGACTTTACGGTCAGCGCTTCCATGAGCGCGACCATATCACCACGGGCTCAATTGGAAACGGCGGTCCGGATGGAGCCGCCGTCTTTTGTTTAGCCCTGCTAACCGATCACCTCGGGCAGCACCTCAAAAGGCGCGCGGTCCGTTTCTGTCAGACTGCATGCCTATTCGGCCGTCAAGCTGCAGACGTCGTCCGCCGCCGTGATGGCCTCCTCCGATGACGAGGGCGGATCGACCGGAGGTATCGCCCGGCCTGCACAAGCTTGGCGGCTTTGCCCCAGTATGGCAGGAATGACCGTCGCGGAAGGCGGGGGAGACCGGTCGATCCGGCGGCACAGCCGCTTCACCTGACCCGCGCGAGGGCGGAGCTCTTAGCGTGTTCTCACCTAGGAGGCGCCGTCCTGCCGTCACCCAAAATGGCTTACACAGGCTGAACTGTTCGCAAGGATATCGACAGGCGCGGACCGCGCCGCGCCGCGCCTGCAACCAGCGCCGGGATCAGCATGAGATCCGGACGCTTCGTGAGAATGACCATATCGCCGTGCTGTCTTCGGTGATGTCAGCCTCGACCGAGCCGCTTTATCGCCTTGGCCAGAGGCCGTGCGGCGTCATCATAATCCTCCCATGCCGTCAGCTTGCGGACCAGGGCGGGCGCGCTGCGCACTGTAAATCGCATCGGGTCCAGCCCGCGCTTCACCTGATTCCAGTTCAGGGGCATCGACACAGGCGCGCCTGGGCGGCCTCTGGGAGACAGGGGGGCCACCGCCGTCGCCGTGCGATCATTGCGCAGATAGTCGAGGAAGATCCGTCCTGTCCGATCCTTCTTCGCCATGGTGATGAGATAGCGGTCCGGCGATTCCGCCGCCATGCGCTTGCAGACGTCCCGCGCGAAGGCCTTGGCCGTGTCCCAGTCGATCCCGTCAGCAATTACGGGAGTCACAACATGCAATCCCTTGCCCCCCGTTGTTTTGCAGAAGCTGATCAAACCTAGCCGGTCCAGTCGATCACGGATTTCCTTGGCGGCATCTATGACAGCTTCGAACGCCACGTCGGGGGCAGGATCGAGGTCGAAAACCAGACGGCCCGGCTGGAGCGGCGCACAGGGCGCGCAATTCCACGGGTGGAGCTCCAGGGCGGCGACCTGGGCGGCGGCCACGAGGGCCTCGACCCGGTCAAATTGCAGGTAGGGCTTCTTGTCCCCCCGCACCTCCACCTCGGTGATCAGGTTGGACTGCCCCTTGCCCGAATGCCTCTGAAAGAACTTTTGCTCGCCCTCAATCCCGTCGGGCATCCGGATAATGGAACAGGGTCGGCCCTTCACGTGCTGCAGCATCCAGTCCCCGACCGCTGCATAATATTCGGCGAGGTCCTTCTTGGTGACGGGACCGCCCTCCCCGACGTGCGGCCACAGAGGCTTGTCAGCATTCGAGATGGTCAGCCCCATGACAATGGCTGAGCCGCGCGGCATGATCCGGGTGCTGCGCCCAGCCGTCTCCGGGTTAATGAGAACCGTCGTCCTGGCCGGCGCGGGCGCCTCCGCCTCCACTTCAACGGCGGGCTTGTCTTCGCGTAGTCCCTTGAAGGCCGCCTGGCGGATCGCCCCGTCGCCGGTGAATCCCGCGTACTCGATTTCCGCCACCAGTTCGGGTCTTATCCAGTGGACTCCCGCCGTCTTCCTCGGGCTCCTCTTGCCCTTGAAGGGGCTCCGCCCGGTCTCAAGAGCCTTCAGGCGCGGCATGATGCGCGCCACCGTGTCGCGACCGAAGCCCGTTCCGACCCGCCCGACATGGACCAGTTCTCCGTCCCTGTAGACGCCGGCAATCAGAGAACGGAAGGCGTCGCCTGTCGTCGTCCATCCAGCGATGACGACTTCATGCCCCTGACGGCATTTGGACTTCGTCCAGGTGGCGCTGCGGCCTGACTGATAGGGAGCATCGAGCCGCTTTGAGACTATGCCTTCCAGATCCATGCGGCAGGCGGAATGCAGGACGGCATCCCCAGCCGAAACGAAATGATCGACAAAGCGCAGGTTGGCCGGCGCAGCGGAAAGGGCAGTTGCAAGGCGCGCCTTGCGTTCGGAAAGCGGCAGGTCTCGCAAGTCTTCCCCTTCGCTGAACAGAAGATCGAAGGCGAAGAAGACGAGATCCCGCGTCTCGCCCTCGGAGATGGCAGCCTGCAAGGCCGCAAAATCAGGAGCGCCGGCATGATCCAGCGCCACGACCTCCCCGTCCAGGATCCCGTCGGTCAGTTCAGCGCCGGCCGACACGATCTCGGGAAACTTCCGCGACCAGTCGAGCCCCTTTCGTGTCCGGATCGCAGCCTTTCCCTTCTCTGTCCGAAGTTGCATGCGGTAGCCGTCGAACTTGATCTCATGGGCCCAATCAGAACCGCGCGGCGGCTTCGCAGACGCCATGGTCAACTGAGGTTCGACAAACTCCGGAAGCGCCATGGCCGCCGAAGCCCGGACGCCCGCCTTTCCGCGACGGGGCGAAGGACTGACCGTCGGCTGGCTCGCCCGCGCGCTTTGCCATACGGCGCCGGCGTCAGGGCCCTTGCTGGTCAGAAAGGGCTTTACGACCTTTCGTTTGCCGCTGGCGATCTCCTCCATTGTACGCCCGGAGGCCACGGATCGATCAGCCTCGTCAGGTCCGTCGGCGTTGCCTTCGACAGCGCCTTCGTCACGGTGCTTGATGAGCATCCAGGCGGGTTTGGCCTTCTTCCTCTCATCGGGCTTCATCCGGACGAGGACCCAGGATCCATGCAGCCGTTCACCTTCCATCACGAACTTCAACTCGCCCTTGGCGAGCGCCGCGCTCACGGAGTCGAATCCCTTCTCAGGCGCCCAGTAGCCCCGGTCCCAGAGCATGACGGTTCCCCCGCCATACTGGCCCTTGGGAATCGTGCCTTCGAAATCGCCGTAGCCGAGGGGATGGTCTTCCACCTCCATGGCTAGCCTCCGGTCCTTCGGATCCAGCGAAGGGCCCTTGGGCACCGCCCAGGAACGGAAGGTTCCTTCCCATTCCAGTCGCAGGTCAAAGTGAAGATGGCTGGCGGCGTGTTTCTGGATCACGAAGCGCAGGGCGGCGGACGGCTCCACGGCGCCGGCGTCGCCTGAGGGCTCCGCCGTCTTTGAAAAATCCCGCATGCTCTTGTAGGCGGCGAGCTTGGTGTGCGTCATTCCATCCTCCGACTAATCCGTCGTACGGAACGGCCCGCGCCGCCATATGATCCTGTGACGCCCGCTATGAATCCTTATGGACGCCCGGGCGTTATGGGGTCAGGAGACGAAACCATGCCGATCAACGCCCCTACCCGTGCTTTTCGCGTCCATGCCCGTCATATGGACCCCCATAGCGCTCGCCATATCCAAGAGGGTTCGTTCGAAGCCGCTGCGGTGGCCTATGTCGAGACCTACGTCCCGACCGTCACGGACGAACCGGAAGTCAACGTCATCGTCCATGACGTCGCGAGCGGCCGCGAGCATTGTTTCCGGATCGATCTGGAGAACGGCGAGACGGCGCCCTGCGGATGAACGAACAATTCGGGATCTGAACCGTTACGTCGTTAGTTCGCGCAACTCCGCACCTGAGGTATCGACATGGCGTCTCGTCCCAGTTGGCAGGGCCACCTGAAACTCTCTCTCGTGACCTGCCCGGTCTCGCTCTATACGGCGACCAGTTCCGGCGGAGATGTCCACTTCAATCTGATCAACCCCAAGACCAACAACCGGATCAGGATGATCACGACCGACCCCGACACCGGGCCAGTCGAACGGTCCGAATTGGTCAAGGGTTATGAGATCTCCAAGGGCGAATATGTCCTGCTGACCGACGAGGAGATCAAATCCGTCAAACTGGAGAGCACCAAGACGATCGATATCGAGCGGTTCGTTCCCGCCGAGGACATTGACCGCCTCTACTGGGACAATCCCTACTACCTCGCGCCGGACGGCAAGATGGCTCAGGAGGCTTTCGGGGTCATCCGGACGGCGATGGAGAAGGCCGGTCAGATCGCCCTCGCGAGAGTCGTCATCTCGACTCGCGAACGGATCCTCGCCCTGGAGCCGCGCGGCAAGGGGATTCTCGCCTACACGATCCGGACGGACGCCGAAGTTCGGAAAGCCGACGAGATCTTCGCAGGCATCAGCGACTCCGAGCCCGACGCCGCGATGATCTCCATCGCCGAGCGCATCATTGAGCAGCAGGAAGGTCCTTTCGATCCCAGCCAGTTCATCGACCGCTATGAAGAGGCCCTGAAAGCCCTGATCGAGGACAAGAAGAAGGGCCACAAGCCCGCCAGGGTGGCCGAGCCGGAGGACACCAATGTCATCGACCTCATGGCGGCCCTGCGGGCCAGCCTGGGCGGCAAGACCCCGGTCAAGCGCAAGACTCCAGCCAAAGGCTCGGTGAAAAAAACCGCGAAAGCGCCTGCGAAGTCACGTTCGCGCAAGACAGGTTGATCAGTCGGCGCCGCCGGCGTCGCGATAGGCTTTGCGCGCCTCAACTACTCGGGCCGTGGCCTCCTTGCGCGCCTGGATATAAGCGGTTTGGGAAGCCCGACGATCGGCGTCCAGAACCCTTTGGCGCTCCTGCAGATCCGCTTCCTTTCGTTTTCGGGCCGCATCCACCCTGGCCAGTTCGGCCTCGGCGGCGTCGAGCTTGGTTCGGTCCGCCGGAGGCAGGAGCCTGACGGGTTCACCGGGCGGCGCCGGAGCCGCTTTCAACCTTGGCCGCTTTTGTCGCCGCGGAACCTTGGGAAGACTGAGCGCCTCAACCGCAAACCTGTCAGAAGATCCCACGGCGCGCTTGAGCACGAGGTTCGGGTGCTCCAGAGCGGCCGCCGTCAGTTGGGGATCGTCGGTTTGACGGGCCAGGCCTGAGGCGAACAGGTCCTGACGGCTCCCCCAGGCACGCAGGGCGGCGGCCCGGCTCGGAGCAGCGACGACCGTCTCGTAGAATCCGAGGGGCGCGGTAAAAACCTTCAGCGGGCGTGTTTTCGACTTGGACTTCACGTCCTCTCCACGACATTGCTTCCCCTGGGAAGAAGGCCTTGGAAGTCGGAAGGCTCCGCGACGGATCACGGACAATTTTCGCGGCGCAGACAGGTCTGGCTCGCCGCGCGGAACTTCAGGCGCACGCGGCTGGCGGCGCCCGGACTAGGCGCCGGCGACGCTTCACCGAAAATCTCTCGTCCTGGAACGATGAACCGCGCCGTTGCGGGAGGGTTCTGAAGAAGACGAGAACCGCCGAAGTCCAGACTTGCCGCAATGCTTCGCGACGCCCTGGCCTGGCGACGCTTCAGCCACCGGCGTTCCCGATGAGCCTGGACCAGCGAGGGTTGCGACGATGTCAATGGGCCTTGATGCGCTTCTGAAAGGCCCGGCGCCCGCTGTGGCGGCCGGCCTGATAGGCGCCAAGCTTACGGTTGGCGGAGTGGGCGGCATCATTGCCGAAACGGAAGCCTACGACATGGATGACCCCGCCTCACACAGCTATCGGGGTCCGACATCGCGCAATGCGCCCATGTTCGGTCCGATCGGTCGAGCCTATGTCTACCGGATCTACGGACTACACTGGTGCCTGAATATCGTCTGCGACGCCGCCCGCCCCGGCAGCGCCGTTCTTATCCGGGCTCTCGAACCTGTTGTGGGCGTTGATCTCATGCTCAGGCGCCGAGGCGGCGTGCGGCTGCGCGATCTTTGTTCTGGTCCCGGCCGCCTCTGCCAGGCTCTTGACGTCACCGGAGCCCTGAACGGCCAGCCCCTGAACGCCGCCCCTTTTTCGATTGAGACCCATAATCCCGTGCCGATCGAAGTCGATCGCCGCATCGGCGTTCGCGCGGGCGTCGAAACCTTATGGAGGTTCGGACAGGCAGGTTCACCCTGGGTGAGCCGACCCTTTCAGACTGGAGACCCGCGCCCCCTCAAGCGTTCTCGGGGAACAGGCTCGGCCTGAAGAGGTTACCCCAGACCTGAGCGCCCATCCTGCAGACCCGAGAGACCAGGCCACAGGTCGAGGCGATCTATTCTCGAGACGCAGTCCAATCCCCGAACTCAAGCCCAGCCTTCACCATGACTTTCCTGCTCCACGCCACACCGATGGAAGCGAGATCACAACCGGTTCTTCCGCGCGGCGGCGGCTGGCGTTACGAGCCCAAGTGGGACGGATTCCGCTGCCTGGCTTTCAAGGCCGGCGATCAGGTCGAACTCGTCGCCAAATCCGGAAAATCGCTGAACCGGTTCTTTCCTGAAGTCGTCGCGCGCTTCGCCAGTCTTCCGGAAACGGTTTTCGCCCTGGACGGCGAACTGTTGGCGAGCGACGGCGACAGTTTCTCTTTCGAAGTTCTGCAGGCGCGCCTCCACCCGGCCGAAAGCCGCATTCGTCGACTGGCGAAGGAGACTCCGGCTGTTTTCGCCGTCTTCGACATGCTCGTCGATGTGGATGGAGAGGATTTGCGTCCTAAGCCTTGGACGAGGCGTCATGCCCGGCTGGAAGCCTTCATGGATCGGCATGAGAGCGCGTATTTGTCCCTGACGCCCGGCGCAGAAGATGTCGAACTGGCTGAGGCCTGGCTTGAGGACGGGCGCCTGGAGGGGATTGTCGCCAAACCCATGGACGGGGCCTACCTCGGGGGCGAACGTGCCATGATCAAGGTGAAGCGCATCCGGACCGCCGACTGCGTCGTCGGGGGCTTCCGCTATGCAGCGGGAGGTGAGGTCGTAGGATCTCTCCTGCTCGGTCTCTACGATGATGACGGCCGCCTCAATCACGTCGGCCATACCTCCGGCTTCGCTGACCTGGACAAGGCGACACTGACCCGGGAACTCGAAAGCCTCCGTGGCGGCGACGGCTTCTCGGGGCGGCCGCCCGGCGGCCCCAGCCGCTGGAGCAATGACAGATCGGAGACCTGGGAAAGGCTTCGGCCGAAGATGGTCGTCGAAGTGTCGTTCGACCATGTATCGGCAGGGCGCTTTCGCCACGGAACGCGGCTTATCCGGCGCCGTCCGGACAAGGCGCCGACACAGTGCCGGATGGACCAACTAGAGGCCTAGACGTCAAAGCTCTGTTCGCCATCTCCCGCCCTGCTACCTCCGCAACCGCAAACGCGGTCCTCAGGGCTGGCGTGACGTCTGAGCTGTCTTCGTGGCGACGCAGCTGTCATATTCCCGAGGGTAAGGCGCTTCTGCGATCGGCGACAGGAGACGGTCCGCGGTCGCGGCTTTGCAGAACTGTCCATCGGCGCCGGACGTCAGAGCCGCTCGCATTCATGAAAATTCGCAGACAGCATCAGGCTCTGGAGAGATCAGCGGCCTTTCCTCAGGGGTGATGATCCGCGGTCCAGCCTGAGCGGTATGGAACGGAGCCCGCTCTCCCCCCTTCGATAGGGAGAGCGAAAGGAGAAAGCCATGCCACATCAGAACACGTCATCGTCGAACGCCACGGCCCAGAACGCCGCGACCGATCCGGTTGCGCCTCGCGATCAGCCGACAGAACAGGATCGACGCCAGGAACCTCGATCCTACGCCGCCCCGGATGTCGCCGACAGCTCACTCGCGCCGCCAGCGGCTGGCGAGGTTTCGGACTATATGGATGAAGGTGAAGCCTTGGAGGGCGAGCCCGTCCAGCAAGGCTCCGACCACACCAACCGCCCCGGCCGCACCGAGGCCATGGACGCGCAGGGTCCCAAGACCCGGGCGGCGAACCGAGCCATCGTTCAGGGCAAGGGGTAGAGAGAAGCAGGCAAGGACGGCGGCTTCATCCGGAGCCGCCGATCTCCTTCTGGGATACGATTTAGAGGAGCGAGACGGTTTGTTTCAACCGGTCGGAGGAGAGTGTCTTTCATGTGCGAAGACGACCTCAGCCGCCCACTGGAGTCTTTCTGGGCTCAGGAGCTTCGCCCAGATCTCGGGCAAGTTTGGCCACGGCATTCCGAAGGCGTTCAGCGCCTCTGTTCTCAAACCATAGGCCGTGCGCAAACACGACCCGTTCTGGCTTGAGCGCAAGCATTTTTCGAAGTGCTGGAGCCGCTACGTCCCGGCCGAGCTTCAAGGCCAGTCGTACGTGGAGGGGGGTTTCACCTGCGGTCGAACGGACCAGGTTCATCATCAGGCGTGATAGCGGCGGCAGACGCGCCGGTTCGAGATTCTGCACCAGGTCGGCCAGCAGAAGCGTGCGACTTGGCCGATGATAGAGATAGACTTCCTCGAAGCCGCCCCCGCTCAGGAGACCCTGATCAAGGGTTGCCGCCCAGACATCGGGTGGATTGGAATGCAGATCATGGTCGATTCTTAGCTGGGCGCGACGAACCTGCGGCCGATGTCTTAGTCCCGGCGCCGCCCAGGTCGTCGCCTCGGGATAAGCCTGCTGCCAATCCTCCAGGAAGGTCCAATGGCCGATGCTGGGGGCTACAAGGTGACGAACCGTTCCGAGCGCCGCAAGTTCGCGCGACAGTTCAGCTGTCAAACGAGTGGGAGAATAGACCAGGATATCTCCTTCAAGGAGACGCACCACCGTCATTCTCACGGGCAGAGACAATCCCAACGGCCGCACGGGACCGCTGTCCACGACCCAAAGGTCACCGCATACAGGCTTGAGCGTATCCAGGGGGGGATAGCCGATCTGCTCCGTACCGAGACGCGCCTTTCTCCGCTCGCGCCAAACCAGGCCAGCGACAAGTCCGGCGCTCGCTGTCAGAAGGAAGGCGGCGGCCATTCGTCCTTCGGTCCATCGGGTCCTCCTCACCATTGTGGCAATCCTTCAAAGGAATCCGGGTAATGATCTGAACCGGACAAAGGCGGCCATATCGCCTTCTCCAGAATGTTGATCGCGGACCAAGGTTCCTTTCCCGACGCCTTGAGGAGCGTCCGGAAGTGCAGCGGTTCAGCGGCGCGAAGCCGGCGCCGCCAGCGGCAAGGCGGCGGCATGCGGATCATTCGAGCTGTCTCAATCTAGATATCGGAGATCAGGTGCTCGAAGGCGCCATCATGACCCTGCCTGACTTATCTCTCGGTCTTCTTCATCCATGGCGGAGCGAATCCCGGCGGGCGGACATGAAGCGCTCGAGATATCGCCCAACTCGGCTGCGTATGCTTCACATTTGATCCGAGAGGCTATACCGCCACGGAACTCCGAGGTCTGGAAGCGACACGTTCAGGGCGTCTCCGCTGCATCAACCGTCAAGGCATCCGGCGCTTCAAATGTTCCGATCAGAAGTCCCTTGGCGAGCGTTCCTGCCTTGAGGACATGCACGAGGTCTTCCAGGTCGGCCTCCGGGCCGAACTCTATCCGGCGATCCAGCGCGAACATCTGAAAATAATAACGGTGCGGCCCATGGCCGGGCGGCGGCGCCATGCCGAACCAGCCATAGCCTCCACGGGTGTTCCGGCCTTGAACGACCGCGTTCAGGCCGAGGGCGTCTTCGACATCCAGAGCGCCTCCGATCCCCGCCGGGAGCTCATGCAGTGAACCTGGAATATTCCACATCATCCAGTGCACGGCAGGTTGTTCGCTCGGCGCATCCGGATCTTCGACCACCAAGGCGTAGCTGATGACGTCTGAAGGGCCCGTCCAGGAAAGGGGCGGAGACATTCCGTCTCCGGCGTCGGAATGAGTCGCGTCAAGTCGGCTCTCTTGATCAACGGCTTCGGACGTGACGATCAGCGGATCGTCGGCATAAGGCGTCACACGGGAATAGGTGATGGCTTCTCCCGAATGCTCTGGAGCCTGGTGTCTCGCCATGAACGCCTCCTGTCTGGGTCCCTAGACCGTTGCATAAGTCCGCTGCCTGTCGCAGGCCGATTAGGGCTGGTCCCTTGGGCGTCGGTCTGGATCGACGGCTCCGGTGGGCTCGACCTCATTTTCCATGTCCCCCTCGACAGTACTTTCCCCTTCGATCTCATCGGGTCCGGTGCGCCGGTCCAAGCCGGGCGATTGGCCAATGCCGGGGTTGCGGATGAGATCATCAGGGCCAGCGGCCGGCTGGCGGACCGGTTCGGGATGTTTGGACATTGGTCACCTCCGCATCGAAAACGGCGGGAGGCGCTCGTCGTTCCACCTGGATTCCACGCCCGACGCGGCGAGAACACGGGGTGGCGTCGCGCCGCCGGATTGACCCCTGCCCTGCCTTCGATTGAAGAAGCTATCTGCTGCAGTTGCCCACTGACCGAGATTTAGCCGCAACATCAGCTCAAAAACGCGGCCTGCAGGCCCGACCTCGGGTCGACCGGTACCCGGCGCCGGAACCAGGGTTGATGCGCCCGATCTGGCCCCAGGCGCAAAGGTCCCGAAAGAGCCAATGGTGCCACACAATCATATCAGGCAGAGCTCGGATTTCAGTCGCAACATCGGAAACCGCGACCGCTGGTTTCCTGCTTTGTCTGTTAGGTCGCCTGCGGACGACCGTCCTGAGGCGCCGGATAGGGAGTTTTACGCAGCCGAGACTTTCCACGGCGTTTACTGACGGTCGCCATCCTTGCCCTGAGCATGAGGGCAAAGAGAATGCGTAGTTTGACGATCGGCGGCCGGGTGAATCTGCTGTCAGTGCTGGCGGTGGCTGGTCTGCTTCTGGTGACCGGCCTGTCGCTGATGAAGCTCGACGGCGTGCTGCGCGCCGAGATCGCCGATCGGACGCGCAAAACCGTCGAGGTCGCCCACAGCGTCGTGGCACACTATCAGGCCCAGGAACAACTGGGCGTCATGACGCGGCCGCAGGCCCAGACGGCGGCCCTGTCGACGCTGCGCGCCCTGCGTTACGGCCAGGACGACTACTTCTGGGTCAACGACATGCAGCCGCGCATGGTCATGCACCCCTTCAGTCCGGCGCTGGAAGGTCAGAACCTGAGCGGCAAGACCGACGCAGACGGCGTCTTCATGTTCCGAGAAATGACCGAGATCGCCTGTCGGGACGGCGCCGGATTCCTCAACTACCGCTGGGCCAAGCCTGGCCAGGAAGAGCCCGCGCCCAAAGTGTCCTACGTTAAGGCTTTCAAGCCCTGGGGTTGGGTGATCGGGTCGGGCGTCTATACGGACCAGATCGCCGCCGCTGTGGGCCGCGCAGCTCTGGCCCTGGGCGGCATGGCCCTGCTGGTGGCCCTGGCCATGGCCCTGGCTGGCTGGCTCTTGGGCCGTTCAGTCGCCCGACCCGTCGCCGCCCTGGCCGATCGCATGAAGCGTCTGGCCGATGGCGACAAGGCCTCGGCCATTCTTGGCCTCGCCCGTCATGACGAGATCGGCCGCATGGCCGGGGCGCTGGAGGTGTTCCGCGAAGCCGCCATCGCCAATGAGCGACTGGAAGTCGAGGCCGCCGCGGCCCGTCGCGACGCCGAGGCAGAACGCGCCCGCGTCGAGGCCGACAAGGCCCGCACCGCCGAGGAAGACCATGTCGCCGTCACCGCTCTGGGCCAGGGCTTGCAGGCCATGGCCGGCGGCGACCTGACCTACCGCATGACCACCCAGGTGGCGCAGCGTTCGGAACAGCTGAAGACCAATTTCAACACCGCCATCGTCCAGCTGGAACAGGCCGTAGCCATGGTGATCGACAATGTCGCCGCCATCCGTTCTGGCGCCGGAGAGATTTCGCAGGCCTCGGACGACCTGTCGCGCCGCACCGAGCAGCAGGCAGCCAGCCTCGAGGAAACCGCCGCCGCCCTGGACGAGATCACCGCCACGGTGAACCGCACCGCCGAGGGCGCCCGTCAGGCCTCCGGCGTGGTCCAGTCGGCGCGCGGCGACGCCGAGAAGAGCGGCGTCATCGTCCGCGACGCGGTTCAGGCCATGAACGCCATCGAGGAGTCCTCGGCCCAGATCGGCAACATCATCGGCGTGATCGACGAGATCGCCTTCCAGACCAATCTTCTGGCGCTGAACGCCGGCGTCGAAGCCGCCCGTGCCGGCGACGCCGGTCGCGGCTTTGCGGTCGTGGCTTCGGAAGTCCGGGCCCTGGCGCAACGTTCGGCCGAAGCGGCCAAGGAGATCAAGACGCTGATCTCGGCGTCGGGCCAGCAGGTCGGCGCGGGCGTCAGCCTGGTCGGTCAGACGGGCGAGGCCCTGCAGCGCATCGTCAGCCGCGTGGCCGAAATCGACGGCCTGGTCTCGGAAATCTCGGCTTCGGCCCAGGAACAGGCCACCGGCCTGCAACAGGTCAACACCGCCATCAACCAGATGGATCAGGTCACTCAGCAAAACGCGGCCATGGTCGAGCAATCGACCGCCGCCAGTCACTCGCTGTCGCAGGAGGCCGACGTCCTGGCCGCCTCGGTGTCGCTCTTCCGCACCGGACATGCGGCGGCTCCTGTCGCGGCAGGGCCCAGGCCGGCCGCGGTTCGGACGCCGGTGCGCAACGCGCAGCCGATCGCCCAGACCGTCGCCGCCCTGCGCAACCAAGGCGGCGGCGCCCGCAAACCGACCCTGGCCGTAGTCACGGACGGCTGGGAGGAGTTCTGAATCCGTCATGACGACCTTCGCCATGACGTCTGACGCTCCGGCACGTCGTCACGCTGGTCGCCTCGCGGCAGAAGATCACAACTTTGCGGAATTGAGGTGCCTCGTGACGAGGCCCGCATGTTCAAGCCGTAAGGCGTCGCAGACATCGACAAGATAGCGGTCCAGATCCTGCTCTCATCTCCAGACCTTCATCCTGCACGGCCGGCTCTCCGCTATGTCGCCATCCCGATGCCCCAGTTCCCGCGCACCGAAGTCCGAGCCGCTAGCTCAAACGCGCGGAAGAGGGCGGAGTCTGCTGGGCGCCGCGCAACAGATCCTTCCCGGCCAAATAAAGACCGGTCGTTCCCCAAAAAAGAGTCGACAGGATCAGGACGATCCACAGTGCTCGACGAGAGCGTCGCCGTGCTGGCGGCGAAGGAAAGAGGATGACTTCGCCCATGATGTTTCCTCGCTAGACATGCTCTGAATGGCTGAACACCACAAAGGTTGTCCAAGCCGCTTCCTGGCGCTTCGTTTCAAACCGCAGGCGCCTGGGAGCAGGCTGAGCTGAAACGCGAAAAAGACCCAGGCTGTCAGCCTCGAACACCGTCATGAGACGCTGCGCTGCGGACCGCTCGTCCGGCTTCTGGCTGGTGGTTCAAGGTCAGCAGGAACACCGCCGTGAATTTCCAGTTGTCCTGCCAGGCCCCGTATGTCCGGGCGTCAGGAACAGGAGACGACCATGCCGAACAAACAGCAAGAACAAGGTCAGAAAGAGCGGCGCCAGGACGGCCAGAAAGGTCAGGGCCAGGCTCAACGGCAAGAAGGTCAGCAGCAAGGCGGCCAGCGGCAAGAGCAAGGTCAGGAACAACGTCGACAAGGCGGTCAGGGCGATCAGAACAAACATCGCTGAGTCTGGAGGAGGCCGGCTGGTCCGGCCTCCTTCGCAGGGCTGCACATGAATTCCGCGCTCATAGCCGCACTTCGTCGGCCGGATTTAAGGCTGCATGGCCTGATCGATGAATCCTGGGTCGACCGTTTGCTGACGGCGTTTGAGTCCGCTGAGGGCGCTCTCCTCGTTGTCGAGGTGACGACCACCGGTGGCGACGCGGAAGTCGGACGCAGACTCGGAACAGAAGTCCGTCATCGGCTGGCCCGCGGCGGACGTGTCGCGTTCTTGGGAAAGACCTGCGTCTATTCAGCCGGCGTGGTCTTTATGGCGGGCTTTCCGCCCGAGGATCGCTGGCTTGCAGAAGACTGCTGGCTTCTCGTGCACGAACGCCAGATGAAAACTGAAATAACATTGGACGGCCCGCTCAGAGCCTGCGCCGATCAGCTCCGCAAGTTCACGGCTGAAGTAGAGACCGGTGTCATTCTGGAGCGGCAAGGCTTTAAATATCTGGCCGCCGGTTCAAAACTCACGTCCGACGAAATCGAGCAGCGCGCGCGAGATAACTGGTATGTGTCTCCTGAAAATGCGGTCGATCTGGGTCTGGTCGCCGGCGTGTTTCGAGGATGATCCTCCAGGGCCGCTGAACCCTCGACACCTGCAATCATCCTCGATCTGGCCGGAAACGACGTCCGTTCACCCATTTTGGACTTCAAGAACCAAGGCCGAGCCTCGCGCTCACGTCCATCAGATTCGCCTGTGTAGACCTAGCGGGGAGCGCCTTCGGGCGCTCTGAACAATGGTTTGGCCACAGTCATGTTTCATCGTCCGACGCCAGCCCCAATAGATCAGGGGCGACGGTGGCGATGACCTCCAGATTGAAGAGCGCATGTCCCGCGGCGGTGGCGATGGCCATATTGGCCCTGCCCTTGCGCCAGATGCGCCGACCGTCATCGGACAGCAGTTCACCCAGGGTTTGCGCCCCCTGCACCTGCGCTTCTTGCAATGAGGGGAGTTCATAGGTCCATTTGACGGGCTGGCCGACGCCGTCGTCGGTTTCGAAAATGTACACGGGCATGATAAACGCCTGTAGGAATGAGCCACGAGCAGCTCTTCCCGAAACAGATTGACGCCCCCCTTGTGTCGAAAGTTCGCTGGCGGACTCTTGGCCTCCGTCGCGATGTAAGACGTTCCGGTCTTGCACGCGTACAAGGGAAACGGTCACACGCTGATCAGCTCACTTTCCGGCTTTCGCCCCGCTGGCTCGCGCGATATCCCCGCGACACGATCATAGGGATCGGGCCCGAAGACCAGCCCGCCGTTTTTGCGCGGCTTCACCGTAAGATAGAGAAGATAGACAGGAACCGGTCCAGCCAGCGGCATCTTCTGCTCGGGCTCGCCCGAGCGCACGTCCGCCAGATCGCGCCCGATCAGCCATCGTCCAAGCCATGCCGCGTCCTCGACGCGAACGCAGCCGGCGCTGAATCGCCGCCCCCGCTGATGGAAGAGTTTCTTGTCGGGCGTGTCATGAAGATAGATCCCCAACGAGTTGGGGAAAATGAACTTCGCCTCGCCCATCATGTTTCCGACGCCGGGAGCCTGACGCAGCCGAAGACGCGTTTTTCCTGTCGACACGGCGACCCAATCAATATCCTCCGGATCGAGTGGGCGGGCCTGCGAAGACCAGCCGGACAGGGCTTCCATCCGACGCGCCTGAAGGACCGAAGGTCCCTGGCGTAGGACTTCGGGTGCAATGCGATCCCGCACCAGATCATGGGGCAGGTTCCAGTAGGGCGTCAGAACGGCGTATCGAAGCCTCCCGACCATGGACGGCGTCGGCGTCTCCGGTCTCCCCACCACCACCCGCATGCGGCGGACCTCGCGCCCGTCCTCGCGCGCGGTCAACTCAGCCGCTGCGATATCGACCATGAGACGCCGTCTGTCCGGCCGGGCGGGAAGGACGCGAAGTTGATCGAGATCAGCGAGGATAGCCCTCTCGTAATCTTCAGTCGGCCGGTTCAGCGCCGCGACCGTGCGGTCGTCCAGGACCTCGGTCGAGTCCAGCCCATGCCAGGCCTTGAACTCAATGAGACGCGCCGCAAGCGCCTCATCCAGCGAGTCGCGCGGACCTGATGCGCGCCCGTTTCCCAGGCGAAGCCGAAGACCGGCGATGCGATCATCCGTCTGTCCCGCGTGAACAGCGGGTCCATTCGCCAAGGGGATCTGAGGCAGAGTTCTCCAGAGCCGCCTCCATTGAGCCAGGGACGAGGCAAGCGCCTCGTATTCAGGACTCATGGCGAGCACGGCGTTGATCCCGCCCTCAGCCTCCGCCGCCGTGTTCAGGATGAGTTCTGCAGAATCTTCGTTCGCCGCCCCTGCCCCGGGATCCACGATATGGAGGTCGGAAGGCGGACGCTTCATGTCACGGGCGAAACGAACGAAGGCGGAAGACAGGAGGCGGTCCAGAGCGTCAAGCGCCGCAGGATTTCTGGAGCCTTCCGTCACTTCCTTCCACGTCCGCAAGAGAAGAGGCGTCAGGTAGAGAGCTTCATCAAGCCCGTGATCCCCAGCGTCTCTCATTTTCGCCATCGCTCGAAACGCCGCCGACGTCAGACGGCCTCCCCGCGACCAGACCCGGACGTGAGGGTTGTCGCGATAGAAGGCCGCGACATCCTGACCGGCGGAGGTTTGGGCGAGAACGGCCGGCCCAGACGAGACAACGATCCGTTCTGGAGAAAAGGAGGTGGAAAGCACCAGCGTCAGACAGGCCGCGAAAAGCATGGTGAGACGGCGTCCCCTTGCGGGACCGCCGGGCTGCGGCCTTCCTTCACTTCCAAGCGATACCTGTCGTGTCATCGTTCTCTTCGGGAGATCTGATCAGCAAGCCACGGTCCGACCGCCAGAACCGACAACAACCTCCTCGTCTCGAGGTTCCTGTGGGATGGTTTTGGACGCCGCATCGTCCAAGCCCCCCGCAGGTGCTCAGTGCGCTTCCACCGACATTCCTGTTGACGACGAAGTTCGTGCAAAATCGCGAGGGTGAGGAAGAGCGCCCGACCCGCCTCGACATCCGGGCAGGACAGCCGGCGATCTGGCGCCGCGCCCTCCAGATCAGACGCTGATGACTGCAAGTACGATTAATACAAGCACGATCACGCCCGCCGCGCTCAGCCACAGCCATCGAGGCAGGATCGGTCCGCCCGGCTGGAACACAGGTTCGGTGGGAAGCGGGTCCGCAGAAGCCTTGCCTTCAAAGACCGGCGTCGCGGGGGCGCCGCCTGCTTCTTCGTCCGTTCCTGGAGGAGCCGCACCGGGATCGAAGATCGGTCGCGCGCCCTGTCCACGATGACGCCATTGAGCGTCCTTGTCCTGAAGCGGATTTGTCATCTTCAATGAAACCTTTGATCGTTTCCGGTTCCTTTGCAAAGCGCGCCATTGACGCCGGCGCTTTTGCAACAACACGGCGGCAGACGGCCGACGACCCGGTTCAGGTGCGTGGGGGCGGACCTGAAGCCGGGTCGTCTCGCATCCGCTCCATCCCAAGAAGATGCAAAACTGGAATCGCGAAAGGGCGTGATCGTTTCATAGGTCCACAATCGGACAGATCGACCTTCACGCGCGGAACAGCCTACTCCCGACCACTCACATCGGGGGGATCCGCATAGACCTGGGCGTGACCTTGATGCCTAAGATGGCTCTCGTCGATCTGGGCGATGAGTTCCAGCCCCTGCTTCTTTCCGACCAATTCGAGAAGGGCGTCGATCTTGGCTTCCATCCGATCGTCGTTTTCCTTGGAAGAGGGGGAGCCGATGTAAAGAAAATAGGCGAGGCCGACGACCTGCCACAGCAGCTGGAGAAACTCTGACTGCCAGTTTTCGAAGGTGTCGCGGCCCATCTCCACCAGATAGGACGCGAGCTGAACAGCCTGCCCGTGTTCCTTGGCTTCATCAACATAGGCGAACCAACCGAAAAGCCAATGCAGACCTATAGAAACAAGGAAGAAGGCCAGGGTGATCCAACCGTAGGCGTAACGTTTCAGCATGGTCTCTCCTTCGTCAACGAGGGGGCATTCCGTACATCACCGCTCGGACACGTCCTGAACACAGGTGAGGTCTCCGTCCTGCGAGACAGTATCGGAACCGGGGTGGGCGGATCCGTCATGAAGTCTTGGCACGCGGCAGCATGGTTCTGTCGCTCCGCCCGGCGCACAGGAAATCCTTTTCCGAATGCTGCGCAACCTGCTAAGCTTCAGAAATCAATACAGAATGACCGAACCTGTTCCTGCGCGTCGGCGCGCGTTCCGATCAGACAGGTGATGACAATCGTGCACATAGAGGCTCATCGTCGCGATCGGAGGGTCGCCAACCACGCCGAATACCCAGACGTGAAGCCGCTCTCCCGCGTCGCGCTCGACCGATGCCGCCGCCTTGGTCAGGTCGAAGCATCGTCGGCGCCGCGTGCTGACCCGGGCTCCGCCAACTTGCGATGCTGTTCGGCCAGCATGGATTGCGGCGTCACCGCCGCCATGGCGGCCTGGATCTTGTTGCCCAGGCCCGCCACGACATCGCCCTCCCCGCGCTTCATCGCCCTGTAGCCGTAGAGAGCGACATCGGCCGGGTTCATCTTGTGTTGGTCCTGGCCCACCCGAGTGTCGAGCAGACCGGCTCGCGCGAAGAAATCGGTATCCGTCGGACCAGGCATCAGGACAGTGACGGTCACTCCCGTATCCTTGAGCTCGTTGCGTAGAGCAAAGGAGAAGTTGTCCACGAAAGCCTTGCTGGCGTTGTAGACGGCCTGAAAACTGCCCGGCATGAGGCCGGCGATCGAGCCCGTGAACAATATCATCCCTGCGCCATGCGCGCGCATGCTCCGCCCGACGAGGTGGGCCAGCCGCAGCGTTCCCGTGACATTGGTGTTCACCACATGGAGGATGTCGTCAAAGGATTCGTCCAGGAACCCCTTGCCAAGACCATGTCCGGCGTTGGCGGCGAGCGCATCGACCCGACGTTCCCCGATACAGTCATACAGCGTACTGACGCCTTCCTCCGTCGAGAGATCGACCTGCACCCCCTGGACCTCTGCGCCCATCGCCTGCAATCCTTCGATGGCGTCGGCGAGCGGCCTGTCGGCGGCAAGAATGAGATCATAGCCGTCCTCCGCGAACAGTCGGGCCAGTTCATAGCCGATGCCGGACGAAGCGCCCGTCACGATGGCGAGCGGTCGTTGGGACTCAATGCCGGATGAAACTATTCCATTCATGACTTCTCCTCGAATGCAGCACCCGAAACTCACGATCCTGGTCGCACCAGAAAACTTGCCTGGGATCAAAAGCCGTTGGGCGCCGCTTCAGTACGACGACAAGGCGCACGGCGTCAGGAGACGATGTCCTGACCCTCGCCTCTTTTCGTTTCTTGCTCATCGCCATGAGGAGCAATCCCGGTTTGGCCAGCGGTTTTCCGACCGTTCTCGTCCTTGAGTCCGGCGCCCGTCGAATTCCGGCTTTCATGCTGCGCCTGCTCCTGCAAGCTGTCCTCCCCGTCACGGGTCTCGCCGTCGACCGGCGCCTCTGCAGCCTCCTTGAGCTTGGCGCGCTGCTGCGGGTTTTCATCTGGTTGCGGCGTGGCTTCGTCAGCCTTCTGCATCGGATGGGATGGAATATCGGTCATGAGCATTCCTCCGGTGAATCTCGGTAGGCCAATCCCCAGGAACTCGCACCGTTCCCAGTTCCTGGGTCCGTCCGTCGGAATTCAGGATTCAGCAAAGCGGAGCCGAGGACCGGCTCCGAACTGGCCGGGCAGAAAAACCACAGCCGGGAAAGCACATCGCTTCGACACACATCGATACCGCGGTAGGCTCGCCGCAACTCCTCACAGCCGAAACAGCCGCCGACCCGATCAATACGCGTCGGGCCGGTTCAGATTCATAGCCGCCGCAGGACGGCGTTCAGCACCGCTCGCCTGCGCCCTGCACCCTGCACCTTCCACACTGCATGACGGAACCACCTGAACGCACGTCTAGGCGCGTCATCGCCGAGTCAGATTCCGCGTCCTAGAGCATGACCGGTTTATGACCCCCGCGCCTGCTTCGTCTCCATAACCGACGGCGCCGTCATTTTCATAGCACCTCGCTCGCTCGTTCAACTGAGGATTGCCTGCGTCAAAATGGCGGAGTGGAGAGCGAGAGCGGCCCGGATGCCGCAGGGGGGCTGACAACATCCGGGCCGACCTGCACCCGCACCCGAGAGAGGGGCTGCGTGAACAGAGCGCGGTACGCAGGACCTTGGTTCCTATGTCGCTTTCCCGACATGAGCCGTCAACAACAAGCCGTACTGACCGGATCGACCGACTTCCAGTGTGCGGGCCAGACACTGGTTCTGCGCCATGGCCAAAGCCCGCCGACGCTCGGAAACTAAGTAAATCCGTGCGACCTAGCCGCACCCCTCTATTCAGCCTCGGCGGAAAGCGCCCTGTCATTTTCCGTCCCGGAACTGACATTGATCGGCGCCCCATAGCGGATATCTCGTTCGTCAATCAGGGAGAAAGATGCTCGTAGCTCCAGGGCGCGGTCAGACGTCATTTATTAAGAGAACTTAATGCCCTGATGTGCATCTGTTGGCGGCGCCCGAAGGCTCTTCTGTCGCGGCATGACTGTCGCGCCTGGGAAAATTCAGCTTGTCAAAAATCAGCTCTCGCGTCAGCGCACGTCTCGCCCTTGGGGGTCTGATCGGTGCTATAGTGTGCGACCCCGCCCTGGCCGGATATGAGTTTACCCCCTGCGGCGACGTCGCCTTGCCGGGCTTGGCGGGCAGTCTCTGCGCGGTCAGTCATATGCCGCTTCGGCCAGATGTTCCGGAGGCGGGCGCCGTAGAGCTCTTCATCCGAAAATTCCCGTCCGCCAATGGGACGGCGACTGGCCAGGTCTGGCTCATCGCCGGCGGTCCGGGGGAAAGCGGGGCCTCCTTCTACCCATTCCTCGATACCCTGCGCACAGCGTTTCCGGATCGTGACCTTATCATCCCCGATCATCGCGGCACGGGCTATTCCACCAGGCTCTGTCCGGCCGAGGAAGCGGCCGACAGTGAGGGCGGCCAAGCCCTGGCCGGCGCCGAGTGGGGGTCATGCATCGGCGGAATGTACGCCAACATTGATCGAACCCAGGCGTTTACGGTCACCAACGCCTCGCATGATCTGTCGCAGCTCATCACGCGTTACCGGAGCGAAGGATCGGTGCAGGTCTATGGCGTATCGTATGGCACCCAACTCATTCTGCGGATGCTTCAGACCGCGCCGGCGCCGCTCGATGGCATCGTCCTCGACGGCTTAATTCCGCCGGAGGCGTCGCCGGAGTGGGACCTCAGCCACCGGACGGCGGTCGTGGACAAGGTCGGCAAGACCCTGCTGAGCGACGACCAGATTCAAGTCTATGCGGCGGTTCTCGCTAATCCAGACCGGCAGCGTCTCTGGGCGGAAGACGCGTCGGGCGGCGACCTGCGCCAGTTCCTCGCGGCTCTGCTCAACTTCCCCGAACTGCGCGATCAGATCCCCGGCATCATCTCCGCATTGGCCGATGGAGATGCTTCCAGGCTTGTGACGGTTCGGGCGGAGCTGGCAAAAGCGTTTGATCAGCTGAGCCGCTACCCACAATCGGCGCCCGCTCTTCCGCTCGTCATCCTCATGAATGCTTCCGAGAACAACGGACGTCGTAGCCTGACAGTGGAGGACGTCGAGATCGAAGCTCGCGACGCGCTCTTTACTAGCCCCCTGCCGGGGCTGCTCGTCGGTCCGTCCGCGCCGCTCTACGACCGTGACGCCTTCTACGGTCACAGCCCTCTGGCGCTGCCGCGCACCCTGGTGATTCACGGCGCTCTTGACCCGAATACGCCTTACGAAGGGGCGGTCGCCCATGCCGCGGAATTATCTCTCGTGGGCGAGGTGACGTTCGCCACCGTGTTGGATGGGGCTCACATGCTGCCTTTCGCGGCGCCAGAGTGTTTTGTCAGCATCGTTTCGGCATTCGACGCCGGACGAGAGGTTCCGGCGTCCTGCGCCTCTCGTTCTCGGACGAGGCCGTGAACGCCAGACCACCGGGCAGCCGCATGCCGTCAGCGAGCGGTTCTGCGGCGCGGCCAGAACAGGCCGTAGGCGAGGCCGATGAGAAGCAGGGCCTGACCAATGTGAAGCCAGTTCGGGGTACTGTTCCATCCCGCCAGCGCGGCGAGCAAGACCACTCCGGCGAACGCCGCGAAGATCACCTTCCCTGATCTGCTGGGGAAGAGCGCTTTCGTTAATCGCCAACTGACGATCATACCGAGGCTGGTGGAAATCGCGGCTTCGGCTGCAAAGCGGGGCCAGGCGTAATCAAGCGGCGTAAGCAGGACTGAAACGATCCAGCCTATGCATAACGCGGCCACGACATAGGCCACTACGGCTGCCGCGCTCGCCGCGATCTCCCGCGCTACGGTCAAATTTCTGAGCTTGAGGGGACTTATGACAAATTCTCGCAGGGTATGGCCTGCTGGTGAGATGCATCACCCTGGCTGGTCGCGCAATAAGCGTCAGCTTTGAAGACGAGGCTGTGTAAAAACGCGGGCGGGTCGAGCGAATTAGCCCAGTCTCCTGATGTAAGCAGGAGGTGGGTTATGACCCGCTTCGTTCACGGTGCAGATCGCCAGCAGCCCACGCTGCTTCCCGAATGGCTGGGATGACTATGTGTAGACTAGCAGCAAGCGTGGGTTGCAACATTCCAATAGGGCGTGCGGTCGCAAGCAACCCGTGCGCCATGCCGTATGCCTCGTGTCATGATGACAGATGCTCTTCGGCCATCCGATCGCGCCCATGGGCCTGACGGCCCGCCGGGACCGGTTGAGGCGACGGCGCGACCCGCTCCGACGGCGGGGTCATATTTATAGGCCGCCTCACCGGATCGCCGTGACGGCGCTGTAGCCGAGCGCCAACCAGAATCCAGGGCATTAGAAAATCCGAAGGAACCTGCAACACGCCGGATCGTTGCGCAGACACACAGGCGATCAACTAATGGTCAACCCGTTTCAGCCAGAATGGCGGTTGCGTGCGCATAATGCGCAGCCGGAACGCAGTTCGGTTGATCGAAGGTTGATCTGACACAATGTCATGCTTAGGTAGGCGCTGGAGACCTGACTCAGTGACAACACATCCATGGCCCGTCCTGACCGCCCTGCATCGCCAGATTCAAGGCGGGGCAGCGCAGCTCAGTCCGCAGATCTACGATGCCCTAGCCGATCGGCTTGAGGCTGCGCTCGCCGCCGCGAAGAGCGAGGATCTTCGCATCGCCTCGAACAATCTGCAGGAAGCCGTATACGCCATCGCGCGTTCTTCGAGCCCGGCCGTGCGCGACGCCCTGCGAGGCTCCCCCGCCGCTGATCCCGATCTCCTGTCCGCCTTCTGGGCGGGGCAGACCGCTTTCGCACAGCTTCTCTCGGCCCGTGCGCTCGACAAGCGCGGCGACGAGCGTTTCGTCGCCCGCCTGACGGACCCTAGGTACGAACGCTATTTGCAGGTCCTCGCCAGCGGTCCCCAGACCGGAGCCCAGCTCGTCGCCCGGACAGGAGAGCGCAAGGAAACGGTCAGCCGCAAACTGGGCGCCCTCGCCCATCTCGGCATCATCGAACGCCGCCGCCAGGGCTCACATGTGGTCAATGTGCTCGCGCCTGCTGCCCAGGACTTCCTGCGTCATCACCAGTCCGCCCGGTGGAGCCGTCCCGCCCCCCGCGCGGCCTCCGTTTTGCGCAGCGTCGCCAACGATCTCGGCGAGCACCTGCAGGGGCCGGTGGTCATCGGGGAAGCGTCGCACAAAGCCAAAGCCGCAGCCTCATGAGCCTGACGGCCCCGGAAGGGCTGATCACCACCCTCTACTCCTTCAAGGGCGGCGTCGGCCGGACCATGGCGGCCGCCAATATCGCCTTCACCGCGGCGATGAACGGCTTGAGCGTCCTCGTCATGGATTGGGACCTCGAAGCCCCCGGCATGGCCTACTACTTCCGGGGACTCGGAGACCCTGAACAGAGCCGGGCGATCAAGTGCGCGCCCGGCGTCATGGACCTTGTCTGGGCGTGGCGCAGGGAGGTGAGCCTGGCGTCTGACGATGCGGATGTAGACACCCTGCTGACCCGTTATGAGAGCGGTGCGCCCTTCCTCGACTGCATCCGGCCGGTCCTTGGCGAGGAGCAGCTCCCCCCCGGCGGACGACTCGACATTCTCGGCGCGGGCTCCAGACAGATCGACGAAGACAATTCCTACGCCGAAGCTCTGGCCCGCTTCTCCTGGCCGGACTTCTTCGAAGAATCCTTCGGCGGGCTCTTCATCGATCGCCTGAGGACCTGGGCCAAGTCCCACTACGACATCGTCCTCGTCGATAGCCGCACCGGTTATGCCGACGTCGCCAGCGTCTGCACCGTGCAGCTTCCTGACGTCGTGGCCCTAGCCTTCATCTACAACCGGCAGAACATAGAAGGCATAGCCAATGTAGCCGGTTCGATCGCCGCCCAGCGAGGCGAAGACGTCCGGCTCCGCGCCATTCCGATGCGGTTGTCGCGGGAGAACACCCTGGACGAAGCCGAGGCTCGCAGCCGGGCCGTCCGGCACCTGACGCGAAACGGCGCCTTCACGGACGAAGCCGTCAAGACCGACCTCGACCGCCTGCCGATCCGGACCGCCAGCCTTCCCTTCTACGAGACCATCGCGGCCTTCATGCCGCCCTCGTCCTCGTCGGAGCTGCTGACCCTGGACTACAAACGCCTCGCCGAAGCGCTGTGCCAGCGCCCCATGATCATGCCCGAGGTCGACGAGGCATGGCGCGAAGCTGTCGCGCGACGTCTCGAGCCCCGCACCGCCACCGTCGAATACCTGCACGATCTGCGCGGCGCCGACGGCGTGCGTGCAGCCGAAGAGCTCGACCGACTGCTCGACGGAGCCCTGGAGTCGGAGCTGCACGACGACCGACTGGACCACGACTACATCGAAGCCCTGATCCGCACCGGCCTCGATCTGGCCGACAATCTCTTCGACGAGATCAGCATGGAAAACGCCATCGCTCTCGGAGAGAAGGCCGTCGGTCTGGCGCGGTCGGAATATGAGCATGACCCCAAGGCCTGGGCCGTCACCTACGTCGACGCCCTTATGGACTTCCAGGACCGCTTCGCGCCGCCGGCCTCACCGGAGGAACGTAGCGAGATGCTGCAGGAATACGATGGAATTCTGCAGGCCGGCGCCCAAACCGGCGATGTCCTGCTGCGTCGCGCCCGGATCCGTAGGGAGCTGGTTGCGATGCGCCGCAGCGGGTGGACGACCGACGGCTTCGCCCGGATAGATGAGGCGATGGGGCTGCTGCAGCGTGTGGCTGAAGCCGAGCTCGCGACAGAGGTGCACCTCGAGACGGCGGCCCTCCTCTTTCAGAAGGCCCGGCTGCAGCATGCCGAGGAGGATCTGCCGGACGCCTTCGCCACGGCGGAATCCGCGCTCATCCAGCTGTTCCAGATACCGGCCTTCGAGCGCTCGCGGATCGGTCGTCTCCTGCCCGATGTCCATCTTCTCATGGCCCGCCTCTCGCCCGACAAGGAGAGGGCCGCGGACCACGTCCTGGCGGCGGCGGAGCAATCCACCCTGCTCAGCCCCCTGCTCGCCGACCTTGGTCTCGCCAGCGGCATCCTCCTCAAGTCCGACAGGGCCGCCGAGCGGACGCTCGACCTGATTGCAAAGCTGACGGCCACGAGCATGGTCCGCGGCGCTCATTCCCCGGCCTATTACTTCAGCCGAAGCCTCGTCATGGCCTCCCAGCTCGCCAAGGCCTCCACGCGCCTGCTCGCCGCGCTCTCGGATCTGGAAACAGACGAATCCGTCGCCGCCAGAGAGGCCTTGATCCGCACCAATGTCACGACGCTCGACCTGCTGAAACGACGCCCCATCTTCATGTCGCCAGCGGCGCGTCAGCGCGATGTCTTCAAACTCATTGCGGACGCCACTGGCCTGGCGCAGATGGCGGCTGAGGCGTCGCCTCAACCGGACGGCCTCGAAGACCTCGTGCGGGCCGCGTCCAGTCTGGACGCTCTCGCCAGCGACCCGGGCGATCGTTCGTGAGCGCAGCACCCGACTGGAGCGATTGTCAGGATCCCCAGGCGGTCTTCCTGCGTCTCTGGCGCCATGTCAGCACCTGGCCCTCCCACCGTCGGGCCGCCAACCAGGCCCATACCCCTGAAGTTCAGGCCAGACTTCAGAGCAGCCTCATGAGCGTCCAGACAGCAACCCAGGCCGTTGCGGCGCTTCAAAACGAGATGAGCGTTCTGTGGCCCGTTTTCGCGACCTCGGACGCCAACCGACTCCATCAGGAAGACGGCCTGCTGCTCGACGCCATGCTAGCTATCGATACCGTCTTCAGTCGCATTCATCCACGCACGGTCCGGCTGGCGCCGGGAATTCCTTGTGCGGATATTCCCCTCTGGCTGAACGACGCTGCGGAAAATCGCACGCTCAGCGGCTCCTATGCAGATGACGTCGAGCTTCGCCTGATCGCTCGCGGGCCGCTGAGCCGGCATGCCCGCTCGGTGGCGGACGTCAACGCCGAAAGCCTCACCCATCGCTTCCTTGCTCTCACAGCGGCGCCCTCCGTCACCAGGCTGAACGACCACCAGCCCATCTCCATCGCCTGCACTGTCATCGGCCAGAGCGCGGCGCGCGGCGTCCCGCCGTCAAAGCCGGGCAAGGAGATCGTCGGCTTCGCCCCCCTGGCCGAAACGGATGCAGACCTGCACTACAAAGAACGTCATGACGAAAAGGGCCAGAAATTCCTGGACGTGGTCGTCGCGCCTGGCGTTGATCTGGCGCACAGACTGGGCGAGGTCGTCGCCCGACTTGGGCCGTTGGATCTGCTCATCGCTCCCGAATTGACGCTCGACGCCGACGCGTCCGCCCGGTTCGCCGCCGGCCTCGCTGACGTTCCGGGCGCACCTCGTCTTTCAATCGCGGGATCCGGCCCTCGCGGGGTCGCTGACGCTTACGGCCGCCGCTTCAACGGCGCCAGCGCCTATAATGCGCTCGGTGCGCCGCTCTGGTCCCACGACAAGGTCTGGCCCTACGGCATGGGGGAGCATCAGGTCGAAACCTGCCGCCTCTTCAACGTCGAGGAGGCCCAGTTGCTGATGGAGGACATCCAAGCCGGCTCAAGCCTCACCGTGGCCGATGTAGACGGGTTTGGCCGCGTGCTTGTGCTGATCTGTCAGGATTTCCAGATCAAACCCGCCGTCGCCGACATCATTCGCACCTACCAGCCCGACTGGGTCGTGGTTCCGATCATGGACCGCGGCGTGTCCAGCGGGCGCTGGATGCACAAGACGGCCTATGACCTGTCGGACCTGTCTCCCGCGCGCTTCGTTGTCGTTTCCAGCCTGGCCCTGGCCGAGCGAAGCAAGGCGGAGGATTATCCGAACACTCCGGTGGCCCTCCTGGTTGGCCCCGCGACCATATCGCGCGAGGAACGCGAAGGCGGCGGCGCAGATCGCGCCGTGGCGATCCTGGGATGCTCTGAAACGGCTCCGCAATGCGGCAAGATCGGCTGGAACGATCCTGCTGCGGGCTGGAAGACGACATCCCTTACCACGGCCTGACACGTTTGGCGCCAAGCCGCCCAACGCCAGTTGGGGTGAGCGCCGATCCTCTGCGCCGCTCCGTCCCCGGATACTGCGTCCGCCTCGCGCCATTTCACACGGACGGTTTCGCGAACCTTTTGAAACAGCGTGAATAGCGACGATCCGCTGCATCACGTCGTTGACACGCAGCCTGACAAGGTCACAGGCGCGTAGCCTGAAATCCGGAGCACCGTTGAACATGGCGAGGTCCTTGCCTCTCTTACCGACCTTGAGCTGCCGTCTAATAGCCCAGATGTGCTTTGGCTTGAGCGGCGCCTTAAGGCTGCGCAGTCAGCCTGCGTTCCATGGGCTTCTCGGCTGAATGAATAGGTCAGACTGGCGCATGGCCAACCTCCGTTGAGGTCGCCCCAATGCCTGGTTCATCCTAGGCCCTGGATAGCCGTTCAGCGCCAAAAGCCGCCATGCGGACCGTGCCGTAAACACGACATTCCGCGCGAACCGGTGGCCTGCTCTCGGCGCGATGCTTACTTCGCAATCCGACCCTTCATCGACGCTCACACTGTCCGCTCTTCGGCGGTCACCTCCCCGCCAGGCCAAGTGTTTGTTGGCGGCTCTGCACGCGCAAGCTCTCGCCTATCCAAAGGATGTGGTCAGGCGTTGACCAAGATCTATGCGGGGGCGGCTAGGATGAATTTGCCGCCCTTAGGCAAATAGTGTCGTGCCAAGGTTGCATGCCGCCGCTCCGGCTATGTTGATATTCCACGGGTTTCGCCGTGGCACGGGCGTTGCTCTTCGACCGTTAGCGACGTCGGGAGCAGACTGTGATCATCAATGCGCTTTCATCGCGCGGACTTGGCGCTCTTCAGACCAAGACGGCCTATGTCATCCCGGGCGACGCGGTTGTGCGGTCGTTCGAGGCGACGGCTCCTTTGGCTGCGCCCCTTAAGCTGCCGCCGACGTTCGCACCGCCGGAACCGCTGGATCCCGCGGTCATGATGGCGGCGATGAGCCAAGCCGGTGTGACGTCCGATAACGATCCATCAAAGCTCTTCGCCGAGGTCTACAAGAACGGGCAGGTCGTCGCGCGAATCTACAATGGCGGGACGTCGGCGACCTACGGCTCGGCCAACGGGATCATCGACGGCGTCAACGAGCCTTTCGACGGCGGTCCGGAATTGGCTCAGTGGCGTGCGGCCAAGATCGCACGAGAACTGGGCGGGACCGTCAAGATGGCCGCCACCGCCCAAACCCAGTCCCAATGGCAAATCACCAATGCCACTGAGAACGCCCGCCGCGATCAATTAATGGCGCCCCAGCGAGCGGCCATGGACGCCTTCCACGCCGCGATCAATCGGATGTTCGATGCCGACCCGGTTCTGGCGTCGGTGATTGCCTAAAGGGCGGGTCGGCCTAGGCGACTGGCGGGGGTCGGAATAATCGCCGCTGGCGGTGCATCACACACTTCATGCCGGCTATACTCCGAGACGTACAATACTCGGCCCTCGTGATCTGCAGGTTCGGATTTCCGCGTGAGTGTCGGCGACTGCACACCACCCTTAGCCCCCACAAACTTGACGATGTCGGCGCTGCGCCAGAAGCAGGCGTAATCATCTAACCGTATCTGCTTGGGCTATTTCTTTTCTAATTCACTGGCACGAGGGGGGCTGGCCTCCCGATGTGATGTTCGATTCGGCCGCTCTCCACTTCGGATCTAGAGAAGACTTCCTCTTGGCCGTCGATCAGCAACTCATTCCCATCATCGTCGCTGGCGTTGGTCTCACGTGCGGCGGAACGAGATCTTGTGACTGAACCGGCCGTCGAGTTCTGGTTCGTCTCTGCGTTATCGGCCTCGCGTTCTTTCTGCAGCCTTTCGGCGGCGGCGCTGGCGCCCGCATCGTCAGCGGCGATCTCCGGCTCAACATCACGTTCGGAATCCTTGCTTTCGTCTTCCATCTTTTCTCTCCTGGATGAAGCTCAATTCCAAACGCCCTGATTGCGCGGCCGTTCAATGCTCGTGCAAGGCGCCGGGCCGAAGCTCTTGCTCGTGAACTGCCCGCCTTCAACGACCACGCCCGCCAATCTCCTTTGCGAGCCGTCCGAGGGAGTCGTCCTTCGGACACCAGATCGCTGTAGCGTCCCGGCCCGACTATGTGACGCTTCTCATCGTAGATTTCAGGCCTGCTTCAACCACCCCGGTCAGTCGGCGGCCACTTGCGGCTTGCTCAATCTCTGGCGGTTTTGAGATCCAGCCCGATCACCTGACCACCGGAACAGCTTCGCCTCGTCAGCCGTTGCGGCTCTGCGAAAACCCGTAAAGCTTTCAGTGTGCCACAGCGGCCGGATCGTCAGGGAGCCTGCACTTGGATCGCGTCGCCCTGGTTCCCAGGTGCGGTGGAGGGTGGAGAATGAACGTGGGCGACGTCTCCACGCCGATCAACCCGCCGGAAGCGCTCGGCGCTCGCGAGGGGGATTTACCCGCCTATGTCAGTAATGGTCTCATCGGGCTGCGGGTTCGCGAAATGCCGCTTTACGCAGGCATGGCGCTTGTCGCGGGTCTAGCGGGCGAACATCCGGAAAGGCGGATCGAGGCGGCGGCGTCCGCGCCCTACCCGCTCGCTGCGGACATTTCGGTCGATGGAATATGGCTCAGTGATCAGCCCTGGACCGTTACGGACCTCAAGCAGGGTTACGATTTTTCAACCGGCGAACTGACGAGCAGCTTTCGATACACGGTCCGAGACCTGTCGGTGGTCGTCAAGGTGACAACCTTCGCCAGCCGCACGGCGCCGTCTCTGGTCCTTCAAGAGGTGGAGGTGACGGCTGACGCCGGCTGCAAACTTGGTTTCCGCTCGATCGTGGACATCAACGCGGCGCGGGGCCGGGTCAAGCGTCGCCGCACGATGACGCCGGGCGAAGCAGAACCGGCCTGCGATGGATCTCTGCTCTGGGAGACGGACGGTCGGGTCAGTGAATGCGGCCTCGCCTTGATGACGGAGACCTCGTTCGACGATTGTCAGCGCAAGGTGAATACCTGGGACATATCCGGCCATCTGGTCACAGAATATCTCGGTCACGCCCGCGCCGACCGGTCTGTCCGACTATGGCAGATGGCGGCGCTCGTCCCCTCCGTGGTTCACGCTCGCCCGGACGAGGAGGCGGTTCGCCGTGTGGCGCGCGCCAAATCCACGGGATTCGGCGCGCTGCGAAAACAGAACCGCGAAGCCTGGGTCGAAACGTGGAAAGGCCGCATCGTCGTCAGAGGCGCTCGCGCGGAGCATCAGGCGCTGATCGACGCCGCATTCTTCTATTTGAACAGTTCTGCGCATCCCGCTTCGCCGTCCTCGACGTCTGTGTTCGGGCTCGCGACCTGGCACGACTACCACTACTATTATGGTCATGTGATGTGGGACATCGGCCTTCCGCCGCTGATCCTGCTTCATCCAGAAGCTGCACGAGCCATGCTGGACTTTCGGACCCGGAGCAGAGCTGCGGCGGGATCGACAGCTCGATTATCGTCACGCAATGGCCTTCAATTTCCCTGGGAGGCCGCGCCCATGACGGGACAGGAAGCCTCGCCGGGGGACGGCGCAGCCGCTCATCATGAAGACCACGTCTCGCTCCATGTCGCCCGGGGATTCTCGCTCTATGCCGAGATAACGGGCGACCTTGCCTTCCTCGAACAGGACGCCTGGCCTGTCGTTTCCGGCGTAGCGGACTGGTTCGTCAGCCGCACGACCCGGACCAGGCGCGGAGTGGAGATGCTCCACGCCATGGGGCCGGCCGAGACGCCGCAACCGCCCGACAACGACGCCTTCAGTCTGATGGCCGGGGCAGACGTCCTGCGACGGGCGATCAGGATGGCTGAAGATTTGAAGCGGCCGACGCCCCAGGCTTGGCGAGACGTGCTTCGCGATCTCTATTCCGATCCGCTCGGATGGCGCGATCGCATCCCACGACGGATTCAGGGTGACTGAACTCAAGGGTGAAACCCCCTCTCCTCTCGCCGGGCTCTTCCCATGCGGATACCCCGCGCCAGAGGCTCAACGACGGCAAACGCTGGCGCTGTATCTCGCCCAGTGGCCAAACTATGTCGGGGCGCCGATGCTGCCGGCTCTTTACAGCGTCTGGGCCTGCATGGCCGGCGAGCGCGACCTCGCGCTCAAATTGTTTGAAGAAGGCTATGCAGCCTACGACCACCCGCGGTTCCATCAGTGCCTCGAATACCGTGCGGATCACGAAGACAGCAAGGTCGCCGCCGGACCGTTTTTCGCCAATCTCGGAGGACTGCTCCTAGGCCTCATCTACGGCTATGCTGGGTTGGAAATCGATAACGGCGATCCCTCGGCCTGGCCTCGCCGGCCCGTTGTCCTGCCGACCGGCTGGGAAGTCATCGAGGTCGAGCGGCTATGGATCCGCGGTCGGCCGGCGCGGCTCACTGTGAGACACGGCGCGGAGCGCGCCGAACTGGTCTGGCTCTAAGCCTTAACCGCGCCAGGACGCCTTCGCGGTATAGGGTGTAGGCGCCGCCCAGCATGATCAAGCCTATTCCCGCCAGGGAGACTCCGTCCGGCAGGGCGCCGAACACCAGGGCGCCCAATAAGGCCGCGAAAACCACCTGCGCATAGGAAAACGGCGCCAGCATCGACGCTTCCCCCTGCTTGTAGGCCTGCACCAGCAGATATTGGCCCGCTGCGTATAATCCTCCCATGGCCGTCGCCCGCCCGAGGTCGCGGGGCTCCATGGGTTCGAACCAGACAGCCGTCGCAGAGAGAACTAGAAACCCGACGGCCGCCGACCACAACAGGGTGGTTTCCGTTGTATCATCCTCGCCAATCCGCCGGGTGAAGATCACCATGAAGGCGCCGCACGCCGCAGAGCCCAACGGAAATAGCGCGGCCGCCTGGAAGGCGTTTCCGCCGGGCCGCAGCACCACCATTACCCCGGCAAGACCAATCAAGAGCGCCGTCCATCGCCGCAGATGCACGGCTTCCCCCAGCAGGACGATGGAAAGCCCGGTGATGATGGCCGGCGTCACGAAGGAGACGGCTGTGGCTTCGGCGACCCCGAGGCGGCCCAATCCCAGGATGAAAAAGAGACCCGAGCCCAGCAGCGTCGCGCCTCTCGCCAACTGCAGTCCCGGTCGGGATGGCCGCAAAACCTGGAGCCCAAGCCGGCGCGCCATGAACATAGCAACCGTCAGGAGCATCCCATAGCGAAGCCAGGCCACTTGCAAAGCGGCAAAATCCTCGCTGAGCTGTTTGGCGAATACATCAGCGCCAGCGAAAAAGGCGACCGCCGCGACCACCATCAGAACAGGTCGTGCGAGATCTTTCGGCGGCGGGTCCGATCCGGCGACGACCTGGGGAGCCAGGCCGTCAGGGCCGGGCCAGGCGACAACGGGTCGTGTCATCTCAGGACCAATGAGCGCAGTCGGCCGCATCCACGCTCAGCGTAGCGCCACTGATGAATCTCGCTTCATCGGTCAGCAAAAACAGAACGGCGGCGGCGATGTCCTCCGGCTTAACCCAGGCGAACCCCATCGGGGTCGCGTCTTTTTTCGCTTCCAGATAATCTTCGCGCGTGGGCTCGGGCCTATCGGGCACGGCCTGACGCAACCGGGTCTCGCTCGACATCATCGGCGTGTCCGTCGGACCGGGCAGGACGACGTTGACCGTGACGCCGCTCTTGGCCGCTTCGAGCGCGGCTGTCTTCGCCAAGCCCACGAGACCGAATTTGGAGGCGACATAGGGGGCGGCCTCCTCTTCTCCATGTTGGCTGAGGCCGCTGCCTATGCAGACGATGCGACCGCGCCCTGCCGGGGTCATGAAGCGCAGGGCGGGCCCCATCACGTGGAAGACGCCGTTTAGATTAGCGTTCAACACGGTGGCGAAGGTCGCCCCGGACATCTCCATGATCCTGCCTTCAATCGACAGGCCCGCGTTGGCGACGAGGAAGTCGAGACGACCAAAACGTTCGTTTGCGAGCGCGATCAGACGCTCCCCGTCCTCAGCAAGACCGACATCGACCTTCACCGCCTCGCAACGCCCGCCTTCAGCCTCAACGGCTTTGATGGTGGTGTCAAAGTCCTCTTCCGTCGCCTTTGGATAGGGGGTCCCGTCAGGCAGATCATCGAGAATATCGCCCAGCACCAGGTCGCAGCCCTCTCGCGCAAGCGCTACGGCGATCGCCCGGCCGATGCCTCGAGCGGCTCCGGTGACCACAGCGACACGACCTCGAAATCTCGGTGTCAGGGATGGTTCGGGTGCGGGTGCAGGGTCGGACGAAGACATGGACGCCTCCTTCTGTCTTGCGAAGAACCCCGACATCCCCCGAGGAGTTCCGTCGCATTCCAATCCCGTGGCGGACCGCTTGGCGCCTGGCCCGGTCGTCGCCGACGCAATCGTTCCTATTTCGGTTCGGCGGGCTGTTCCTTTTGACTATTGTCGATGTCCAATAATGTCGGCGATGTCTCCAAGCACCTCCTCACTAGGGCGATTCAGATTCTCCGCCTGAGCTATGAGGGCCCGTATCCGTTCCAGGCGGGCGTCGGCGGCGGCCCGCGCCTCGCGATCCGTGCGACCCGTCTCTTCCATATCGCCTTCTCCTTTCCGGCCTCCAACCCCTGACCTATTCGCCGGTTCCGAGAGCGCCCAGAGCAACGCCCGCAGGACGGTCGGAAGAACCCAGGTGACATCGGCACAGTCTAGTATCCAAACATCGCTGCATTTCGCGGTGTCGCCACCTGAAATTGTACAACGCCGGATTTGCTCTGACCTTCTGGACTCTCCAGCAGATCGACAGAGCGCAAGTTGAATTCAAAACCACTTCCCGGCGCTAGGCCGCGCGCCATGCCCCTTCACCGGCATTTTGGTTTCTTGAGAAAAAATTCTGAACGCGTTCTCACCGTCGGTCGGGCTGGCTGCATCCGTCTCTAACGCATCGAGCCACCCGACTCTGGATCGGACTGTGCTGCGGCGCCACTTTCGGCCGCGTCCGCGACGGCATTGGTTTCCGCCTGCTCGCGAGGGTTCATACTTACCAAGACCCAGCCGACTACGGCGACCGCTAGCAATCCGATAACCAAGACGACGAGGCCGCCTGTACCGCCACGTCGTCGCCGCGCGACAAAATGCCGGTCCTCCCTGGTTGTGGTTCGTTCGACCCTCCCGTCCGCACGCCGAATTGTCCGTTGAGTCGTCATGGTTGGATCTCCTTCCCAAACCGATGGAACCAGCCGGCCCGAGCCGAAGTTCCGTGCGGCTCGGCCGGCCTTTTCAACTAAACACGGCGTCCGCTCCGGCCATGTCGAAGACGGAGCTAGCAACGCCCGATAACGCCCGTCGTCATTGCGTCCGCTTCTCCTTCCATGAGCAGCCGCCCGTGATCCGACCGGACGCGGAAAAGGCGGCCAGACGAACTTCCCTCTTCCTTCGGGCTTCAATGCGGCAGCTCAGGAGGCGGCCAGGCCATACGAAGTCCACGAGATAGATTTCCTCGACCGCGGTCTTCTCCGGTCGCGAGCGGTTGATCCCAGCGCCCGAACGGTCTCGCCCCTCAATTGCGTCAGGGCCGAGATGTTCCGGCGGTCGTCAAACGAGCGCTCCCTCCGAGTTCCCGAAGCACTCGCCATCGTTTCAATGAAGGGATCGACGAGTCCAGAAATTGATCCACACATCCGCAGCAACGACAATGTCGGGTTTGCCGACCGCATCTACGAACGGCGGCCTAGCTATTCATGTTTCCCTGTGCGCACAACGCGGACTTCGCTTTGTCAGAATTTTACATACCGGCGCGACACTTTGATGAGGTCTATTTGAAAACGGCAAAGCTTAAAACGAGGAATGAGGCTGGAACAGAACCCTCTTGCCGCCGCTCGGCCTTCTGCAATCCTGCTCGCGGACTCTCAGGACTCCAGCGGAGGCGGCGGGACATTCTGGAAAAGCGGCGCATCTTCAAGCCGGGATAATGGGATTGAGAATTCCATGAGCAGTCCGTCCTTTCGATAGGAAATCATACTCTCTGCTGTGAGATCGCTTCGAAGGCTGCGCTCAATCAAGCGAGAGCCGAAACCCTTGTGCGTCGGCTCTGTGACAAGAGGCCCGCCCGTTTCCCGCCAGTGGAAATTCAAGGCGCCTTCCTTTTGCACATCCAGGCTCCAGCCGACCTCCACCCGACCGTTCCGGTTCGACAACGCCCCATATTTCATCGCATTGGTGCCAAGCTCGTGTAGGATCAGCGTCAACGCAAGGACCATGGATGGCGTGAAAGCCAGCGCCGGCCCCTGAACGTCGAAACGATCCTCATGGTGAGCACGAAACGGCTCCAGCGCCGAGTCAACGACATCTCGCAAATCGGCGCGCTCCCAACTTTGTCGCGTCAGGATGTCATGCCCTCGGGCGAGCGCCACGAGACGGGATTGAAACGCCTCCTGAAGCGCAGGATCGACGTCACCACCGCGGAAGGTTTGAGTCGCAATGGCCTGAACGGTCGCAAGAGTGTTCTTCACCCGATGGTTCAACTCGTTGATCAGGACCTGCTGCCGCTCGTCGGCCCGCCGTTCGTCCGTCCGGTCGCGGAATATTTTCAACGTCCCCATGGTCTCGTCGTTGAGCCGGAGCATCACTCCTGACCCCCAGAAACGAGAGCCGTCCTTGCGCAGGTGCCAACGTTCGTTGGCGGCGCGTCCATCCGTGAGCGCCTTGCACCTCTCCCAGGCGGGCGCGCCCTGTTCTCGATCTTCAGGCGTAAAGAGGATGTCGCCTGACCGTCCCAGGATGTCGCCCGGTTCATAGCCGAGAAGGCGTGCGGCGCCCGCGTTCCAGCTGGTGATCATGCCTTCGGGATCCAGGGTGATGATGGCGTACTCCCAGGCGCTGTCGATGATTTGTCGCAGCGATGTCTCGCTTTTCGCCAACGCCGTCTTGCCCTGCGTCCGCTCGAGCAGATCCGCCGCCTGGCGGGCGAGGACGTCGAGGGATCTCGCCTCGGCTTCGCTCAGTCCACGCGGTCGCCGCCAATGCGTCGAGAGCATGCCGAGCAGCCGGCCTGACCGGGATAGAAGCGGCGTGGACTGAACCGCACGAAGACCGCTCTTGCGATAGGCCTCGAGATCGTCCGCGCCGCTCATGAAAGCGCAGGTCTCCACATCTTCTGTCACAAGGCGCTCGCCGGATACCAGCGCCTGGCCGCAGGTGCTGGCGGCGCCCGCCTCGACCTGTCTCCAGTAGGCCGCCGCTTCGGGATGAAATCCCTTCCAGGCGAGAAGTCGAAGCGCGCCGGAGCGTTGATCCAGGAGTTGCATGCTGGCCGCGTCCGAATCCATCAGGGACATCGCTGCATCAATGATGCTGTCATGAAGGGCGTCGTCGTCGTTCTCCTCGACCATCCGGCTGCTGATTTCCTGCAGCTGCTTGGCGGAGGCGAGCTCTCGCGCCAGTTGGGCCTCGCTGTCGCGCAGACGGCGCAAGCTGCTGTCGCGTTCGATGGCGATGGCGGTCAGGTGGCTGGCGATCGCAATGACTTCCGAGCGAGCGGAATTCAGATCGCCCACGCGGTCATAGTACATGGCGAAAGCCGCGAGCACTTCGCCCTGGGCCCCAAGCACCGGAAAGGAACGACATGACCTCAGGCCTGCCGAGGCCATAGCGCTCTCCGACGCCCAGGCCGGATCATTGGCGATATCCGGCACGTCGATCAGCCCGGCCCGACGTGCAGCCTGATTGCAAGCCTTTCGGTAGAACTCCTGAATTGCAGGCCCATCCGGTGCCTTGGAGCTGGCGGGCGACAGTCTGGTTCCGCAGCCGCTGCGAAAATGGATGGCGTCATCGACGAGGACCAAGACCGCGCAATTCAGGCCCCTCTCCTGCGCCTCGATGAGACTGACTATTTCAGACAGGATTTCATCGAGCGGCGCGCCTGCAGCCACGCGTTCAAGCACCTTGACCTGACCCTTCAGAAAGTCGGTGTCATTCGACAACGCAGCGCCCACGCCCGTTCCGTCCTTCCATCAAGCGTCACATCAGCGAGGGGCCTGCTCCATCTGCACACCAACCGCGTCTTCGGCTTGTTTCTGCTGCAACATCCGCCACGCCAACAGGTTCCCGATAATTACTACGGTTCTCTCAGGCCGACACTGCGAACTCCGCTTTGAACTGGTTGCCCCTCTATTCCGCTATTCCGTCTTTAACGAACGCATGGAACGGAGCGAGCCTGGCTTATGTTCAGAACGGAGAACTTCCAGAAAGGAGACTGTGTTGGAGAAGAACAGCGAAACAGAGCGCTGGGGCGGCCCCGGCTCAAGCCACCAGAATCGCGCCGAGCCCAAACCGGTTCCGATCGTCAAGGACGCCGACGCACCGGACCATCTGTCCCCCCGCTCACAAGTGTCTGGCGGCGGCGGAGAGGGCGATGTCCATAAAGGTCATCCGCCGTCCTCCAAATCCACTCACCGGGCGACTAGCGAGGAGAAGCGTCATGAACGCGACAACCGCGCGTGAATTGCGTCGCCTGGGCATGAGTCGAGCGGAAAACCTGTGGCTACGACGTCTTGGCCCCGACTAGACCGACCGGAAGCCTTCGTCCACACGCGTCGAGCCGAAAGGCTCCGCCCACGAGGCCCGTCTTTTCGAAGACGGGCCTTCGACTTGAAGTATATTGCGTCCGCGGTCCGCCCCGGAGCCAAGCAGGAAGGTTCGGAACGGACCGCATGACCCCGAGACAGCCCCAAGGCCAAGGATAAATAACGCGAGTCGGACAACCTTGACCATGGGACATATAGCCCATCGCCGCGTGGCCGCGCCCCCTTCGCGCAAACAGGGTTGGAAGCCGAGGCATGACGGTCGAACGTCAGCTCCAGCAGGCAAGAGGAAGGACGGTCAGGCACCTCAGTCTGGGTTCGTGCTCTCGAGCCAAACCCGATAGCCAGTTCCGCGCAGGAGAAATTGTGGCGCGATCGCCCGGCTGAAGTTCAGGAACCTCAATCCTATCGGCTGGACGTTTGCGATCAATGCGGCTTGAGGACGACCTTGGTCCACTCGTTGGGATTGTCGTGGAAGTTCTTGTAGGCCGTCGCCGCCTCTTCCAACGGCAGGCGATGGCTGATCAGGTCCGTGGTGTCGATCTTGCCGTCCATCACCAGCTCAAGCAGTTTCGGCAGATATTTCTGCACATGGGTCTGGCCGGTCTTCAGGGTCAGCCCCTTCTGCATGAAGGCGCCGATCGGCAGCTTGTCGCCGATCCCGCCATAGACCCCCGGCATGGAGATGCGGCCGCCCTTGCGGCAGGCCATGATGGCTTCGCGCAGAACGTGCTGGCGGTCCGTCCCCAGTTTTGTCTCCTGCTTGACCGCGTCGATGATGTTGTCCGGCGCGAAACCGTGCGCCTCCATGCCCACGGCGTCGATGCAGGCGTCAGGCCCGATGCCCGCCGTCATCTCCTTGAGCGCCTCCAGCACCCGGACCTCATGATAGTTGAGCACCTCGGCCCCGTTCTGTTTCGCCAGGGCGAGACGGCGCGGATGGTGATCGATGGCGATCACCCTGGCCGCGCCCATGTGGATGGCGCTCTTGATCGTGAACAGGCCGACCGGTCCGCAGCCCCAGACCACCACCGTGTCGCCCGGCTCGATCCCGGCGTTTTCCGCCGCCATCCAGCCGGTGGGGAAGATGTCCGACAGGAAGAGCACCCGCTCGTCTTCGATGCCGTCAGGCACGACGATGGGGCCGAAGTCCGAATAGGGAATGCGCGCATACTCGGCCTGCCCGCCGGCGTAACCGCCGGTCAGGTGCGAGTAGCCGAACAGCCCCGCTGCCGGGTAGCCGTAAGCGACCTCGGAGGCGTCGGATTTGTCGGCCGGGTTGGAGTTGTCGCAGGCCGAATACTGCTCCTTGCCGCAGAAGAAGCACTGCCCGCAGGCGATGACGAAGGGCACCACCACCTTCTGCCCGATCCTGAGACTCGTGTTGCCCCGCCCCACCTCGACCACCTCGCCCATGAACTCATGGCCGAGAATGTCGCCGCGGTGCATGCCCGGGATGACGCTGTCATAGAGGTGCAGATCCGAACCGCAAATGGCGGTGGCCGTGATCTTGATGATGGCGTCCCGGGGATTAACGATCTCGGGGTCGGGCACCGTGTCCACCCGAACATCATGTTTTCCGTGCCATGTCAGTGCGCGCATGAATTTCGACCTTGAAGATCAGCCGCGCGGTGCGGCGTCAGGAGCCCGGGAGGTCGAGACCTCGCCTGTCTCCATCAGTTGCTTGAAACGGCGGAGCTCGCGTCTGGCCTGGATGCGCGGTTCGCGCTGCATGACCTTGGCCACGAGCTTGCCAACGGCGCCGGCCGGGGGGTCATAGCTGATCATGACGCGGACCTCGGTCCCTCGCCCGAAGGCGTTGTCACGGAACTCGACCCAGCCTTCGTGATCGATGTCCGCCGCCTCCGTCGAGCGCCAGGCGATCTTTTCGCCCGGTCGGTCTTCCACGATCTCGGTTTCCAGTTCGACATCCATCCCGCCGGGCCCGGCAATGACCCAGTCGCGTCCGTCGCTGCTGACGGACCGGACATTGACCATGAAAAGGGGAAGATTCCGGAACTCGCGCCAGAAGGCGTAGAGCTCGGATCGGGGCCGGTTGATCATGACCGCCTGGATGGACGACGAGGCATGATCCCCGTCGTGGACGTCGTCGTTCAGAAATCCTGTCGACGCCATATTCGCGTCAAGGCTTCTCGGCTGCGTCTGCATGGGTTCTCTCCGTTTCCTGGGAGGCGCGGCCGCCCCGCGACTCATAGTTTTTCGCGCGCCTTGGCGAGGTCGCGAACAAGCTTGGTCCGCGCCTGGTCAAACCGCGCCTTCTCTTCCGCGGCCCGGGCTTCAAGGCTTCTCATCTCGCCGCGCACAGTCTCGGCGCTGTCGGCATGAGCCCGCTCGAGCGCCTGCAGTTCGTCAACGAGGCGGTGAACCCGACGCTGCTCGGCGGCCGTCGGCCCCTTGCGCGCCTTGGTTCCGGCCGCTCGAGGGCCAGCCTTGCCGATATCGACCGCCAGCCCCCGCTCGACGACCTCTCCAGCCGCGCCCTAGCCGCCTCGGCGTCCTCGGCTTCGGGGGCTTCCCTGGCGAGGCCGGAAGCAAAAATGTCCTGCTGGATGCCCCAGGCGGCCAGGGCCTTGGGTCGGGAGGCGGCCGCCACCGTGAAACGATGAAAGCCGTCCGACCATTCAAAGACCTTCAGCCTGGGGGCCATGCTATTCGCCGGAAATCGACTTCTGGATTTCCTCGGCCTTCTGCAGATGGGCCTCGATCTTGGGCAGGACTGTGCGCGCGTGCGTCGCCAGGGCGGGCGCCTCCGCGTTGTCGGAGAAGCCGCGATGCAGGGTCACCGCCTCCTGGTGAGCGGCGACCTGCTGGTCGATGTAGACCTTGTCGAAATCCGCGACGCCCGCAGACCGCAGATTGTCCAGCAACCCCTTCCGACGCTGGTCGAGTTCCGCGGGCAGAGCCACGTCCGGAGCGGCCGTCGGCGCCACCGCCTTGAAGGCCGCGCTCGCCGCAGTGTGATCTGTCTTGATCATCTGGGCCAGAGCCTTGACGTCCTCTCGGGTGGCCCGTTCTAACGCAATATCCGCCGCCTGGATCTCGTACATATCTCCCATGGCCGCTGCAGGCACATAGGCGCTGACCATGTTGCTCCCCATGGTGGCGGCTGAGGTCTCGCCGACCGGAGCCGACACGGCGTCCTGTACGTTGTCGACGGCGTCGCCCTGTTGATTGCAGGCCGCGACAAGAGCAGTCACCGCTACCGCGGCAAGAAGGATGAGATAACGCTTCATTTCAGATCTCCCGAGTGTGTGATCGAGAAGTGTCCAGCGGGGCGTTAGGGTTCCCGGCGATCGAACTGCACGCCGGAGGACGCGCCTGATCACGTCCTTCAGCGTCGGTCGAAAGACGTCAAAGTGCAGACTTGGCTCCAGGACGATTTCGCCCCCCTTCCGCTCGCCAAGCCTACAACCGCCCTGTCATCGCACGGCAGTGAGCGTCGCAATAGAACCGCCCCTGCGCGCGTTGTGCCAATATTGCTCCAAGGTCAAGGAGGAGGCTGCAATCAAGAATTCGCCTGTCGTGTTGACGGCGAAGAGGCCTTGGAGGTCCCTGGCGGTCCTGACGAGGCGCCTCCATCATGCGAACACACGCGGTCAAGGTCGAGACGAGGTACAGCGACTGCTGCTTGCGTGTCCCCCGGTCGCCTCGCAGCCCTGCAAGAAGCCGATGTCCCAGAGAAACGATGAAGCGGGCGGACCCCGTCAGGCCGGCAGACGCCGAGACGTACGAAAGGCTTAGCTTGACAGTCTTCCTTTCCGCACCCATCCAGAATCATGTCTCGCTCCTCTGCTGCGTCCGCTCCGGCCATCCTTCACGGAGGAGGCGAATGCGGAGAGCTCATCCGGGCCCATGACTGGGGGGCTGCGGGGCTGCCCGCGTTGCAGGACTGGAGCCCCGCCCTGCGGGCCACCGTGAGCAACATCGTCAATTCTCCCGTGGCCAAGGTCCTGATGTGGGGTCCCGACCACGTGATGCTCTACAATGACGCATACGCCCTGATCGCCGGCGCCAAGCACCCTCGCGCTCTCGGCGGGACGACGGCCGACACCTGGCCCGAGATCTGGGACTGGAACGCCCGTGTTCTCGAAGCCGGTTTCAAGGGAGAGACCCTCGCCTACCGCGACCAGCCGATGACCCTTATCCGGAACGGGCAGGCCAAGGAGTTCGCGCTCGATCTCTTCTACACGCCCATCTACGAGGACGACCTGGTCATGGGCGTCTTGTGCACGGTCGTCGAGAACACCGAAAAGGTCGCCGCTCAACGCGAGGTGGCCCGCGTAGCCGGCCAGCTGAAGACCATCACGGACGCCCTGCCTGTCCTGATCGCCCTCGTGGATCGCGATCACGTCTACCGTTTTGCAAACAGCTGCTATCGCGACTGGCTCGGCGTGGCGCCCGAGGACATGATCGGCCGACATGTGCGGGATGTCATCGGCGAACGCGTCTACGCCGACAGACTCCAGATGATCGAACGCGCCCTGGCGGGAGAGGAGGTCGTCGCGGATGCCTTCATGCCGCACAGGGACGGCGGGGATCGCGCCGCCGAAGTTCGTTACATCCCTCGTCGTGACGAGGACGGACGGGTGGACGCCATCCATGTTCTGGTCTTCGACATCGAGGAACGCATTCGTCGCGAGGCGGACCTGGAACGTCAGATCCTGGAACGCGAACGGGCGGAAAATAGTCTGCGACAACTCAATGAAGGTCTTGAAGCCCGCGTTGTCGCCGAGATCGAGGACCGGAGACGGGCGGAGATCTCCCTCATCCAGGCCCAGAAGATGGAGACCATCGGCAAGCTGACCGGCGGCGTGGCGCACGACTTCAACAATCTGCTTCAGGTGGTTTCCGGCAATCTCCAGCTGCTGGCGAAGGATGTGGTCGGCAATGCGCGCGCGGAGGCCAAGATCGCCAACGCCATGGCCGGAGTTTCCCGAGGCGCCAAACTCGCCTCCCATCTGCTCGCCTTCGGCCGCCGCCAGGCCCTCGCGCCCAAGGTCGTCAATCTGGCGCGCCTTATACGAGAGATCGACGACATGCTGCGCCGCGCCATCGGCGACGGCGTGGAAGTCGAGACCGTGGTCAGCGGCGGGCTCTGGAACACCTTCATCGATCCGGTGCAGGTCGAGAATGCGGTTCTGAACCTCGCCATCAACGCCCGCGACGCCATGGATGGTCAGGGAAAACTCACGATCGAGTTCGGCAACGCCCTGCTGGACGATGACTACGCCCGCACTCACGAGGAGGTGGAGCCCGGCCAATATGTGATGCTGGCGGTGACGGACACAGGCGTCGGCATGGCCCCCGAGATCATTGATCGGGTGTTCGAACCCTTCTTCTCGACCAAGGCGGAAGGCAAGGGTTCGGGGTTGGGCCTGTCCATGGTCTATGGTTTCGTCAAACAATCCGGCGGCCACGTCAAAATCTATTCCGAACCCGGGCATGGAACCACGATCAAGCTGTACCTGCCCCGAGCGATGGGAGCGGAAGATGTCGAGGTCGTGCTCGATGGAGGTCCGGTCACCGGAGGCGCCGAGACAGTGCTCGTGGTCGAGGACGATCCTGAGGTGCGCGCCACCGCCATCGAGATGCTGGGAGATCTTGGTTACCGCGTGCTGCGGGCCGGAGACGCTGACAGCGCGCTCAGCGTCATAGAAAGCGGCGTGCCGATCGACCTGCTGTTCACCGACGTCGTCATGCCGGGCATCTTGAAGAGCCCTGAACTGGCCCGTCGCGCCCGTGAGCGATTGCCCGAAGTCGCCGTCCTGTTCACCTCGGGATACACTGAGAACGCCATCGTTCATGGCGGACGCCTCGATGCCGGCGTGGAACTCCTGGGCAAACCCTATACGCGCGAACAGTTGGCGCGAAAGGTTCGACATGTCCTCGCCAATCAGACGAAGAGCAATCGTGCGAGAGCCAGCGAACGCTCCGCCGACCTCCGTCTGAACCCGTCCCGATCCACGCCCCCTTCCGTCGACCGCCCGTGCGTGGTGATGCTCGTCGAGGACGACGCTCTTATTCGCATTGGAACAGCGATGTTGCTCGAGGAATCGGGCGTCTCGGTCCTGGAAGCCGGCAGCGCTGAAGAGGCCCTGGCGGCGCTGCAGGTCCGGGACGTGGATGTGCTGCTGACCGACGTCAATCTACCCGGAGCGTCCGGCGTCGTCCTGGCGCGTCAGGCGCGCGAGCGGCTGCCGGACCTCGGGGTGGTATTCGTCACGGGCGACGCCGAAATCCCGGGCGACAGTGCGCCGGACGCCGTTCTTTTGCGGAAGCCCTATGAGGCCGCAGGCTTGCAAGACGCACTCAAGCGCGTCTGGCCGCACCGGTCCCGTTGACCGGCCCACGCCGCCGAGGTTTAGACGCAGTCTGCGCCTGGCCCCATCCTCGAGGGTCGCAAATCCAGACGAGGTCGCCTGATCCGGTCGCACAAGGCCCCGCTGCACCTGGATGCATGAAATAGCGATGCGCCTCTGGCCCACCGTCGGAGCCCAGTGTCTCTCAGCAGGTCGATAAGCTTTTCCGCTCTTTTCACGTTAGCCCCCGGGCCGGCGGCTCGGTTTACGGCCTCGCCAGACCGGGCATACGCGCAAAGCCCCTCACAAAGGCCTTGGCCTTCCGGGACATTGCGGTGGTTTCAAGTATCACGGACGACGCCGTCGTTTCGCCGCGAGCCTTCTCCCGGCGTCTTCGCCGGCCGCGCTGGATTCGGCGCTGCACGCGCTCGTGCTGTTGGGTCGGGGATAGCGACGTCGCGCCCTGGCGCCGCATCTGTCGAGTCTGGCCGCCCTGATCCTTCCCGTCGGCGCCGCCCCTCGCCAGATCGCCCGTCCCCCCCAGAGACGAGCCTGATCCCGGGGCCGGCCTCTGCAGCCTTCCGGGTCCGGCGCCGCAGGTCCGAACCCATCGAAGGCAGTGCCGGTCTGGCTCGATCGGCTTCATCCTCTGACCGCTTGGCCCTCGGTCCAGAAAGGAGGAGCCGCGAGGTTTCGGTTCCTAAAGCGCGCCAGCCCGCGGATCCTATCCAAACCGGGTCACGGATCGGAAAACCGACGGTCCGTCATGGCGGCGTACGTCCAGCCGGAGTTCGGAACATTTCGTTTCGATCAACGCGACTTCCCGAACAAGTTCCGAAAGAAACTGCACGGCTTGGGCCCGTGCGCCACAATCATCGGAGGCTACGCCCGCGATGGTCTGATCCGGTCCATGTCCGGAGACGGTGTAGAGGTATCGGGTCATGCCGGGAAACTATACGCAGCTTGTTGAACGCAGGATGACTTCCGAGAGTGAAATCGCACATATCCTGCTGGGGAATTGGCAGAAGGGACACCTTATCGGTCCAAGCATGACCAGCCCGCGCCAGCGACGTTATCGTGGCCAGTCTGAAACATCTGGACCGTGGTGTGGTGACGATCAAGGGCCGGGAGGCGACGTCGATTCCATACGACGAGTTGGCGTGAGCGCGGCCTGTCTGCGGTCTGCTCGGGCGTAAGGCGGTGATCGATGCCGCCGACGATCGGGATTGATCAAATCGAAAGTAGGCCAGCGCATCATCGTCAGGGCACGCCCTGACGATGATGCACACCTGGTTCAGCGTCGGCCCGTCCAGCTGGAGCCTCGAATCCTCGCCGCAGCAACCGTTCGTTTGCCTATTTCCGGGCCTTGTCAGGAGAAGCCCCCATGATCGATCTGCATGATACCCTGGATGAAGTTCGGCTCCACATGGATGGGGCCCCTGCCGGATCGGCTGTCCGCGTCAAGCTGATGAAGTCCGCCGCCGCTCTGATTGAAGCCATGACCGCTCAGACGCAGGATCGACCAGGATGGGACCCAGGCGAGGTTGGGACCGCCCACGACTGACCCCTCTCGTCACAAAATTGTTCGGCGGCTGCAGACCACGAGGACGGCGTTCCCACACGTTCCGCACAAGGACGACTTCCCTTCCGCAGAAGCCGCTCTTCTCTGCCCCCCAGGTTGAGACCTAGCCTGGAGGACGGGGATGGGATCTAAGGTCCGGCCCTTGCCGTTGGCATGTCACGGTCGCGACATCCCAACGCCGCCTCGATACGGGACAATAGGCGTTCCGCTGTCACCGGCTTGCTGACGTGGCCATCGGCGCCAGCCGCCGTCGCCGCTGCGACATGTTCAGGCAGGGCGTTGGCGGAAAGCATCAGGATCGGGGTCGGAGAATGGCCTTCGGTCCTCTCCCAGACGCGGATCTCGCGGACCGCCGAAAGGCCGTCGAGCACCGGCATCTGGATATCCATAAGCACCAGATCGAAGGTCGCGGTCCGGAACGCTGCTACAGCCTCGGCGCCGTCCGCGACTGAATGGACCTTGGCCCCGACGCTGCCCATGATCAACTCGACGATCTTGCGATTGGCGGGATGATCGTCCGCGACCAGAATCCTGAGGGATAAGGCGGGCGCGTGCGCCGGTTCGGCGATCGCTTCAGGCGAGATCTCGGCTCGGGCCAAGGGAATATCCAGCCAGAAGCAGGCGCCTTTCCCCGGCGAGCCCTCGCAGTCCAGCACGCCGCCCATCAGCGTCGCCAGCTGGTTGGAGATGGTGAGGCCCAGGCCGCTCCCGCCGTAGCGTCGGGTGGTGCTGGGATCCTGCTGTTCAAAACGGCGGAAGAGGCGCGCCTTGTCGCCTGAGTCAAATCCGATCCCGGTGTCCTCGACCATGAATCTCATGATGCGCCCCTCGCGCCGAGTCGCCGTGAGGCGCACAGAGCCTGCCGTCGTGAATTTGACGGCGTTGGACAGGAGGTTGTTCAAAATCTGTTTCAGGCGATTCACGTCGCCGATCACCTCCAGATCGAGGTCAGGATCCGTCACCAAGGTCAATTCCAGCCCCTTTTCGGCCGCGCGGAACCGCGCTGGAGCGATCACGGTCTCGAGCGCATGTCCCAGGTCGAAGACCCTCTGCTCGACGGCGACAGCGCCGGACTCGATGCGGGCCAGGTCGAGGATATCTGACAACAAATGATCCAGCGTCAGGGCGGATTCGCGGATCACGCCGGCCATCTCCCTTTCCTGCAGTGGAAGTTCCCGGCGACAAAGAAGGTCCGCCATCGCCATCACGCCGTTCAAAGGCGTGCGGATCTCGTGGCTCATATTGGCGAGGAAGACGCTCTTCGCCTCGCTCGCGGCTTCCGCTGCAGCCTTGGCTTCGGCCAGGATTCCCGCCTGACGTGACAGGTCCTTCTCGCGCGCTTTCAGCTCCGTGATATCGACCGCCGCGGAAATCAGTCCGCCGTCAGGCAGGCGACGATCTTCGAACCTGTAGCACCGCCCGTCGGAGAACCGCTGTTCTCGCGCCTCTCCGTTGCGCCGGGCCGCAAACTGGACGGCGAGCCATTCCGCCTCGCCGCCGACCGCTTCCGGAAACATGCCTCGCGACAGCGATCGTTCAAGGAGTTCCGCATAGGTTCTTCCGATGCACAGATTATTGCTTTCCAGACCGACGCAGGCGGTTTCATAGGCGGCATTGCAGATCGTCAAACGATCCTCTGCGTCGAAAAAAGCGATACCGGCAGGCATGGCGTCGAGGGCTGCGCGAAGATGTTCCAGCGAACGCGCCTTGTCCGCATTGGCTCGCCGGATCCGCAGGGCGGCCTTGCGCAGACGTTCCTCCCGCCGGACCTCCGCGGTGATGTCGCGTGAACTGGCCAGCAGACGCACCACCTGACCAGCCTCGTCGCGGATCGGAGACACGACGCTGTCCCACCAGCGCGGCTTCCCCCGGGTAGTCGGACAGAACCCGCAAAACCGGCCAATTCCGCCGTTCCGCGCCGTTTCGAGCGCCGCCAGCAGATCCGGTCGTGTGGTCTCCGGCCAGAGGTTCGGCCAACGCTTGCGACGATTGTTCTCGAAGCGTTCGATCTCGAGCATGGCGAGACCTCGCGCGTTCATGAACTCGACCGTACCGTCAAGCTCCAGAATGCGCATGACGTCGGGGCTTGCTTCAGCAACCGCCGCAAAATAACTTTCGGTCAAGCTTGGAAACATGTTCACCTTCCTCCTCGAGATCATCCCCAGGCTTTGCGAACACTTTCTGAACAAGCGTCTGCGTACTCCTCCCCATCGGCTCATAGGCAAGACGCCTACCTGGTTCAGAATGGGCAGACCGCCAGCCGCGCGATGTTTCGCCTGCCCCCCTCATCAACTGGACGATAATTCAGCCGGACTTCTTCGTCTCCCGTTGTAACGGCCTTGGTGATGCCTTCTCACGCGTCGTTCCGTCCGGGGACTTATGTGCAGATTGCAATGCTGCGATATCATGGTTTTCATGAACGAAGACGATCTCCAGTTCTGCGCGGGCCAGCTCAGGGGTCGGATGCAGACCTTGCGCGAAGTGATGACAAGGCTGAACGCCACGCGTCTGAAGGGCGCGGATCGTCTTTCCATCTTCGCTTCGATCACCGCGAGGCATCATAGCTTGCATGAATGGGTTGGCCAGACTCTCCAGGAATGCGCGACGGAAGTCGCCCTGCTCAAGTTCGAGGACGAATCCCGCTCGTCCGGCGACGCGGATCCTTAAGATGAAGCGACGGTCGTCAGGCCGACCGGAGGCCGATGCCGTTCACTCCAACACTACGAGCGGTACACGACGTTGTGCCGTTACGGTCGGCCGATGACAGGCGGCTCGGGGATTTTACCGAGATTGCTTTCCGTTACGGCGGCATCCGTGCGCAGAAGTCTGAAGGCCAAGGGAGAATAGATTTCCCCGCTCGCGAGGTCCTGAATCGTCACGCCGTGCAGTCCCTGGACCTCAAAGGAGGTGGCCAGGCGCAAGGCCGTGACATCGTCGGACACGCAGGTCTCCACCTCCTTCTGCGATGCCTCGTAGATCACAACAAACGGCATCGCCGGCTCCTGTCGAATTGAACACCCGCTCGGACTGCGATCTGCGCCACCGTATTTCAGCGACGGCCGCCTAAAGCGAACGGTCACTTTCCGATCGCGATGAGGCTTGGGTTCGGTTTCCGACGTCCTCCATGGTCTCTTCTCCTGAATGGTGCTCGACACGTCCGCTTTCGACTTCGGAGCGTGAGAAGACCTCCTCCTGGCCGTCGACCAGAAGTTCGTCCCGCAGGTCTTCTCCCTCCGCAGGACTGGTGAAGACGCCAGGGTCGGCGAACCCGAGGGTTCCGCGACCTACGCCCACGGCGGATCCGGTGAGCCGTTCATGTCGACTGGACAGGGCGGCGGCCGCCGCTTCATCATCCATGCGCGCCGCTTCCACGGGGTCGTTCGACCTGTCCATCTGCTGGTGATCCGAGCCGATCGAACCGCCGATGGGCGTTCTTGCCGTTTCATCTTGTCGATCATGGATTTTCTGGAGCCTTTCGGCGGCGGCGCTGGCGCCCACGTCGTCAGCCGCAGTCTCGAGCGATATGTCTCTCTCGGAAAGTGGATTTTCACGATCATTCATCATCAATGCTCCTGTCAGGATCGACCGCGCGACGCCAAACGCCGCTGATGCTACGCCTCGCTTTTCCGCAACGCCCCGTCTTCCCATGCGGCATGATCGAGGACCGGCGCCTTTGCGAAACGCAGAGGTCGACACCGCCGCTCATCGGTCCACCTCTCCAAAGACGATGTCTTGGGATCCAAGAATGGCGGAGACGTCCGCGAGCATGTGGCCCCGGGTCATAAGATCCATGGCCTGGAGATGGCGGAAACCGGGCGACGAGATCTTGATCCGGTAAGGCCGATTGCCGCCATCAGACACCAGATAAACGCCAAATTCCCCCTTGGGCGCTTCCACGGCGGCGTAGACCTCCCCAGCGGGCACATGGAAGCCTTCGGTGTACAGTTTGAAGTGATGGATGAGGGCTTCCATGGAGCGCTTCATCTCGGCGCGCCGCGGCGGCGTGATCTTGTGGCTCTCGGCCAGGACCGGCTCTCCAACGCGGGTTCTCAGGCGCGAAAGGCACTGTTGCATCAAGCTGACGGACTGCTTCATCTCCTCGATGCGGCACAGATATCGATCCCAGCAGTCCCCGTGCTTGCCGACAACGATGTCGAACTTGAGGTCCTCGTAACATTCATAGGGATGCGCCTTTCGCAGGTCCCATGGAATGTCCGAACCTCTCAGCATGACGCCGGAGAATCCCCAGGCGAGCGCCTCTTCCTTGGTGATCACGCCGATATCGACGTTGCGCTGCTTGAATATGCGGTTGTCGGTGATGAGGCTCTCGATATCGTGAAGGGCGGCGGGAAAGGCTTCGCACCACCGTTCGAGATCATCTATCAGGTCCTCCGGGAGATCCAGTCTGACCCCTCCCGGTCTGAAATAATTGGCGTGCATACGCGAGCCGGAGGCGCGCTCGTAGAAGACCATGAGCTTCTCGCGTTCCTCGAAACCCCAGAGGGGCGGGGTGAGCGCGCCGACATCCATGGCCTGGGTGGTGACGTTCAGCAGGTGCGAGAGGATGCGGCTGAGCTCGAGGAAGAGCACGCGGATCAGTTGGGCCCGATAGGGAACCTCGACCTCGAGCAGGCGCTCAATCGCCAGGCAGAAGGCGTGCTCCTGGCTCATGGGGGCCACATAGTCCAGACGATCGAAATAGGGAACGTTCTGGATATAGGTGCGGGACTCGGCGAGCTTCTCCGTTCCACGATGAAGCAGGCCGATATGAGGATCTGCGCGCGTGACCAGTTCCCCGTCCAATTCGAGCACCAACCGCAGCACGCCGTGCGCCGCCGGATGCTGGGGTCCGAAGTTGAGCGTGAAGCGACGATCGTCGAAGGCGCGGGCATGGGCTTCAGCCGCCAAGGCCGCTCCGCCGACCAGGTCGCCGGACGCGTTCATCGGCCGGGCCATGGCGCGTCCTCCAGACCGGTTACACCTCGCCCCCTGAACCCCGAAGCCAGGAAGGGGTCCACCCCCCTCGTCTTCACGCGAAGGCGGCGACTGCGGGTTACGGAAAGAAGATGGATGACCAGATCGATCCCGCCGTCGGCGCGTCGATCCTCGAATCCGAAGTTCATCAGCTGTTCGAACCCATGGGCGGCGGCCAGCGCCTGAAGCACTTCGCCGAGCCGTTCAGGCGCTACGAAGACAGTAAGCTCGCCGAAGGCTTTTTTCACCGTCAATCCAAGATGAAGAGCGAGTTCTACGGCCAGCGCTTCGTCCTCGCCGATCTCTGACCAGGCGGTGGTCCCGCTCCTTGGGGCGCGTGATGCGAAAACGATCAAGTCCGGACTCCCTTCCGATGCGCGAAAGGCCAATCCCAGAGGGGCAGAAAGGTTTCAATGATCCGGTTGACGACATACCGACGTCTTCACCTCCATGATGCCTGGTTCATTGGCTCGAAAGCGGGAATAGAAATGGTCTCGAGGCCTACACCAGGTACTACCGCCGCGCAGTTGCGCGCCCGGTGCGCGGGAGCCTGCTCGAACAGATAGAGCCCATGATTTCCCCGTTTTTAATCGTTTGAACCTTAGATGGGGCTATCTGGCGCTGGTCGGACATCACCCGTCCTGTCAACGGCTTAATCCCTGACAAAGGACTGTCGTTCGTCCATCAGCATGGCCGCCACTTCCCGGGCGAACATCCGATGCGCTTTCGCTTCATCACACAGCAGGCGCTCCAGACCGGTCCGCCGCACGAGAAGACGGAACTGAGCCTGCTTCCTCGGCTTTCCGCCTCCGATCCGTTCTAGCCGGACCCCGGCCTGTGACCTCAGAAGAACCTTCTTGGCGGCCATGACAACCTCCCGCGGCTGGGAGAACAGGTCGGATCAGGGGATTTGGTTCCGTCCATGACAAATAGGCGAGCGCCAAGATCCAGGGAACTTGGCCAGCGCGTCCTGAAGACGGGCAAGACCGTCCTCCGGCGAATGTGGTCAGCAATGACAAGCCATTGGCCCATTCGCTGAGCGGCGGTTTCTCAGAATATCCAGGCCGATTTCCGCATGCATTCGAAATAGGACCTTATCGGCCCGTGTCTCGTAGCACGCAGGTGTGGCGTAATGCCCGCACGCGCAAACCTCATCGGTCCGCGGCGCGACCGTAGAAGTTCAGAATAAAAACCTTCTCTGACCTTCGGTCAGGCGCTGGAGTGGAAATCCGACCGACGATCAACCGGGCCGACGAAAAGCCGCCATCCCCCGGCCGCCACCTTGCGGCGGTCCGGGAGACAGGCCACCCGCGAGCACAGGCTCGTCACGCTAACGGCTCAGCCGCGCTCGCCGGCCCATTGGTTGGCGGAACCTTCCTGCGGCGAGGTCTGAGCTCCGCCGGCCATGTTTCCCCGATCCATGGAATCATAGGGCTGGGCGGTTGTATTCTGGCCGGACATTGTCGAGCTGTTCCGGGCGTCCATGGGCGTGGCGTCAGGACGCGTCTGATTCATCGGCGTCGTGGACGTGTTCGGTTGCGTCTGATTCGAGTTCGTCGTCTGGGCGATAGCCACGGTGCCCAGGACCAGGACGCCCAAGGCGCCGGCAATTGCGATCTGCTTGTTCATTTCATTTTCCTCTGGGTCCATCCCGAAGCGGAAACAGAGGGGGTGAGGTCCGGTTCCGCACCGACCTGTTCAGACCGATACCGGTCCCAAGACCTTCGGTTGGCCTTGGGAGCCGGTCATTCGCCGTGGGTCGCCGGCCAGCCGTTCACGTGGGCCATTTCATGGCAGATCATGCGGGCATAGCGCTCGCTCTGGCTGAAGGCGCAGGGATTCGGCGCCACCACCCGACCGTCCAGAGTGCAGGCGTCGGTCTTCATGCCGCGAGGCGGCACGCCGAAACGGGGATGACAGGCGGCGTCGATGCCAGCCTGATCGCGCACATCCAGCATGAACACGACGTCGTCGTGAAAGCGGGCGGGAGGACGGGCGTCGGTAAACAGGGTTGCGGCCGCGGCCGCGATCAGGGCGGTCGCCGCCGCCGTAACAAGATCAGACAAGGGGCAGGCTCGATGATGAAGTAAAAACGCCGCCGTTGGTCAGCGGTCATCCTTCCTTCTAGCTTGCAGCGCACACGGGAGCCGAGCTGAGCCGCATCGCCTTCACGTCGAAGTGAAGTCGCGATCGCCGCCCTATCGTCCTGGAACGTCGACGCATCATCCCCGTCCCGCCCCAGAACTCCAGCCTGCGGAGGCTTTGGCCCATGTCCGGTCATCGCATCAGTCCCACCTGCATCTCCTGCGTGCGGGTACGGCGACGGAATTCGGCGGGGCTCATGAGGTCTCCGTCGACTCCCGAGCCATGCGCCTCGATCATGCCAACAGAGGCCCTTCCCGCTCAACCCGTCCGGCAGCGGGATTGGGGGCCACACCAGAGACGCCTTCGATTTCCTTCAACCAACCCCCAGCGTTCTGCTGACCTCTGAAAAGCTGTTCCTGACGCTCATGGCGTCTTCCTTTTCCTGCTGGTCCTTCATGTCGAAACGACAAGGCAGGTTCGGGTCGGCTTGGGAACTGACTGTCGTCCTGCCAGGATCAGCGATGTCGGAAACGAGGGCGCGGCGCCTTCTCTCCTTATGCCCCGGCGCGGCGCGCGCTGGCCGCCGATTGCTTCGCGTCCACCTCGTGCCGATCGGGAAAGGCTGCGGTTGTCGTGCCGAAGCCTTGAGGGACCTGAATCGGACCATGGGAACAGGAGCGTCCGCGGCAGGTTTCGGCGGTCATTCGTCCGAGGTTCCCATGATCCTGTTCGCCCTCCTCCACCGCCTGTTCGCGCTTCTTTCAGCCAGCGTGCTAGGACTTTCCCTCTGGTTGCTCTGGAGCTGGCGAGAGCTGGAGCGGGAGGCGAACCTGCTCCGTCTGGACGAACCGTCGCATGAAAGACTGTACTGGGGTCTGGGCCTCCTTCTTTTCTCCGTGCTGGGACGCCTGCTGTTTCTGTTGTTGACGGGGCGAAGCGGCGACATGGCGCCGTCCGATCGCCGCGATGGCGTCGCCGAACCCGGCGCAGACGGCGCGCGCTTGCGACTCGAGCTCGAGGGGCGCCCGGAGGGACCGATCCTCCTCTTGACGCACGGTTGGGGCCTGTCCTCGCGCATCTGGGCGGATAGTCGGCAGGCCCTGGCCAAGCAGTTCGGCGTAGTGACCTGGGATCTGCCCGGGAGCGGCCGATCGACAAGGTCCAACGATGGCTGGTCCATCGAAGGCTTCGCCGATGACCTCGGCACGTTGATCGATCGTCTTCCGGCCGACCGTCCGCTCATCCTGGTCGGGCACAGCATAGGGGGCATGATCATCCAGACCTTCTGCCTGAGGCATGGGTCAGAGCTTGGTGGTCGGGTGAATGGAATCGTGCTGGAAAACACCACCCACCAGAACCCTCTCTGCACTATGATCGCCAGCCATGTCGTCACGGCCTTGCAGCCGCTGATCGTGCTGATGCTGCGTGTGGACATTCTGCTGTCCCCCCTGATCTGGCTGATGAACTGGCAAAGCTATCTCAGCGGATCGACGCATCTGGCGATGCGGCTCGCCGGCTTCGGCGCCCGCCCCACGCGGGCTCAGATCGATCTTTCGGCCCTTCTCCCGACCAAAACCTCTCCGGCGGTTCAAGCTCTAGGCAACCTGGCTATGATCCGATGGAGCGTGACGGAGCGCCTGGCGGAGATTAACGTCCCCGTTCTTGTCATTGTCGGCGGGCGGGATCTGGTCACCAAGGCCGATGCAGGCGAATACATCGCCGCGGTCCTGCCTGACGCGACCCTGGTGAGGGTGGCGGACGCCGGGCATATGGGTCCAGTCGAGGAGCATGAAACCTACGTCGCGGCCGTTGCGACCTTCGTCCAGCGGGTCACGCAGCTCCTCCCTGTCGAAACGTCCGCCTGATTCAGGTTGCGTGGAGAGCGGAGCTATGGACGACGGCGTCGTTCCCGTGCCGAGAGCCACGCCTGAGGATCCATCGGCCAACGGCTCGGCGGAACGCTGAGGTCAGAAGCCTCTGGCTTCCCCACGGTTGCGCGGCGGGACAACTGCCCTTTGTCAGACAGAGCCGGGCCTGTTGCGAAGACGTCAATGAGACGACAAGGCCCGGAATTTAAGAGCTGGCGACAAACTGCATGGAGACAGCTCGTTAACGGAGAAAATCCGACAAGCGTCTGGGGCTCCCAAGCGGCGGGATCGGGTCACTGCGGTAACGCGGGCGCTGGCGACCGATCCGGCGCCGATCTCGTCTTGCGAAATCGGACGCGTTCCTTGCCCTCGATGAGGAGGGCCTCATAACCGGCGGCTTTCCAAGCTTGACACTGGACCCCGGTCGAAAGCGGGCTTCCGTCGTCAATCCACCATTGCGGCCGATTGGCGCTCTTGGGCAGCATGGCTCCCAACCTGCGCTCAATGTCAGCGAAGGTCAGTTCGAAGTCATCCGCGCGCTGACGCCGAAGATAGTCCCGCAGGGGATCATACTTGCTCATGCCGCCAGATGACGAAAACCTGCCGACCTTGCAAGAGCGACCCGCCGCCTGAGCTGTCCCCTGCTGGGTCGAGCGCCGGGAAACGCTTCAGGCGCTCGTCAGCACACGCCACAAGAACCGCGCCCCAGAGGCAGGCCGTCGGCGATCATCACCTTGCCATGCCGGACGCCGCAAAAGCCCGTCATCGCCATTGGAAGACGCCGAGAGATCGGATTCCGCACCTTGGGGTCCGCCGCACCCCTCTTTCAGAGACAATCGATCGCCGAAGGCCCTTCGCCGAGCGCGATCCTGTTGTATTCCGCCGGCGAACACCTCCCCTCCGGGGATGCAGGCCGGAAGGGCGATGTGTTTCGGGCAGATCTCTCCCCCGCCCCACCGCCATCCGCCTCTACTCAGCGCACCTCATTTTTTCCGAAACCGGCGCGACTGGGTCCAGAACCTTTCAAGGCCGCACAGACCGGAAAGCGACTATCGCAACCACTTTTCCGTTTCGCCCTTTGTCGTTTTTTCAAAAAGGAGTTCGATGTGAAGACCCCCATTAACATTGTAGCCGTAACTGCGGTGCTCGGTCTTCTAGTCGCGTGCAGCAACGCCAATAATGACAATCCTCGCGATGTCGCCAACGCCGCTGGCGAGCCCGTGGGCGAAGTCGGCGTCCTGACCGACGTTCCAACAGACCAGGGCGCCGCGCCCCGACCTGACGTCGTCAACGGCGCCGTCGCGACTGAAGCTCCCGGAGCGTCGTCTTCCGCGAACCCTGACGCGAGGCGCACGACGCCCTCCCTGAGCGCCACAAATCCCAGCCCTCCGGCGTCGACCAGTTCGCCCGATCATTCCACAAGGCGCAACTGAATCCAGCCAGAATCCGCCCTCAACCCGGCGGGGCGGCGACGAGACCAGGGATCTGCGCATCGCGCTGATCCGGGCTGAAGACGCACGACGGCCAATCACGACGTCGCCCGCGCCAACAGCGCCTCGGAATAGCTTGCGGACCCATACCGGCGGCGATCCTAGCCTGGCCTGCGACGGATTGATGAGGCGGCGCTGACCTACCTGACGCGCTTCCACAATGCCGGAAATATCAACTGGGCGGATCGGGGCGCGGCGACCGCACGCTTCTTAGCCAATCTTTGGGTCATGCCTGACCTACGGACTGACCGACGACCGCCCGCCCAAGCGTGGGCGCGACGCTCCATCGTCCCGCCGAGAAATGGAAAATCCAATCGCGTCAGGCGCTGCGGAGCGAAACCGCCTGGCGTCAGAGCCTTGGCGAAGAAGCGGGTTCGACTGACGTCCCCGCCAGGCCGCCCTCGCGGGCCAGTCGGAAAAAAGCCCCCCTGCGGTTCATCAGATCGCTGAAACGCCCCCGTTCCACAATCCGTCCTTTTTCCATGACGAGAATCTGGTCAGCGTCCACCACCGTCGCCAGCCGATGGGCGATCAGAAAGGTCGTCCGCCCCTTGGCGGCGGCAGCCAGCGCACGTTTCACCCTTTGCTCCGTAATCGTGTCCAGGGCGCTGGTCGCCTCGTCCAGTATCAGGATCGGCGCGTTCTTCAGGATGGCCCTGGCGATCGCCAACCGCTGGCGTTCCCCGCCCGAAAGCAACCGCCCCTGCTCGCCGATGATGAAATCATAACCTCCATCTTTCGCCGTGATGAAGTCATGGGCCTCTGCGGCGCGAGCGGCGTTCGCGAGTTCGTCAAGGCTCGCCTCCGGACGCGCCAGACGCAAATTGTCCGCGACGGAACGGTTGAACAAACCTGCGTCTTGGAAGACCACGGCGATGGACCGTCGCAAGGATGTCAAGGTGATCTTACCAATATCGGCGCCGTCGATCATGATCCGACCGATGTCCGGCTCCCGCTGTCGTTGCAGGAGACTCATCAGCGTCGTCTTTCCCGCGCCGCTCGCCCCGACCAGTGCGGTGACCGAACCTGGCGCAGCGCGCAAGTCAATGTCGAAAACGCCCATATGGGTGTCCAAAAACCAATGCGACACCTTCTCGAATACGACCTCGCCCCTGACGTTATCCAAAGGAACTGCGTCAGGCCCGTCCGCCAGGCCGGCTTGCGAGTCCATTAGGGCGAACAGCGCCTGAATGGTCGGGCTTTGCACAAAGACGCGCGCCAGGGAGCCAGACAACTGATCGAGCCGGGCGATCAGCAGACCAGCGAGGCCGATGAAGGTCACGATCTCGCCCACAGTCACACGTCCCGCCGCCAGCAACATCGCGCCTACTGAAAAAAGAGCCACCATGGCCAGGGTCGAAGCGCCTCGCGTCATCACCATCAGAGCCGCCCACCAACTGAGAACGGGATATTGGGCGCCGAGAAGCCGACCCGTCATGGATCGCAGATCGGCGCCCTCCGCCCGGGTCCGGGTGAAGGCCTGGATGACGCCGACGTTGGCGATGACATCTCCGATGCGGCTTGAGACGGCCTGATGGTGCTGCTCCACTTGCGCCTGCCCGGTTTCCGTCTTGCCGACGACGAGCCAGCTCACCGCAACATAGAGCGCAGCAAGGCCCAGCAAGACCACGGCCATGACCTGATCTATCCAGAACGCCAGGGGAACAAGCAGGACAAGGCTGACGGCGGCGGCCTGTTGTTCCCGGAAGAAGGCCAGAATCAGGGCGAACAACGCATCCCCTCCGGTGAGCAGAATCCGCAAAATGCGACCGCTTCCCGTCTCGGCCACCAAGGGCGGCGGAAGCGCCACGGTGCGCTCGAAAGCGACGTGCATGGCGGCCAGACGGCGGCGATGGGACATCCGGTCCGCCAGCAAAGACACGAGCCCGCCGCCGAGGATCAGGACGGCCCCCAATACCACCCATGCCGTTATGAAACGGAAAGGCGTTCGCCCCGATGTAAGGGCGTCGATCACCCGTCCGAACAGGACCGGTTCGATCAGGGCGAGGCCGCCCAGGATCGCATTGCCTCCCGCGAGGAAAAGAGCCAGGGCGCGTTCCGCCTTGAGGATGCCGAACATACGCCGATAGAGAGTGAGGATCATGGGCGCCTCGAAGTCCCGTAGACAACACCGTGACTTCGCGGCGGTTCACACAGCCGCAGCCAGCCCATCCTTGGGTCCGGCAGCCGACACTTGCAACAGGTCTGGACCTGCAGGCTTCCACCTGCGCTGACTGGAGGTTTCAATGGTGCGGCGCATTCTGGTGACGGGCGGCGGAGGCTATATCGGCTCTCATGCCTGCAAGGCCTTGGCCGCGGAAGGTTTCGAACCCGTCGTCTTCGACAATCTGAGCAACGGTTATCGCGAAGCGGTTCAATGGGGCGACTTCGTGCCCGGGGACATACGCGACGCCGCCGCCCTTGAAGCCTGCATGCGCCAGTTCAGGGTGGAAGCGGTCATGCATTTCGCCGGATTGATCGAGGTCGGACGCTCGATCCAGGAGCCTTCCCTCTTCTGGGAGGTCAACCTGAACGGCACAGCCGCCGTTCTAGCCGCTATGCGCGCGACAGGGCTGCGCCGGATCGTGTTTTCATCGACAGCTGCGGTCTACGGACAAGCCGGCCGTGACCTTCTTGATGAGACAGCCCCAACCGCGCCGATCAACCCCTATGGCGACAGCAAGCTGGCGTCGGAACGACTGATCGCGGCGCACGCGCGGGCGCATGGCATAGAAGGCGTTGCACTGAGATACTTCAATGCTTCCGGCGCCGATGCTGAGGGTGAGCTCGGTGAAGCCCACCACCCGGAAAGCCACCTCATACCTTTGGCGATAGAGGCCGCGCTCGGATACGGCCCCCCGCTCGAAGTCTTCGGTCTGGATTTTCCGACGCCGGACGGCGCCTGCGTGCGCGACTTCATCCATGTCTCGGATCTCGCCCATGCTCACGTAGCGGCCCTTTCGGTCCCGCTTCATGAAACCGGTTTTACGGCCTTGAACCTCGGCCTGGGCCGCGGTCTGTCTGTGCTGGAAGTGATGGACGCCGTTGCTCGCGTGAGCGGACGAACTGTTCCCTGGCAGGCGTCGGACAGGCGGCCCGGCGACCCGCCGATCCTTGTGGCCGATCCGGCCAGAGCGCGGGATCGCCTCGGGTGGCGACCGGTTTTCGATGACATCGACATGATCGTATCAAGCGCTCTCGCCTGGAGGCTGAACCCTCGTTTCGGACCTGCGGCGCTTCCGCGCGATCATGTCGCCTGACGCCACGCCGCTGGAAATCTGGGGCGGGCTCGAATGCTCGCTCAACCGGACAGGCTCCGCCTACCGGGACCAGACCAGGTTGAGCGGACACCACGACCGCCCCGAGGACATCAACCTTTTCGCCGCGCTCGGTCTGAAAGCCTTGCGCTATCCCGTTCTCTGGGAACGGGTTGAAAGGCGCCGGGGAAGACTGGACTGGTCCTGGACGGATGAACGCCTCGCCCTGATCAGGAACAAGGGCATGCGCGTCGTGGCAGGCTTGCTCCATCACGGCTCGGGACCGCCCTGGACAGATATTCTCGATACGGAGTTCGCGCCGCAGCTGGCGCGGTTCGCCCGCGAGGCGGCGCGTCGCTACCCCTGGATTCAAGATTGGACCCCCGTAAACGAACCCCTGACCACGGCGCGATTTAGCGCGCTCTACGGGCTGTGGCACCCCCATGCGTCCAGCGAAAAAAGCTTCTGGACCGCGCTTCTGAACCAAATTGACGCGGTCCGGCTATCGATGAGGGAGATAAGGCGGGTGATCCCGGACGCCCGACTGATCCAGACAGAGGATTTCGGGCACACCTTCGCGACGCCCCCCTGTCAGCAACAGGCGGATTTCGAGAACCAGCGTCGCCTGATGACATGGGATCTCCTCTGCGGACACGTAGGTTCCGAACATCCCCTCCACTCGCATCTTTGCAGCTTGGGCCTGGCGGAGCGCCTCGCGGCGATAGCGTCTGATCCCTGCCGCCCCGTCATCGGTCTCAACCACTACCTGACAAGCGATCGTCTTCTGGATCACAGGCTGGATCATTATCCTCCGGCGTTGCACGGCGGCAACGGCGGAATGGTCTATGCGGATGTCGAGGCCGTTCGCGTCGTCGATCCCCCGCCCCCAGGATGGCGATGGCACCTGGACCGCCTGTGGAAGCGATATGGCCTGCCGATCGTGGTGACGGAATGTCACCTCGGATGTACCCGCGAAGAACAGCTGCGCTGGCTCAACGAGTGTTGGACAGCGGCTATCAGCGCCCGTGCCTCGGGGGCCCTGATCGAGGCGGTGACGGTGTGGAATCTGCTCGGAGGATATGACTGGAACAGTCTTCTCACCCGACCGGACGGCGTCTACGAAAGCGGCGTGTTCGACCTTTCGGAGGGCTCGCCGCGCCCGACGGCGCTGGCGGCGCTGGTCCGAAATCTGGCCTATGACGGCGCCGGGCACATTCCGCTGGCCAGGGAAATGGGGTGGTGGCGTCGTCCGCATCGCCTTCTGTATCCCTCCCATCAGGCGCTCCTCATCGCCGAACCCGTCCCTTCCGCGCCGAACCGCCACGTCATTTTTTGCGCATTGGACGCGCTCACGGACGACTTGGAGCAGGAGTGCGCCAGACGCGGCCTGCAGCTGTCGCGGAGCCTCAGCCGGAACGCGGACCAGCCTTGGACCTATACGGCGTCCGCGGCGCCGACCGCACGCACGATGGACCTTCTGATCGATCGTTGGCTGGTGGACTCGATCCCAATGCCCGCGACCGGACACAGGGATACGGACGGCTTGCGACGGATTTGAATCTGATAGCATCGGATGAAGACTCTCATGACCACCCCTGACCCGATTTCGCTCTCCGCCATCGTTGAACTGCCTCACGCAAGGCGCGATCCGGTGGTCTGCCTGTCTCATCTGAGGTGGGACTTCGTCTTCCAACGTCCGCAGCATCTGATGAGCCGCTTCGCCCTGACCCGGTTGGTCGTCTTTTTCGAGGAGGCCTTGCCTGCCGATCCTGGCGCTCCGGTCAGTCTGGACGTGCGGGTGTGCCAGGACACGGGCGTTGTGGTCGCCACACCTCGGTTGCCGCCCGGCGTCGAAGGTGGATGCCGCGACGCCGTCGTCCGGCAGTTGCTGGACGAACTTCTGCAGGATAGGGAAGTCCACAGGCCGGTGCTCTGGTACTACACGCCGATGATGCTGCCGCTGTCGCGCCACATCGAAGCCGCGGCCGTCGTGTTCGACTGCATGGACGAGTTGTCAGCCTTCCGTTTCGCCCCGCCGGAACTCCGAACGCTCGAGGCGGAGTTGATGAAGACTGCGGACGTGGTCTTCACCGGCGGTTACAGCCTCTTCGAGGCTAAGAGGAAACGTCACTCCAACATCCACCCGTTTCCATCCAGCGTCGACGGGCCCCATTTCGCCCAAGCCCGCGCCGGGCTCCCTGATCCCGAGGAACAGGCCTCCCTGCCCGGGCCGCGCCTCGGCTATTATGGCGTCATCGACGAACGCCTGGATCTGAAGCTGATCGCGGAGGTGGCCGACGCCCGACCGAACTGGTCCTTAATCTTCGTGGGTCCTGTGGTGAAAATCAGCCCCGACGATCTGCCGAGACGGCCGAACCTGCACTATCTAGGACAGCGACCCTATGCAGACCTGCCCGCCTTTCTCGGCGGCTGGGACGTGGCATTGATGCCTTTCGTCATTGATGAGACCACCCGCTTCATCAGCCCGACCAAAACGCCCGAGTATCTCGCCGGCGGGCGACCGGTCGTGTCGACCTTGATCACCGATGTGAAGCGCCACTACGGCGATCTGGCCGGCGTCCATATTGCGGAGACGCCGGCGGCCTTTCTCGCAGCCTGCGACGCTGCTCTGGCGCAGAAGAACGATCTCGCCTGGCGAGAGGAGGCCGACGCGGCGTTGAGCAACCTGTCGTGGGATCAGACCCAGGCTCGAATGGCGGTGATGATCGACAAGGCGACGGCGACGCGCGCCGAAGGACCAGCCGAGGTTCAATCCGCGCCGGAAGGGACATCCCCGATGGTCTCGCCTTCCATCTGGCCGGCCAACCGCGCCTCCCATTATGACGTGCTTGTCGTAGGAGCCGGTTTTGCGGGTTCCGTGCTCGCCGAGCGATTGGCCTCGTCCGGACGTCGGGTGCTGCTGGTGGACCGCCGCTGTCATATCGGCGGCAACGCCTATGACGAACACGACGCCGCCGGTATTCTCGTTCATCGCTACGGGCCGCACATCTTCCACACCAATTCAGCCGACGTGTTCGACTATTTATCCCGCTTTACGCAATGGCGGCCATATGAGCACCGCGTGCTGGCGCAGATCGATGACCGGCTCGTTCCGATTCCGATCAACCGCACCACGCTCAACCTTCTCTATGATCTGGACCTTCGATCCGACGAACAGGCCGAAGCTTTCCTGGCCGCGCGGGCCGAACCTGTCGATCGGGTTCGAACGTCAGAGGATGTCGTGGTCTCCGCGGTTGGCCGCGAGCTCTATGAGACCTTTTTTCGCGGATACACGCGCAAGCAGTGGGGTCTGGATCCCTCGCAGCTGGACCGTTCGGTGACGGCGCGTGTGCCCACGCGTACCAATGTCGACGACCGCTATTTCACCGACGCCTTTCAGGCCATGCCCTTGAACGGCTACACGCGCATGTTTGAAAACATGCTGGACCATGAAAACATTCACATCGAAATCGGGACCGACTATCGGGATGTGAAGGACGATATCCTATTCGATCAGCTGATTTTCACCGGGCCGATTGACGAATTTTTCGACCACCGCTACGGCCACCTGCCCTATCGCTCCCTCAGGTTCCGGCATGAAACCCTCGAAGTCGCCCAATTCCAACGGACGGCGGTAGTCAATTATCCCGACCAAACCGTACCGCACACACGGATCACGGAATACAAGCACCTCACCGGTCAGATACATCCGCAAACCAGCCTCACCTATGAGTATCCCGTCGACGAGGGTGATCCTTATTACCCGGTCCCGCGACCGGAAAATCTGGCGCTGTACAAGCAGTACGAAGCTTTGGCCCTGGCTCGTCCCGACGTCAGGTTCGTCGGTAGGCTAGCCACCTATCGCTATTACAACATGGATCAGGTTACCGGCCAGGCCCTCTCGACTTTCCGTCGAATGAGACAACCATTCGCCGACGCCGGTCTCCCGGCAGCGACCGGGACCCTCGCCTAGTCTGCGATGGCGTCAACGGGAGCGGTGGAGGAATGGTCGCTGTAGGTTGACCCCGCTCTCCCGACCGATGCGGAGCCTTCGATGCGGAAAGAGGTCGTCGCTTGTAGAGCGTTTCGGAACCTGACCGAAGTCAACGACGTTCGAGAACTATCAAACAGGAGATTTCCTATGCTCAAATGGGCTTTGATATTCGCCGTTGTCGCCATTGTCGCGGGTCTGCTGGGCTTTGGCGGAATCGCCGGAGCTGCCGCCGGCATCGCCAAATTCCTCGCCGTGCTCGCCCTGATCATCTTCCTGGTCTTCTTGGTGCTAGGCTTCACGGCGGCAAAGAAAATCACCTGATGCCCGCTCGCGCCGAACCTCCACCTGAGTCAGAGTTACGCCTAGGACGTCCAGCGCATCAGGTTTGGCCAGATGGAACACCGCCCGAGCCCATCCGGACACCGCAGGCACTGACTGAAATTCAAGGCCATGCGCGTTTGCGACACGCCAGACTCCGCTCTGCGCGGCGTTGAATGAGGCCGCCATGAAAGATGCCGATAAACCTGCGGTTCTGCGTCAACCTCGCCGCCTGCTGAAAATGGCGGCCGTTCTGGTCGTCCTGCTTCTGCTCGTCTATGCAGCCACCGCCCTTACCGGCTTTCTCAGGAATCAGGAAAAGGCGCCGGACCCGCGAGCAACAGGAGCAGAGGCGCCGCTCGAGCGCGCAACCCAAGACGGCGACGACGCTTGAACATTGTACTGCACGAGGGTTCCGTGACGCTCTGAGAGCCCCTCCGAAAGGTCAGCGCTGAGCCTCGGTCAAAGGTCGAGGTCGACGAGCTGGAAGCGAACAAAAGCCCGCCTTGTTCACCTTGACGTCGTCGCCCGCTTCGCCGTCCTGAGATCAGCTATAAGGCCATTCGCTCCCTGAGACGGGTGTCGACGTCCTGCAGGCGCAGGAGATAGGAGGGGTGAACCGTCAACAGGACGCGATCACCGTCTGGCGTCTCCAGCACCCTTCCCCGCTCCGGCTTAACAACAGGCCTTCGCCCCAACAACGACAGTCCCGCCGTGGCGCCCAACGCCAGGATCAGACGCGGCTTTACCAGTTTCCGCTCATGATCCAGCCACCAGCGACAGGCCTGAACCTCGCCCGCGTTCGGCGTCTTGTGCAATCGACGCTTGCCCCGGTGCTCGTGCTTGAAATGTTTCACGGCGTGGTGAGAAAGACCTCGGCCCGGTTGATCCCGGCCTCGCTCAAGGCCGCATCCAGCAGTCGTCCGGCCAGGCCGACAAAAGGTCGTCCCGCAAGATCTTCCTGATCGCCCGGTTGCTCCCCCACGATCATCAAATGCGCCGTGGATGGCCCCTCGCCACAGACGCCTCGAGTCGCATCGCGCCAGAGAGGACGGCGACGACAGCCCTGAACGTCGTGTCCCAGGGCCAACAGGGTTGACGGGCCGCTGTCACCGATCGTCGTGCGGTTCAATGCAGGCGAACGCAGACGTTGGAACGTTTCACTGGGTTGGGGGGCAGGTTCGGTCACCATGATCTTCGTACGAACCACGGCAGAAGCTGCGAGTTCCGGAACCGCTTCTGCAACGCTCATGGTGCGCTACACGCGGGGGGGCGTTCAGCATCAGGACACCCGTTTGCAGATGGCCTGATTGTCGAAGGAAGGGATGGATCACGTGGAGCTCCTCCAAGCGAGCAGATCATCACCGGTGAAGAGGGTTCCGGCGCTGGATTTTCCGCTAAGCGTCGTCCTGTCGATGGAGCTTAGGCAAGGGTCGCAGCCCGACCTCAGGGCGACAGAAGAGACAATTAGGAAATTTCGTCAGTACTCCCTCCGAATCTGCCTGTCTTTCGCGAGCATCAGGGCTCCGACCAACCCGCAATCCGAAGCTGCGGCGCTGGACGATCGGCTGCGGTGAAGACAAGCGTGGCCTGCTTCTCGCCGTGTCCCGGCACATAGTCCAAAGTGGTTCCAACACGCTCGTCACCTACCTCTCCTTCAATCTCCACGCCTGCGGCGGTCAGATCTCCCCCGTTCGTCACCTTCACTGCGACAATCCACCCGATCGACGACCGACGCATTGAGACCGCGTGAGCGGATAGGTCCGGCGGCTCCATGTCGCCGAAGGCTGAACGCGCAAGGAGGCCGATGACGAACACAGTGACAAGGAAACCGGCGAGGGCGCAGGCGCACTGGAGACGAGATACGGTCCTGCGGACGGGAGGAGACTTGCGACGGGTCATATCTAAACCAGAAGTCGGGCGGCGGCCGCCCCCAGAGAAGCTGGAAAGGCGAGCACCACGACATTGGCGGCCACGGATTGAAGGCCATGCCCGTCCAGACCGCCGAAGGTCCAGAGCATGGCGAAACTGGCGCTGAGACAGAAGGCGTAACCCGGCAATGTGTAGTCGAGAAAGGCGCGAAGCGGCGTTGCCTTTTCGTCTTGGCCCGCAAACCCCGCCTCGAAGACGATGAGATGAAGCAGGACCACCGACAGAAACAGCAGGCCCACGGCTCCCAATGGCGTGGCGAGGTAGGCGATCAGGCGCATCTCCTCTGTCGAGGCGAGATTCATGGCGAAGTAGAGGGCGCCGGCGAACATGAGGAAAAGCTCGTCGGGGTAGGATGCCTCGTCTTCCTCCCCTTCTGCAATGTCGCCCGAAAGCTGCCGTCGCGCCACCAGCGCGCCGAGGGCTGCGGGAACTGCCTGCAAGGCTATCTGGCCGGCGGCAGACGTCATGGACGTACGGTCAAGTACGTTGAGATCGTCAGAAGGGCGCTCGCCGTTGTAAAACCCACGCCAAGGGCTACGAAGGTGTCCAGGGCGTTGTTCACCGCCCCCCGTCGAGCCGAGAAACCTGCATAATGGGCCAACCCGTACAGCACCGGCAACGCGGCGACCACGAAAGCCAGGCGACGCTCGGGCGCGGCTGAAAACCCAAGCGCCCACATCTCCATCGTCATGAGCATGGGAAGGCTGAAAAGAAGAGCGCCGCCGAAAGCGCGTCCGAGGTCCCGGATATAGTCCTCGTCGGAAGCCTGACTTTTTTCCGCGGCGGATCTCACGATGACGGGTCTTTTCGCAACCTGCCCCGTCTAGCCGCCGCACGATCATCTGGGAGGGACGATCGGCGCAGTGATGATCGGCGCTTGACCGGAAAGAAGGGACGCCCGGCCGGACGAACCGCTGGGGAAGCCAGATGCGGAGAACGATCCGCCCACGAAAGCCCTGCGCTCCCCTGGACCGCCCCCCTCATGCGCCGGGCCGCAATCGGCCTTCCTTGCCTGACCAGGACGGTCGCCCTGTCATTGTCACAGCGTTCTTCGGCGATCATGGAACCTCTCTTCGACATGTCCCAAGCCAACGCCGTCCCAGCCTTGCTGTTCCGCATGGAAGGCGGGAGGCCCACCGTTCGGGCAATCCGCGCCTCCGAAGCGAAACGCGGCGATCACCTTGATGAACTGCGCCTCCCCCTCTCTGGACATAAGGCCTGGCCTGGCCTGGCCGAGCACGATTTCATGAGCGATGTACCCCCACCAGTACCCTCATGAACCTGGTCCGGATGGGTTCGGCTGAAGAGCCATCGGAAGGCGGATGCCGGGATCCCCTCCCGATCGCCAACCACCAGACGAAGCGCCGCGATCACTTTCGATCCCTACGAACGAGCCAGGCTCGCCAGACGTCTTCGCATTAACCGGAAGGCGGCGCCTCCGCCCAGTTGCGTGCAGCGTCCAGGACATCATTGATCAAGCCTGTCATCCCGCGGTCGAGGTCTTCGTCTCCCTAGGGGCAGGCCGACCAGAACCGCGCTCGTCCTTCGAAGAAGCATCACCCTGGCCTAAGGTTAACGGCTTGCGCCGTTCATCACCGCGCGCCGTAATGAACGCGCTCGCAAACCTCAGCGATTGCGCGGTCGTCCAAGCGGCTTGGGGCCGGCTGCGCATGGATAGGCTTGGCGATCAGCTCGGCGAGCCGTTCGAACATGGCGATGATATCGATACGGGACGTCTGGGCCAGCAAAGGTTATTGCGCAGAGCCTCCCGGATACCTGGCGCTGCTTCGGCCCGCTGAAGCCAAGTCTGTAGTCCGCAGGGAAGCCCTTGCCGGACTAAAAAGGGGCGAGGCCCAATCGACTCTCGCCCCCTCCAAGTCAGGCCGCCGGCCGCAGAGCCTCAGCGTTGACGGCGGCGTCGGCGATCGCCGTGAGGTTCACGTCCGTCTGGGATTCTTCTTCCAGTGTCTCATCTAGCAACGCCACAGCATCTTTGAGCCCGAGCACCTCCGCCCAGCGCTTCAGCGTGCCATATCGGGTGATTTCGTAGTGCTCCACCGCTTGGGCGGCGGCGAGAAGACCGGCGTCAAGCGCTGCGGCGCCCTTGTATTCCTCCATGATCTCGTCGCCCTCTGCGAGGATGCCTTCTATGGCGTCGCAAGTCTTGCCTCGAGCGGGTTTGCCGATGATCTCGAAAACCTGCTGCAGGCGTTCGATCTGGCCTTCTGTCTGATCTCTGTGCTTTTCGAAAGCCGATTTCAGGACAGGGGACTGCGCCGCCCTCGCCATCTTCGGCAGGGACTTCAGAATTTTCCGCTCAGCGTAGTAGATGTCCTTGAGCGTGTCGTGAAAGAGAGTGTCTAGCGTCTTCTCGGCCATGATGAGTTCCTTGAGTGTTGCTGGAAACGAACTCCGCGCACGGCGGAAAATGGATCCGGGCGAACTAGGTTCCGAAACCCTCGGAGCGCCAAGCCGCCTGCGGCGGCGGCCCTCCGGTTCCGGATTTGGAATTTCTTGACGGATCCGGGCTCGTCGTCTTTCGCCGCTTAGGGCGGCTCGCAGGAGTCACGTTCGGGGTCTTTGTCCTGTTATTCGAGGGATAGATCTGTCATCGGGTTCCTCCTTCCGAGCAGGAAGAAGAGAGCCTGCGAAAAGGCGTTCCTGCGGCTCCGCTACACAAGATCGTGCCTGCAAGGAGGACTTAGCCCTGCTCGGCGCAAACTTCCCTTTTCTGATGCACTTGCGCCTGATCTATCTGCTGCAGGGATCATTCGGACGAGACGCCATGCCGCTGATCGGGTGAAGCCGATGGCCTTACTCCCCGGTTCGGAATTCTGTTCTGCCAGGCGATTGCGCCACCGCCTGCATCCATTCAAGCGTCGCCGTTTGGAACCCGTGCCGGCGGTGTTTCTTAATTTCGGACAAGGCTGCGCTCAAGACGCGTTTGTGGTCGACCAGGAAAGGTGAACTCATGAAATTCTATGAAATTCTCGTCTGCAGCGACAGCGGCCCCCAGCGAAAGCTGCGTGTCGTCTCTCCTACCGATGTCCAGGCAGCAGACGCCGCGGCGCCGCTGATGCGCCCACAGGAAAGTATTCTGTCGATACGCGAAATTCCTGACGATGGCCTCCAGCACGCCGATGGCCCTCCGCCCAAAACCCAAGCCGAGGAACTTGCTTCCGTCACGCCCGGCATGGCGGCGACCATGCCCTCTCAGAATCGTTCGTAGGAGTGCGGTCGTGGAATCTGTCCGGCGCACGCCTTTCGTTCTGATCGCTCTGACGCTGCTCGCGGCGGCCGGTGAGTTCTGGTTCGCCGCCGCCATGGCTGCGGACATTCTCTTCTAGAACGATCCCGGCTCTGCTCTTCCAGGAGCCCGGAGGGTACCTGAGCCTGGCGGTGCAAGGCGGGCTGCCAAAGGAAAACCTCATCCGCAAGCCCAGCCGAAGCGATCTTTCCCGAGGCGACGGGTTACAACGTCGTCTAATTGGTGACGGCGGAGGCCCGGCTAGCGGTGCATGATAACGAAGACAAACCCTTTCTGAGCCCTGGCGTTTGCATACTCACCCCCTCCATTCGGCAGTCAGCGCCGCGGCGGCCCTTGAACATTGGGGAAGAGCGCCATGCTCGGCGTCTAGCGGAACACCATCAACGACCGCCCACTGCCTACTGTCCACGCGCCCGGCTGGTTCGGGCGCAGCGACGTCCAGCGTCTGCCGTGCGGGCTTTCGCGTCGGTCCTCCCATTGCTGCGAGGCAAGGCAGCGCCAATCCAGCGCCATTATGCCGCGAGAATCCAGTCGCCGACGAAACGCAGCCAATCGTAACGCATCCAGCGAATTTCCCTGCTGTGACGAGTGGACTCGCGCGCGCCTCGGTCGTCGGCTTGAAGCGGCGATATTCGCGAAAATGGTCGCGGCGTACCGGACATCGGGAGCCTGCCCTGACGATGGGACGGCTCAGCTGACAGGATCGTGAGGGTTGCAACCTTCGCTACACCCGTCCGCTCAGCATCGTCCCGCCTGCAGCGACATCTGCGGATCGGCGTCGCCTTCCATCAGGAGAAGGCCGCTGATGCGTCCCGTCTCGACGACGGCGGCCAGACGATCCTCCGCCTCTTCCCAATTTTCGGCCTCGATTCGGCAGGTCAATTGTTTTCCGCGCCAAGCGAAGTCCACCAGATAGGTCTTCTCATCCATAACCCTCTCCTGAGCGTTCACTCCCCCGCCTAAGCCTCGGCCAACCTGACCGCGCGGGAAAAGTTCCGAACACGAAATCATTCACCCGTGTCGTTGAAACGATGCCGGTCGTCTTCAGGACTGCGCAGTTCATCGGTGAACCTCGTCGACAGGGAAACCTTTGAGGGTCCAAGCGTTGGCTTCTTCAGGAGGAGACGCCCATGATCCCCAAACGACCTGTGATTGAAGAAGCCTTTGACCTCGCCCGAAGCGGTCGATATCGCGTGCCTAGCAAGGTGCGGCAGGCGCTGGTGGAGAAGCGCTATACCCAGTCGGAGTTGTTTCAGCTTGAGGGCAGGGCCACCCGGGCCCGGATGCGGGCGCTCTGCGCCGACGCCTGTTCTCCGGCCAGCGGCTCCTACGCCCAGCCAGGGTCGGGGTCCGGTTGTGCGGCAGCGCCGACCGGGAGCGACATCTTCACAAGGACTGACGCATCCTAAGGAAGCACTGTGATCAGGTCCCTCCTCATCGGCCTCGTGGCTGGACAGAGATCCATCACCCCCTTGGCGGCGACGGCTCTTGCAGCCGCCCGCGGTCACATTGTCGTTGGTCACGGCCTTCCCGCCCTGTTGGCGAGGCCCTGGATCGCTGCCGGTTTAGCCGTCCTGGCGGCGGGTGAGTTGGTCGGCGACAAGATGGCTTCTGCGCCGGATCGAACAATTCTTCCCGGATTGGCCGCGCGTCTGGTCACGGGCGTTGTGGCGGGCGCGGCCCTCGCCCCCGCGAAGAACCGTCTGGCCGCGTCAAGTCTGGGTGCGTTTGGCGCTGTGGCGGGCGGCTACGCCGGTCTCTCCTGCGCAAACAAGCGATGGGCCGATACGGCGAGATGCGAAGCGGACTCGTAGAGGATGCTCTGACGCTTGCCATAGGGGACGAACAATTCTCCCCGATGCTGAGACCGAAAGGAAATGCTTAAGTCCCGAAGCGAAACGCACAGGTTTTCGCGCACGAAGGTCGGCCGGACCTGATGGCCCGACGCCAAGGTGGTCGGGGTCGCCTTCAAGAAGAACCCGCAGAACTGAATGGATCGATCCGACACAGGCAAAGACACCGGGTTTCCGGACCTTTGCATAGCGCCTTTCCGGGAAATGCGACTGCGCAATCGAAAGGTTGGCTCGACGTTCGCTTTGACCGGAACCGGTTACAGTCATGACATCGCTGTAGAGGTCGACCTCAATGGAGTTTGAGGCGGCCGGAGATCCGGCGTTGAAACAGGCGCGACAGAGCCAGGAGCAGAGTTCGCCGCAGCCCAACGATGACGCGATGATGCTCCAGGTGCAAAGCCATATAAGCCCAGCGGGCGATCAGACCCTCGATCAGGAAGCTCTTGCCCGCGATCCCTCCCATCAACGAGCCCACCCCCTGCCCTGTCCCCAAGGAGACCAGTGAGCCGCGATCTTCATAGACATAAGGGCCAGGATCTCGCGATTCCGAAAGGGCTCTGGCGAGATATCCGGCCTGCTGGGCCGCCGCCTGCGCCGGTGCAGGCACCGGTCGTCCGTGGGGTCCGGGCGCCTCGGCGCAGTCTCCGATGGCGTAAATGTCGGCCGCTGACGTCCGCAACCGGTCGTCCACCACGAATTGATTCAACCGTCCTGTCGCCAGGCCGAACCTTTGGTTGGCCTCTCCCGCCTGGACGCCGGCGGCCCAGACCACCAGATCCGCAGGTATGAACCCTGAATGGTTTCGAGGCCTTCGGAGAGAACATGCATCACCCGCACGTCCGTGATCAGTTCCACGCCGCGGTCTCGAAGGGCGCGCGCCGCTTTTTCGGCCACCTCTTCCCGTAATCCGCCGAGAATCCGGGGCGCAGCCTCGACCAGAACCACGCGGAGATCGAAACGCTGGGACGGGTCGAGCGCCTCGGACAGGGCGGCATGACCTTCCAGCAGTTCTGTGGAAAGCTCCACTTCGGTGGCACCCGCCCCGACGATGGCGATCGCCAGCCTGCGCCGTCCGGCGTAGGCGGAAGACAGGAAGGCGGCCGTCAGTCGGCGGTGAAAGGCTTCTGCGTCCGCCACATCCTCGAGCAGGAAGGCGTGCTCTTCCGCCGGGCGTGTTGAAGAGGTTTGACCCGCTGCCGGTGGCGAGCACCAGACGGTGGAATGAGAGGACGCGGGCCCCGATCAGGACAAGACCGTCCTGATTTCGGGTTTCCGCAAGGCACAGCCTTTTCGCTTCTGGCTCCAGTCCAGAGACGTCGCCGAAGAGGAAGCTGAAGTGGTTACGCCGCGCCGGCACCAGATAGGACAGACCTTCCTGATGGGCGTCGAGAGAACCCGCCGCCACCTCGTGAAGCGAGGGTTTCCAGAGATGGAAAATGGAACGGTCAATCAGGAGCACCCGTCGGGGACCCTCTCGTCGCCCGAACCGTCGCCCTAAGCGAGCCGCAAGCTCAAGTCCTCCGGCCCCGCCGCCTACGATCACGATGTCATGTTGCATCTGAACGCAACCCACAGAGCCGTCGAGGGTTGCCCAATCATCGCACGGCTTCGGTTAACGACCGACCGCGCCTGGATGCCTGGTTCGGAAGACGCGCTGCAGTCGCCAAGACGATCGACCACAGCGCGCTTCATTAACTCATGGCCGCAGGGAGGGGTGTGGTCTTCCCCGCGCCCGGCCCTGCCCCGAGATCAGCGCCGGTTAAAGGATTGGACGCCGGATCTGACTGCGTCCGCGCCTTGAAGGCCTCAACGGCCTTTTTTTCCGCGGCCGGTAGTTTGACTGATGCGCCGCCGTCGCCCCCATCGACCGCCATCTGGTCCTCCCGCTCATCCACGACCTCCCACTGGTCCCCCAGGTTCCACGGCCCGCTGGCGTCGTCTTCGCCCTGCGACATGTTGTAATATTTGTCGGCGAAGTCGGGATGACCCGGCAGCTTGCCGGGGGGGAAGTTGGCGGGGATGGCGTAAAGCGCCTTCTCGAACGACTTCTGATGGGCCACTTCGCGGGTCATAAGGAAGGTCAGGGCGTCCTTGATGCCCGGGTCGTCGGTCACGTTGATCAGGCGCTCATAGACGATCTTGGCGCGAGACTCTGCGGCGATGTTCGAGCGGAGGTCGCAGGCCGGATCGCCGATCGAGTCGACATAGGCCGCTGTCCAGGGCACGCCAGCCGAGTTAATAAGGGCCGCGCCGCCGCCGTACAGGATGGAGGTCGTGTGGCTTTCGCCGCCAGAGGTCATGCTGGCGTAGAGATCGGCCTCCTCCTCAGCCGCTTCGGCCAGCCTGCCCTTGGCGCCGCGGTTCAACATGGCGACGATGGAGCCGATGATCTCAAGGTGGCTGAGTTCCTCGGTGGCTATATCCATCAGCAAGTCGCGGCGACCGACATCCTCGTCCGCCAGCCCCTGGGTGAAGTAGCGCATGGCGGCGGCCAGTTCACCTTGCGGCCCCCCGAACTGCTCGAGCATCAGGGTGGCGAGGACCGGATTGGGCTCGCTCACCCTTACGGTGTACATCAGCTTCTTGTTGTGCATGAACATGGGTCGGTTCCTGTTGGCGGCGATATCTGTTCCGGATCGGCGGCTGAAAAGCGGTCGCCAATGCTGCCTGATCTAACCCCCGTCCGCCCGCGAGGAGACTGCGTGTCGGGTTCTGGTCACTTCGTCCCACAGCCCCGAAGCCTCGCCCCTACGCCGCCGGTGAAATCCTGCCGCGCGGCAGGCCCGGCCGACGCTCACGGAAGTGGAAGACGTCTCCCCTGGAGAGCACGTGCAAGGTCACGTCGAACATCGACAGTGCGTCCTCGGCGCCCCCTTCGGAAATATTTGAATGGGTCGCCTTCTCCCCATCGACGACATATACGGCGCCCTCGCCGATCACCGTCATCCGCCCTCCTTCCACGACGGTCGCCGTGTTCTCGTCTATCCCCAGCCCCATCAGTCTCGGGTTGTGAGCCACCGCGCCCAGAAGACGGCCGAACCGCCCACGCTCCGCGAAATGCTGATCAATGATGACATCTCTGAGCAGGCCAAGCCCCGGCGCCATGTGGACTTCGCCGATCCGGTAGGACTCCGCGCTCGGCCCCTTCACCAGCATGGTCTCGCTCATGACCGACGCCCCGGCCGAGGTGCCGGCGATCAGACCGCCCCGGGCGTGCAGGTCCCGGATGCGTTGTTCGATCGGCGTATCCCCGATCTGGCTGGAGATCCGCAGCTGGTCTCCCCCGCTGAAGAAGACGCCCGCCGCGCCCTCCATGACGGCAAGAACCTCGCTATCGTGGCTCTCGCTGCGCTCCTCCACATAGAGCTCGACCAGTTCGCCCACGCCGAGGTCCCGAAAGGCCTCGCGGTAGCTGTCGAAATAGCCTTCCGGCTCATGTGAGGCCACGGTGGCGATCACCAGCTTGCCGCCGTCCAAGCGTCGGGCCACCTCCCTGAGAATGGCCCGCTCGCCGCTCTTGTCTTCATGCCCGCCAATGATGACGATCGGCCCGCCGTCATCCATGAGGCGGCTCCAGGACGACGCCCGGAGCGGTCAAGCCGAGTCCCATGGAAGGGGTCAGGGGGCGGAAGCTCAAGATCTGGTTCCATACCGCTTCCACCCGCGTAGGGGTGAGGACGACGAGATCGCCTCGACGCGCGGCTTCCAGGCATGCTGTGACCGCCTCCTCCTCGCGCTGCACGCCCTTGAAGCGCGTGCTGCCCGCGTTGGCCAGGGCCGCTCCATCAGCAAGCAGCCGGATAACCTCCCCTGCCGGACGTCCCCGATTGTCGGGCGTTTCGCGAAACACGATCTCGTCGAAGAATTCGGCGCTGATTTCGCCCATGGCCCGGATCTCCACGTCGCGGCGGTCGCCGGGAATGCTGATCATGGCGATAACCCTTCCCCCTTGCGGCCGCACGGCGGAGATCACACGACCAAGTGCGCGGAGGCCTTCGGGATTATGGGCGTAGTCCATATGTTTTGTGCGGCAGTCTGCAGATGGACGCCTACCAGAAGGTTGAGCGCATCGCCGCCGTGGGCGTCGTCGTCACCTTGCCGTGATGCCGTCCTGTCCGCAATTCGTCACTCGCATGAATACGGAACCAGACCCCCGGATCCCGGCTTAAGGCCGAAACCTGGTGAAAGGACGAAACATGTCTGTTATCGATAAAGCGCTGGCTGCGATTACGCCTGCACCCTCCGCAGAAAAACGCGCTCGCGCCACGGAAGAGGCCCGCGCGGCCGCCGCTCCTGGGGACTGGCTCGCAACGGCGCTGGACCATCACGACGACATACGCCTTAGATTTCAAAAAGGAAGTTCTGCATCCACGCCGGCCGAAAGAACGGAAGCCATGCGCGCCCTGGCGCTGATTCTGAACGGACACAGCCAAGCCGAGGAAGTTATTCTCTATCCCGCCATGGCGCAACACGGACACAAGGGCCAAGCCGGCGTCGCCTACGCCGAACAGACCACCGTCAAGATGCAGATGGCCGAACTCGAGAACATCCCGCCGTCAGAGCCCGAGTGGCTCGACAAATGGGCTCATATAGAAGGCGCCGTTCTGACCCACATGTATGAGGAGGAGCACGGCTGGTTTATCCATCTTCGCCAGCACGCCCCTGACCAGGACCGCCTCACCACTCGTTTCCTCGAGGAATACAGTCGTTATGTCGGCAAGTCCCCGAACAACTGAAATCCCTCCATGAACCAGTCCCACCCGGCGGGCGACCGTATCGGATTGTTGATCATCGATATGATCAACGACCTGGAATTCGACGGCGCTCCCGCCATTCTTGACCAGGCTGAAGCCGCAAGCCACAAGATCCTGGACCTGAAAAGGGCCGCTCGCGAGGCGGGCGCCCCGGTCATCTACGTCAACGACAATTTCGGTCGATGGTCGGATGATCGCCGTCAGATCACGGCCTGGGCAAGCCGCCCAGGCGCACGCGGAGCCGCTATTACCCGACGCCTTGCTCCGGACGATGACGACATCTTCGTTATAAAGCCACAGCATTCGGGATTTTACGGCACCAACCTGCAGGTTCTTCTACCCAGCCTTGAAACCACCCGGCTGATTTTGGTTGGGATGGCTGCCGATCTGTGCGTGTTGTTCACGGCTGCGGACGCCCACATGCGCCAATACCGCCTGTTTACGCCCGGTGATTGCCTGGTCCCGTCCAAGCCGGACCGGCTGACTTCCGCTCTTGAGATCCTGCGGGACGGTCTCGACACCGATGTGCGACCTTCCGGAGAACAGATCACCGAACTATGGCGGTGACACGATCCTTCTTCCCGTCGCACGTTCGACCACAAGCTGATCACCGACCTGCCGGATTAAACGGAGGTCAGGATGGAACCTTGCAGTCCCCTTCGTCTTGTCTCAACGAGCCAGATTGCGGAGCCCCTATGACGCGTCACCCTCCCTCCTCCCCGCCAGCCGAACCCGACCCGCAATCCGTCGATCCGACCGTCACGCCTCCCGCCCGGACGGATGGACGCTCCGACGGTCTTGAACAAAAGAAGCCGATCAAGATTTTTCGTGCCGGCGAGAACGCTGGCGGTGACGACCGCTCGACGGCTGCCTCCACGCGCACCTGAACCGCAGCCAGCCGTTCTGGTTTTCGCCCGATCGGAGAAGCAGACGCCGGTTCGTCCGACGGGGCGTTTGATGCGACCCGCTCCATCCCCTTTGCGAACGAACCTATTTCTTTCCGCCTGCGGGGAATTTCCGAACGTCGCTCCCTTCCGGTGGGTGCTGATACGGACGCCTGCCTTTTCGCCCACTCGCGCTGCCGACAGAGTATTGGCGGATACCTGCCGCAAATACCGCCGACGCGGTCGGCGTGGCGACCTTCGGCACGTTCCGTTTGTCGGCGTATCGCACCATCGGCCCGCTCCGTCGCTCGATCGCTTTCACCGTTCGGAAACCGGCCTCTACAGCCGCGGGCTCTCATCGCCGGTGATGGTAAATCCGCTCCTCTCCGGGGAACCGTTCGAGTTGAAATCATCATCCTCGAATACATGGGCTTCTCGAAAAGTCTGACTGGCTTTCACCCGGCGCTTCGCCTGAGCTACAGCCGAGGAGATGTTCTCGGCTGTCACGATCTCGGTGCGGAGCACTTTCGTGCCCCGACCACTGTAACGAATAGTAAAACTGGTCATGGCGGTTTCCTCTTGCAGGGTCTGCAACCCGCCCATGCAGAAGGCGTTCCCAAACAGCCTGCAGCGCCTAGCGGGCTGTCGCCGTGCAGCAAGCCATATCGACACCTCGGTCAAAGGCCATCGTCTTAAGGAGGGAGCCAATGCAGACCTTTAGCGATCTTGCCAAGTTTCCCAAAAATCCCGATCCGCCTCGCCTTCAGATCCAGGATCACCCTGTTTTTCAAGCCTTGCCGTCCGAAGCACGGCGTCAGGCGGAACTGAACAGCGCCTTGCTCATGTTGTCGCCCGACGAAGACATTCAGGACGACGAGGCGCTTTATTTCATCCTGGCGGGGATGCTGGGCCTTTTCCCCGACGGCCGTCGAATCTGCGTTTCAGTCGTTGTCGCGGGCTCGGTGCATGGGTGGGACCAGGCGATGGATCCGACCGCGCTTCGATCAACTGCTCGCCCGCTCATCAACACACACGCCTGCCGGGTGCCCGCCGCCTGCGTTCTGGAATCCCTAGGACCTGACTGGTTGACAAGGTTGGTGGCGCGTCAGGCGCAGACACGTCTGCACGTTCTCGCCGCGGAAGCTGCGTGCAACGCCTCGCATCTGGTCAAGGAACGGCTGGCCAAGTGGCTGGTGCGGCTCTACTGCGGCGCACACGGCGCGCCCCTCCGCCTTACCCAGGCGGATTTCGCCGCCATGCTCGGCGTGCAACGAACCAGCATCAACGCTGCTGCCGCCCGGCTTCAAGATCAAGATCTGGTGCGGTTCGGACGCGGCAAGGTGGAGGTGATTGATCTGGCCGGACTGCGCAGGGCGTCTTGCGGTTGCGGCGAGCCCCCGTCAAAGCTGGCGACCATGCTGCAGATTCCATCCTACCCTTCCGACGTTGACGCCGCGTTCTGCACACCAATCGAAAACACTGGGCTGCCCCTAGTTCGCTTCAACGGCGCGTCCCGTCCCTCCTGACCCAAATTGCGCAGAGTCCTGGCGTGGGACGAAAGTCCTGGATGATCTCCTCGCCCGATGGATGGGCTTCGTCTTCTTGGCGATGCGAGCGGTAAGCCGATCATCCTTGAGCGCGCCGCGCACGGACTTGATCGATTTCCTGATGTCGGCCGATAATCATCGTCCCACTCTTGTTGTTCTGAACACGAGAAGAAGATGAGCCCCGAGCCCTTAACCGGCGTAGACCGGACTTGAAGGTGAGCGGATTACGAACGTCGTCATCGCCTTCTCACCGGACGCCCTTAACGGCAGGCGCGCCGGCTGGGTGAGATTTTCCAGGACACAGGATCGCTCAGCGGGTCCGAGCGTTCAGTCTCCAGAAATTGAAAGGGCTTGAAATGGGAATGACCGACCAGGTGTTCAGAGAACAGGAGCCAATGCCATTGGACGGCCGGCTGGAAGAAATAGAAGCGGTGCTGAAAGCGGTGCGGAGTTCCACACCCGGCTTTGGCGAACGCGAAGCCATCCGCCGCATAGGTTTGATCCTGGAGCGCCCGCCTTCGAGCGACACCTACCAGAAGCCGCTGGGCTGAAAGGGCGAGAGCGGCCGGCTCCGCATGCCGCGCGAAAATAATTCAGGAAGCCCGAGGATGGCCGGCAACAGTGTGTCGCTACGTGCTCGCTCCAAGGCTCGCGCTGTATCGGCCAAAAATCGTGTGTGGAGAACATACCCAGACGCTGACCACACAGCTATCGCGAAATGAATTTCCGGAAGCTGTTCAACCGGAGTTCTCGAAGCGCGCAGCCCAAAGCTGCATCGTTGCATTTGGCTCGCCGCTTAGGGGCAGGCCGATGCAGTCTGAGACAAAGAACGGCCCGGGGCGCTTCAATGGGGGCTGTTGCGCCGCCGGGCCGCTAACGATTCTCCTCCCCAGGAGAATACGAACAGCAGAACCCATAAAGCCGCCGTAGGTTCCGCGTCTTAAAAAACCCCCAGGATCAGCACAACCAAGCTCAAAAATGGCGAAGACCTGCTTCTCGGGCCCGCACGAGTACTCACCTCTTGAGAAGCGCTTCATACTCCTCAAGCGTCTCCGAGCTGACGCCGCAGGCCCGCGCCGCCGCGATCCCAGCCGTCATTTCGATCCGCCATTCTTCATTCAGGGTGAGGCCTAGCGTAGTTCGCGCACGCTGCACTAGCGATTGAAGCGGATCCAGGAATTCTGGCTCATATATCCTCATGGCATCCCCCCCTCGATAACCAGTCATGCACTGCAGCGCCGCACTTTCAAACATTGACCGTCGATCAGGGGGCTCGACCTGGTTCTGGGTCTTTTCTCATGGCCAGTCAGAAACAATTTAATGCCGCCGCGTTTGAGAAACTACCCGCATGAACAAGCTCAGAACAAATACCCTGCCTTCGGATTCACCGAAACCCTTCGATCCAGCGCGAAACCTGATCCGCCGATCCGGCCATCGCCACCGCCAGCCCCGCTCTGGCCAGAATGTCCATGTGAGATGTCGCGGTTTCCGGCCGTCGGGACATGTCCATGCACATTGACAAAACTGCTTCGTGAAATTCGCCCGCCTCACACAGGGCATGCGCCCGCGATTTGGCTTGCTGCACGTGGAGTTCGACCGGCGTTGTCGCGTCGATAGGAAACGGCGGATTCAGCGCCGCAGCTCCAGCTAGGAGGGCGTTGGCCGCGACCTTACCGATGCTCGTCAGGTGCCCTGCCCACTTCAGCAATGCCTCCCGTTTTTCAGGCACATAGGTGTGGCGATCATAGACGCCGGTCACCGCAGCGCCCTCGTTTGGCGTATGGCCCAGCACCAGTCCGACGACGAAGCGGCTGACGCCGTATCGTCCCGTCAGGGTCGTCGCGCCTGACCGCCTGATGTCGTGAGGCGAACCCGGCGCGAGCTTTTTGCGCGAACAGGTTCGTGCGAAAGCACGCGTTATGGCGCGAGTCTCCAGGTGCTGACCTGGCACCCTTTCTGATGGAAAAACGAACGGACTGTCGGGATCGAGCGTCCAGGCCTCCTCCAACACCCTCAGGCAATCCGGGCCCAGCGGAACCACGTGCTGGTGCTTGGCCTTGGCCCTTGCCGAAGGGATGATCCACAGTCCGGCCTCGCGGTCGAACTCAGCCTTCAAGGCGCCTGCGACCTCGTTGCGCCGCGTGAGCGTCAGCATAAGGAACTGGATCGCCAGTCCGGTCACCGGCTCGAGGCGGGCGTGGACGCCGGCCGTCTTTTCATCTGGACCACGAGGTTGGGAAGACAGATCGGCCCAGTCCCAGATCGTCTTAAGGGCCTCGTCGTTGAACATCCGCTCCCGTGACGTCAGAGCCAACGGTCGCGCCAGACCGATCGCCGGGTTGGATTCCAGTCGCTCCTCCAGAACGGCGAAGCCCAGGACGGCGTGAAGAATCCCGCCGATCGAGGCGATGCTAGCGGCCGACAACCTGCCGCCCGTCACCAGATCCCTCATGAAGATCTTCACATCGGCGCGCTTGATCTCTGTGAATCTACGATGTCCGAGCTTGGCCGTTATGTGATTTTTCCAGGTCTTCCGCTCGCCGTAGAGCGTCACCTCCCGCTTGGGACGTCGGCGTCCGCCATGCAGACCGACGGCCCCGGCCTGCCAGTAGGCCTCCGCCAGTTCATCCAGCGTTTCACCCGTCCTGGCCCGCTCTTTCGCGATCGCCAGATCCCCGACGGGGTCGGCCCCGCTCACCACCGCTGTGCGTAACGCGCCCACCCTGGTCCGCGCTTCCGAAAGCGAAAGATCGGGGTAGCTTCCCAGGATGTAGCGTCGGCGCTTCCCGCTCACCGCGACATACCTGTACTCGAATTGCTTGAGCCCGCTGGGATGGACCCTCACCGCCAATCCAGGACTGGAGCTCACCCCAGCCTCGTACGTTTTGGCGCCGGCTTTCAGGCCCGCTATCTGTCGATCGGTGCTGAGCTTCGGTGAGGCCATGGCCCGCATTCCTCGTGTTCGAAAACAAGAGACCAGAGCCCAGGACTCTAGCAGATTGGGGCGTCAGCGGGGCGTTGAATGCGAGATTTCCTGCAAAGTGGAGCAAACTGCTGAAATTGCCCGTTTGAGGAATTTCAAAACCTTATGCCTATTTTGCAACCTCCTGAAACGTAGAAAAACTCACCATAAGCGATTCACACCGAGGGGGTCACAGGTTCAATCCCTGTCGCGTCCACCATCCCTTCCCTTCTGACAGACTGACCAGCGCCGCTCTCGGCGACTGCGCTATCGGGCCTCGCGGTTTCGGCGTAGCCTGCGCGCAGGAGAGGAGCGGACCATGGGTTCTGGCGTTCTCAGGGCGGGTCTGATCGACCGCTCGACCACCAGTCGTCGCCACCTGCTTTCCGGAGCAGGCATGGCGGCCGGCGCCGCCTTGCTGGGGGGCCGCAGCGTCATGGCCCAGACCAGGCAGGCGTCCCAGGACATCATCTTCACCGGCGGGCCGATCCTGACGATGGAGGACGCCGCCCCGACCGCCGAGGCGGTGGCGGTGCGGAACGGCGTCATCGTCGCTGTCGGCTCGCTGGATGCGGCACGCGCTGCGGTGGGCCGTGGCGCCCAGACGGTGAACCTGGACGGGCGCACACTACTGCCGGGTTTCTTCGATCCGCACGGCCATGTCTCCATGGTCGGGCTGCAGGCGCGCTACGCCAACCTGCTGCCCGCGCCTGACGGTCAGGGCGACGACATCCCGGCCCTGCAAGGCATCACGCGCGGCTGGATGAACGCGCACGAGCAACTGGTCCGCGAGACCCAGCTGGTCATCGGCTTCGGCTATGACGACTCTCAATTGAAGGAGCGTCGCCATCCGACCGGCAAGGAACTGGACGCCATCTCCGACAGCCTGCCGATCCTGTTCCTGCACCAGTCCGGCCATCTGGGTTCAGCCAACAGCGCGGCGCTGGCGGCGGCGGGCGTGAACGCTTCGACGCCCGATCCCGAGGGCGGCGCCTTCCGTCGGGAAGACGGCTCGCAACAGCCCGACGGCGTGATGGAGGAAACCGCCCTGTTTGCGGTCATGGGCGCCCTGTTCACCCGCCTCGACGCCCAGGCCAATATGGAGATGGTCCGCGAAGGCGCCCGCTTCTATTCCAGCTTCGGCTACACCACAGCCCAGGACGGGCGGTCCTCGACCGGAACCTGTCAGCTGATGGCCGGCATGGCCGAGCGCGGCGAGTTGCCCATCGACATCCTGTCCTTCCCGGACATCCTGACCTCGACCGACATCATGGCGACGCCGCTGTATCGCAAGACCTATGTCGGCAAGTTCCGCATCGGCGGGGTCAAGCTGACGCTGGACGGCTCGCCCCAGGGCAAGACGGCCTGGCTGTCGCAGCCCTACTACATCCCGCCCGAAGGCAAGCCGGCCTCCTATCGCGGCTATCCGGCGGTGACCGAGCAACAGGCGCTTGACGCCATCGCGCTGGCCTTCAGAAACGACTGGCAGATCGAGGTCCACGCCAACGGCGACGCCGCCATCGACCTGCTGATCGGCGCGGTGCGCGAGGCGACGAACCAGCATGGCGTCAAGGACCGCCGCCCGGTCCTGATCCACGGCCAGACCACGCGGATGGACCAGTTGGACGCGCTGAAGACGCTGGGCATCGTGCCGTCGCTGTTCCCCATGCACACCTTCTACTGGGGCGACTACCACAGGGACTCGGTGCTGGGACCGCGCCGTGCCGAGATCATCTCGCCCTGCCATTCCGCCATCCGTCGCGGGATGCGCTTCACCACCCACCACGACGCGCCGGTGGCCAATCCGGACGCCATGCGGGTGTTGTCGGCCACCGTCACCCGCCGCACCCGCTCGGGCGATATTCTCGGTCCCGACGAGCGCGTGCCAGTCGACGTCGCCCTGAAGGCCATGACCCTGTGGGCCGCCTGGCAACACTTTGAGGACGACCGGAAGGGGTCGCTGGCCGTCGGCAAGCTGGCCGATCTGACCCTGCTGGACGCTGACCCCATGACCATCGATCCCGACAAGCTGGCCGGGATCAAGGTCCAGGCCACTTGGAAGGAAGGCCGCGAGGTCTGGCGGCGCTAGCCGCCGTAGCCGCGCCCGCCGCCGCCGAAGCCGCCGCGCGAAACGACCGTGGTGCGGCTCTGCACCCGGCTGGGCGCCTGACGCGCCACGTCGCCGTACTCCCGGCCGTTGGTCAGGGTCTTGCCCGTGCGATAGTCGCGATAGGCGTAGCCGCCGCCGTAGCCGTTGGAATACTGGTTGTCGCGGTCGCGGTACACCGGGCCGCCGCCGCGATAGCCGCCGCCGTTCAGCATCTGGCCGACGACGAAGCCAGCCAGCAACGGCGTGAAGAAGGAACCGCCGCCGCTGTTGTTCGGCTGGCACTGGGACGGGCCCCACTGGCCTTCACATTCGGACTGGGTGGCGTAGCGCGGCGCGGTCTCGGCGGCGGCCTTCTGGGCGGCGGCCTGGGCGGCGTCGCACTCTGCGTCCGAGATGTCGTTGGCGGCGCGGCACTCGTCCAGCGAGGTATAGACCGGCGTGGGCTCCGGCTCGGGCGCGGCCACGCGCTGGGGCGACCCGCAGGCGGCCAGCGAGAAGCTGGCGGTCGCCATCAGGCTGCTGACGTGCAGGACGCGCGAGCGCTTCATCCGGCGCATCGTGGCGGTTTTCGGCAGGTCCTTGGGATCGGTCATCGCGGTCACGCCGTCATGCAGGCGGCGTTGAGCAAGCCCACGCAGATAGAGATGGCGGCCAGATAGACGGCGGCGGCGATCTCGCCCGCCTCGATGCGGACGACCAGGTTGCGGAAGGCCATGCGGCTGATGGTGACGAAGACCAGGATCTGGATGACACCCGCCAGCAGGGCCCAGGCGGCGAACTCCATCAGGCTGACGGTGTGCGACAGGGCCGAGGCCAAGGGCAGGACATAACCGATCAGGGCGCCCCCGAGAGCAATGGAAGCGGCGGTGTTGCCTTCCCGGATCAGCGTATGCTCGTGATAGGGCGTGACCCACTGGTAGATCAGCTTGAACGCCAGGGTGAAGACCCCGGCCATGGCGAAGGCGATCAGGAAGGCGATCGCCCCCTGCTGAAACGTGAACCAGTCGAACATCTGTTGTATCTCCCCAGGCGCCGTCAGGCGCGAAACTCGGCCATTTCCAGCGGAATGCCGATCATGATTTCGTGTGTCGTCTCGCCGCCCTCGGGCTGCTGCTCCAGGGCGATCATCAGTTCGCGTCCGCCCGCCAGATCACGGCCGTACAGCATGCAGGTCTGGAAGATCTTCGCATAGGGCGTAACCGCCGTGCGGTCGTCCCAGATGGTCTCCCACAGAGTGACGGGCGGCTGGACGGCGTCGCTCTCGGCGAACCAGAAGCGCGGATAGTCGGGCAGTTCCTCGGCCGCGCCATGAAACACCGGCGCCGACAGGCGGTCGCGCCAGATACGGCGTTCGCGCTCGCCCGGCGGATAGGCCGAGGTCCAGGGGATGAACAGGCTGAAGTCGTAGCTTTCGGCCCCCGCCTCGTCGTCGCTCATGGCCTGAAGCATGACGTGGTCGTCGGTATAGAAGCGGTGAACGAACTGCCCGCCGTCCAGCGTGACCAGGCCCTGAGCCGTGATGTCCAGGACGTCGCGATCCAGGGTGAAATGCGTCTCGTCGCCCAGCCGACGCCAGGCCAGCGGGTCCAGCGCCACGGTGCGGCCCACGGTGATGTTGCGCACCGTCGCCAGGCGCGATGCGGGCGCGGCCTTGTCCGACTGTCCGAAAAGCTTCTTGAACATGGGCGACTATCTAGGCCTGCCGCGAGCCGACTGCGAGCGAACACAGATGGTGCGACCGAATGATGCGGGTCATGGTCTGAAATTCCGTCCTGCATTGCCCGATGTCAAGCGTTCATGTTACGCGTTACATGAAACATGACCAAGCCCCCCGCCCCTCCTTCCGCCGCGACCGAGCGCATTCGTGCGTGGCGGCAGGCGCGCCGCGAGGCCGGGCTGGTCAAGCTGGAGCTCTGGGTGCCCGAAGCCGCACGCGACGACGTCAAGGCGGCTGTCCGCGCCATCATCACCGATTCGACGCGCGGCCCCCATCTTGCCGGACGAGACCTTGCCGGCCGGGCGCGCCGCCCCACTTCTGACCCCATCACTTCTGGAGACGACCACCACATGGACGCCGTGATCGAAACCCCCTGGACCGTGCCGGCCATCAAGGAGGCCGTGGACGCCTCGCCCCTGGTCCGCGAGGGCGAGATGACCCTGCGCGTGCTGGAGGGCGCCGAGCCCGTTCTGCTGGCGACCATGCACGAATACGGCGACCTGCCGGTCTATCTCAGCGTCGGCGGGGCCCAGATCGTCTGTTCGGTGCTGCTGTGGCCGGTGGCGGAGCAGGCCGACCGCCACGCCTTCAACGAGTTCCTGCTGAAGGCCCAGCGCGTGGTGCCGCTGTCGAACTTCGCCATCACCAATGTCGGCGGAGAGGACGTCTATGAGCTGATGGGCGAGCTGTCGTGCAAGACGACGCTGCAAACCATCCTGATCGAGTTGCGCACCCTGGCGGAAAACGCCATCGACGCCACCGAACTGCGCGAAACCTTCGGCGCCGACGCCGCCTGATCCCGGAGACCCCACCATGTCCATGCTCAGAAAACTCTCCGCCCTGTTCCGCGGCACCGCCCACGACGCGGCCCAGGGCGTCGTCGACGCCAATGCGCTGAAGATCCTGGATCAGGAAATCCGCGACGCCGACAACGCCCAGGGCAAGGCGCGCGACGATCTGGCCGGCCTGGTGGCGCGCCGCCGCATGGCCGAAAACGAAATGGCCAGCTTCCACGACCAGATCGCCAAGTATGAAAGCTCGGCGCGCTCGGCCCTGGGTCAGGGCAAGACCGATCTGGCGCGCGAAGTCGCCGGCCGCATCGCCGAGCTGGAAGTCGAGATCAACAGCCGCGGCCCGCTGATCGAGGACATGAAGACGGCTGAGGCGCGCCTGCGCACCGCCATCGCCTCGACCGACCAGAAGATCGAGACGCTTCGTCGCGAGATCGACATCGTCAAGGTCAACGAGTCCGTCCAGCGCGCCCAGACCTCGGTGGCGCTGAACTCGGCCGGCGCCCAGTCGCGCATCGGCTCGGCCGCCGACAGCCTGCAACGCATCAAGCAGCGTCAGGCCGTTCAGGAAGAAAAACTGCGTGAGAACCAGGCCCTGGAAGACCGTCGCACCGGCGCCGATCTGGACGCCAAGCTGCGCGACGCCGGCATCCTGCCTGGCCATTCCTCGGCTGACGACGTCCTGGCCCGTCTGACCCAGAAAGACGTGACCATCGTCACCCCGCGCATTGGTCAATCTACTCAAGGCGTGGCGACGCCCGACAAGGACCCGGCCTGATCCATGCAACGTCTGCGCCTTGATCCCCGTCCCGACTGGGACGCCCAGGCGGAAAGCCTCGGCTTCACCTGGCGTCACACCGGCGGCGAACTCTATTGGGACGAAACCGCCGCCTATGCCTTTACGATGGCCGAGGTCGAGGACGGGATCGAGGCGCCGACCGAGGAACTGCATGGCTTCTGCCTCGATCTGGTCGCCGAGGCGGTCCAGTCCGAGCGGTTGATGGAGCAGCTCGACATCCCCGAGCCCATGCGGGACTACGTCGCCGACAGCTGGAAGCGGGGCGATCCGTCGCTCTACGGCCGCTTCGACTTCGCCTATGACGGCACGGGTCCGGCCAAGCTCTACGAATACAACGCCGACACCCCGACCAGCATCTATGAGACGGCGGTGTTCCAGTGGCTGTGGCTGGAGGATCAGATCAAGGCGGGCGTCCTGCCCGCCGACGTCGATCAGTTCAACAGCCTGCACGAGAAGCTGGTCGACCGGTTCCGCGCCATCTTCCCTGACGGCGGCTTTGTGCATTTCAGTTCCGACGCCGACTTCGTCGAGGATCGCCAGACCGTGCGCTTCCTCGAGGACCTGGCGCGCCAGGCCGGACTGGACCCGCAGTTCGTGGCCATCGACCAGATCGGCCTGAACGCGGACGGCCAGTTCGTGGACCACGAAAACTGGATCATCCAGGCGATGTTCAAGCTCTATCCGTGGGAGCAGATGCTGCGCGACGACTACGCCGCGCCGCTGCCGACGGCGGGGGTGACGGTGCTGGAACCCGCGTGGAAGAGCATCCTGTCCAACAAGGCCATCCTGCCCCTGCTGTGGGAACGCCACGCGGGCCACCCCAACCTGCTGGAAGCCTATTTCGAGGACGACCCGGCGCATTCAAAGTTAGGATCATCTTACGTCCGCAAGCCCTTGTTTTCGCGTGAGGGCGCCAATGTCGAACTGATCGACCAGGGCCGCAGCACCGCCGAGGTCGTCGACGGCGGCTACGGCGGCGGACGATGGATCCGTCAGGCCCTCTGCAACCCGCCCAGCTTCGACGGCAACCATGTCATCGTCGGCTCATGGGTCGTCGGCGACGAGGCCGCCGGCATGAGCCTGCGCGAAGACACCAGCCTGATCACCCGCAACACCTCGCGCTTCCTGCCCCACTTCATTCGGGACTGACCCGGCCGGTTACGACGGCCTGTCCAGGGTGAGCTGGATGACGTCCGTGCGTGTGGACCGGAATCCGGCCTCGCAATAGGCGAGATAGAAGCGCCAAAGGCGGTGGAAACGCTCGTCAAAGCCGGCGCCGGCGCGGCCAATCTCGCTCCAGGCCGCCTCGAAACGGCGCGCCCATTCGGCGAGGGTGTCGGCATAGTCGCGTCCAAAGCGCTCCGTCCGGCCCCAGGCCAGACCGGCGCCCGCCACCACAGGCGCCAGCCTGGCCTCCGAGGGCAGAGAGCCGCCAGGGAAGACGTATTTCTGAATGAAGTCCGTGCGAGCGTCGTACTCTTCAAACAGCGCGTCCTGGATGGTGATGACCTGCAGGCCGGCGCGTCCGCCGGGCTTCAGGGCGCTGCGGACCTTGGCGAAGTAGGTCGGCCAGTACTCACGCCCTACCGCCTCGAACATCTCGATCGACGCCACGCGATCAAACTGCCCCGCCACATCGCGATAGTCGATGAGCTGTATGTCGGCCTTGTCCGCCAGCCCAGCCTCGAACAGGCGGCGACGGGCGAAGTCATGCTGTTCGCGGGAAATGGTCACGCCGGTGACCGTCGCCCCGATCTCGCGGGCGGCGAACTCGGCGAAGCCGCCCCAGCCGCAGCCGATCTCCAGCACGCTGTGGCCCGCCCTGAGGTCCATCATGCGAGCGAGGGCGGCGTACTTGGCCTGCTGAGCCTGTTCGAGAGGCTGATCCGGTCGCTCGAAACGCGCCGACGAATAGGTCATCGAGCGGTCAAGCCAGCTGGCGTAGAAGGCGTTGCCGAGGTCATAGTGGGCATGAATATTACGACGCGACCCGCGACGGCTGTTGCGGTTGAACCTGTGCCCCAGCCAGTTGATTCCGTTCATCAGCGGATTGCCGTCGAACAGCCGCCGGATGTGGTCGTAGTTGTTGACCAGGGTCTCCAGCAGGACCGGCAGTTCCGGCGTATCCCACTCGCCCGCCATATAGGCCTCGGCAAAGCCGATATCGCCGCCCCGGAGCACGCGGCCTGCAAAGCGATAGCTGCGAATGTTCATCACGGCCGCGTGGCCCGGCTGCTTGCCGACCAGGCGACGATGGCTGCCGTCAGGCAGGATGAGGGTCAGTCGTCCCCAGGTCCAGTTCGCGGACAAGAGACGCAGAAGCAGACCGAAGACAGGCGATGGAGATCGCTTCTCGCTCTGGACGCCATAGAAGGTCGTGGTCATGGCTTGCTAAAGCCCCGGCAGGAGGAAGAGGTCATTCATCGTCTTCAAGACGTGAAACGGCTTTGAGGGTCTTCAGGGCGCCCAAGGCCCGTTCGCGCGCCTCGGCGTGATCGACAATGGGTCGCGGATAGTCCTGCCCCAGTCGCACTCCAGCATCAGCCAGCGCCCTGGACGGCGCCGTCCAGGGCGCATGGATCCAACGATCCGGCAGGCGCCCGATCTCTGGAACCCAGTGTCGGACGTACCGTCCCTGAGGATCGAACTTCTCGCCTTGAGCGACGGGGTTGAATATCCGGAAATAGGGCGACGCGTCCGCCCCGGAACCCGCGACCCACTGCCAGTTCTGCGCGTTGCTGGCCAGGTCGGCGTCCGACAGCGTCTCCCAGAACCAGGCCTCGCCCTCACGCCAGTCGATCAACAGGTGCTTGATCAGGAAGGAAGCGACCACCATCCGCACCCGGTTGTGCATGGTCCCCGTCGCCCAAAGCTGACGCATGCCGGCGTCCACCAGAGGATAGCCGGTCCGTCCCGCCCTCCACGCGGCCAGAGCTGCGGGATCATCACGCCACGGCATGGCGTCATATTCGGCCTTGAACGCTCGCTCGGGCAGATAGGGGAAATGGTGGAGCAGATGAGCCGAGAATTCCCGCCAACCGATCTCGGCGACGAACTTGTCGGCTTCCGCCGAAGCGACGCGGCCTGAGGCTGCGGCTGCGCGCGCCGTGTTCACCGCCCGCCAGGGGCTGATCTCGCCCCAGTGCAGATGGGCCGACAGGCGGCTGCTCGCCGACCTGTCCGGCCGATCGCGATCAAGCGCATAGGTGTTCAGCCGCTTCTCGACAAAGTGGGTCAAGGCCGCCTTTGCGCCCGCCTCGCCCGGGGCCCCGACAAAACCCGCCGACCAGTCGGGCCTGGTCGGATGCAGGCTCCAGTGCTCGATCTCCTCGCTGGCCAGGTATTGAGGGACGATGAACGACGCCGGCGCTACGGTCGGCTGCGGCGCTCGGGCCGTCGCCAGCAAGGCCTTATGAAACGGCGTGAACACCTTGTAGGGAAGACCTGATCCGTTCAGCACTGCGCCCGGCCGACAGAGCAGGGTCGCGTTGAAGCCAACACACTCTACGCCCTCGCCCTTCAAGGCATGAGCAATGTCGGCGTCCCGGGCGAAGGCGTCAGGTTCGAACAGACGGTTCATGAAGACCTGACCGGCCCCTGTCTCCGCGATCAGATAGCGCAGCTCCGCTTCAGCCGGCCCCCGTCGCAGGATCAACCGCCCACCGCGCCCTCGCAGATCTCGGTCCAGCGCGCGTAGGGACTTGTCCAGCCACCAGCGGGAGGCGCCGCCGAGACGGCGCCCCTCCCCCGTCTCGTCCAGGATATAGAGCGGAATAACGGGTCGCCCGGTCGCGACCGCAGCGCCCAGGGCGGGATTGTCATCCAGTCTCAGGTCGCGGCGAAACCAGAGGATGACCGGAGAGGCGGCCTTATCGACCAAGACGGCTCTCCCGCGCGCGATGCTGAATGGTCACGGGTTCCCACGCCGGGGACGGCTGACGGGTCAGACGAACACCCTTGAGCCATAATATCAGGGCCTCCCAATGGATGGCGGCCACGACCTTCAGCGTCATGAACGGCAAGGCGATCGCCGCCCTCCACAGCTCACGATCCAGAAGCGGGCGCCTCTCGGCCGACATGGCGGCCGTAATCAGCAGGCCCTCTGCGTCGAAGCCGTTGATCGTCAGGGCCAGACGCTGATCCGGCGCATGGCCGAGAAATTCGTAGTCCATCTCCATCCCCATGAAGGGCGAGACATAGAGGGCCTTGGCCGCGCCCTGACGAATCAGACCCGCCGCCTGATCCTCTTCGGGAACCGGAACGACATAGGCGTGACGCACGCCGAACGTGCTGGTCACCTCATAGATCATGGCCGCCAGCCGCCCATCGGCGTGGTGGCAGTAATAGAGGCTGATCGGATTGAAGACATAACCCAGGACGCGCGGCATGGTCACCAGACGGACAGGCCCGTCGCCGATCATCACGCCCGCCCGCTTCAGCCAGGCGTCTACCTGCTCGCGCAAGGCCGCCCCGGAACCGTCGCCGTGGTCCCGGTCATGGAAGGACAGCAGATTGAAGCGGTTGCGTGAGAAGAAGCGAAGCCTTCGGTCAAGCGCATCAATCTCGGCCAGATCCAGCATGAGCCAGAAGACGCGATAATTCAGCCGGTGCTCCTTGGGCCGCAGCCGACGGTGCATGACGCCGCCACGATAGAGGGCGGAGGCCTGGCTCACGCCGCATTCTCCAGGGCTCCCGCCGCCGCGGCTGGCGACAGATGGATACGACCGCTTTCGTTCTCGACCGACCAGGGGCGCCGCACGCCGCCGAGTTGCTCGGCCACGGCGAGGCCCGATTGCAGGCCATCCTCATGAAAGCCCGCGCCGAAATGGGCGCCGCAGAACCAGACGCCGCCCTGCCCTTGCAGGCTCCACAGCTTCTTCTGCGCCTGAATGGCGGCAGGGTTGAAAATGGGGTGTTCGTAAAGTTCGCTGCGCAGCAGGGTGTCCGGGCGTGGCGGGCGCGGCGGGTTCAGGGTGACAAACAGATCCTGCCCCGGCAGGCCCTGAAGCTTGTTCATCCAATAGGTGACGCAAAGGCCGTCGTTCGCGCCGATATAGTTCCAACTGGCCCAGGCGCGGCGGCGCTGCGGCATCAGACCGGCGTCGGTGTGCAGCACGGTCAGGTTTCGGCTGTAGCGGAAGGCGCCCAGAACCTCCTTCTCGCGCGGCGTGGGCTCCGCCAGCATCGCCAGGGCCTGATCGGCATGGGCGCCGATGACCACATGGTCGAAACGCTCGACGCCCCCCTGGCTGTCATGCACCGTGACGCCCTCGTCCGTGCGCACCACCGCTGTCGCGCCGGTGTTCAACCTTACGTCGTCGATCGCCCGGGCCAGTTGCTCGACGTAGACACGGCTGCCGCCCTCGACGGTTCTCCACAGCGGACGACCGACGAGCTTGAGCAGGCCGTGATTGCCGCAGAACCGGATGAAGGCCTCAGCCGGATAGTCCATCAGCGTATGCGCCGGAGACGACCAGATCGCCGCCGCCATCGGCAGCAGGTGATCATCACGGAAGGCTTCGCTGAAACCCTCGCGCCTCAGGTAGTCGCCCAGCGTCAGATCGGGATCGGTGAGCCCGCCCAGGTCGATGGGAGCTTCCCGATAAAAACGCAGTATCTCGCTGAGCATGGACCAGAAACGCGGACGCAGGACGTTGCGCCTCTGGGCGAACAGCCCCGGCGCGGCATACTCGAAACGACCGTCGTCCAGTGAAACCGCGAAAGACATGTCGGTGGCGCGGGTCTCGATGCCCAGATGCGCGAACAGGGCGATCAGATTCGGATAGGTTGCGTCGTTGAAGCAGATGAAGCCCGTATCGACGGCGACATCGCCCGTCGCCACGCCCGCAATGACAGTGTTGGAGTGACCGCCCAGGCGGTCGGCCTTCTCATAGAGGGTGACCTGATGGCGCTGCGACAGCAGCCAGGCCGAGGACAGGGCCGCCACGCCGGAACCCACGACGGCGATCTTCAAGGAATGACCGGAACGAGGGGCGGACGAATGGGTCATGGAAGCTCCGAAACGCGCCCGCCAAAATGGCGGCGGGCTTGATCAGATTACGCACCGTTGCCGTTTTCGGATTGCGAATGATCCAGACATTTCCACGAAGCGTATTAGGCTCCATGTATGCCGAGGCTTCCTCATTCACTCCTGCTGCAAGGGTTTCGAGCCGCATGACAGCGGACGGCTCCTCGCATGACGCTTTCGCGCACGATCGGCTGATCGAAGCCGTGGCTCTCCGCCGCGACCGCGAAGCCTTCGCCGAATTGTTCAATCATTTTGCGCCCCGGCTGAAAGCCTGGCTGATCAAGTCTGGCGCGACACCCGGCGCGGCCGAGGATTTCGCCCAGGACGCCATGCTGACGGTCTGGCGCAAGGCCGATCTGTTCGACGCCAGCAAGGCGCGCGCCGCCACGTGGATATTCACCATAGCCCGCAACCGACGGCTCGACATGCTGCGCCGCGACGCCCGTCCCCTGCCGACGCCCGAGATCGACCTGATCGGCGAGGACGTCCGGCGCCCCGACGACATCCTGTCCATGGCGCAGGACGCCGAAAGGGTTCGCGAGGCCCTGTCGCGCCTCAAGCCGGATCAGGTCGAGGTCCTGCGCCTCGCCTTCTTCTTCGACAGTCCCCATTCCGAAATCGCCCGCCGGCTCGACCTTCCGCTGGGAACCGTAAAATCCCGAATTCGCAACGCCATGATCAAGCTCCGCCTGCTCCTCGAGCCGTCAGAGGAGGCGTCGCGATGAGTGCGAGCCGCAACCCCTCCGAAGAACGCCTGCTGGCCTATGCCGCGGGAACCCTCAGCCCGCCCGAGGCCGTGGTCGTGGCCGCCCATCTGGCCCTGCGGCCGGCCAACGACGCCTGGGTGCGCCGTCTTCAGGTCGTCGGCGGCGACTTCCTGGAGGAGACGACGCCGTCCCGGATGTCCAGCGACGCCCTGGCGCGAGCCATGGCGCGGATCGAGACGGACGCCGGCGAAGCCAAGACGCCCCCGCCGCTCAACGACATGCCCGAACTGCCAGAGCCGCTGCGGCGCTATGCACTTGGCCCCTGGCGCTGGATCGGGCCCGGCATCCGAGCCCGAGACGTCCACGCTCCGCGTGACGGCGATTGCCGCGTCATCCTGCTGAAGATCGATCCGGGCCGTGAAACGCCCCGCCACACCCACTGCGGCGTCGAACTCACCTGCGTCCTGTCGGGAGCCTACGCCACTGCGGTCGAGCGCTTCGATGTCGGGGATCTGGAAGAGGCGGACCCCGATACCCTTCATCAGCCGCGCGTCGTGTCAGAGGAGCCGTGCCTATGCGTCGTGGCCCTGGACGGTGAAATCCAGCTGGACGGCTGGTTGGGCCGGCTGATGCAGCCCTTTGTGCGGCTGTGACCACGCTTCTGCCGCTGTGGGGGGCGGCGGCGCTCTTCCTGATGATCGTCATGAGCGCAGCCTGGCTGGTGCAGCACCGCACGGGTCAGGGCGGCTGGGCCGATGTCTTCTGGTCCTTCGGCCTGGGCGCGGCGGGCGTCGGGGTCGCGCTGTTTCCCATCAACAATACGTCGCCGTCTGCGCGCCAATGGCTGGCGGCGGCGCTGATCGGTCTTTGGGGGCTTCGGCTGGGGCTGCACATCGCCGCGCGCGCGGCGAAGGAAGGCGAAGACGCCCGGTATGCTCGTCTGCGCCAGCAATGGGGTGAACGGTTTCAGGTCCGAATGTTCGGCTTTCTGATGCTGCAGGCCGGCGCCGCCGCCTTCCTGGCCCTCAGCATCCTGCTGGCCGCTCGCAACCCGACGCCCGGTCTGGGCCTGCAAGACGGCATGGCGACACTCGTCTTCCTGTCCGCGCTTGTCGGCGAGGCCGTCGCCGATCGTCAGTTGGCCGCCTTCAAGGCCGATCCCGCCAACCACGGCCGCGTCTGCGATGCAGGCCTGTGGGCCTGGTCGCGGCATCCCAACTACTTTTTCGAGTGGCTGGGCTGGTGCGCATGGCCGGTGTTCGCCCTCGACCTCAGCGGCGCCTGGCCCTGGGGCTGGCTGGCGCTGAGCGGGCCAGCCTATATCTACTGGCTGCTGACGCGCGTGTCCGGCGTCCCCCTGCTGGAAGCCCATATGCGCCGGTCGCGTCCTGAGGCCTTTGCCGCCTACGCCGCCCAAACCAGCCCCTTCTTCCCCCGCCCGCCGCGCCGCTAGGTCCAATCGACATTCAGGGATTCACGGGCGGCCTGATGCGTGATTCATAGGTCTCCGCTTTGGCGGAGGTCAGCGATGGGCGTGAAGCGTTACGAACTGGATGAGGCGCAGTGGTCGCGGATC
>Ga0308171_1000359_pt1 | contig 106952 bp, 87 predicted proteins | sample PhyGR1_FD_202135 | JGI IMG/M metagenome (GOLD analysis project Ga0308171, IMG submission 202135) | Phyllosphere microbial communities from UC Gill Tract Community Farm, Albany, California, United States - DLSLSG.R1 | ecosystem: Host-associated > Plants > Phyllosphere > Unclassified | place...
CATACGCCTTGAACTCGCCGAAGTACTTCGTGATCGCCGCAGTCAAAGACGTCTTGCCGTGGTCAACGTGACCGATCGTGCCGATGTTGACGTGCGGCTTATTCCGCTCAAACTTGCTCTTTGCCATGTGAATTGCTTCCTGTGAACGTGAAGTAGTTTCCCCGGCGAACCGGTTTGGTGTCGCCGTTTAAGGGTTTGTAACCGAATGCGCAAGACTTAATTGTCGAGGCACGGAATCGGCAGCCAAAAGCGGCTGGATTGGCGCCATATGGGGATGTTCCACCCGTTTATCAACCACTTTAATGGGCCAGTTGAGCGGCTGCGCGGCCCCTGCTCTTTACGTCAATCCAATTCCTGTCATATTGCCAGACGAGATCGCCAGGGGGATACGGCGATTTGAACAGGCTCTACCGCTCTTTACACATCACTTCGGCGTCGCTTCTCGCGCGGCCCTTTGCTTACGCTTCGGGATATAGAATGGAAATCTTTACAGCAGCTGGCTTCACCGCTTTCCTACAGGTCATCGCGATCGACCTGGTTCTCGCAGGTGACAATGCCATCGTTATCGGTCTTGCTGCCGCAGGCCTTCCCGCTCATCTGCGCCGCAAGGCGATCCTTGTCGGCATCATCGCCGCCACCGTGCTACGTATCGCTTTTGCAGCGCTGACCGTACAATTGCTTGCCATCGTCGGCCTTCAACTCTTCGGCGGGCTCCTGCTCGTCTGGGTGTGCTGGAAGATGTGGAGCGAACTTCGCGAACAGAACGCCTCTGCAGGCGAAACGGTCACGGATGCGGAAGCCGATCTGACCAAGGGTCATAAGACGTTCTTCCAGGCCGCCACCCAGATCGTCATTGCCGACGTTTCCATGTCACTGGACAATGTTCTGGCCGTCGCCGGCGCCGCACAGGACCACGTGACCGTCCTCATTATCGGTCTCGTGGTGTCGATCGCGCTGATGGGCCTTGCCGCGAACTTCGTCGCCAAGCTGCTGCACCGCTATCGCTGGATCTCCTATGTCGGCCTCGCTGTCATCGTCTACGTCGCGCTCAATATGCTTTACCATGGCGCTGTCGAAGTCTGGCCCTATGTCCAGCCCTACGTCAGCTAAAAGAACTGAGCCAACTCTTGAGCACAGGAGCCCGCACACGGATTTGCCGGGCTCCTATTCTCCATCGAAAACCAAGGATACGAAGGGAGGAGCGGACGGAGTGATTCTTCGCTTCGCCGTCATCCGACTTGAAAACAAGTCAAAGAACTCGCCTGTCCCTTCTGGTCATTGCCGCCAGCTTCACGCAAGCATAGAAGACCACTACTTTAGACATAACGAATAACCAAAAGGATGTCTGAACCCATGGCCTATGACTGGTCCGGCGGCCGCACGCGACGCACTCGACAGTTAAAGATCGGCGCAGCACTCACCGTCATGCTGCTGGCCGCGTTCATTGCACAGTTGCTGTTTATGAAAATTGGCTGATAGTGACACGCCGCGCGCCAAGCGATTTTGCAAGCGGAAGGCCTTTCAATCTTTGCGTCGCGCGGCAATTGACCTCCCAAGCATAATCAACTGACTTTTGATAGGTCTTGACTGCTTTCGTCTCCGATCGCCGATGAGGCATCACATTACCGCGCGACCGCGCGCGACTATTGTCCTTTCAAGCTCCACTGTCACTCGTCGGAGCAAGTCATAGAACGCTCCCCCCTCGCATCGATATTGGCGCGTTTATAGACACTCGCTTTCAGCGATTTAGCAACGGCTTCAATTGTGAGAAGTCGGCCAAATTTTACACCAAAGAGACATCCTAAGATAGAAAAAGCAACCGCAGGATTAATTTAAAATAGAGTTAGTAGATGTTTTGATGAATATTTTCGACATCTATAATTTATTGTTGACAAAAAATATAAGTTAACGAATTCTTAACTCCAGATAAGTGCATCGGGAGGAGCCTGTAACTGTATTTTTAAAGGATACATGCTATGGTTCCGCAGGAAAACAAACGCGACTCTACCATCTTATCTTCAGTAAAAATTGGTTCTTACGGCGTCATCGGAGTTGTGTCCGCCGTATTCATGTCGTCCGTTGCTCCGCCTTTATTTACGTCTTCATCAAGCAGAGCGGTCGTCAACGCGCCCATTACTCCGCTAACCTCACCGATTGGCGGCACCGTTACTGGTTTTGCCGGCACCTCGGCGGGAGATGCATCACCATTTTCTGCAATTATACAAAATGATCGCGTCGATCGCTCCACGCTCATCGGTCTTCAAATGCAGATGGGTTCGTTGCAAAACGAACTCGATCTTAAAAAATCAATCCTCGCTGACTATCGTGATCGCATCGCTGATATGGAAGGGGATTTGGAGCGTCAACGACAGGCAGTGCTCGCACTATCGGAGAACGCGCTCGAAAATGCCAATATCTCCATGAGGTCGGCAAAGCTGAAAGCCGAAACCAGCAAGATTAACCTCAATCGTCAGCTTCGACTTATCGATAAAGGAGCGGTTGCAGGGACTCAGTTGGAGATCGAGAACAAGTTGGCGGAAGAAGAAGCCTCCACAGAGGCAGCAATCGTCAATACCGCCCGGCTTCAGGCCATTCTCGATAATCTGAAGAACCGGGTCTATGTCGGCACCGAAAACGAGTCCCTTTCAAATCTCGAACGGGAAATCAGGGCGAGGAAAGCCGATTACTCCCAGATAGAGTTGCAGGCGGCATCGCTGGAAACGCGCAAGACGGAATTAGCCTCTCTGCTGGGAGCAGAGGATGCGCGTGTTGCCCGGTTGAACAAGGCGGAAATCGCCGCGGATCCATCTTCCGTTCTTTATCGTACGGTTGCACAAGTTGGAAAACAGGTGAGCCCTGGCGATACCGTGGCAGAGGCCATTAATTGCCAGAACGCCTTTGTTGTGGCGATTTTCTCCGAGCGGGAAGCCCAGGCGCTTTCGGTCGGCTCGAATGTGAACGTCACGATTGGCAACGACCGTGCTCCCCTCACCGGCGTGGTCACACGCCTGGTGCCGCGGACAACGGAACGGGTCGATCTTGATTACGCCGTACCTTTCCCGCCAACAGAACGCCGTGAACTCTACGCCTATATTTCTCCGGATGAGGCCAGCCGACAGGACCGCAGTCAAATGGCGAAGTTCTGTTCGGTTGGAACATGGGTCAGCGTATCCTTGAAGCGGCAGTGGGTCGATGACGCCCAATCGGCGTTGGCAGCGGGCGCGGATCGCGTCTATGACGGGGGTCGATATCTGGCCCGGGAACTCAGACCGCTGCGCAAAGACCTGGAGAAGGTAGCCCGAGACGTCGTGGACTATACGGCGACGACCGCAACAGCTGCTTTCACCTACGCGCAAAATACCGTCAGTCAGGGCTATCTGGCGGTCTCTTCATTGCTCGCGCCCGATGATCGCGAATTTGAAGCCGCCAATCGCCCCGTTCGGTCGTTGGAACCACCTCGGAATAGCTGACGACGCAAGAGGATAGAGTGGGCCTGCAGCGGATTGCGCAAAGGCCGTGAAGCATTTTTCGATAGCGACCTGCGATAGAAAAACGGATGAGCGTCACGCGCGAATCTGAAAGATCGCGACGCGCTTTATGAAAGCCCTCTCTATCTAAGCCATCCCTCAATCTCTGCATCTGCAACCATAGTCCGAAAATCGGAATCGATTCTCGGGACGTAAGATTGCATCGAAATAAACAACGAGAGCAATGGAACTGAAGCGGTCCTTGCCGGACTTGCTCCTTAGATTCAAAGCAGGACTAACCGCCATGACGTTCCGGTTCATGCTTCTTCTGCTGGCACTCCTTCCCCTCTCCCCGTTGAGAGCCTTCGCCATGCAACAGGAGCAGGCAAAAGAACTCTGCAGTTCTATGCAGAAACACCAGGATAGCAACGCTGGCTTAATCGCGAGTTATCCATCCTTGCCGGATGACGAACGCTCGAAGGCACTGAAGGATGTAGCATTCGTTTACGATAACGCATTGGCCAGCATGGCATTTCTGGCATGTGGCGATCTTGAATCGGCTAAACGAATTGGCGACGGGCTGATCACGGCACAGGACCATGATCGACACTATAGCGATGGGCGGTTGAGAAACGCCTATCGGTCAGGCGCCATGTCCACACCGGTAAACCTTGCTGGATGGTGGGATGAAAAATCCGCACGATGGCAGGAGGATGCATATCAGGCCAGCACCGCGGTTGGAAACATGGCCTGGGCAGCCCTTTCACAACTGCACCTTTACACGGCAACAGGTGACGATCGGTATCTGCAGTCGGCCAAATCAATGGCGCGCTTCGTATCGCAGTTCGATACTGGAAATGGCGTCGCAGGAGGCTTCGCCGGTTTTGAGCCATCCCCCTCGCGCGTGCCGTGGAAGTCGACGGAGCACAATATCGACGTTGCGGCGCTGGGATCATGGCTGACCGAAATTGATCAAGACCCGCAATGGAAGCGCTTGCGATGCAGCAGCAGGGATTTCGTCCTGTCCATGTACCGACCTGGCAAGGGATTTCTCATCGGGACGACATCGGAAGACATCCCCAATGTCAATGCTGGCACCTATCTCGACGTTCAACTCTGGCCATTTCTCGCCATCGATCCGCATGAATTACCAGCCTGGAAGGACGTGCGCTCCATCATCGACAGCAGGAATGGCGTCGCGAACGGCTACGATTTTAACGATGATCGTGACGGCGTGTGGATGGAAGGAAGCGCTCAGGCTGCTCTGCTTTTCACCACCTTTGGAGACCATGGCAAAGCGGAGAAGTTGCTCCACACCATCATGACCAATCGCGATCCGTCAACCGGCCTCATCTTGGCAACAGACAGACCGCAAATCTCCACGAAGCTGACCGTCGGAGCGGACGGCAGCGGAGGAGACTTCAATTACTATCGCTGGCCTCATCTTGGCGCGACCGCCTGGACGGTTCTCGCCATGATGGATTTCAACCCTTTCGTCGATCAAAGAGGGCGTCATGCTGTTCGGGATAGAAAACAATGTTCTTGAAATCTTGCTCTTCGATATCGGCGTAGCGCTTGGATTTCTGGCATTTTCGAAATTGTCGTCGCCAGACAATCCGATCGATAGATATATATTCAGCGCAATTGTCTTCACGTCGCTTTCGCTCTACCTTATCTGGCGCGCGGCCGACACGTTGCCAGAGGCTGAACTGACTTTCGAGGTCGTGTGGCAATATATATATTTCACCTTTGAAACCATCTCGATCGTCTACGCCTTGGCCTCGATCATTATTCTGCTGAGACGAACCGACCGCACCCCACAAGCGAACGCGGCGCAACAGGCCATGATTGCGACGGATACATTCCCCTCGGTCACGGTATTCATCTGCACCTATAACGAGCCTCTGCACATTCTTGAGAAATCGATGTTCTGCGCCAAGGCGATGAACTACCCAAAGCTGAATGTCATCGTCTGCGACGACACGCGACGGGAAGAAGTGAGAGCCCATTGCCAGGCAGTCGGCATCGAATATCTAACCCGCCCGGATAACAAGCATGCCAAGGCGGGCAATCTCGACAACGCTCTGAGAGCGACGAATGCAACGGAAAATCCATCGGACTTGATCATGGTGCTGGACGCCGATTTCGCGCCTCAGGAAGATTTCCTGCTGCGTGTTGCCGGCATGTTCCGTGATCCGAAAATCGGATTGGTGCAGACACCGCAATTCTATTTCAACTCCGATCCTATACAGCACAATCTCGGACTGAGCCGAAGCTTCGTCGACGACCAGCGAGTCTTTTTCGACACGTTCCAGCCTGCCAAGGATGCCGTCGATTGTGCCTTCTGTGTCGGTACGAGCTTTGTCGTCCGCCGGGCCTACGTCAATGAACTCTGCGGATTTCCGCATGACGCGCTGTCGGAAGACATGCTGTTGACCTACCGGCTGCTGGAAAAAGGCTATGTCACCCGCTGGCTTAATGAGAAACTCAGCGTCGGCCTCTCGGCTGAAGGCATTCCGGAATACATCACCCAGAGAACCCGCTGGTGTCTCGGAACGATCCAGATCGGCCTGTTGAAAACCGGACCGCTCTGGAGAGGTAAGTTTTCCCTGCGTCAGCGCCTGCATTACCTGCATGGACTTTTGAACTGGCTCTGCAAACCCTTCATCCTGTGCCTCTTGCTTGCGCCGTCCATCTACTGGTTCCTAGGCGTTGCCGCACTTCAGGCCGACGAACTCCTGTTCATGAAATATGGCATTTCTTCCTTGTTCATTTTCTGGATCTACTCCGCCTGGATATCGGGCGGTCGCACACTACCAATCTTCACCGAAGTGACTCATGCGCTGACGGCGCTGCCCGTCACCATGTGCCTGCTCCAGGCGATCCGCAGTCCCTTCGGCAAACCCTTCAAAGTCACGGAAAAAGGCGGAGATCGCTCCGCCATTCGCATTCACAGGCCTACAGCGCTCTTCTTCGGCATCGTGGCCTGCCTGTCCGCAGCCTCCATCCTTTCAGTGATCTTCGGCCTGGACAGGCCGACCGAACTATCCCCAGCCGATATCCTCAATCTCGTCTGGTCTGCGGTTGCAATGCTGATTTCCTTTATCAGCCTCATCGTCTGCGTGGAGCTTCCACGCTTCGGGAAAGAAGAATCGATCGCGGTCTCTATTCCGGCGACAATCCGCAGCGGAGGAAACACCTTCTCCACCCAAATTACGTCGCTCTCGACGGAGAAAATCGAGCTTTCCGTCCCCTCGTCAGTGGTGTCGGGCGAGTTGCTGATACCGGGCGCCGGGTGGCTTGAGTTAACGCAAGGAGATCGCGGCGCGTTCACCATCAAACCCGACATCGAGCAAAAACGGTGGGTGCTACAACAACTCTTCGGGCGCTCACCCAGTCACATTGCTGAAACTGGCAATTTGATACAGTCGCTCCAGCTCCTCATGAAACGAGCGCTTGCCAGCTGAAACCGTCCTGCACCGACGCGTCGCTCCGTTTTGCGGTACACATCTAAACATGGATTGAGGACCCGCAGTTGCTACAGCCAAGCCCGCTCTAAGCATGAGCGGTCACTGTAAGAGGGCGGCGCGTCTCTCCTGTGCCCTCCTGGGGCTTGGCCCCCGGCCGTACAGATAACACGTGCCCCCTGCCTCAAAAGGGAACTGCGCCCATCGTACAGAGTTATTCTCCCTCATGAGGAGATGAATCTATGAGAGTTCTTGGTGCAGCGATTTGCCTCGTATCCATAGGCATATTGAGTGGTTGCGTAGGCGACCAATATAGTCGCTTTGACTATCGTGGAGCAGGCTTAAGTGGCCAGTCATGCGATAACGGCCAGAACGATGTATCCCACCCTTATGCCGGTAAGTGCGACTGGCGGCGCGAGAACGGAAGGGACTGGGCTGATAGCGGCTCGAACAATAACATCTATCGCAGGAGATAATGCCGGTCAGACACGCGTGAGCAGTGTAAGCACTTGAGCAAGGCCGTAGCGACGACCTGCAAGCAATTGGAAAAATTGCGAATGCAGGGACACACCGGAACCTGACACGAACGACACGGTATTCTTCTAAATCATTGGAAACATTGGAGCGGGTAGCGGGAATCGAACCCGCGTATTCAGCTTGGAAGGCTGCTGCTCTACCATTGAGCTATACCCGCGGCGGTGATTTTGATCCGTGCAGAATGGTGGAGGGAGTTGGATTTGAACCAACGTAGGCTGAGCCAACGGATTTACAGTCCGTCCCCTTTAACCACTCGGGCATCCCTCCAGTATTCTGCGAGGATCAAGCGACCAAGCTTAGTCCAGATGTCCGTTCGGCGCTGCGCCGTTCGTCGTCTGTGGCCGCGTATATGACGGCCCTTCATCGTTCTGTCAACACGATGTGTGTCGAAAATTCAGGAAAAAATTCGAGTGGTGTCAAAGCCCTGTGGATGGCTCGAGCTGACGCGGTGGGGACTGGTGCGGATGCCGTGGCAGAGATATAAGGCGGCATGAGCAAAGACGATCCCAAAGACAAATCCACCCGCGATACGCACTATGCCAATCTCCGACGCGCTGTGCGCGACGGTAAGCGCGAACGCGGAGAAATCCCCACGCCGCCCCAACAGAAGCGCCGAAACAAAGGCGCGGATGACTGGAAGCCGCCGCAGCTTGGCGCCGACCAGGTCTATCTCTATGGCCTGCATACGGTGCGTGCCGCCCTTGCCAACAAGGAAAGGCAGCTCATCAAGCTGTCCGTGACACAAAATGCTTTCGCGCGCCTGGAAATAGGTGAAGCTGACGCCCAGCCCTTCCCGGTCGAGATGGTCGCACCGCAGGACATCGACAAGGTTCTCGGCCCGGACGCCATTCATCAGGGCGTGATGCTCGAAACCCGGCCGCTGCCGGTGCGCAAGCTTTCGGCTTTGAAGGAAAGCCCGCTGATCCTGGTCCTCGATCAGGTCACCGATCCGCACAATGTCGGTGCCATCATGCGCTCAGCCGTTGCCTTCAACGCCGGCGCGCTGATCACGACCATGCGCCACAGCCCGACCGAATCCGGCGTGCTGGCAAAATCCGCATCCGGCGCGCTGGAAATGATCCCCTATATCCAGATCACCAATCTGGCGGATGCTCTGGGTGAACTCCACAAGCTCGGCTTCACCTCCATCGGCCTCGACTCGGAAGGCCCCGCCCCTATCGAGCAGACCTTCAGCGGCGACAAGATCGCTCTGGTTCTCGGTGCCGAAGGCAAAGGCCTGCGTCAGAAGACACGCGAAACGGTCACGCATCTGGCGCGCCTCGACATGCCGGGTGAGATCAAGTCGCTGAACGTCTCGAATGCGGCCGCCATTGCGCTTTATGCAACGCGGCAGTTTTTGACGAAGGCGTGAGAGTCTGTCCGGCGGATCGAGCAAAGATATCGGGCATGGATCGCTGCTGCGTCACCAAGCCCGTACTCGCCAAGGCTGGATAAGCCGTGCCAATGACGCGGCTGGACCCGAACGGATCGAGGCCTTCTTTGCCGGGCGTGGCTATGAAATGCATCGCCACGATACATATGCCATCGGCTGTACGCTGTCCGGCGTGCAGAGCTTCCAGTATCGAGGTGCCGTGCGCAACAGCCTTCCCGGCGGAACCATAGTGCTGCACCCGGATGAGCCGCATGATGGGCAGGCGGGGACGGATGACGGATTCCATTACCGCATCGCCTATGTCGAACCGGCCGCCATCCAGTCCATACTTGGTGGACGCCCGCTCCCCTACATTCAGGGAGGCATCTCGGAAGATCGCAGGCTACTTTCAGCCGCACACCGAATCCTGCGCGAGGTAGACGATCCGATCGAGACCTTCGAATATGAAGATGCTCTCTTTGAACTCGCCAACGCCCTTGCGACTGCGGCCAACCCACACACGCTGGGGCGTAGGAAGCAGGTGGACTATTCATCCGCCGAAATGGCGCGGCAATATCTCGCCGAGCGCCCACAGACAGTGACTCTCGAACAGATCGAGACCATCTGTGGCCAAGACCGGTGGAGCCTGTCGCGCGACTTTCGCGCTCTCTTCGGCACAAGCCCCTACCGCTACCTCACGATGCGACGGCTGGATGCCGTGAAGACATCGTTGCGTAACGGGTCCGGCCTGGCGGATGCCGCGTTTTCGGCAGGCTTTGCCGATCAGAGCCATATGACGCGCCAGTTCTCGAAGGCGTTCGGCGTATCGCCCGGGCGGTGGCTCACGTTGACACGAGAGCCGCGGTAGGGTGCAAGATCGTTCAAGACGCTCAGGACCTCGCTGGCTAGGGTTGACCTCCAACAAGGGAGACCTCAATGACCACAGCTTATTCACCCATTCGCTTCACCGAAAAATTCGATCTGTTGACAGAGCGGTGGCAACCCCGCGTCATCGCGGAAATGAACGATTATCAGTTCAAGATCGCACGCCTACGGGGCGACTTCATATGGCATCACCACGCCGACACCGACGAGACCTTCATTGTTCTGGAAGGCACGCTTCGCATCGATTTCCGTGACGGAGATGTCACGCTGCAGGCCGGAGAGATGTTCGTGGTGAAAAAGGGTGTCGAGCACAAACCCTTTGCCGAAGAGGAAGTGAAACTTCTCCTGATCGAACCGAGAGGGGTTCTCAATACCGGAGAGCAAAGGCATGAGAGAACTGCTGAGAATGACATCTGGATTTAGAGGGTGGTTCCCTTCCAAACACAGCGACCCATCCAACAAAAGCGGTGCCCCTTTTCACGCGACATATTGTAGGCTCTTTCGACCCCGAAGCGCCGTGCGTCCAATCGGGCGCACAAAAGACGCTCTATCTATTTGAATCTACGCATCGGCCCGAAAATCGATTCCGATTTTCGGGCCGATGCTGTAGAATCGCAACTTCGAACAGCCATGGAGAGACAACCCAATGAACCAAACCCCAAAGCCCACCGGTGAACTGACGCTTCGCACGCTGGCCATGCCGGCCGATGCCAACCCGGCAGGGGATATTTTTGGGGGCTGGGTCATGTCGCAGATGGACTTGGCAAGCGGCATTCGTGCCGCTGAACGGGCGCGCTGTCGCGTGGTGACGGCAGCGGTGAAGGAGATGGCCTTCGAACTGCCGGTCAAGATCGGCGATACGCTCTCGATCTATACGGACATCACCCGCACCGGACGTACCTCTATTACGCTTTGCGTCGAGGCATGGGCGCAGCGCTCACGCTACGACAAATTGGAGAAGGTCACGGCCGGCACCTTCATCATGGTTGCGATGGATGAAAACGGCACGCCAGCACCGCTTCCGCCGCAGAGCCCGGTCGACACGATCGAGGTTTGATCTGTAAGTCGCTCGTCTCCAACGAATTTTGAGAGAGGTGTCCGCATCTTTCGATCTCTCACACTGCCCCCACCTCATAAAGCCTTGGCAAGTCTTCACATCGTCCTCTCAGAAACTCGGTAGCGATGTCCTAGAGGACGGTGTTTCAATTTGCTCTATCTCCCAATCATAGCTCGTTGACAGAGACTTAGCCTTTGCTATGTTGCAGTGCAGCGACGTGGAGAGCCTTATGACGGACACTGTGACGCGACAGACCCTGTCGGAACGAACCGATGCACAAATACGAGAAGTTCTGACCGGGCAGAGGCGCGGTGTAGGTTCGCTGCTACTCTTCGCAGGACCGGCTGTTGTTGCCTCTATCGCCTATATGGACCCCGGCAATTTCGCGACGAACATTCAGGCGGGCTCCGGTTACGGCTATTCGCTGCTGTGGGTCGTCCTGATGGCGAATCTGATCGCCATGATGTTCCAGGCCCTATCGGCCAAACTCGGCATCGTCACCGGACGCAATCTGGCGGAGATGTGCCACGACCAATTCTCCTCACCGGTCAGGATCGTCATGTGGATCGTCAGCGAAATCGCCGCCATGGCGACCGATCTGGCGGAGTTCCTTGGCGGTGCGATCGGTCTCTCATTGCTCTTCGGCATGCCTCTACTTGCCGGCATGGCGGTCACGGCCGTCGTCACCTACGGCATTCTTCTCTTCGAGGGCCGCGGCTTCCGCCCCATGGAACTGATCATCGGGGCCTTGGTGTCCATCATCGGAATTTGCTATGTCATCGAGATGTTCATCGCAACGGTTGACTGGGCAGCAGCCGGTCTCGGCGTGATCACCCCCTCAATGCCGGATGCGACGGCGCTGACGATCGCGGTCGGCATTATCGGCGCGACGGTCATGCCGCACGCGCTCTATCTGCATTCAGGCCTGACACAGCATCGTGCGACGGCCCGCAACGACGCCGAGCGAAAGAAACTTCTGCACTTTTCCAACTGGGAATGCGTTATCGCTCTTGCCGTCGCGGGCATGGTCAACATGGCGATGGTGATGATGGCCTCGGCGGCGTTCCATGCCGGCCATACGGATGTTGCGGAGATCGAAACGGCCTATCACACGCTCACGCCCTTGTTGGGCGGTGCCGCGGCGACGGTGTTTCTCATTTCGCTGATGGCCTCGGGCATGTCGTCTTCCGCCGTCGGCACCATGGCAGGGCAGATGATCATGCAGGGTTTCGTCGGTTTCCATATCCCGATCTGGCTGCGCCGCCTCGTGACCATGCTGCCGGCATTTGTCGTCGTGCTGATGGGTGCCAATACCACCGATGCGCTCGTCTATAGCCAGGTCGTGCTATCCTTCGCCCTGCCGATTCCGATGATCGCGCTCGTGATGTTCACGCGTAATCCCGCGATCATGGGCAGCTTCGCCAACAAGCGGTTGATCGACATCGCGGCCATTGTCGGCACCGTCGTCATCCTGTGCCTCAACGTGGTACTGTTGCTTCAGACCTTTGGCGTTCCGGTCCCTGGCCTGGGTTGAGAGCATTCCGCTCATACTCTGGAAAGTCATAGTCTGGGCCAGCTTGTGACCAAAGCGTTCATAAAGAGTCTCGACCGATGAAGCAGACCACATCCAGCGAGAGCCGACTATCCTCCACCGAGGTCGAAACGCATGCTGAAGCCTTTCAGAAAAGCCGGGAGGCACGGCGCAGCGAACTCATGGAAGACTATGTCGAGCTGATTGCTGACCTCATCGAGCATTCCGGGGAGGCACGTCAGATCGATATTGCCCAACGTCTCGGCGTCAAGCAGCCAACGGCCGCCAAAATGCTGAAGCGCCTCGCTGAAGAAGGATTGATCACGCAACAGCGCTATCGCGGCATTTTCCTCACGCAAGAGGGCCAGCAATTGGCAGCACAGATGAGATGCCGCCACGAGATCGTCGAAGCCTTCCTATGTCGTCTCGGTATCGATCCTGACACGGCACGGGCCGATGCCGAAGGAATCGAGCATCATGTCAGCGAAGAGACGCTGAAGGCGTTCCAACGCTTTCTGGAAGAAGGATAGAGAGACTGTCCGATAAAACGCTGCTCATATTTTGAGATAGGCTGACGACCTGTCGAAAGCCAATCCCGGGAAAACGCCATTGGTCAGAGCTTCGCTACCGACATCGAACTGACGATAGAGCATCGCGGCAGCGATTTCGCGCACATCGCCGGTCGGCATCAGGTCCCGGTCGTCCAGCAACTGACCGTCACCCAGCCCCGGCCATTTGCCCAATACCCTGCCGCCCTGAATGCCACCTCCGGCGAGAATTGCGACGCCGCCCGTGCCATGGTCTGTGCCGCCAGTGCCGTTTTCTCTTGCCGTGCGGCCGAATTCGGTCATCGCCAGAACCACGGTCTTCTTCCACACATCAGGCCCAAGTGCGTCTTTCAGCGTTGTCAGCGCAATCGTCAGGTCTTTCACGGTGCGGGCAAATTGCGCCTTCTGGCCTGCATGCGTATCCCAGCCATCGACGGAGAAGCTGGCGATACGGTAGTCTTCGCGCAGCATTCCGCCCGCAAGTTTGGCAATATCGCGAATCCCCTCCCCGCGCTTCTCATCCTGAAACAGCTGCTCCGCCGCCATGTCGGTTCGCAGCGCTTCGGCCAGCACGCGGCTGAACTCGGCATCATTGGCATAGAGCCGCTTGAAGAAACCGACTTCATCCGCCGCCATTGTCATGTTCGAGCTAGAGGCCCAGACATCCGCCTCGTTCGGACCGGATAAAATAAGCTCCATCGATGTGTTGATATCGATAGCCTTGCGATCTTCAGATCGCGGAATGGCGGAAAGCGCCCGGTTAAGCCAGCCGGTGCGTTCGCCATGCACCGCCTCCGCACCGCTCTCCAACATATCCTGCCCATCGAAATGGCTGCGCTGGTCGCGATAAGGCGTCGAAACCGCATGAACGAAGGCCAGTTCCTTCGCCTGCCACATCGGCATCAGTGCGTCAGCCGCAGGGTTCAGGCCAAAGTGACCGTCAAGATCGATCAGGCCATTGTCGGGCTTCAACGCCAATGTGGGGCGAAACTGAGCAAAGGCCGGGTCGCCATAGGGCTGCACCAGATCGAGCCCGTCCATCGCACCGCGCAGAACGATCGTGACGAAACGGTTCTCGCCAGGCATTGCGGCAAAGCTGACCGGAGAGAAAGCTGGCACAGCGGCCGCACAGCAAGCGGTCATCAAGAAGCTGCGGCGGCTCAACATCATATCCTGAGAGAAGGCCATGTCCTATCTCCTGTTGAATTCGGGGGAAGACAGCGCCAGCGTCAATCCGCTGACTCGATTCGGCGCCTGCCCCACCACACGGATCGTGTCGTCGCGCGCCTGATCGGCCAGCGACACTTCGAGAAGCTTCTTCGGTTCCATATCCTTGCCAAGCGTGCCGGATGCCTTACGCGCCCAAAGGATGCGCTCGCTCATCTGGCTGGGCGAAAGCCACGACGCGACGCCCTCCTCAAACCCGGCTGGGCTCGGCGGTTGCCAGACCGGCTGGCCCATGCGGCGAAGGGCTGCAAGCGTCAGCGTGCGCGCAAGGCTGGCCTTGGGCTTTGGCAGCTGCGCCGGAGCGGATGGCATCGCACCCTTCATATCCCCAACCGGCTTTTCCATCACCATCTGTCCGCCGTCGGCTGGCAATGCCGGCGTCATGCCTGGGCCGCTGCTCTTCAGCGCCTCCTGGGCTGCGGCTGCGATTGGCGTATCGAACGGCGTATAGCTATCATCACCATCCGGAGACATTCGCTCGCGCCAATTCTTCCGGGTAATGCCGAACGCTCGAAGTCCAGAGACGACATAGTCGAATGGCAGTTTCATCTTCGCGCCGAGGTCCTGCCATGCACGCGGATGGTCGAGCATCGCGGCGTAGACCTTGGCCAGATTGCCGTTGCTCGCCTTCCATTCTTTGACCATCGCGGTGATCACGTCCGGTGGCGGATCGTCGGCGATAAAGTGGGTGACAAGTTTGCGGCAGATGTGCTGCGCCGTCTCCGTTCGGCTTGCCAGATCGTCCAGCATGACAAGACAGTCATCGGCAGAGCGCGGCTCGCCACCATATTTGACGCCCAATACCTTCATCTCGCCCGGCTCTGCCATGCCGGGACGAAACAGCATCTCGTAGCGATCATCCACAGTCATGCCGGTCAGAACCAGTGCTGCGGATCGGACATCGGTCTGGGTATAGCCGCTGCCGGCGCCCATCGTGTGCAACTCGATCAACTCGCGCCCGAGATTTTCATTCAGGCCCTTTTTGCGATTCTTCGCCGCTGCCGATTGCGGGCCGGTCGACTGCGCCTGATCGAGATAGATCAGCATCGCCGGATGCAGCACTGACGCCTGCAACAGATCGCGAAACGATCCCGCAAGATGCGGACGAATGGCCTCCACTTCATAGAGTGGCGTGATCATCCGCATCGGAAACGATTTGTGTCCGTTGACAGAGAAATGGTCGAACCAGAAAGAGGCCAGCCGCTCATGAAACCCATAGGGTGAGAATGCCGCCTGAAGCACCCGGGCAAGGCTATCGCGCTGGAAGCTCTGCTCTGCCTTGCGCTGCAATTGCTGCCTGGCTTCGCGATCACTTTCGGCATCTTTCTTGGCGATATTCAGCGCTTCAAACCCCTTGGCGAGGTCGTCGGCCCTTTGCCGCGCATCGAAGGCACCGCCGACGGGAAAGAAGCTGTCTTTCAAGGGCGCATCCACGAGCTGCACCAGCAGATCGTCAGGATTGCGGCTGAGTATCTGGTCCGGCGCAAGACCGTAACCATAGCGGATCGCCGCCATCGTTGGAGAAAACGGAGCCATGCCTGCCACTCCTGCCAACTATCGATGGCGGGGAGAATTCCAGCCAATTCCGGCGGAAAAGCTGCAAAACTGCGGCATTTTGCCGACATGGACAATTTGTAATCCACCACGGCAATGCGCATAGACCAAACACCGTCACAGCAGCTCACATTCGATCGGCTGTATCAATTGCTAAGCCTTAGCCCTTGCAAAGCCGGTGCAGGACCTCCTGTGTCGCCTTTGCCGCAGTGACATGATGGCGAAACTGTGCCACTTCATTGTCCATGAAGCTTATTCGCAGGATCATGCAGGATCGCAGTTCGGCTGGCGCTGTCGCAGTGCTGGCCTTGCTGTTGTTTCTGCTGCAAGGCCTTGCGAATGGCGTGGCTCACGGCAGTATGGCGGCCACGGCCCTTGCAGCCGATGACATCATCTGCGCGGCTCATATGCCGGATGGCGGCACGCAGAAGCAGTCGCCTGCGGAGAAGCTCGCCAATAGCTGCTGTGGCACACTCTGCCGCCTTGCCTCCGCCTCCTTCACCGCGTTGCTGGCAAGCCCGACCGAAATTGCCGGGCGCGTCGTTCCGCATGTTCACGTCACCCTGTGGCGCTGGAACGAAAGCAAGATCTCTGGACCGCCCACGCGCGAGCAACAGCCTCGCGGGCCACCCTCTCCGTCTCACGCATGATCCAAGGCGCTTTCCCCGCATAGGGAGAGGCGCCGAGAACAATCAGCCTCTTGGCTGATTACTGGCGTATCGCGCCGAAATTGCCGATCCCTCACGGCAATTTTGCGATGCGACCTGCGTTGAAATCTCCAGCGGGCACGTCGCCAACAGGATAGATGCGACCGCCTGCACCGTTTTACGGAGCCAATAATGTCGATCAGCACCACCTCCGTGGGTGAGCGCGTGAGCGCGCAGTCATCGCTCAATCTCTATCGCGCCGTCTGGCGCTGGCACTTTTACGCCGGTCTTTTCGTCCTGCCCTTCATGATGACGCTGGCCATCACCGGCGGGCTCTATCTCTTCAGGGATGAGCTGGACAATGCCTTCCATTCCAAGCTGAAGCGGATAGAGGTGGCAGATACGGCGACAGCCGCCCTACCTTCCACAATCATCGCCAACGCCGTCGCAGCTGTCCCAGGCACCGCCGTCAAACTCACCAAACCCGCCGATCCTGGCGCGTCGACGGAAGTCACCGTGAGCACGCCGGAGGGCAAGCGCGCCGTCTACGTGAATGGCTATACGGGTGAAGTCCTCGGCTCCCTGCCGGATCGCGGCACCGTCATGTGGACGATCCGCACCCTCCACAGCCTCAAATATTTCGGTACCTATGCCCGCTACCTGATCGAGATCGCCGCTGGCTGGTCGATCCTGCTGGTTGCAACCGGCATCTATCTCTGGTGGCCGCGCAACCAGACCGGCGGCGTGGTTTCGGTTCGCGGTACGCCGAAGAAGCGTGTCTTCTGGCGGGATATGCATGCCGTGACCGGCATCTTCGTCGGCGCCTTCATCGTCTTCCTCGCCATCACCGGCATGCCATGGTCCGGCGTCTGGGGCGCGAAGGTCAATGAATGGGCCAATGGCAACAACTTCGGTTATCCGGCAGGCGTGCGCGTCAACGTACCGATGTCGGGCGAGCGGCTCGACGATGTATCGAAAACCTCATGGTCGCTGGAGCAGGCAAAGATACCGACCTCCGAAAGTCACGATCATGGTCAGCGCATGGAGCCCTCGCCCGCCATGCCCATGGATCACATGGCGATGAACCATGACCTTAGCAACCAGACGCCAGCCGCCATCGGGATAGACAAAGCCATAGCGCGCTTCGATGAACTCGGCCTCGCTGGCGGCTATGCCGTGGCGCTTCCGACGAAGCCCGAGGGCGTCTATAGCGGATCGATTTACCCGGACGATCTTTCCAAACAGCGGGTCATCCATCTGGATCAATATACCGGCAAGCCACTGATCGACATGCGCTACGCCGATTACGGGCCGCTTGGCCGCGGGCTGGAATGGGGCATCAATGTGCATCTGGGTCAGCAATTCGGCCTTGCGAACCAGATCGTGCTGGCGCTCGCCTGCCTCGCCATCATCCTGCTCGCCGTGTCGGGCGGCGTCATGTGGTGGAAGCGACGCCCGAAAGGCTCGCTCGGCGTTCCGCCCATGCCTCAGAGCAAACGCACCCTTTATGGGCTTGCCGCCATCCTCGCCATTGGCGGCGTCATCTTCCCGCTGGTCGGCGCCAGTTTGATCGTGATGCTGATGCTGGATCTTGCCGTGCAGAAAATCCAGCGGCGAAACAAGTCTCTGTCGCTACGATCTTGAGCAACTGAACATGAGGGTGACGAGCAATCGCCGTCACCCGATCCTGTAAGCCTTGCAAACCCGGTCTTCCGTCGTTCGGTATGTCCTGAATCCAATCGCCTCGTAATAGGCCTGGCCCATCTCATTATCCGCCCCGATACTGGCATCGATATCTCTCAGCCCGAAAGCTTCGGCGCCCTCGAGCGTAGCCTTGAACAAAGCCTTCCCGACACCTCTTCGCCCAGCAGAAGGGCTGACATGCGTTCCAATGATGCCCCAGCCCTCTGCCACGCCATAGGGATTGCCGGCAGCCGTCGCGAGCTTCAGCGACTGGAAGCCAAGAATGCGCCCATCCTCATCGACAGCGACCGTGCAGGCGATCCGGTCGGGGTCCGAAATATAAGTCTTCGTGACGATCGCGACATCGGTCGGCGTCTTTCGAAGGCCTGCCGCAAAGATCTCGTTCTGCACCGCCGCCATTCCTGGCGCATCATCTACCGTTGCAGGGCGCGTGAGCATGGAATCACCTCTTATCTACAAGCCTTGAAACTTGGCCTCGATCCGCCGTCCACGGCGATGCCAAACCAATATCTGTTTATCTTTTCCTTCGTAATCCATGGAAGACACGTTTTGATAAGACTGACATCAGTCGGACCGCATTACCCGTCGAAGCGGGCTAAAAGCCGGTGGAAACGCCGTGGACGACCTCTTGTTCCACACGCCCGTCGTTTCCTTTTTGTACTCGTTTTTTAGCCTTCACCCCTTCCTTTTGGACACGATCCTCTCCATATTCTGCCCATGGCCAGATCACCCAAAAAATCCTCCGAACACTCCAGCTCCAATGGTTTCGAAGAGATGCCCCAGGCATCCTTTGAAGGCGCTCCCCTCTCAGGCTCTGTTGCCGATTGGGTGAAGCAGCTGGAAGCGGAAGCCGAAGCGACCTCCGTGGAAACCCAGCGCGAAGTCGCTTCCAAGGCGGGTAAGCACCGCAAGAAGATCGAGATCGAAGCCCGCAAGGAAGCCGAGAAGGCTGCCGCCAAGGCCAGCAAGACGCCGACGGCGTCCAAGACCTCGCGCGGCGTGTCCATCGGCGGCTCATCCGATCCGAAGACCCGCGCCGCCGCCGGCCTCAACCCGGTGGCCGGTATGGATGTCTCGCTGGAAGACGCCAAGTCGCTGGCACCCGGTGCGGTCACGGCCACGGTGGACGCGCTCTCCAAGCTGATTGAAAGCGGCAATCCGCTGTTCAAGGACGGCAAGCTGTGGACCCCCCACCGCCCTGTCCGCCCGCCAAAATCCGAAGGCGGCATCGCCATCGAAATGGTCACGGAGTACAAGCCCTCCGGCGACCAGCCCACCGCGATTGCCGATCTGGTGGAGGGCATCAATTCCGGCGACCGCTCGCAAGTTCTGCTCGGCGTCACCGGCTCGGGCAAGACCTTCACCATGGCCAAGGTCATCGAGGCGACGCAGCGCCCGGCCGTGATCCTGGCGCCGAACAAAACGCTGGCCGCCCAGCTCTATTCCGAATTCAAGAACTTCTTTCCCAACAACGCTGTCGAGTATTTCGTATCCTATTACGACTACTACCAGCCGGAAGCCTATGTGCCGCGCTCGGACACCTATATCGAGAAGGAATCCTCGATCAACGAGCAGATCGACCGGATGCGCCATGCCGCGACCCGCGCCATTCTGGAGCGTGACGACTGTATCATCGTCGCCTCCGTCTCCTGCATTTACGGTATCGGCTCGGTGGAAACTTACACCGCCATGACCTTCCAGATGCAGGTGGGCGACAAGCTCGACCAGCGCCAGCTGCTGGCCGACCTCGTGGCCCAGCAATACAAGCGCCGCGACATGGATTTCCAGCGCGGCTCCTTCCGCGTGCGCGGCGATACGATCGAACTGTTCCCCGCCCACTTGGAAGATGCCGCCTGGCGCATTTCCATGTGGGGAGACGAGATCGAGAGCATCACCGAATTCGATCCGCTGACCGGCCAGAAGACCGGCGATCTGCAATCGGTCAAGATCTACGCCAACTCGCACTATGTGACCCCGCGCCCGACGCTGAACGGCGCGATCAAGTCCATCAAGGAAGAGCTGAAGCATCGTCTGGCCGAGCTGGAAAAGGCGGGCCGTCTGCTGGAAGCGCAGCGCCTGGAACAGCGCACCCGCTACGATATCGAAATGCTGGAAGCCACCGGCTCCTGCAACGGCATCGAAAACTATTCGCGCTACCTGACGGGCCGCAGCCCCGGCGAGCCGCCACCGACGCTGTTCGAATATATCCCGGACAATGCCCTGATCTTCATCGACGAATCCCACGTCACCATTCCGCAGATCGGCGGCATGTACCGCGGCGACTTCCGCCGCAAGGCGACGCTGGCCGAATATGGTTTCCGCTTGCCCTCCTGCATGGACAACCGCCCGCTGCGCTTTGAGGAATGGGACGCCATGCGCCCGCAGACGGTCTCCGTCTCCGCCACGCCCGGCGGCTGGGAGCTGGAACAATCCGGCGGCGTCTTCGCCGAGCAGGTCATCCGCCCGACCGGTCTTATCGATCCGCCGGTGGAAGTACGCTCCGCACGCACGCAGGTGGACGACGTTCTCGGCGAAATCCGCGAGACTGCCGCCAAGGGCTACCGCACGCTCTGCACCGTGCTGACCAAGCGCATGGCGGAAGACCTGACCGAATATCTGCACGAGCAAGGCGTTCGCGTCCGCTACATGCACTCGGATATCGACACGCTGGAGCGTATCGAAATCATCCGCGACTTGCGCCTCGGCGCCTTCGACGTGCTGGTGGGCATCAACCTGCTGCGCGAAGGTCTCGACATTCCTGAATGCGCTTTCGTCGCCATTCTGGATGCGGACAAGGAAGGCTTCCTGCGCTCCGAAACCTCGCTCGTCCAGACGATCGGTCGCGCCGCGCGTAACGTTGATGGCAAGGTCATCCTCTATGCGGACAACATCACCGGCTCGATGAAACGCGCGATGGAGGAAACCAGCCGCCGCCGCGAAAAGCAGATGGCCTATAATGAAGCGAACGGCATCACGCCGGAATCCGTCAAGGCGAAGATCTCCGATATTCTTGATTCAGTTTATGAACGAGATCACGTAAGGGCCGATATTTCCGGCGTTTCCGGCAAGGGCTTTGCCGATGGCGGCCATCTCGTCGGCAACAATCTGCAGGCCCATCTCAACGCGCTGGAAAAACAGATGCGCGATGCCGCTGCCGATCTCGACTTCGAAAAGGCTGCTCGCCTGCGCGACGAAATCAAGCGCCTCAAAGCCGCCGAACTCGCCGCCATGGACGATCCCATCGCGAAAGACGAAGCACGATCACAGGAGAGCGGAAGCAGGTCCAGAAAAACTGGATCGAGCGCCAACCGCGAGTCGATCTCCCCCCTTGAGGGGGAGATGTCCGGCAGGACAGAGGGGGGCACCCCATCCGCCGACACCAACGGCAAATCCCTCTTCGCCAAACCCTCGCTGGACGACATGGGCCCCGGCACCGACATGGTGAAGCCGCTGTTCCGCAAGAACACGCTGGATGAAATGACCGTCGGCCGCACGGAAAAACCCGTTCGCGGCGCGGTGCCGGAAAAACCGACAACCGAATCCGGCAAGCGCTTCTCGCCGCTTCTGGAAGGTCAGCCGGAACGCGCAACCGGCGACAAGGACGATCCACGCCCGCTAAAGCGCGGCAAGGTCGGCGTCGGCTCCTATGAAGACCCCGGCGAACAGAAGCGCAAGAGCCGAACCAAAGGCAAGACGGGCAGACCCGGGCGTTAGACAGTTAACCTCTGCTCCGACGGAGAACATCTGATAAACATTCATCCTCAGACACGATAAACGGGGCCAATGCCTCAAGTAGTTTTTCTATCTTCAGTTTTGGGGTGATTTTTTCTTTGCGTTTTTGGCTGACTATAGCACGTAGAGAGCGAATGGGGGCTGATCTAAGCGGAACTCTACTTCCTCGCTCGTCTGCCAGACCAAGGATTTTTGCGTCGTACGAATTTGGTAGACCATCCAACTCCCAGAACATCTCAAGTTGATTGGGATCGTATGACTTTGATTGTTTCGCTTCAACGTCATTCAAAAGCCGTCGAAGAGCTATGTCTTCTAACTTCTTTGCTTCTTGGATGAGGATATTCGGGTGATCTTTGCGGATCGTTTCAATAACATCATTGTGAGTATAGAAACCGCGCAACCCAAGTTCGTATGCAGTGTTTCTCAACAATTCACGTAATTTCATGGCGGCCTCCCCGGGCGACTACTGAATATTTACATGCGTCTTGAGATCAAACAGTGAACGAATTCGGCCAACACTGCAAGTACTCATAAATGAAAGTGCTAATAATCCCCAGATTGCACAGAGTTAGAAACGGCATGCATCTCACTACAGCAAAACCCAGAAAGTTTTTGGAGGACCCTTATGCACAACCGTCACTACTTTTTGGCGGCAACAATAGTTGCCACGATCTCGTGTGCGTCACAATCGACTGCCGGCACGCTCACCGACGCCACCTTCCACAGCAACGCGCTGAACGCCGATCTTCCGGTGAACATCTATCGCCCGGATGGGGAACCGCCGGAAAATGGCTGGCCGGTTCTCTATCTGCTGCACGGCCATGATGGCGACCAGAACAGCTGGCGCGATCTCGGCAACATCGAAAAGACGCTGGACGATATGATCGCCGCAGGCTCGATCCGCCCGCTGGTCGTGGTCATGCCGGGCGTGAAGAACAGCTGGTATGTGGATTCCGCCGCCGTTGACGGCCCCGGCGATTACGAGACCGCCATCACCGGCGATCTGCGTGTGCATGTGGAAAAGACGCTGCCTGTGCGCAAGGACAAGCAGGGCCGCGCCATTGCAGGCCTCTCCATGGGCGGCTTCGGCGCGCTGCATCTGGCCTATGCGCATGAAGATCTTTACGCCGCCGTCGCCAGCCTGTCGGGCGCCATCTGGCAGAACGTCCCTGCCTCCGACCTCGACAAGACCCCGGCAGAGTTGAAACTCATCCAGGACAGCGCTTTCTTCCACCGGGTCGATCGCGCCACCATCACCAGCGGCATCGTCCTCCCCTCCACTGGCGACCACTTCTCCGGCGCCTTCGGCACGCCCTTCGATGCAAGGCTCTTCAACGAAAAAAACGTCTTCACCCTCGTCGCCCAACACATCGCCGAATCCCAGGACCTCCCCGCCACCTACCTGACCGTCGGAGACGACGACGGCTTCTACCTCTGGCGCGGCGCAGTCGCCCTGCACGAAACGCTACAGGCCGATAACCGCAAGTCCGAACTGCGGATCACGGACGGCGATCATGTTTGGTCGCTGTGGAAGGTGTCGATTATCGATGCGTTGAAGTTTGTGGATGGGGAGTGGAGATAGACGTCCATCTGCCTAATCACGCCCTGCGGTCAGGAACGTTATTTTGTGTCTTGGTCAGCCGACAGCACCGAACTAGTCTTCGGCTCCGATAAAATCTCGGTTCCCTGCTGCAACAGAAAACCAAGAACGACACCGATAAAGGCCGAAATTATGGCGGTCTTGTTCGCGGAATGAGTAGAGTTCCGCTCCTTCAGAGTGGAAACAATATTTTTATAGCTCTGTATAGGAGTCTTTTTTAACTCGTCTAGCACCTCCAAAATCTTCTTTTCAAGCGCAAGGTCGCCAAACTGTTGAACGACACGGCTCTGATATCCTCTCACGGCGTGACCCAACGATTGAATATCAGAATCTATTTTTTCCAATCGTATCAGGGACGCGTAAGCATCTATTCCAGAATTAACTCGAATTTTCTTCTTAGAATTAAGAATTTCCCGGTCCAAGCTCGCGTCTATCTCGTTGGAGATCAATTCAAATCTCCGATTTATCTTGTTGCTCATTTTTACAGCACTATAAAATATAGACAACTCTGATGTTAAGCGATATATAGCGAGGTCAAAGGAAAATTCATCTGGTATTTTCTTAGGAATCTCGATTAATACTTCATCGTATCCAAATTGCTCCTTATACCTAATCTCCGCATTATCGATATCCTTTTTCGCCACGAAAAAATCAGCATGAAATGGTGAGGGCCCAAGCATGAAGAATTGGATTTTTCCATCACTACTCCAATTCTTTTTCATGTACTTCCAGAGCATTGCTACAGCCTTAGACGGATCACTCTCGACGTGCTCAGGTTTCACGTAAGCGACGGGGGATTGATGTCCATAAGCAACGTGAACCTCAAAATTCTCGCTAACTAGAGGGCTGCGAAATTCACTTAAATATTCTTTTTGAATGCGTGGAGGCATCGCTATAGTAAATCTAATCGATGCTTTCTGGAGATAGAGATAAACGTAACGGACGTCAGTAAAACTACCATTGCCGAAATCCTGGTCAGGCAAACCTCCGAATACGACCTCGTTTTCAGCATCAATTATTTCAACATCTTTGACCAAATTATCTCGGTGCAAAAACTCTTTTAAATGCTCAAAGTACCTCTTAGGACCATCCTCACCAGACAGGTCCGTCAATGCTTGGAAATGAAAACAGCCAACACCGAAAGAACATAAATTTTTGCCTGCGTCCTCACTGACCAATTTTCTCTCCAATTACTAATAAGCGATTAAACATCTAGTTGGTCTTGCAAAGGTATGCAATCTTCGCCAGTGCACGTCATTCATTGGTGCTTCTGTCAATCTCGTTTTGAAACTTGTCACCTATTCCGGCTGGAACCAAATCCAACCCCACCCGTTCTTCCCCCGAACGAAATGTTCAGCATAAAAAAGGGAAGAAACATTCATGAAAAACAAGGTTTTCGCACTCGCTGCCGTTGCAGCACTGACCTCCTCCGTCGCTTTCGCCCAGACGGCTGCACCTGCCGCTCCTGCTGCACCTGCGCCTGCCGCTGCTGGCTCTGATGCGATGCTTTCTGGTCCAGGCTTCACCATGGGTACGAAGCCAGCTGGCCCGCTGAAGTTTGTCAACGTGCAGAAGACCGACCTGACCGCTGATCAGCTCGAAGGCATGAATATCTACAATGCCCAGAACGAAGAAATCGGCGAAATCGAAGACGTTGTGATCGGCGATGGCAAGGCTGTCATCGGTATCGTTGCCAGCGTCGGCGGCTTCCTCGGCATCAACGAGAGCTACGTCGTTCTCGACCCGGCCTCCGTTGCCATCAACAACGACAATGGCACGTGGAAGGCCCACGTCGACACCACCAAGGAAGCGCTGCAGAACGCGCCGAAGCTGGACTACGACAAGCTCGACGATTGATTGATCGCACGCGCCCTCGGGCGATCGATCAGCGGCCCCTGCGCTCTCAGCGCCGGGGCCTTTTTCATGCGTGGTTGAGGCTTGCAGTATTGAGCCGCTATAGCGCCCCATGCATTGCCGTATGCCGATTGTCCCGGCGTTCGGTCTAGGAAGATCATACCGTGAAGAACATGCCGTTTGCGCAGGCAAAGCACATGAGCATCGAGCACATTCGCAAGCCGCTTGCCCGCTCACCATCACTTCGCTTATCGTCCCGTCCATGATCAACAAGACTTTCCGCTTGCCCCATTCGCGCCCCCTCGCTGCCCTTGCGGGCTTTCTCGTGGCATCTCTCATACCCATGGCCGCAGCGGCGCAAACCGGCAATTGGCAGCCCTCCGAACAGATCAAGACCTACGCCATATCGGGCAGTTCCGGCATCGAGCTCTATCGATCCATCGGCGAGCGTGGGCCACAGGCCGGTGTCCAGGCCGTTGCCCACACCACCTTCAAGCTGACCTGGAGGCGCGATTACCGCCCGCAGCCTGATGGCTCCTGCGTCCTGGCGACCGCGCGTCCGACCCTCACGATCATCTACACATGGCCGAAGGCGCCCGCGAAACTGCCAGCGGATGTCGCCGCCAGCTGGCAGCGCTTCATTGCCGGCGTGGAAAAGCACGAACGGGTGCATGGCGAACATATTCTCGACATGGTGAAGAAGATCGAAGCCTATAGCGTGGGCCTGCGCGCCGAAGACGATCCGAAGTGCCAGAAGGTGCGCGCCGTCTTACAGCAGCGGCTGAAGGAGCTTTCCGACGAGCAGCGCCAGCGCGGGCGGGATTTCGACAAGGTCGAACTCACCAATGGCGGCGCGGTGCATCAGCTTATTCTCGCCCTGGTCAACGGTCCCTGAGAAACGTTCGGTGTAGGCCGATCATATTTCGGACGTGAACGTCAAGCGGAGCGCCCGGAGTCATCCACACGAACAGGGATTGCACCGCGGCGCTGAGACAGACGGATTTACTCCGCCGCCTCGCCCTTCAGCACCGGTTCGGCCATGATCGCCCGTTCCAGCTCATAGGAATAGCCCTCCAGCATCGTATAGGCCTGCTCGATGACCTCGATCTGATGCTCGGCATTGCGGATCGCTTCGGCGAGCGACTGGCTGCGCGCGCGCAGCATGGAGCCCAGCACATCCGTTTCCGGCTTCATGCCAAGCCGGTCCATGTGTTTGCGCACACGGGTGCGATGGCGCTCCAGCTCGAGGATATGGAAGCGGCTTTTGAGAATATCGTCCGTCAGCTTGCGTCGCATGGCGGCAACAGGATCGAAACTGCCCGGCTCACGCTCATCGAGAATGAACTCGTTCACCAGCGTTTCCAGCATCAACAGACCCTTGAGATCCTTTGGATCGGCCAGTTGCGGATCATAGCCGGTATCGTCGAACACCTTGCGGCGCACCGGGTCCTTCAACAGATCATAGGCCAGTTGCAGCTTGGCGAACTGGTCGGCATCCCCTCCGCTGTCCGGATGGGCATTCTTCGCCGCCTTGCGATAGGCAGCCTTGATCGCAGCCTCATCGGCCTCGCGCTCAACACCCAGCAAAACATAAGGATCGATCACCGAAACACCTGTACTCGCATTACCGAAATCCGCCTCTGCGGGTGATACCACGCACAAGGGCTGGCGGGATCATACGCAATTTTCACCCGCCACGGCACCCCTCGCCTGCGGTTTTGAACGTAAAACGCCGAACCACGGAAGAGAACGCGGCAAGTGAAACGGCGCGCCGAAGCCCATCACCCGCAAATTTGTCCGGCGCGTGACCATGATAGGCGAAGGAGGGACAAAATTGTGGAAAGCCCGGCAATAAAGAAATCAGGAGCAATGGGAACGGCAACGCAAGGATGAAGTCTGACGGACCGAATTGCAGACGCTCATTCAAAAACACTGGCAGGCACGCGCTTTTTGCCTCGCATGGTCGCCCAGATAGAAAGCCCGATCCCGACGAACAGCGTTTCCATGAAGGTCCCGGCGGGCGCAATCTGGTACGCGAATACGGTGATGGTGCTGACAAAACAGATGGCGATCGCCAGAACCGAACACAGGAGAATCACGAGGAAACGGAGCCATCCCGCATAGCGGTGCATCGCGATACGCTTTGACAGCTGAAAAGGCAGCAGCCAGCAGGCCAGGTAAATCAGCCCCCAAACGATCACGAAAGCGGCTTCGAACATTCTCTTCCTCCAGGCGACGACAGCGAGGCCTATTCTATGCCTGCGATTGAAACATCCGGCCAGAGGCATGCGAGATATTGCAGAGTTCAGTCTCTCTTGCGTTAACTCGATGACGACGTGCAGCGTGGAAACAAACCACGCCAGACCGCCAAATGCGAGAAAATGCCAAGTCAGACGGATATGGCGTTCTGGCTCGCGTTCGGTCGCTTATTTGCAATCCCCCGGGACAACGGAATAGGCATCGGCGCCACCGTCCCATGTGTAAGAATATATAATCTTGGTTGCTCGACCCGCGTCTAAATCCGGCTTCCAAATCTGGCAAAGCCCTTGCAGGTTCTTTTGCTTAACCGCGGAAACTTTGAAGTCCGGCGGGATGGCACCCACCAATCTGAAGCGGTACTCGACACCACCAGGTACGATTTTCGTCGCCTCGTGGATGGTGAAGTCATCAAGCTTTTTCGGCAGGCCATCGTTTAAAGCGGCGTCCTGAATCGCGGGTTTGATCAGATTGCTGGTCACGGGGACAGAAACCGCAACCGCAATCCCAGCCGCGTACCTCCACGCATTCGTAAACCCCCATCGCTTCAGAATCACACCGAGCAGACCACCAACCAGTCCAAAGAGGGCGCCGAAAATTGCGCTCAATGCAATGCTCGGCAAACCCGCAAGAAAAACCAGAAACTCGCCCATCACTCAGCCCTCATGAGATGAGTGACGATAGGGCATATGAAGATACAATGAAAGGATCCCTCGCCTGGGCGATGGGCGTGAGCCAGGTCGAAGCGTCGAAGCAAGCGCTACTCTTATCGGTGCCGTAACAGTGGCTCCGCAGCGTGCCTAATGCCGAGCGGCCATTACAGCAAACGAATGCAGAATGATTCGTTTTCCTCTTGCATGTCGCAGTCCATGTTGCGTGCAACAGCCTTGGGCAGACGGACACGCCTCGCAAACGTAGAGAACTGCTTTGAAACGCAACGCGACATATTTTAGGGAGGAAACGGCTCCAAACCTTTGATTTTACTGGTGCCCCCGGCAGGGTTCGAACCCGCGACCCCCTGATTACAAATCAGGTGCTCTACCAACTGAGCTACAAGGGCAAACCAGTGCCGCCGAATTATCAGATTCCCCCTCTATGTAAAGAAGAAATTTGTTTGTCCGGTCAAAAAGGGAAGCGCTCTGTTTGATTGATGGGGCCGGACCAACCCTCTCACCCAGACAGCCTCCACCGGTTCTCCAGGCAAAAAGCTTGCGCTGCTGGAAAAAGTGTGGCTCTGACACCCGCACTGAGGCTGAGCATCAGCCGGAACGAACGGGAGCATGACGATGAGCGAATTGACGGTAGCGGACGCGACAGATCGCATTTACGACTCGCTGCGCGCAGACAATGCCGATATCGATCTGCACATCGCCAACCTGAAGGCGGCGTTGAAGCACGAGGGCTTGAAGGAGGCGACCTTCGACGCATCCAGGCTTTCGCACAACAACCGCTCCGGGCGGAAGTTGATGCAGGCCTATTTCCGCCAGCGCGGCGTGACGGTGAAGTTCGAAGGCGTGTAAAGCGCCTTACGCGCGGGTCGCCTCACCCCAGATCCAGCGTCATCACCACCGGGCAGTGGTCCGATGCTTTCGGCCGATCCCAGCCGGTGCGGGGATAGCGCTCCACCTCCTGCCCCGGCGGGAAGACGGTGCGGTAAGGTTGACCGCCGCGAATGATCTCCGGAACGCGTGACGCATTCCGCTCGGCGAGGCTTTGCGAAAGCAGGATGTAATCGAGCTGGCAAAGATGCTGCTCCTGCGGGCCTCTGGAGTGATACAGCGTCCAGCGGTCCATCACGTCGCGGCGCTGCATGGGGTTGATGGCAAAGCCATCCTTGGTCAGAAGGTCGAGCGCGCTGCGCGCTTCCGTCACCGGCGAGAAGCTGTAGCCGGTCCGGCGATTGCCGGTGATGACGACCCGCTCCTGATAATCGTTCATGTAGCCGCAGATGGCGAAATTGCTGTGGCGCGCCTGATCTACGCCGAAACGCTCCTCGATGATGCGGCGGATGGCGCGCACCTCCGCTTCGCGTACCGGCATGGTGCCGAGCCGCGCGTCGGTGGATTCGCGGGCATTGCTCATGGATTTCAGGTGGGTGACGAAGAGAGAGAAAGGCTTGCCGCCAATCTTGAGTTCAAGCTCCAGACAGTCGCGCTTGAAGATCTTGTCATCGATGGCGTTCGTCAGTGACAGCTCGTCATTGAACAGGTCCAGATTGCGATAGGTGAGTGCTGCATGGCTGCGAATATCGACAAGCTCGATCTTCTCGCCATCCAAAGTCTCGTCACGCATGACCACCGCCACATCGATGCCGCGGCTGTCATTGCCTTCCACGAGATATTTGTGGCGGTAGCCATTGCCAACCATGCGGTAGAGATAGCCATATTCGAAGGCCTGCAAGGCCGCCATGTTATCGACTTCCTGCAGGCAGAGAATGTCGGCATCCGCATCGGCTATGGCGAGCGCAGAAAGCTGGCGCGTATCATCGGTGGAGGCCAGCATGCGCGCGCTTTCCAGCGCATTATAGGTCGCCTCGTCGCGCACGTCGAAAAGCTGCATGGCACGATCGCGACGGGTCTGGTTGCGAAACCCGGTGAAATCAAACCGGGTCATCAGATTTTCGATATTGAAGGTGGCAAGCCGCAGCGACATGAATCATTCCCAATGAATGCCCAACTTAGTCGCTTCTCGATGGAAGCCAAGTGACCCGCGCTATAATCGCCAAGCCGAGCGGATGGCGATGGGATAGATCGCCCCGAGTGCCGCGGGCTCCCGGGAATAGGCCCGCAACACCTGCCCATCGGGCAATGTGAGGCGCAGCGCATAACGCTCGCCCTCATACAGAATGTTGCTCACCCGGCAGGCGACACCCTCAGCGTCGTGAAGCACATCCTGGGGGCGGATGAGAATATCACTTACTGGAGACATAGGCGCATCAGCCTGTATTGCCGCCTTTAGTACATTCCAATTCAAAGCCCGTGGCGCGTCATCGGGCAGGCCGAGCGAGATGATCGCCCCCTGCCCTACCAGCGAGCCGACGAGCCGTCCCTCAGGTCTTGCATAGAGCGCCGCCGGTGGCGCCATCTGCAACAGCCTGCCTTCCGACATCACTGCAACATCTGTCGCAAGCGCCATGGCTTCGGCCTGATCATGCGTCACATAGACCATCGTCGCGCCGGATGTGGCGTGAAACTCGCGAAATGTCTCTTCCATCTCCTGGCGCAGATGCCGGTCGAGATTGGCAAGCGGCTCGTCGAGAAGCACCACATCCGGCTCCGTGACGAGGCAGCGCGCAAGCGCGACGCGCTGACGCTGTCCGCCCGAAAGCTCCGATGGGCGACGCTCGGCGTAAGCGTCGAGCCGCACGGTTGCCAGCGCATCCATCACCTTGCGGCGATAACGCTCGCCTGTAATGCCACGCACCTTCAGCGGATAGCCGGTATTTTCCGCCACCGTCATATGCGGCCATAATGCGTAGGACTGGAAGACCATCGCCATGTTGCGGCGCTCCGGCGGCACCATGCTGCCGGCATCCGCCAGCACCCGCTCACCCAGAAGGATCGCCCCGTCGCTCGGCTGTTCGAAACCTGCAATCATTCGCAGCACTGTCGTCTTGCCGCAGCCGGAGGGACCAAGCAGCGCCAGAAAGCCGCCTTCGCGGATCGTCATCGACACGTCATTGACCGCAGGCTTGCCGCCACCAAAGCTTTTCGACAGGCGGTTGAGGATCAGTTTCGCCAAGGCACAACTCCCTTCGGCAGCTTGCGGCCGAGCAGTTCGAGCAGCAGCATCAGCACGATCACCATCGCCACCACCAGCACGGAGAGTGCGGAGGCGAGATCGAAACTGCCGCTATCATCGAGATTATAGATCACCACGCCGAGCGTCTGCGTGCCCGCCGACCAGAGCAGCGCGGAGACCGTCAACTCATTACAGGCAATCAGAAAGACCAGAATGACGGAAGCACCTGCGGCAGGCCCGACCAGCGGCAGAATGATATCCTTCATGCGCCTCCAGAAGCCCGCACCGGATAGCCTCGCCGCCTCCTCCAACACCGGGTCGAACTGGGTGAAAGCGCTCACCATCGGCTTGAGGCTGACGGCGAAGAAGGAGGAGAAATAGGCGAGCAGAATGATCCACAGCGTGCCGTAAAGTGTGATGCCGATAAGCGGGATCGGGGCGGCAAAGAGCAGCACATAGGATACGGAAATGACCACGCCGGGCAGCGCATAGGGGATATCCACCAGCGCCGACAAGAGGAACATGAACCGGCTTTTGCCGCGCACGAGGAAGTAGGCCGTCAGCACAGTCACTAGAAGGAGACATAAGGATGTGGCAGTGGCGAGGAACAGCGAATTGGCAAAAGCCGTGCGCGTCACCCCCTGCCGCAAGAGGATTTCCTCATAGGCGTGGAGAGTCGCCGTCTTCAGCGTCAGCGGTACGCCATAGGCCGGGGCGAGCGAACTTGCGACGAGCGCCGTCAGAGGCGCGACGAGGATGATGAGGATAGAGAGCCAAAGAAGTGCTTCGACAATCCAGCGCCAGCCGCCAAGTTGAAACGTGGCGGCCTTACCCGACAGACCGATGATGCGGTAGTCGCGTCCCTTCATCGCCCGTTCCTGAATGGCAAGACCGAGAACGGAGATGATCGCGATCATGCCGGATAGCATGGCGATGTCGCCAAAGGTGCTGCTGCCGAAACTGGAGAAGCGGCTATAGATCAACGTCGGCAGGGTGAAGATCGAAGCCGGTATGCCGAGAATGGCGGGAATGCCGAAATTGCCGACACCGGAGACGAAAGCGATCGCGGCACCCGCAATCAGCCCCGGCATGGACAGCGGCAGGATGATATCCTTCAGCACCTGCCAGGAGGATGCACCGGACAGCTTCGCGGCCTCAATCCCATCCTGCGGCAGCGCCAGCAGCCCGGCGCGCAAAGACAAATAGACCAGCGGCGCATGCTGAACGCCGAGCAGAAGCGCAATGCCGAAGATTGAATAGAGCGGCTGGGCGGAGCCGATGGGCGGGGCAAGACCGATTGCCTTCAACAATGTGCTGGAAGGCCCGGTCATGCCGATCCAGGAGAGCGCCGTCACCTGCGGCGGGATCATCATCGGCAGCATGAAGAGGAAGCTCAACACGGACTTCCCGCGAATATTGCAGAGCGTCAGCGCCAGCGCAAAACCACCGCCAATCGCAAGCGAGATCAGCATGCCGAAGAAAGAGGTGGAGAGCGTGTTGAGCACGGCCTGCCACAGTGCCGGATCGCTCAGCAACGGCCACATGTCACCTTTGAGTGACGAGATGATGCCGGTATAGGCCAATCGCCCCAGCGGCAGCGCGCTGAGCATAAAAACGACCGTGACGACAAAAGGAAACAGCCAGCGCGGCTGGCTGTTTCCATGCGATGAAGAGGCTGGCATAGAGAAGGTTCAGCCCTTGGAGCCGCCGAAGATATCGGAGAAGGTCTTGAGGTCCTTTTCGGAATTCTTGAGCGCTTCTGCCGGGTTGAGCGGCAGCACCTTGATCTGGTCGCGAGCGGGGAATCCGGCTGGCAGGGCAACATCATTGCGCGCAGGGATGTAGCCGAGCTTGACGAAGCCTTCCTGGCCCTTGGTGGAGAGCACGTAATCCACGAACTTCTTGGCCTCGTCCGCATGCTTGGTGTGGGCAAGAATGCCGACCGGCTCGGTCACGGCGGAAACGCCTTCGCTCGGGAAGACGAACTCGATCGGCGCGCCCTTGGCCTTTTCACGGATCGGCATGTAATCGACGACGACGCCGTAAGCCTTCTCGCCGGACGCGACGGATTTCAGAACGGCGCCGTTACCGCCAGCAGCAATCGCACCATTGTCCTTCAGCGCCTTATAGTAATCCCAGCCGAGGCCGGGTACGGCCGCCAGCGTCTGCGCATGGATAAGGGCTGCCCCCGAGGTCAGCGGGCTTGGCATGGTCACGAGCCCCTTGGCTTCCGGCTTTTCCAGATCCTTCCAGCTCGTCGGCTTCATCACGGCTTGCGTGTTGTACATAATGCCGGTGGTGATGAGCTTGGTGGAATAGTAGTAGCCATCCGCATCGAACAGCGAAGCATCGTAATGGGTCGCTTCCGGCGATTTATAGGCCATCAGCTGGCCCGCCTGCTTCATGCGCTCCAGCGTCACGGTATCGGCGATCAGCAGAACATCGGCAACCGGATTGCCCGCCTCGATCTCGGCCATCAGCTTCGCCATGATCTTCGGGGTTCCGTCGCGGACCCACTCGACATCGATGCCAGGATTGGCGGCCTTGAAGCCGTCGACGGTCGCCTGGGCATCTTCATTCGGCTGGCTGGTGTAAAGCACCAGATCGGCAGCATTGGCACTGCCCAGCGATAGACCGAGCGACACGATGGCGGTGAAGGCGGAAAGAAGGGTTTTCATAAGTCCAGTCCCCGTTTGAAGCTGGGACCGCTAAAACATACCTGCATAACATGTATGTGACAGACCGGATTTGACCGTCACATTCGCTGTCAAAGCGTGATCTTTCCCTCGATCAATGTCGTCACCTGCCCGCCGATCCAGATATCCTCGCCGATCTTGTCGACGCTGACACGCCCTGCCCGACCGAGAGCCGTTCCCTGGCTCGCCACATAGGTCTCAGGCGCCAAACCAGCACCAATCAGCCACTGCGCAAGACCGGCATTGAGGCTGCCCGTCACCGGATCCTCCACCCGGTCCGAAAACGCCCGCACTTCGAAATCCGCATCGATCCCATCCTCAGCGCGGCACTGCGCCACAACGCCCACCTTGAAGCCGCCGAGCGCGACGAAGTCCGGCTCGATGGCAAGAACATCGGCGCGGCTCCTGAGAAGCAACGAGAGCCAGCCCGGCCCATTGTCCGTCCAGCTCGTATCCAGGATTAGCTCGGGCGCGAGCCCCAGCGCGGCTGCGACCTGCGAAACAGATGTCGGGTCGACCGGCCCGAATTTCCGCAATGGCGGAGCGGCAAAAGCAAGCTTTTCGCCGGTGACCTTGATCTTGATCAGACCCGCCTCACATTGCTGCACGATCTCGCTTTTGCCGGTTTCACACGAATGCGAGCGATAAACATGGCAGGTCCCGAGTGTCGGATGACCGGCGAAAGGCAGCTCTCCCGTCGGGGTGAAGATCCTCACACGGTAATCCGCATCAGCCACCGTCGGCTTCATCAGGAATGTCGTTTCGCTGAGATTCGTCCAGTTGGCGAAAGCCGCCATCTCCTCATCCGACCAGTCATCGGCATCGCAGACCACCGCAAGCGGATTGCCCTTCAAAGGCTTGGCGGAAAACACATCGACCTGATGGAAGGGGTAGGTTCTCGTCATAGCGCATATCCTTCGAATGGGAAGCGGACGTGTTGCGTGATGCGTGGCACCAGCGCAAAGACATTCAGATGATGGAGCGAGGGCTCACTTAGAATGCTGGCCGCTTTCAAAGTCGGCCAGCACCATTTTGTCATTACGAGAAGGGAGCTTGTCTCCCTTCCCTCACACGATCGGCATCGTCGCTCTGGTCGTGGTTTCGGCATTGGCGATGAGGCGACCGAGACGCTTGATACCCTCGTCGATCATCTGCTCATTGGCGCAGGAGAAACTGATGCGCAGCGTATTGCTGCCCGAACCATCGGCAAAGAAGGCCTTGCCTGGAACGAACGCCACGCGCTCGGTGGAGAGCGACTGCGCCAGAAGCTCCGCCCCATCGAGACCTTCCGGCAGCGTCACCCAGATGAACATGCCGCCTTCCGGCTTCGTCCAACGCGCTGTCTTCGGCATATACTTGTCGAGCGCGGTCAGCATGGCGTCACGGCGGGCGCTATAGGCCGCCTTGATCTTCGCGACCTGGCTGTCGAAACCGCGCGAGGCAACATGCTCGATCGCCATCTGGTTGATGGTCGAGGAATGCAGATCCGCCGCCTGCTTCATCAGCACCAGCTTGCGAATGACGGGCATCGCGGCGACCACGAAGCCGACGCGAAGACCCGGCGCCAAGGTCTTGGAGAAACTGCCGGAATAGATCGTGCGTGTCTTTTCGATGCCACCGTTGCGCTCGATATCGAGCGCCAGGATTGGCGTAACCGGCTGACCGTCAAAACGAAGGTTCTGATAGGCGCCATCCTCGATGACGGCGATATCGAGTTCATCGGCGAGTTCCAGCAGCTTCTTGCGGCCTGCGAGATCGACCGTCTCCCCTGTCGGGTTGGAGAAGTCTGCCGAGAGATAGGCGAATTTGACGGAGCCACCGGCCTTCGTCGCATTGTCTCGATAGGTCTCGGGCGTGCGATTGCCGCCTGGGTTTAACTGATCATAGGTCGGCTCATAGGCATTGAAGGCCGAAAGCGCACCGAGATAGGTCGGCCATGTCACCAAGGCGGTATCATTCGGCGACAGGAACAGCTTGCCGAGATAATCCAGCGCCTGCTGCGAACCGGACGTGATGAAGACGTTATCGACCGAACATTCGATGCCGATCTTCGCCATGTCCTTGACGATCCATTCGCGCAGCGGCTTGTAACCTTCGCTGACCGAATACTGCAGCGCTGAATTCACCTGGGAACCGGAGAATATATCCGAGTAGGCTTGCTTGAAGTCAGCATCGGGAAACAGCGCCGGATCGGGAATGCCACCCGCAAAGGAAATGATATCCGGCTGATCCAGAAGCTTCAGAAGCTCACGGATTTCAGACGCTTTCATCCGCGATGAACGCGTGGCGAAGATTTGTTCCCAATCAAGCATGGGTCTGTTTCCTCATATTTCGTTTTATGACGCAAATGAGTACAGAAACATCGATAGGTCAGCAATACTGACTTATCAGTTTCCGGTACGGTTTTTGAAGATTTTTTGCGTCCGCTCCCGATGTGTCGACATCCAATACAATCTCTTCAAACACTTCACAATCTGCTTGGCGATGGATTGACGAGGCGAGATTTTCCGGGTGGATTGCGGCCCAACTGATTTGCTGTCCGGAGGAGACAAAATGCTCAAGAATATCCACCCCGCGCTGAACGCCGACGTCCTGCACGCTTTGCGCGCCATGGGCCACGCCGACACGCTCGTCGTGACCGACACCAACTTCCCTTCGGACAGCATTGCCCAGCACACCGCCGTCGGGCAGGTGCTGCGCATGGAAAACCTCACCTCCGCCCAGGCGATCAAGGCGATCCTCTCGGTCTTCCCTCTCGACACGCCACTCCAGCCCTCCGTCGGACGCATGGAAGTCATGGGCGCACCGGACCAGATCGAGCCGGTCCAACAGGAAGTCCAGGCCGAGATCGACGCTGCCGAGGGCAGGTCCGCGCCGATGTACGGCATCGAACGCTTTGCTTTCTATGAAAAAGCCAAGGAAGCATATTGCATCATCACCACAGGCGAGTTGCGTTTCTACGGCTGCTTCATTCTGACCAAGGGCGTAATTTATCCCGCAGCGTGATTGTGCGTACGCGCAGCTTGAACTGAAAACGCGGCTCCACCGCGTTTCAAGCCTGTGGCGCTTCTCGCTCAGTCGTATCTTCGTTCTCAAGCTGCGCGATGGATTCGCGCAGTCTTTTCCTATTTGCGGCGCTGGACAACAGGTGGGATGTGCCATCCGGATTGACGCTAATGGGCGTCCCCTGATGAAAACGTAATGTCCAGCCATCACCGTGGCGGCTCCAGATGGAGGAGCGATTAGCCCGCTCCATCTTATCACCTCGAGACACCTCGCTCACATAGGTGACCTGCACGACGTCCGGCGAGAGATGGCGCGCATGAAAATTCAAAAGCGGGATAGTCGCATTTATTTCCTGCCCAGGCTGAGCTTCGATCAGCATCTCCGCGCGATCATAAGTTCTTCCCGATCGCCCAAACTCGAAAAAATCCTGAGCAAAGACGTCGTCCATCAGCGCAACGTTGAAGCGCGTCTGCGCGATCCACAGGCTCTCTTCCAGTCGTCTGATATCATCCAGATCAGACGCCGATAGCGGTGTGTCGTGGTCATGCATAATGACGTCCTTCGCAATCCCAAGAACGAAACCAGCTTTCTCCTTTGGCTGCAAGAAGAAGGGCGCGGAAGTTTCCCTCCGCGCCCTCGCATGTTCGGTGTTTTTGCCCTACAGCGCAGGGCAAAATTGTTGTTAGTTGACGGCCTTGTCGACCAGCTTGTTCTTGCCGATCCAAGGCATCATGCCGCGCAGCTTGGCGCCGACTTCTTCGATCTGGTGAACGTCGTTCATGCGGCGGATACCCTTGAAGCGGGCTGCACCCGAACGGTATTCCTGCATCCAGTCGGAGGTGAACTTGCCGGTCTGGATGTCGTGCAGAACGCGCTTCATTTCAGCCTTGGTTTCTGCGGTAATGATGCGCGGACCGGTAACGTATTCGCCCCACTCGGCCGTGTTGGAAATCGAGTAGTTCATGTTGGCGATGCCGCCTTCATAGATCAGGTCGACGATCAGCTTCACTTCGTGCAGGCACTCGAAGTAAGCCATTTCGGGCGCGTAGCCGCCTTCGACCAGCGTTTCGAAACCAGCGCGGATCAGTTCGACGAGACCGCCGCACAGAACGACCTGTTCGCCGAAGAGGTCGGTTTCGCACTCTTCCTTGAAGTTCGTTTCGATAATGCCGGAGCGACCGCCGCCAACGCCACAGGCGTAGGAAAGCGCGAGTTCAAGAGCGTTACCGGACGCGTTCTGGTGAACGGCAACGAGGCAAGGAACGCCGCCGCCCTTCTGGTATTCGCCGCGAACCGTGTGGCCTGGGCCCTTTGGCGCGATCATGACGACGTCGACCGAAGCCTTCGGCTCGATAAGGCCGAAGTGAACGTTGAGGCCGTGGGCAAACGCGATCGCAGCACCATCACGGATGTTGCCGGCAATCTCGGCCTTGTAGATGTCGGCCTGAAGTTCGTCAGGCGTTGCCATCATCAACAGGTCGGCCCACTTGGCAGCTTCGGCAACCGTCATGACCTTGAAGCCATCGGCCTCTGCCTTCTTGATGGTAGGCGAACCAGCCTTCAGAGCGATGACGACGTTGTTGGAGCCGCTGTCCTTCAGGTTCAGCGCATGCGCGCGGCCCTGTGAACCGTAACCGACGATGGCGACATTCTTCGCCTTGATAAGATTGAGATCGGCATCACGATCGTAATAAACGCGCATTTCTAGGTCCTTCCCTATTCAAAACCAGATGATTAAACCGGAGCTCAGGCGAGTTTTCCGCCCTTTTCCGAATGTACCTTTTCCGTACCGTACAGCGTCAGGAAGGCGGCAACCGCCTTCCGCGCCCGGGCGGAAAAATCCTTGGCCTGCGCTTCGCCGAGCAGCATGCGAACATGCAGATCGGAAACGATCAGGCCGTAAAAGCTGCGATAGGCATCTTCCAGATCGTCAAAGCGCAAGTAGCCGCAACGGCGACCGGCTTCGATCAGACCCCGAGCACGCTTGTCGATCTGACGACGTCCCCGCTCTAATAGCAGATTACCGAGTTTGGAGCCTTCACGGCTCGCCTGACCGATGGCAAGACGGTTCAACGCAAGCGAGACATCGCCTGCCAGAACCTCGAGCAGATCATGGGCAAAGACTTCGAGATGATCGACGAGCTGCGGTGCGGTCACGCGATCGCCCGCCTTCTCAAAGGTGCGGACCTTGCTCTGCTGAAAGCTGATCATCGCCGCAAGCAAACCATCGCGGTCGCCAAACCATTTGTAGAGGCTTTCCTTGGAACAGTTGGCCGCGCGTGCCAGACCAGAGGTCGTCAGCGCTTTTTCTCCACCCTCGACCAGAAGACGCAATGCCTGCTCCAGAACGGCGTTCTGTCGCGGCGAAAACTCCTGCGCTGTGATCGGATCGGTCCCCACCTTGTCCACTCCACTCTCGATTATGTACCGTACGGTACGGTTCGAGCGACATTTAAGCGGAGCGCTTCTCAGGGTCAAGAGGATTTTTGAACGAAGAGTGCGAATTGACGCGCCGCAATATAAGGCGCGTTGAAATTGCTGGCGGGAACAGAGGTCAGGCAGTAGCGTCGAAGGTCTTGCGAGCCTGCTTCACCGCATCATGATGATCGAGCGCCCAGTTGATGACCTGCGAAAGAGGCGCGTAAAGAGACCGCCCGAGCGGCGTCATGCTGTATTCGACGCTTGGCGGCTTGGTCGGAAAAACCTCGCGGTGAATATAGCCATCACGCTGCAAATCCCGCAGCGTCTGGGTCAGCATGCGTTGCGAGATATCGGGCACCATGCGCCGCAACTCGCCGAAGCGATAGGGGCGATCGGCAAGCGCCTGCAACAGCAGCGTCGACCATTTACCACCGATGTGGTTGAGCAGATCGCGCACCGGGCAATTGTCGAAATCGAGATTGGCGAAATCAGGAAGGGGCGCCGAGGCCTGCGCTGGCGCATGCGTTGCTGTCGGTTTCAACCGTGAGACTGTCGCGCTCATGGCGGTGGTTCCCTTCTGGTAACGTAGGGCGCAAGAAATGCCTTCTTTACAGCACCCGGTCAATTCTTATTTTAGAGCTACTCTCTTTTTGAGACTAACAAAGGACAGACATGATGAGCAAGATTCTTGTGAGCGGCGCCTCCGGTCATCTCGGCCAGGCGATTATCCGTCACCTCTTGGAAACCTATGACGTTCCGGCTGCCAACATTGTTGCCGCCAGCCGCGATACGGCCAAGCTTGCCAGCCTCGCAGCAAAGGGTGTGGAGACACGCGCTGCCGATTTCGACGACGCATCCTCGCTAGATAGCGCGTTTCAGGGAATCGACACGCTCCTTATCATTTCCACCGATGCGCTCGCCGTTCCGGGCCAGCGTCTCAAGCAGCATAAGACTGCGGTTGCCGCTGCCGCAAAGGCGGGCGTCAAGCACCTCGCCTATACGTCCATGCCGAACCCGGATAAGTCCCTCGTGACCTTTGCCCCGGATCATCTGGGTACAGAAGAAGCCGTCAAGGCAAGCGGCCTGCCCTACACCATCATCCGCAATGCCTGGTACCTCGATAACTACCTGCATGGCATGCCGCACAATCTGGCAGGCGGCCAGTGGTTCACAGCAATCGGCAACGGCAAAGTCTCCAATATCTCGCGGGATGACTGCGCTCGTGCAGCCGCAGCGGCTCTTGCCAAGGGCAAGGCGGAAAACAAGACCTACACGCTGACGGGACCGGAACTGCTGGATGCCGACCAGATCGCAGCCCTGGTATCCGAAGCGACCGGCAAGCCGCTCAAGGCCGTCAAGGTGTCGCCTGAGGATCTGCAGAAAGGCATCGAAGGCGCTGGCCTGCCCGGCTTCGTCGCCGCCATGCTCGCTTCCGCTGACGCCAATATTGCCGCCGGCAATTTCGAAATTCTGACAGATGATTATGAAACTCTCACCGGCAAGAAGCCTGAGAGTGCCGCAGAGTTCTTCAAGGCCAACAGGGCAGCTTTGGTCGGGTAAGACCAACACGGTCCGCCGTGCTGTTCTCCATCGGCACGGCGGCAGACACAACCTTAGACTTTCGTAAAGGGCGCGCGCTACTCCGCAGCCGCGCCCATGCTTTCGCGCGACGCCTCCACGTCCCGCGCAGGTGACATGCCGTAAATACGGGCATATTCGCGACTGAACTGCGACGGGCTCTGATAGCCCACGCGGAGGCTGGCGGTGCCCGCGTCCAGCCGCTCCAACAGCATCAGGCGGCGCGCTTCATGGAGGCGGAGCTGTTTCTGGTACTGCACCGGGGTCATTGCCGTCACCGCCTTGAAATGCTGGTGAAAGGACGAGACGCTCATGCCAACCCGCTCTGCCACATCCTCGATGCGGATCGGACGCGTGTAATTCTCGCGAAGCCATGCGATGGCACGAGCAATCCGGTTGCCATGGCTGTCCGCCGCCAGAATGTTTATCAATTGCCCGCCCGCGGGACCGGTGAGGATACGGTAGAGGATTTCCTGCTCGATCAGCGGCGCCATGGCAGGAATATCCCCTGGACGATCAAGCAAGCGCAGTAGCCGCGTGGTCGCGTCCAGAAGCTCGGGCGTCGCTGCGTTCACCACAATGCCTCGCTGGCTGGGAACCGCAATCGGCGAGCGCGCAATATGCACCCGGCTCATCACATCCAGAAGCTTTTCACTGTTGATCGCAATTGAAATGCAAAAATGCGGCACCTCACGGCTTGCCTCGACAACACGCCACGCCACCGGCAGATCGAATGAGGTCAGCAGGTAATCCCCTGCCCCGTAATTGATCGTATCGGTGCCGAGCTGAAGACTTTTGGCGCCCTGAATCACCATGGCAAAACAGGGATGATAGCTGCCATGGCAAGGCGCGCTGGGGCTCGAACGTTTGCTCAGCTGCAGCGCGTCGATATCGGTCGTCACTTCACCCTCCGCCTTGGCATAGCGGGCGGCAATCGAGACGATTTCCTGATAAGGGCTGAAAGGCAGCGTCATGGGGTGAAAACCTTGGGAGCAACGTTGAGACATATCTAAAATGCCTTCCCCTCTTCGCAAAGAGGGCACGCCTCACTTTTGTAGAATTATGCAAGAAGCTCGGAGGATCGCTCTAACGCTCTTTCGTGTTCTGGGCGCATGATCAACCATCTCATTCCACAACTGAAAGGAACTTCAGATGGCTACTGCAAGAGGTTACGCTGCAACAGACGCGTCCAAGCCGCTTACGCCGTTCACCTTCGAGCGCCGCGAGCCAAACGAAGATGATGTCGTCATTGACATTAAATTTGCGGGCATCTGCCATTCGGACATTCATACCGTTCGCAACGAATGGAAGAATGCGGTCTATCCGATCGTCCCCGGCCACGAGATTGCCGGCGTCGTAACGGCGGTCGGCTCCAAGGTCACCAGGTTCAAGGTCGGCGATCATGTCGGTGTCGGCTGCTTCGTCGATAGCTGCGTTGGCTGCGCGACGCGCGACGTCGACAACGAGCATTACATGCCGGGTCTCGTCCAGACCTACAACTCGGTCGAGCGCGACGGAAAGACGGCCACCCAGGGCGGCTATTCGGACCACATAGTCGTCAAGGAAGGCTATGTCCTGTCCATACCGGACCACTTGCCGCTGGACGCTTCCGCACCGCTTCTTTGTGCCGGTATCACCCTTTTCTCGCCGCTCAGATATTGGAAAGCTGGTCCCGGCAAGAAGGTCGCTATCGTCGGCATGGGCGGCCTCGGCCATATGGGCGTGAAGCTCGGTGCAGCCATGGGCGCCGATGTCACCGTCCTGTCGCAGTCGCTTTCCAAGAAAGAAGACGGGTTGAAGCTCGGCGCGAAGGATTACTACGCGACCAGCGACGCCTCCACCTTCGAGAAACTTGCCGGCACCTTCGACCTGATCATCTGCACCGTATCGGCAGAAATCGACTGGAACGCTTATCTCAGCTTGCTCAAGGTCAACGGCTCCATGGTCGTGGTCGGTGTGCCTGAAAATGCGATTCCGGTCCATGCCTTCTCGCTGGTTCCAGGTCGCAAGAGCCTGTCCGGCTCGATGATCGGTTCGATCAAGGAAACTCAGGAAATGCTGGATTTCTGTGGGCAACACAACATCGTCTCCGAAATCGAGAAGATCGACATCAAGGACGTCAACGAAGCTTATGAGCGCGTGCTGAAGAGCGACGTGCGCTACCGCTTCGTCATCGACATGGCAACGCTCGACGCTTAACGCGAAGTGATAGTCGGCAGATAGGATGGAGGCGGGCACCGATCGGGCCCGCCTCTTTTCGTTAAGGAGCCTTTCCGACAGGCTGCGTCTCATCCTTCAGCGTGTCACGCTGTGTAATCAGGCGCGCACTGTGCTGGCCGCTGAGATAGATCCACACCCAGCTCCATGCGACGGCAAGCCTGGAGCGGGTACCAATAAGGAAATAGATATGGGCAATCCCCCATATCCACCAGGCGATGACGCCTTTCAGCTTGATCTTGCCAAAATCGATGACAGCCGCCCGCTTGCCTATGGTGGCAAGATTGCCCTGATGCACATATTTGAATGGCGCTGGCTGTGGCTGTCCCGCCAGCCGAGCCCTGATGACGTTGGCGACATGGCTGCCCTGCTGCTTGGCAGCAGGCGCGATGCCCGGAACAGGCTTGCCACTCTCCTGCTGAACCAGCGCCGTATCGCCGATGACAAAGATGTTTGGATCGTCGGCAATGTGAAGATGCGGACCGACCTCGGTACGACCGGCGCGATCTGCCGTGACGCCAAGCCATTGCGCGGCGGGAGAAGCTTGCACGCCCGCTCCCCAGATGATGGTCCGCGCCGGAATGAAATGATCGCCGACCTTGACGCCCTCCTCGGTGCAATCCGAAACAGGCGTGCCGAGCATGACCTCTACGCCGAGTTCTTCCAGCGCCCGCTTGCTATAATCCGATAGTTCTTCGGTGAAGGCAGGCAGCACGCGCTTTCCCGCCTCGACGAGAATGATCCGCGTCTTGCGCGTATCGATGTTGCGAAACTCCGGTGGCAGCACCTTCTTGGCAAGATCGGCAATCATGCCCGCCATTTCGACGCCGGTGGGACCCGCGCCGATGACGACGAAGGTGAGATAGGCCTGCTTGACCGCCTCCGTCTTCTCCAACTCAGCGCGCTCGAAGGCAAGGAGAAGCCGCCTGCGGATAGTCGTGGCATCTTCCAGAGTTTTGAGGCCGGGTGCATGTTTTTCCCACGCATCATTGCCGAAATAGGCGTGGCGCGCACCGGTCGCGAGCACCAGCGTATCGAAGGAGACAGTTTCGCCATGGTTCAGATGAACGGTTCGATTCGTCCGGTCGACGCCGGAGACCTCGGCGAGCATGGTCAAGACCTCCGGCCTATCCCGAAACAGATGGCGGATAGGCCAGGCGATCTCCGATGTCGCGAGCGCGGTTGTTGCGACCTGATAAAGAAGTGGCTGAAAAAGATGATGGTTGCGGCGATCGATCAGGGTGATGCGAGTCGGCGCGCCCTTCAGACCATGGACAGTTTGTAGTCCGCCGAAGCCTCCCCCAACGACGACGACATGATGTTCCTGCATGTGACTTGCCCTTATTACAATCAGAAAATCAAACCGCGCAGGTTGTACGCGGTTTCATTGTAGGGGCAAAAATTGATGTGAGTTATGAAATAGCCTGACCGCAGGCCCGGCAAAAACGCCGAACCGTTTCGGCCATGCCGTATTCGAGAGCATCCGCCGTCAGGCCGTGGCCGATCGACACCTCTGAAAGGTGAGGAATACGCTTCACGAGAGCCGGAAGATTGTCGACGGTGAGATCGTGACCTGCGTTAACGTCAAGTCCGAATTCCTTCGCAAAATCAGCCGTCTGGCCGAGTTTTTCAATCCAACCTGCAGCCGCTTCGGGATCATCGTAACAGCCGCCATACGGGCCGGTGTAAAGCTCAATGCGCGCAGCACCGGTTGCCGCCGCGAGCTCCATCGTTGTACGATCGGCGTCGCCATCGGCAAAGAGCGAAACCCGCATGCCGCGTGCCTTCAGACGTGACGTCACATGCTTGAGAAAATCGCCATGCTTGCGAAAATCCCAACCGTGATCCGAGGTCGCCTGCGACGGATCGTCCGGCACCAGCGTCACCTGCTCCGGCTCGTTTTCTTCGCAGAGCAGAAGAAAATCCTCGGTCGGATAGCCCTCCATGTTGAACTCGGCCTGTGGAAACTCGTCATCGATCAGCGCACGTAGCACCGGCAGGTCGGAAAATCGGATATGGCGCTGATCAGGTCGTGGATGAACCGTCAGCCCGCTTGCACCCGCCTGCAAAGCTATGCGACCGAAGGCAGCGACATCAGGCCAAGGCAGGTCGCGCCGGTTGCGCAGCATGGCAATTGCGTTGAGATTGACGGACAATTTGGTCGGCATTTCATTCCCCGGCGTTGATGGTGAAGGGCATCGCGTTGCGGTCCCGATTGACCGACATCTCCTCCATTATCGTATCATTGTGCAAGCTTCCAAAAAAATTACGATTCCTATGGAACCAACTTCAAACAAGCGCATTAGGTCCTGACGATCGGGGGCCGACATGACACAATCGCTTTCATTAGAAGATGCTGACTTTGATTTGGATACACATTTTGTAAGCGAAACGGGTGCGGCAGCTATGCCGGACCTGGCTGTACCCCATATGAACGCGCGAGGCCAGAATGGCCGCGAGGCGCTCCCCGTCAAGCCCGGGTCATGGAGCAGCAAGTCCATGAGAAAGGCCAGTGAGCCAGCCGCAACGCAAGGATCGAAGAGCCCGAAGGGCTTTCTCCCGGACGTGAAGGTGCCGTCGTCGCTTCCACCAGAGCCTGTCGTTATTGCAGACATGGCAAATCTCTTTGGCGTCACCCATAGAACGCTGCATTTCTATGAGGAGAAGAAGATCCTCTCCTCGCGCCGCATGGGGCTGATGCGCATCTATTCACACCAGGATGTTCACCGCATGGCAGTCGTCAACCTGTTGCGGGATATCGGCGTTGCGGTTGCGGTCATTCAGGAGATCATGGGCAAGCTCGATCATGCCTCATCCCAGGAAGAGGCTGACGACATTTTCCAGACCGCGCTTGAAATCCGCAAACGCGAACTGACTTTGGAGATTTCCACCGTTCATCGCCAGATCGATCAGATCAGCAATTTGATGGATGTGTCCGACGAAACCTATTCAGAGCCTCAGTATGAGGCCGCTTTCGACCTGACAGACCAGGAAAAAAGCTGTCTCGAATTGATGGCCGAGGGCTACTCGTCGACCCGCCTAAGCCGGACATTGGGAATGTCGGCAGAGGAACTGAGCGGTCTGGAAGAAGGCCTTCTGGGAAAATTTGGCGTCAACAACCGGTTTCAGGTCGTCGCGAAGGCCCTGACGATGGGCGTCATCCAGAACTGAGAAGCCCGGGCAAAAGACTTACCGGACGATAGTCAGCGTCTCCGCCGCACGTGTTACCGCGGTGTAAAGCCAGCGCTCACGTGTATCGCGGAATGCGTAGCTTTCATCGAAAAGCACGACATTGTTCCACTGCGAGCCCTGCGCCTTGTGAACCGTCAACGCATAGCCGTAATCGAACTCGTCGTAACGCTTGCGCGTCGACCACGGAATTTCCGTATCAGTCTCTTCGAAGGCCGCCTTCAGCAATTTGATCTTCGCGGCACCGCGATCCATATCATCGTCTTCCGGCCGGATCATCAAATTGATGCCCGGTTTGACTGTCTCTCGCGACGAGCTCATCACTTGCCACAAGGAGCCGTTCAGCAGGCCTTTCGCAGGATCGTTGCGCAGGCACACCAGCTTGTCGCCGGATTGCGGATATTCCGCCGAAAAGCCCTTCAACTCGCGAAGCCGCTGATTGTAGCGCTTGCGCGTCCGATTGGTCCCGACGAGAACCTGATCCGCCTCCAGCACCAGCGACTGGGTGACCTCTGATTTTGAAATCACCCGCGCGGTCCCGTAGTCGCCGCGCATGATCTCACGCCCCTCACGCACATCCATGGCAAGCTGGATGATCGGATTGTCCTTGGCCTGACGATGGATTTCCGACAGAAGATAATCCGGCTCCTGCTCGGTAAAGAAACCGCCGCCTGACACCGGCGGCAACTGACCCGGATCGCCGAGCACCAGAACGGGCGTTCCAAAGCTCATCAGATCTCGGCCAAGCTGCTCATCCACCATCGAGCATTCGTCGATGATGATGAGCGCCGCCTTGGCAAGGGGGCTCTGGCGATTGATGGTGAACATCGGCGCAATCGAGGTCTTGCCGGTTTCCTCGTCTTCGACGGCTTCTTCGCCACGGGGCCGGTAGATCAGCGAGTGAATGGTGCGGGCATTGGAAGCGCCACGCGAGCGCAGAACCTGCGCGGCCTTGCCGGTGAAGGCCGCAAACAGCACCTCGCCATCCACATGCTCGGCAAAATGCTTGGCAAGCGTGGTCTTGCCCGTACCGGCATAGCCAAAGAGACGGAACACCGGCGAGCGGCCTTCCTTCAACCAGCGCGAAACAGCCTTGAGGGCTTCATCCTGTTGTGGAGAAAATTGCATGTCTCCTCTTCGCAGGATTCGAGCCGCAAGCGCAACAGAAAAAGAACGAAAGAAGAATGTTCGGCTCAGAAGCGACTGGAGAACGCAACTGGCGGAGGCAGGCAATGGCATACCACGTCACATGTGATTAGATAGAGATATGAAGATATTGATTCTCGGTGCAAGCGGATTCATCGGCTCGGACATTCTTCGCAGGCTGCACAATGATGGCCATGCCGTGACGGGTCTAGCGCGCAACACTGTTTCCGCCGGACGCAAATTCCCCCTCGCCAACTGGATTGATTGTGATCTCGCGCGGATGAAGGATGCCGACAGTTGGACAGAGCTGGTGGCGGACCATGAGGTCATCGTCAATTGCGCAGGCGCACTTCAGGATGGTCTGGCAGACAATCTCTCCGCGACACAGCTCGATGCGATGCTGGCGCTCTATGAAGCCTGCATTCTTGCACGCGGCAGGCTCATCATTCAAATTTCGGCGCAAACCTCCGGCATCGCGGCCAACTTACCATTCCTGGCGACCAAACGGGGTGCCGACGAAGCACTTGTCGCAAGTGGATTGCCTCACGTTCTCTTCCGCCCTGCCCTCGTGATCGGTCGCAACGCCCATGGGGGTACCGCGCTTATCAGGGCGCTCGCCAGTCTGCCCCGCGTCGTGCCTCTGGCCCATGCGGAGAGCCCCGTTCGAGTGGTCTCGGTGAACGATGTTGCCTCGGCCGTATCGCGCGCCGTCAGCGGCCACATCGCACCTGGAAGCGACCTCCATCTGGCAGCCGATGAGACCACGACGCTGAAAGAGCTTGTTTCGCTGCATCGACAATGGCTTGGTCTTCCTCCCGCAAGGTTTGTCTCCCTCTCGCCCGCCATTGCCAGACCTGTCAGCGTAATAGCGGATCTTGCAGGTTATCTTGGTTGGCGCTCGCCGCTTCGATCCACAGCCATGGCGGTGATGTCGGAAGGCGTCTCGACGCAAGCGCAGACAAACACGCTCTCGGTTGCAACGGCAGCCGAGACGCTCACCCGTCATCCATCCGCCGTGCAGGATCTCTGGTTCTCGCGCCTCTACCTGCTGAAACCCATCATCATACTCTGCCTGTCTTTCTTCTGGTTGCTGTCCGGCCTCGTTCCGCTAGCAAACATCGATGGTGCGGCAGGCCATTTCCTGCCCTTCCTGCCACCGGCTATGGCGACCGCGCTCACAGTTGCGACTTGTGCACTCGATATCGCGCTCGGCCTTGCCGTCGTCATCAGGCGCTTGTCCAGAAGAGCCATGCAGGGAATGCTGGTGGTGACCGCATCCTATCTTCTCGGTGCAACGCTTCTTGCACCTTCGCTCTGGCTCGATCCGCTCGGGCCACTTGTGAAAGTTTTGCCATCGATCGTGCTCACGCTCGTTGCTCTGGCGACGCTGGAAGAAAGGTAAGCTGCTCAATGCTGGAAGAGCTGCTCCGCCTCGCCCATGTCATAGGCGCAACAGTACTGTTAGGAACCGGCGCCGGCATTGCCTTCTTCATGGTCATGGCGCGCCGGACGGAAAGCCCAACGCTGATTGCTCATGTCGCAGGAACGGTGGTGATTGCCGATACGATCTTCACGGCAACGGCAGCCATCGTTCAACCGATCACGGGCTATTGTCTCGCACGCGTCATTGGCTGGCCGGTAACCGAAGGTGGGTCTGGCTCTCCCTCCTGCTCTACGTCTTCGTCGGCCTCTTCTGGCTGCCGGTTGTCTGGATTCAGATCAAGCTGCGCGATATCGCAAGGGCCTCGGCAGCCAACGGATCAGCACTTCCTCCTCAATGGTTCAGCCTTTACCGTATCTGGTTCGCCTGCGGCTTCCCGGCCTTCTTCGCTGTCATCGCCATCATTTGGCTGATGCTCACAAAACCGGATATTCCCTTCGTGATCATTTAAACCGACGAGCTAGACCCAGGATTCGTTAAATCAGAGCCAGAGCATCGGATCATGCGGGATGACCACCTTGCGTTTTGTCCGTGATGGACTGCAGGTGGTGATCTAGTCGGCGTCGTAACCTTTATCGGCAAGCAGGGTATTGGCCTTAGGAAAGGCGTCGATTATCTTCGCAACTCCCTGATAGTCGGTCATCTGCCCTTCGCTTAGAAGTAGGATGAGCGATCAGCTGTGGCCGTCGTAGACGACAAGCAGCTTGGAGTTCCGCCTTTGGTGCGTCCGATACGTCTGGGAACATTCCCTTTTCAGCAGGCTCACTGCTGTACGATGGGCGTTCAAATGCGTAGCGTCGATCGTCATTGCTCGGGCTTGCCCCGCTTGGCGATCAACTCGGTCAAAATCCGGTTGAATACTCGGAGTCTGCTCTAGCGGATGAAACGATTATAGATCGTCCCCTCTGAAAGGGGCCTCGGTCAATCCGCGAGTATAAGGGCCACGCCTAAAATCAGGATGCTAGCGACAATGATTTTCTGAGAGGTTGAGGGTCGTGTCTGAAGCTTCCGGTCTAGGTAAGTGTCGCTTTCGTAGTCGGAATAGGGCTTCTCGATGTCGAGAACGTAACGGAGCCAATTGATAAAGTTGCTCATCAATATCCCTCTGACCTGATCGATACCGCTGTAATGCGAATAGCTTGCATGGCAATCCTCTCCTTCGCTGATGAGGCATAGCGTTCACAGCGGCATTGAAGGCATCCGTATTGCACGACTTTCTAATATACAACAAGGTATCGAAATGGTCATAATGACCGGTAAGGAGCATCATTTGTGCCGTCCCGGGCCGATCCGTTCATTCAAGTTCAAACGAAAAAAATGCCGCGTTACCGGAGCCTCTTCATTGAGTAAAACACGCTCTGATTAAGCAGCGATGTCTTCTTTGCGCCGGCGCTTCATATAGAGCACCATACTGCCGAGAGCGAGAGCACTCCTTTGTCGGCCAGCGGGGTCTTGGCCTTAGGAAAGTTGCGGCCATCGCAGACGGCATGCAGCTTGGAGTTCAGGCCACCTTTGGTGCGTCCGATACGTCTGGGAACATCCCCTTTTCTGCAAGATGGCTGCTGTACGATGGGCCTTCAAATGGATGGCGTCGATCGTCAATTGCTCTGGCTCGTCTCGTTTGGCGTTCAACTCGGCCAAAATCCGTTGAATACGCCGGGTCTGCTCCAGTGGATGAAGCGATTGTAGATCTTCTTGTGCGGACCGTATTCCCTCGGCGCGTCGCGCCATCGCAATCAATTGTGCAGGACGACGATAATGCCGCTCAAGATTAGTCGGTCGTCAACGCGAGCCACACCGTGTGACAGCGGAAAGCATGGCTCGATCCGACGCATCTGCGCCTCAGACAGCAACAGCAAATCACACGTTGCAATGCCTCCGTTCGATCCAAATGAATCAAAGCCATAATACCAAGGAAAGCTACTTAATAGGTCCTGAGCCTAGACCAGCCATAATGTTCTCACTTCAGCATCGGCCATAGGCTGAGCACGAGCAGCACCGCCATGGTGATGTTGAACCATTTGAGCCGCGCTGGAACGGAGAGCCATTCGCGCAGTACAGAGCCGAAACCCGCCCATGTCGAAACGCTCGGGAGGTTCACCGCCGCAAAGGCAAGACCGACAAGCAGCACCGTAAACGTATACTGGCTCTCATCCGTGTACGTCGCCATGGCAGCAACTGCCATCACCCACGCCTTCGGGTTGACCCACTGAAAGGCGGCGGCGCCCAGAAATGTCATCGGCTCTGCACCGGTCTTCCCGTCGCTGAGGCTCCGTGAGGTACCGATTTTCCAAGCGATCCAGACGAGATAGGCGCCACCGGCAAACTTAAGCGCGGTGTATAGCACCGGGATTGAATGCAGCAGCGCGCCTAGCCCAAGCCCGACGCCGATCAGCAGCGACAGGAAACCCGCCCCAATCCCCAGCATATGAGGAATCGTCCGGCGAAAGCCGAAATTTACGCCAGACGCAAACAGCATCATATTGTTAGGTCCGGGTGTTATCGATGTGGTGAATGCAAACACCAGAAGTGCGATGAAAGTCTCGATCGTCATGAATATCCCCTTGGAGCGCAATCCTATTCGCCCGCCCCGTGGAAAACCAGCAATTGGCACGAATGGTATGCCGCACAAGTTTTGATGGATCGGCAGGGTCTGCTTCTGGTTTACTGTCGAGAAAAACCCGAGGAGGCTTTCATGTATGACGATATCCCAATGCTGACACTCCCTTCAGGAAAAGAGATTCCTGCACTCGGCATCGGCACCTGGAACATGGGCGAGAGCAAAGCCGAAGAGGCACAGGAGGTAGCAAGCATCCGCAAAGCTGTCGAACTTGGCATGACGGTTGTGGATACGGCAGAAATGTATGCCGACGGGCAATCGGAAGCCGTCGTTGGAAAAGCGATTGCGGGTCTGCGTGACGACGTATTTCTCGTCAGCAAGGTCTACCCCTTCAATGCCAGCGCGACGGGAACGATCGAGGCCTGCGAACGCAGTCTGAAACGTCTCGGTGTCGACCATCTGGATCTCTATCTTCTCCATTGGCGCGGCTCCCACCCGCTGGAAGAGACGGTGGCGGCATTTGAAAAGCTGAAGCAAGCGGGCAAGATCAGGGATTGGGGCGTCTCGAACTTCGATACGGACGACATGGAGGAATTGTTTGACGTCGAGAGCGGCCGCAACTGCGCCGTCAACCAGGTCCTCTACAATTTATCCCGGCGCGGCGTGGAATATGATCTGCTGCCTTGGTGCCAAGGGAAGGGTGTGCCACTCATGGCATACTCACCGATAGAACAGGGGCGCATCCTCAACAATCATGAACTGATCCGGATCGCCAAGGCCTATCAGGCAACGCCAGCGCAGGTCGCGCTCGCCTTCCTGCTGGAACGCGATGGCGTCATTGCGATCCCCAAAAGCGCCAGGTCTGAAAGGGTGGAGGAAAATCGTGGCGCGACCGATCTCGATATCAGCGACGAGGATTGGGCTGCCCTGGATGCGGCCTTCCCGCCGCCGACAAAAAAGATGTCGCTAGCGATGTTGTGATTCCATTTCAGACGGTTACCGCCGTTTGTGGATTCAATTTAGCAACCATAAAGCTTACACGTCGGACAAAAAAGCCGGGCGCTTTCGACGCCCGGCCTCATCATTTGGATTTGACTATCCGTTTTCTCAGAACTCTTGCCAGTCCTGCTTGACCGCTGCGTTGCCGTTGAAGGCGGTTGCGAGCTTGCGGCCAAGCGCACGGGCGGGTGACGCTGCCGGACGCTCCGCAGGGGTTGCCGCACGGATCGGGGCCTCGAAGGTGGCAGACAGCTTGAACTGGCCGAGAAGCTGGTTCAGCGAAGAGGCTTCGCGGGCAAGACCATGGCTGGCAGCCGTCGTCTCTTCCACCATCGCCGCATTCTTCTGCGTATCCTGGTCCATCTGGTTCACAGCCGTGTTGATCTGCTGCAGACCGGAAGACTGCTCCTGTGCTGCTTCCACGATCGCCATGACGTGACGGTTGATCTCCTGCACTTCGGCCACGATCGTCTCAAGCGCACGGCCGGTTTCACCGACAAGCTCAACACCTTCCTGAACCTGGGTGTTGGAGGTGGAGATCAGGCCCTTGATGTCCTTGGCAGCACTGGCAGAGCGCTGCGCCAGTTCACGCACTTCCTGCGCAACGACGGCAAAGCCCTTGCCTGCTTCACCAGCACGTGCTGCTTCGACACCGGCATTCAGCGCCAGAAGGTTGGTCTGGAAGGCGATCTCATCAATCACGCTGATGATGTTGGAAATCTCGCCCGATGACTTCTCGATCCGTTCCATGGCGATAACGGCCTTGCGAACGACCTCACCCGACTGTTCGGCACCGGTGCGCGCCTTGGCAACCAGATGACCCGCCTCCTGAGCACGACGGGTGGAGTCCTTCACCGTGGTGGTGATCTCTTCCAGTGCGGCTGCGGTTTCCTCGACGGAGGCTGCCTGCTGTTCGGTCCGCTTGGCAAGATCGTCGGCGGCCGAACGGATTTCATTCGCACCAGCATCGATACCACGGGCGTTCTCCGCCACGCGGGTCAGGGCCGACTGGAGCTTCTCGGCAGAGGCGTTGAAGTTCTCGCGCACGACATCGAGATGGGCCACGAAAGGCTGGCTGATGCGATAGCACACATCGCCATCCGACAGACGCGACAGGCCGTCTGCCAAATGGTCGACCGCAAACTGCGTGTCCGCGGCTTCCTTCGCCTTCTGTTCATCGCGGGCAATCCGCTCCTTCTCCGACAGGCTGCGATTGGCGTCAGCCTCCTGTTCCAGACGGATGCGCTCCAGGGCATTCTCGCGGAAGACGGAGACCGCCTGTGCCATCTGCCCAACCTCGTCCTTGCGATCGACGCCGTCGATCTCTTCGCGCGTTTCTCCACCGGCAAGCGACACCATACGGGCCGAAAGGCGTGCGATAGGGCCGGTAATTCCACGCGCAGAAACCCAGAGGGACATCGCAATCGCGGCCGCGAAAAGTCCGCCCAGAACGCTTAGCGAAGTGAGAATGGTCGAATTGGTTTGCGCACTGAGATCATCGGATTGTTGCAGAACAGACGTCAGATTGCCTTCACTGATCGCCCGGATGTCCGTGCGCCAAGCTTCGGTATCACCACTGATGCCGGCCAGTCTTTCGCGTGCCTTGGGATAATCTCCGCTTCGCATCGCATCCCAAACCTGATCCATCGACTTGGTAATGGTGATGGCCCGATCCTTAACCGGGGTAATTTTGGACGCCAGCTCCGGCATAAGCTTTGCGGCGTTTTCCAGACGCTGCACGAGTGTGACGACGTCCTTCTTGTAGGTCGCCTCAACCATTCCAATATCGATTGACTGTTCCTTCAGAACGAGAGCCAGCGTTGTGTCGTAGCCGGCAGCCACAAGAGACGTGTTAGCGCGAAACAACTCGGTTGCACCCACACCGTTTCGAGCAAGAAGATCGGAGTAGACCGTATCGGCGTTTTTGTAGTTGAACGACACGAGGCCGAGACCGGTCAGGCCCACCATGGCTACGGGCACGATCAATGAAAGAATTTTCGTACGGATTTTTGCATTTTCAAGAAACGACATTTGTCCTCGCTTGGGCAAGCTGCCAGATGACAATAGCGACCGCACCCCGTTAACCCGTTCAAGGGCGGACCATTGCTTCGTCAATCTCGATGGGACGGGCCGTCATGGCACGCAGACTGGGGCCGTTATAAGGAAAAACGAATGTAAAAATGCTTAATCGGATAACCGCTTGACGAAACCAAATCTCAAAAAAGCGTGAGATATGACGGACTTACGCTACGTGAGGTCAAAAAAACAGGCTCCACAACGTAGAGCCTGCTGTCATCTTAGCCGAGGCACTTTGAGGCTTACATACCCTCTGGGCCGCGGTTCATTGCCGCAATGCCGGTGCGGCAAATTTCGATCAGGCCAAGAGGCTTGATGATCGAAACGAACTGGTCGATCTTGGAGGACTTGCCGGTGATCTCGAAGATGAAGTGGTCGAGCGTCGCATCCACTACCTTGGCATGGAATGCGTCAGCAAGACGCAAGGTCTCGGCACGGTCTTCGCCACGTCCTGCCACCTTGATCAGCGCAACTTCACGCTCGATCGGACGATCCTGCCCCGCTTGACGGGCACGCACTGTCAGATCCACCACGCGGTGAACAGGAACGATCCGCTCCAGCTGCGCCTTGATCTGTTCCAGCACACCAGGCGTACCGCGTGTTACGATAGTGATGCGCGAAAGATGCGCCTCATGCTCCGTCTCGGAAACCGTCAGGCTTTCGATATTATAACCGCGGCCGGAAAACAGGCCGATGACACGGGCGAGAACGCCGGGCTCGTTGTTGACGAGAACGGAAAGCGTATGGTTTTCCACCATCGCCGTTTCCGTCTGGATGAAGTAGGCTGAGCCGGTGGGCTGTAGGTGTGCATTCATGTCTTTATCCTCTTCCCACGCTTAAACGAGCTGGCGGCCCTTGGCATCGATGGCATTGGCGACTGCTTCGTCCGTTGCTTCATCCGGCAGCAACATCTCGTTATGTGCCTTACCAGACGGAATCATCGGGAAGCAATTGGCGAGATTGGCAACGCGGCAATCGAAGATGACCGGCTTCTTCACCGCAATCATCTCGGCGATCTTGTCATCCAGCTCCTTCGGATCGTCGCAATACATACCAACGGCACCATAAGCTTCCGCCAGTTTAACGAAGTCCGGCATGGCTTCGGTATAGGAGTTGGACAGGCGGTTGCCGTGCAGCAGCTGCTGCCACTGGCGCACCATGCCCATATACTGGTTGTTCAAGATGAAGATCTTGACCGGCAAATTGTACTGGATGGCGCAGGACATTTCCTGAATGCACATCTGGATCGAGGCGTCACCGGCAACGTCGATGACCAGCGCATCCGGATGAGCGACCTGAACGCCAATGGCGGCCGGGAAGCCGTAACCCATCGTGCCAAGGCCACCGGAGGTCATCCAGCGGTTCGGCTGTTCGAAGCCGAGGAACTGTGCCGCCCACATCTGGTGCTGGCCGACTTCGGTGGTGATGTAGGTATCGTGGGCCTTGGTGGCTTCCGACAGACGCTCCAGCGCATATTGCGGCATGATGATATCGCTGGAATTCTTGTAGGCAAACGAGTTGCGCGCCCGCCAGCGTGCTATCTGGCTATGCCACTCCTGCGTCTGCGCCTTTTCGGGCTTGGCAGGCAGCGCCCGCCACAGACGAACCATATCTTCCAAAACATGGCCGACATCGCCGATAATCGGAACATCGACGCGAACGTTCTTGTTGATCGAAGACGGATCGATATCGATGTGAATTTTCTTGGAGTTGGGCGAGAAGGCATTCAGGCGACCGGTGATGCGATCGTCGAAACGCGCGCCGATACAGACCATGACGTCACAATCATGCATCGCCATGTTGGCTTCATAAGAACCGTGCATACCGAGCATGCCCAGCCACTTGTCGCCGGAAGCCGGATAAGCGCCCAGGCCCATCAGCGTCGAGGTGATCGGGAAGCCGGTCAACTCGACCAGTTCGCGCAGCAGGCGAGTGGCTTCCGGCCCCGAATTGACGACACCGCCGCCGGTGTAAAAAACAGGTCGCCGCGCCTTCGACATCAGCTCGATCGCCGCATGGATGGCATTTAAATCGCCCTGAACCTTCGGCTTGTAGCTCTTCTGCTGAATGGCAGCGGATGGCGGCGTATAGGTACCGGTCGCGAACTGGATGTCTTTGGGAACGTCGACGACGACCGGCCCCGGGCGACCCGTCTGAGCAATGCGGAACGCCTCATGAATGATGCCCGCCAGCTCGTTGACGTCCTTGACCAGCCAGTTGTGCTTCGTGCAGGGGCGCGTGATACCGACCGTATCGCATTCCTGGAAAGCGTCCGAGCCGATCAGCGTGGTAGGGACCTGGCCGGAAATGCAGACCAGTGGAATGCTGTCCATCAGCGCGTCCTGCAATGGCGTAACGGCATTGGTTGCGCCAGGACCGGACGTAACAAGCATGACGCCGACCTTGCCGGTTGAGCGTGCGTAACCTTCCGCAGCATGGCCTGCACCCTGTTCGTGGCGAACCAGAATGTGCTGGATTTCGTCCTGCTGGAAAATCTCGTCATAGATCGGGAGAACCGCACCGCCTGGATAGCCGAAAATGTGTTCGACGCCATTGTCCTTGAGCGCGCGCAGAACGATTTCCGCGCCGGTCATGCGATTGCTGTTTTCCGTAGTGTCCTTATCCGTCATTGCCTGTTCCATCCCGATTTGGCTTTTGGATATCGCTGGGCGTGACCGCCCAAGTGGAGACATAAAAAAAGGCCCCTAGAGGAGCCTCGTTCAGCGCATGGGTGCTTTCGCCGGATGGTTACACCATCCTGCCCATGCGCCGTCCCACCACGATAAGTACGTTAAGATTTTTCATGGAGCGGAGTGTTAGACAGAAACCGGATTGGCGTCAACGCAAAATGCCGAGAAAATGCACCGCTTCTTAACTTTATTGCCGCGGAGCGCCCGCCAACGCAATAAAAATACGCAGGCATTACACCACTTGTTAAAGCCACGAGGTCTATAACCTGCCGACAAGAAAAAGACGGCCTTGTGAAGACATCGGCATCGACCTGGCAGGGACAACACGTGCTTAACGAAGATCTGCAGACATCGGCGAAAGCTGGAAATCACGACCGCCGCGACGCTCAGACAGCGGGCAACCGCATGCTCGGGCGCGTGATCTTCTGCAGCGGCTCGAAAGCCAGAATCTCCGTCACCACCGATAGCGCCAATCCAAGCTTTGCTCAGTTGTGGTCGGTCGGGCGCCTCATCTCCATTGATCTCGGTGAAACCCGTGTCGCGGCCCTCACCTATGCCATGAATGTCGATGGCCCGCTCTGGTCCGAACGCGAACCGAACACGCTGCTCATCGATGTCGAACTGCTCGGTGAAATCTACTCCACGCCAGAAGGCATCGAACAATTTACAAGCGGCATCACCCGCTATCCCTATCTCGGCGCCATCGCGCACCGCATCCGCTCCAGCGACCTCGTCCGCATCTATGAGAATAGCGCGAGAGGCAGCTGCATCATCGGTCATCTGAGCCAGGATCAGAGCGTCGATGCCATCGTCAATATTCCGGAAATGCTCTCCAAGCACTTTGCCGTGGTCGGCTCCACCGGCGTCGGCAAAACGACAGCGGTCACCCTGCTTCTTAACAAGGCCATCGAGAAGGACCCCAAGCTCCGGGTGCTGGTCCTCGATCCACATAATGAATTTGCCGCGGCCTTTCCCAACACTTCCGTCGTCATCGACACCGATACGCTGGATCTGCCCTTCTGGCTGATGAAGCTCGAAGAGTTCACCGAAGTGTTGTTTCGTGGGCAAGAGCCGCCTGCCGACGAATTGGATGTCCTGCGCGATCTCATCCCGGAAGCCAAGCGCGCTTTCCGCGGAACCGACGCCTCGACCATGCGTCGTGCCTCGGAAAAAACCGCACTGACCGCCGACACGCCGGTCCCATACCGTATTGCCGATCTTCTGGCGCTTATCGACGAGCGCATCGGACGGCTGGAGGGGCGCGGAGAAAAGCCTGTCCTTCGCACCCTCAAGCTGCGCATCATGGCGGCGATCAACGATCCGCGCTACCACTTCATGTTCTCCAACAGCACCATCAGTGACACGATCATGGAGACGGTGGCGCATATCTTCCGCGTGCCGGGAGATGGCAAGCCGATTTCGGTATTCCAGCTCGCCGGCATCCCGTCTGAAGTCGTCAACTCCGTCGCCTCGGTTCTCTGCCGCATGGCCTTCGAACTAGCGCTTTGGGGTCAAGGCTCGATCCATACGCTGGTGGTCTGCGAAGAGGCGCATCGCTACGTTCCGGCCAATCCCGGACTCGGCTTCTTCCCAACGCGCCAGGCCATCGCCCGCATCGCCAAGGAAGGCCGCAAATACGGCGTTTCGCTTGGCATCATCACACAGCGCCCCGGTGAACTCGACCAGACGATCCTGTCGCAGTGCTCCACGGTCTTTGCCATGCGCCTGTCCAACGACAACGACCAGGAGATCATCCGCTCGGCGATTTCGAACTCATCGACGTCGACGATCAGCTTCCTGTCCTCGCTTGGCAATGGCGAAGCGATTGCCTTCGGAGAAGCGATCAACGTTCCGATGCGCATGCGTTTCAACCGTCTGCCGCCGCACATGCTGCCAAAGGCAAATGGCATCATCAGCCACCACCATGAAGATGTGCCGGACAATGTGGACCTGCGCTCCATCGTCAAAAGAATGCGCGCAATCTCGGGCCCGGATATCTCCGGCTTCCGGCAAAGCTATGAGGCGACGGTTGCTAAGGATGTCGGCGAGATCGAGATGGGGGGCTGGACCTATGACTCGTCCGAGACCAACGGCGGGGACTGCGAACCCTACCGCCCCGACATGCTTCCGCGTATCAACAAAGCCACAGTACCGAAGCCGGAACCGGAGCCAACACTCTCTCCAGCGCCGGACACCGCCCGCCCGTTCTTCACCAATGAGACACGCTCATCCATTCGCGAGACCTTGCTGAAGAAACCTTTGGGAAGCCTCTACAAGAAGGACTGAAGCATGGTCCACGCAAAACTGTGCAGCGGTTTTGCGATAACGACATGCGACACAACAGAGACCTAGAGCGCAGGGAGCGAATCTGAAAGATCGTGACGCGCGCGCTCTTCTTTGATCGACCACAGTGCTTCCCGATAATCGATCCCGACTTTCGGGCCGATGCGGTAAGAGGCTCACGGGATGATGCGCTGCCAGTCCGGCCCCATCTGGTTGCGAAACCAGGTCATTTGCCGCTTGGCATATTGACGCGTCGCCGCTGCGGCTTTTTCGATAACCTCGGCCTCACTCATGCCACCGTCCAGCATCTCGGCAATCTGCGATACGCCGATTGCCTTCATCGCAGTCGAGTCCGCCGGAAGCGCAAGAGCAAGAAGCGCCTTGACCTCCTCAACGGCACCGCTTTGCATCATGCCGGCAAAACGGCGGTTGATGCGATCATGCAAAACGCTGCGCTCCGGCAGAACCACGATCTTGCGCGCACGATCGGGATTGACGATCATCGGACCCGTTGCAGTCTGAAACGACCGGATCGATTGTCCGGTCGTTTCGAAAACCTCCAGTGCTCGCACGATCCGTTGGCCATCCGTCGGCATCAGCGTCCCTGCTATCTCCGGATCTCGCGCTTCCAGTTCGCGGTAGAGAGCAGCGCTTCCCTCGTCCAACAGCCGCTGCCTATACCCTTCCCTTATATCCGCAGGGATCGTCGGCATGTCCGACAACCCCCCGGTTAACGCCTTGAAGTAAAGCCCCGTGCCTCCCACGATCACAGGGAGCTGCCCCTTTCCCCTCACCTCATCGAGACATGACGTTATGTCCCGCAGCCATTCCCCCGTCGAATAGAGCGCGTTGGCTGGGACGTGACCGTAAAGATAATGCGGCACACCCTCCATCTCCTCCACCGAAGGACGAGCCGTGAGCACCTGCAATGTGTCGTAAACCTGCATGCTGTCCGCATTGATGACGACGCCGCCGTGTTCGCGCGCAAGACGAAGCGCAAGCGCGGACTTGCCGCTTGCCGTCGGGCCGGTTATCAGGATCGCATCGAATGGTTCATCAAGGTTTTTCATCATGGCTTTCGTTGCCACGCTTATCGCCAATCCGTCAAATCCTGTTCTCGCCGCAGCCCTCGGAGAAACGGCGGCACAGGCCGTTGGCGCATCGGGGCTCTACTGGCTGGCAGACGGTGTTGCCTGCGATATCGTGCTGCCGGAAGGCGCCGATGCCGAGGCAGCGCACAAGACCCTGTCCGGCACGATAGCTGGCCTGCCGATCGATATCGTCATTCAGGATCAGGATACGCGCCGAAAGAAAATCCTGATTGCCGATATGGATTCCACCATGATCGGCCAGGAATGCATTGATGAACTGGCAGCCGAAGTCGGATTGAAGGACAAGGTTTCGGCCATCACCGCGCGTGCAATGAATGGCGAGATCGCCTTCGAGCCCGCACTGCGCGAGCGCGTTGCGCTGTTGAAAGGCCTGCCGGTCTCCGTCATCGATGAGGTGATTGAAAAGCGCATCACGCTGACCCCAGGCGGCAAGGAACTCGTGGCGACGATGAAGGCCAAGGGCTACTACACGGCGCTCGTCTCTGGCGGCTTTACCGTTTTCACTGCGCGTGTCGCGGACATGATCGGCTTCCAGGAAAATCGTGCCAATATTCTGGGTGAGCAGGACGGACAACTGGACGGCACCGTGGCCAAACCCATCCTTGGCAAGCAGGCCAAGGTCGATGCGCTGATCGACATTGCCGAGACGCTTGGTATCTCACCGGACGATGCGCTGGCCGTTGGCGACGGCGCAAATGATCTTGGCATGCTGCACCTAGCCGGCAGCGGCGTGGCACTCCATGCCAAGCCTGCCGTGGCAGCCGAAGCGAAGATACGCATCGATCATGGCGATCTCACCGCCCTTCTCTATCTCCAAGGCTATCGCAAGTCGGATTTCGTCAGCGCATGATCATCCACGGCACACCGCGCCTCATCCTGAGAGACTGGAAGGAGAGCGACCGTGCCCTCTTTCGCGAGATCAATGCCGATCCCGTCGTCATGGAATTCTTTGCCATGCGCCGCAGCGACGAGGAAGCCGACGCCATGATGGAGCGGATCAATGCGATGATCCATGCCACCGGCTTCGGTTTTTATGCCATGGAAAACCGCGAGACCGGCGAACCCATGGGCTTTTGCGGCGTCGCCCCCGTCACTGTCGACGACGTCTTTGCGCCCGGCACCATGGAAATCGGCTGGCGGCTTGCCACCCGGTACTGGGGAAAGGGCTACGTGACCGAGGCGGCGAAAGCGCTGCTGGCCATGGCTTTCGACGACAAGCGTCTTGCGGAGATCGTCTCTTTCGCCGTCCACAATAACCATCGTTCCACCGCGGTGATGAAGCGCATAGGGCTCAAGCGCGACCCGTCACGCGACTTTGATCATCCGCGCGTGCCGGAAGAAACGCATCCGCATCTCAGGCCCCACGTCGCCTATTCGCTGACGCTAGAGGAGTGGCGCGCGAGATAACGTCACGCCTCCAACGCTTTAGTGCAGACCGAAGAGGTTGAGCAGCTCCTCGCGCTGGCGAACGAAGGCGGCTGAACTGCGATCACGCGGGCGCGGAAGATCGACATCGATCAATCTTGGCACGGCACCCTTTTCCCGCGGCAGGATGAGAATACGGTCGGCCAGGAAGATCGCCTCTTCGAGATCATGGGTCACGAGAACCGTGGTCACGTCTTCCTCTCGCCAGATCCTCGCCAACTCCTGTTGCATGGCGATCTTCGTCATCGCATCCAGGGCACCGAGCGGCTCGTCGAGCAGTAAGATTTCCGGCTGGACGGCGAGAGCGCGGGCAATGCCCACGCGCTGCGCCATGCCGCCGGAAAGCTGCCGCGGATAGGCATTCTCGAACTGCTGCAAGCCGACGAGGTTGATGTAGCGACGGGCGCGGTTGCGGGCCTCATCGCGGCTCAAGCCTTGCGTGTCCAGTCCGAAGGCCACATTGTCAAGCACGGTCAACCAAGGGAGAAGCCGAGGCTCTTGGAAGATCACCGCTCTGTCACGGCCGACACCACGCACCGCGTTTCCATCGATCAGGACGTCGCCGCGATCGGCCTCTTCAAGCCCTGCCAGCACGCGTAGCAGCGTTGTCTTGCCCGAACCGCTGGCACCGACGATCGCCAGGCTCTCACCGGATCGGATCGTCAGGTTCAGATCTTTCAGTACCTGAAACGGCTTGCCATTCAAATGGTAGGATTTTGAGAGGTGGCGGATCGCCACCTCGCCCCGTTCCGAAGGAACTGCGCTCATCGCATCACCTCAATTGCTGGCGGTTGCGGTTTCGGGCGAATAGAGGATTTTATCTGCCACGAGCTGGCCCTGCTGGACTTTGCCTTCGCGGGTCAGCACGTCGATCCAGAATTGCAGGTCGCGGTCGACAGCCTTGCCACCGGGGCGGACGCCATAACCTAGGAAATATTTCGCCAATTCAGGGTTTTCGCCGCGCTCTTCCAAGGCCTTGGCGAATATTGCCTTGGTTTCCTCCGGATGCTCGCGAGCGTAATCAAGCGCGCGTTGAGATTGTTCGACGAAGGTCTTGGCAGCTTCTGGATGCGCCTTGATGAAATCACGGCGCAAGACCACGAAGCCGCCAGCAATATCGCCGAGAACATCCGTGTCATCGAAAACCGGCCGGATACCGCCATGCGTCTTCGCTAGCCCTTCGAAGGTCGTCTGCCAGTAGCCGAAGGCAGCAATATCCACCTGGTTGGAGCGAAGCACCTGCTCCAACTGCGGTCCCGGCACGACCACCGGCTTTGCTGCATCGACCGGCAATCCCTGCGAATGAAGCGCCTCGCGGATCGTATAATCGAGATGCGCCCCGAGGGTATTCACCGCAATCGTCTTGCCGGCAATGTCCTTGATCGTCTTGATCGGACTGTCATCGAGAACATAGAAAACCGACTGGACCTTGTCGTTGATGCCATTCGACGGATAAGCGGCAACGAAGTCGTTTCCGCCGGCAATTGAGTTCAGCACCGCAGAGGTCGCAGCACTGCCGATTTCGACATCGCCGGATGCAAGCGCAAAGAGCGACGCGGGTCCACCCTGGGCGTAGCCGACATTTTCGAAAGTCACACCAGTGCCTTTGAAGTAGCCGAGCTTTTCGGCGAGTTCATGTGCGGCGAGACCGCCCTGGCTTGCGAGGTAGCGCAGCTTGACCTCTTCTGCCGAGGCGATGTTGGTCAGGCCGAAAAGGATGGCTGCGGACAGCAGCAGCTTGCGGGAATGGAAGGTCATGTTCTTGTCCTTTGAATTTGAGAAAAAGAGATCGATGCTGCATCAATGAGAGGGCGCGGACCAGCGGCAGAGCTTGCGCTGGAGCAGCACGAGCCCGGCATTGGCCGCGAGGCCGAGAAGCGCCAGAAGAAGAATCGACGCATACATCAGCGGAATCTGGAAATTGTACTGGGCGTTCATCACCTGAAAGCCGACGCCCTTGTTGGCACCGATCATCTCGGCAGCAATGAGCAGCAGAAGCGCGGTGGTGGCGGAAAGGCGCAAGCCGACGAAGATGGCAGGAACGGACGCAGGCAACACCACACGGCGAAAGATCGCAATCGGCCCTGCGCCGTAGGTGCGCGCCATCTCGATCAGCTTGCGGTCCACTTCTTTGACGCCGCCGATGGTCGATAGCAGGATCGGGAAGAGCGTCGCCCAGAAGATAACGAAGACCTTCGAGGCTTCACCGAGCCCCAGCATCAGAATGAAGACAGGGTAGAGCGCCAGCGCTGACGTCTGGCGGAAGAATTGCAGAAGCGGGTCGAGAGCCCGCTCCACCGCCGCCACCTGCCCCATGAAGAGGCCGAGCGGAACACCGATGGCGACGGCCGCAGCAAAGGCAATGCCGGATCTCTGGAGGCTGATCGCGATGTCATCGATCAACGCTCCGCCGACAATGCCCTTCCACAGCGCGGCAATAATGGTGTCAAGCCGTGGAAAGACCGCCGGATTGATCCATCCCTGCGTGCTCGAAATTTGCCAGGCTGCCAGAAAGCCAAGCACCAGCCCGTAGCGCGAGACGAACGGCGCGACATAGCGGCTCGCCAACTGTAGGGCAGAGGACGTTCGTCTGCTGCCTCGATAATCAAGAAGTCCGGAATGGGTGGATTTTACCTCGTCATAGGACATGAGCGCTCCTCACTCCGCTGCTTGGGCAATCGGCTGCTGAACCGACCAGCGATTGACCGGATATGACAGGCCGAGATTCTCGCGAAGAGTTGTCCCTTCATATTCCGTTCTGAAGAGGCCACGACGCTGCAGCTCTGGAATGACGAGAGCAACGAAATCATCGAGCGCCGTCGGAAGCCAAGGCGGCAGGATATTAAAGCCGTCAGCCGCTTCATTCTCGAACCATTCCTGCAAGGTATCCACGATGGTTTCAGGCGTGCCGACGATGGTAAAATGCCCGCGGGCAGAAGCGACCCACTGGTAGAGCTGGCGGATGGTGAAGTTGTTTTCGTCGGCAATCTGACGCAGCAGCGCCTGGCGGCTCTTCATCCCTTCCGTCGGCGGAGCGACGGGCAGCGGGCCATCGAGATCATAACCGCGAAGGTCGAGCGTACCGCCCGTCAAGCCATTGAGAAGGCCAACGCCATCCTCTTCCAGAATGAGCGAAGTCAGCCTCTCGTACTTCTCTTGCGCTTCCGCCTGGGTTCTGCCGATGAAGGGCGACACGCCGGGCATGACAAGAATGTGGTTTGGATCACGCCCGAGACGGCGAGCGCGCGTCTTGATGTCGCGATAAAATTCCTGCGCCGTATCGAGGTGCTGATGCGCGGTGAAGATCACCTCGGCGGTTGCGGCAGCCAGATCGCGACCATCTTCCGACTGTCCGGCCTGCACAATGACGGGATGGCCCTGCGGTGAGCGCGGTACGTTGAGCGGGCCACGTACCTGAAAATGGTCACCTCGGTGATTGGTCTCATGCAGCTTGGCCTTGTCGTAAAAGACACCACTCTCCACGTCGCGCACAAAAGCATCGTCCTCGAAACTGTCCCATAGCGTCTTGACGACATCCACATGTTCGGCCGCCCGTTTATACCGGCTGGCATGGGGCAGTTGGGTATCAAGATTGAAATTCTGCGCAGCGGAATCGCCGGTGGTCGTCACCACGTTCCACCCTGCCCTGCCGCCGGAAATAAGATCCAGCGACGCAAACTTGCGGGCCGTCAGATAGGGCTCCTCATAGGTGGTGGACGAGGTGGCGATAAAGCCGAGGTTCTTGGTAAAGGGTGCGAGCGCCGAAAACAAAGTTGTCGGTTCGAAACCGGCCACTTTGGCATTGCCACCTTCCCGCGCCCCTCCGAAGCCGATGGCAAGATTGTCCGCTAGAAAATACGCATCGAACAATCCGCGTTCGGCAGTCTGAGCCAGCTGCTTGTGAAATTCGAAGCTGACCGCACCATCCACCGGCTGATCGGGATGACGCCATGATGCGATATGCTGCCCACCGCCGGGCAAGAATGCACCCAGTCTTATCTTGCGTGCCATTGGTTCCTCGCTTTGAAACTCCGCCGCGTCTGCCTTCAGGCAGATATGCGGACCGTTCAGCCACAGCACCCGTTCATCACGTGCCGCCTGGAAAGAAACCTACATTGTCTACTAATTTTATATAGAAAAGGGATTGCTCGATTGCGGATGGTGAGCAAAAATATTTCTGTTGTTATCAGCTAAAGCAAAACAAACGAAAAAATGTTCGACACCGGGCACTCGTGCGTGGTCACGTTCGGAGAACAGGCACAGGCGAAGCGACAAAGCGTACACCGCTGGCATAGGGAAATGACCAACAAAAAGCCGCCCGTGGAAAACGGACGGCTGTCGTCATTCCCGCTCGAGAATCACAAAGCTGAGACCGGAACAGACTATTCCAGCGGTATCGCCACAAAACGCAGATTGCCCTGCGCATCGGCAATCATCATATGCGCGTTCTTACGTCCAGCAGACTTCAAACCATTGACGCGCACCATCACGTCGCCCGGCACTTCCATGAAGTCTTGTCCGACCTCGACGATCACATCACCCGCTTTGACGCCCTTCTGCTCTGCAATAGAGCCTGGCGCAACGCTTGCGACATAGACGCCCTCGACGCTTTCGGCGACGCCCTTCTCGGTCTTCAACTCGTCGGTCAGCGCCACGAGGTTCATGCCGAGCACCGTCTGCGCTGCCTCGCGTGTATCGGGCGCCTGCTGCTCGGTCTCGCCTTTCTTATCCTCCGGTGCCGTCATTTCGCCGCCATCGCCATCGTCCGGCATGGCGTCATCGCTACCCGCACCGGGCTGCTGATCTTCGGCACTGTCCTGCAATTGGCCGAGCTTGACCTTCACCCTCTCCTCCTTGCCGTCGCGCAGTACGACGACATCGACTTCCTTGCCGACGGGGCTTTCTGCCACGATCCGCGGCAGATCACGCATCTCGTGAATCGGCTTGCCATCGAAGTTCAGGACGACGTCGCCAGGCTTGATCGGGCCGTTCTCGACAGGTCCGCCCTTGACGACACCGGAAATCAGCGCGCCCTTGGCACTGTCCATGCCAAGGCTGGAGGCAACATCGTCCGTGACCGGCTGAACGCGGACGCCAAGCCAGCCGCGACGGGTTTCGCCGAACTCGATCAACTGCTGCACGATGTTCTGCGCAAGCTCGGTTGGTACGGCAAAACCGATACCGATCGAGCCACCGCTCGGCGAAATGATCGCCGTGTTGATGCCGATGACTTCACCCTTCATGTTGAAGAGCGGCCCACCGGAGTTGCCCTTGTTGATGGCAGCGTCCGTCTGGATGAAGTTGTCATAGGGACCGGCGTTGATGTTGCGGCCTCGGGCCGAAACAACACCGACGGTCAGCGAGCCGCCGAGGCCGAAAGGATTGCCGATGGCCATCACCCAATCGCCGATACGCATGGTGCGAGAGTCGCCGAATTTGACAGCTTTGAGGGGCGCTTTCGGCTCCACCTTCAGAACCGAAAGGTCCGTCTTGGTGTCGGTGCCGACCAGCTTTGCCTTGAGCTTGTTGCCGTTCGGGAAGATCACCTCGATATCGTCAGCGCCTTCGATGACGTGATTGTTGGTGACGACGTAACCTGCCGGATCGATGACGAAGCCCGAACCGAGAGAGCTTACCTTCTCCCCGCTTTCGGGCTTCTGATTGTCGAAATAATCCTTGAAGAACTCCTGGAACGGCGAACCGTCAGGAATGCGCGGCGGCGTCGGACCCTTGCCCTCGGCCTTCACACTTTGCGAGGTGGAAATATTCACCACCGCATCGAGAAGCGGTGCAGCGAGATCGGCAACGGAAGCCGGCCCATTGGTCTGCGCCATCGCACCCGCCGGCAAGGCGATACCACCGGACAAAACGGCAAAAGCTGCCAAACCGGCAACGCTGCTGCGAAAGGGCGAAAATCGGGTCACGGGCATCAAGCGTCCTCGCATCTGCAAATAGTAGCCTCAAGCTTTAGTAGCCAAGCATAAGGCGGAATGATGAAGTGTGAAAAACCTTTTCGTGAAGAGCACGCGAATCTCCGCGGTCCTTCCACTGCAAATTCTTTCGTAGCTTAAACCTGAGGTCATAGCACGCTTTAGAAGAAATACCTTCTGCGACACCACCATGAAAGCCCCAATTGAGGATCGCTCCTTGCTCAAGAAATGTCATGTCATGAGCTTATAATCTCGCGAGGCGGGCGAAAACTCCCCAGAAGAACAGAAATGCAAAGAATACGAAAAGTGACGCGAAATACAAAAAAATGATGAAAAAGAAGATGTTCTCTACGAGAGATCTCTCACTCCATCGGCTGATCATCCTGCGCCACAGGAAAACGGCAATCTCTGACAATTCCATCTTGATCTCTTTCAACTCAAGGGCTGATGAGAACTACACAGCGTTTCTCCCTCATTGTTTCTCGCCAATTGAGCGTTAAAGATGACGTCTTATAGCCCCATAAGAAAAGGCCGCTCGCGGCGGCCTTTTCAATCTCATATATCCAACAATTAATTCGCTGGCGCTTGTGCGGGCGCTGCCGGAGCGGCGGGTGCTGCACCCTGCGGCTGCGTGCCGTTGATGTTGTTGAAATAGCGGAAGAAGGTCGAATCCGGCGAAAGAACCAGGGTCGTCCCGTTACCCGTCAGCGAGTTGGCGTAAGCCGTCATCGAGCGATAGAACTCGAAGAAAGCCGGGTCACGCTGGAAGGCCTCGCCGAAGATGCGGTTGCGTTCCGCGTCGCCTTCACCGCGCAGCACTTCAGACTGGCGCTGGGCGTCGGATTCGAGCTCGACGACCTGACGATCAGCGATAGCACGACGGCGCTGGCCCTCTTCGTTACCACGGGCGCGGATCAGTTCGGCTTCCGCCAGACGCTCGGACTTCATGCGGTCGAAGGTCTGCTGGGAGACTTCCTGCGTGAGATCCGTACGACGAATACGAACGTCGACGATGCTGATACCGAGCGACTCGGCGTCAGGACGCAGATCGTCACGCACTTCCTGCATCATGGACGCGCGGGCATCCGACAGAGCGGATTCAAAGCCACGCAGACCATAGACCCGGCGAAGCGATGCATCGAGACGGGTACGCAGACGCGATTCCGCCGAGAGCTGATCGCCCGACACGGTTTCACGGAAACGACGTGCATCGGTGATGCGATAGACCACGAAGGCGTCGACTTCATAGAACTTGCCGCCGGAGACCTGAACACGGATGTTGTCGTGGTCGAAGCGCAGCGCGCGGTTTTCGATATACTGAACGCGATCGGCATCCATGAAGGCGAATGGCAGCTTGAAGTATAAGCCTGGCTGCGTCTTCACATCCTGGATCTGACCGAAGCGGACGACGATCGCCTGCTGCCGCTCATTGACCACGAAAACTGAGGAGTAGACGAGGAAGAACAGGATCGCGAGGCCAACGAGAATTGCCGTAAGACGATTGCTCATATCAGTTGCCTCCCTGCTGTGCTGCGCCGGTATTGCCGCGCATCATTTCATTCAGAGGCAGATATGGCACCACGCCCTGCTTTTCATCGATGATGATCTTGTTCGAACCCTTCAGCACCTGCTCCATCGTTTCGATGAACATGCGCTCACGGGTCACTTCCGGTGCCGTGCGATACTGGTCGTAGATCGAGATGAAGCGCTGTGCCTCACCCTGCGATTCGTTGACGACACGGCTCTTGTACGCATTCGCCTCTTCGACGATCTGGGCTGCCTGACCGCGTGCCGCACCAAGCTTCTGGTTGGCATACTGGTTGGCTTCCTGAACGAAGCGGTCTTCATCCTGCTCGGCACGCTGCACTTCATCGAAGGCATCGGCAACTTCGCGCGGCGGTGCCGCATCTTCGATCGCAACAGCATTGATGGAAATGCCGGCGCCATAGCTGTCCATCGTCGCTTGGATGATGCTGCGAACATCCGCCGCAATCGCCTGACGATTGTCACGGAAGATGTCCTGCGCCGGACGACGGCCAACGACTTCGCGCATGGCGCTTTCGGAAACCTGCTGAAGGGTTTCAGCAGGCGTGTCGACGTTGAAGAGATAGGATTTCGGATCGGAGACCGTATAGAGAACCGAGAACTGGACGTTGACGATGTTCTGGTCGCCGGTCAGCATCACGCCGGTGGCAGCGGACGAAGACGTCGCGCGCGCGCCGATGTTCTGCTGCTGCTCGGTGACCTTGACGATCTCGACAGTCTCGATTGGCCAGAAGTGATAGTGCAGACCTGGCATCGACACTTCGTTTTTCGGCTTGCCGAAGCGAAGCTCGACGCCGCGTTCATCCGGCTGAACCGTGTAGATGGACTGAATGCCGATAAAGGCGAGGATCACGAGGACGATGATGGCGACGACGCCACCATTGAAGCCACCCGGAAGCATGTTTTTGAAACGATCCTGACTGCGACGGATGATCTCTTCCAGATCGGGCGGGCCGCCATTGCCGTTACCGCCGCCTCCGCCGCCGCGTGGGCGGTTTGGCCCTTGTCCCCAAGGTCCACCCTGGTTGTTTCCTCCGCCGCCGCCACTATTACCGCCGCCGCCCCAAGGGCCGCCGCCGCCATTCTGATTGCTCCAGGGCATTCATACCTCTTTGTTATAAAAACTTTCCCGCTCCCTCTCCAACGCGCTTTTGCACAGCCGGCGGGAATATCGTCCTCGTTATAAGAAGGCGAAGCGTCTGTTTCAACGCAGGGGCGGTACTTTAATACCCGTCCAGCCCAAATAGTTCACTTTGCCGCAGCGCGGCGCCGATAGGTTGAAAAGCGCACCGGATAATCGTCTTTTTCCCCGGCTGGCAGGGCGGTTTCGTCGGTTTTCTCAAAAACGGCCGGATCGATTTCCGGAAAAAACGTGTCGCCATCCAGTTCAACTTCCACATGGGTGACGGAAAGTTGATCGGCAAACGGCATAGCCTGACGGTAAATCTCGCCCCCGCCTGCTACGTAAACCGCATCCACACCAAGCACACGCGCCTTCGCTTTTGCCAGCGACAAACCCTTCTCAAGCGAAGAAACGACCTCAACACCGTCGGGCTTATAATCGGGATTGCGACTGATGATAATGTGAGGGCGTCCAGGCAACGGTCTCTCACCAACGGAGAGGAACGTCTTGCGGCCCATGATCATTGGCTTGCCCATGGTCTCAGCCTTGAAGCGCTTGAGATCGGAAGACAGCTTCCACGGCATGTCCAGTTCACGCCCAATGACATTGTTTCGGGAGACCGCGGCAATCAAAATGATGCGGGGTTCACTCATACCGCAATCGGCGCCTTGATGCTTGAATCGGCTTCGTAGTTTTCCAGCGTAAAGTCTTCGAACTCAAAGGAAAACAGATCGCGCACGGCGGGATTGAGCCGCATCGTGGGCAAAGACTTCGGCGTGCGCGTCATCTGCAACTCGGCCTGCTCGAAATGGTTCGCGTAGATATGCGCGTCACCCAGCGTGTGAACGAAATCGCCGGGCTTCAAGCCCGTCACCTGCGCAACCATGAGGGTGAGCAAGGAGTAAGACGCGATGTTGAAGGGTTTTCCGACATCGCTAGTTTTTTTTAATATTCGGTACATTGTGGAGCCTGCTGACGTGTAGAATCTAACCATGCCGATAGTCGCACGGAAACGAAGATGCAGTCTATGCCTCAGTCACGAACTCGGCAGCTTTCGCTAGTTCACAGCTCCTCTTCGCAAGAAGTATGCGTGCAGATCGCCCGAAGGCGATCGACCAGCACGCATTCTGCTTAGAAGACAAGGCCGAGGAGCGAAGCCTACTTCGCAGCGGACGAGGTCTTGTCGTCAAAATGAATTAAAGAAGTCGGCCGACAGGCCGTCATTTCCGGCGAAGCCGCCCTGGACCCCGACCGAAGGTAGGGGCTTTAAGCGTCCGATTGGTCGATATTTATAGTCCGCTACGCTGGTCGCTCATCGTCATATGAACCGGTGACAAAGTTGGTGCGGATGCCCCAGCCTTCCGTCGCAGTAGGCGGAAGAAAAATCACGCCCCGCTTACCGTAGTGGCGGACGAGCTTTTCAACGCTTGCGATACCGGCTGCACCTTTTTCGATCATGTAGATCGTGCGCGGACTGATGCCGGAATCCTCTGCCACCTCGGCCTGATTTTGACCAAGGACAAGTCGCGCGACGGCAAGCATTCGGGATGGCGGCCTCATGTCGCCGTGATGACACCAAAAGCCTAAGTCCGCAAACAAATGTTGACAATAGCGAAATAGTCGCGAATAAAAGCGAAATTATCGCGAAAAAACACGATAATATCGCTTAAGCCGCTCGTCAGCTCTTTGCTGCGAATCGCTAGAAAAGGAAGTCCCGATGAAGTTCGTCTACTTGAATTCAGAAGATGCCCAGCGGCTTTCCGTTGACCTTCGTTCCGTTGAGGCTGGAATCACCCACACACTCTCGCTCCACACCGCTCCCATACTCGAATCCCATCAGATGTATTCTCGGAGGACTGCGTGCCTTTCTGGACATGTCTTTGGACATCCGTCTCTAGCCAACGGTAGTGAGATCATGACCAGTCAGCTCATGTACATGGACACAGAGTTCGGCATCGCACGTACGCTCAACCGTTGGTACCGCCTAGGGCGTCCGGGTGAAACTGTAAAACCATGAGATCGCTCGGAAAGCGGCCACGACTTCGCGCCGATCCTTTACTAGGATTAAAATAGGTGTCCCGTGACAGGTAAACTGCCATCATACGATCGCCATTTTCATCGCCGGCAGCAGGCAGCAATCGCTGGATTGCATTTGCCGACCGCAGAGGAGCTGCTACGAGGAATGGCCTTCTTCCGCGAAGACTTGAGCGAAGACATCCGCGAATACTCCGAACGTTTATCAGGTCTTCTTAAAAAGAGAGCGCGGACTGGGCTCGCGATCCTCGCCACCGTCCTGGATGAGCTAGCATTACATCCCAATAACGACGCTGTGCTTGCGGTCGAGGCTGCTCTGGACGTCATCGATGAGGCCAAAGGACTGCCGTTCGATGAGTGTCGCCTCCGGTGTAAATTCTACCGGGCGTTCTTTGGGGATGGCCAAGCGACGGCGTTGATCGCCGGGGAGATTGCCCACCTCGCATCTGAGAAGCTGGATACGGCGGAAAGCCTCCACCTGCTGTGGCGTTCGCTCAGTTGGGCAGCACAGTCCCGTGCACTCGACGCGCGGCAGCGAGCAGGCGTGAATATTCAGCGATCGGCAGAGTGGTTCGAGATGGAAGTGCGGACCTACGAGGAGCATTTCCAAAATGCGATCACATCGAGAATGGTCGATGGGCCGGAAACCAAGGATTCAGGTGACGTCAGCCTTTCAATCCCGACCTGGGAAGAAGAGCCCTCAGAGCACCAGACGCGACCGACTAACGGTGTCGTCGTTATCAGCGGCGTCGGTAATGACACGACGGCCGAAGGGAGGCGAGTAGCCAAGGAATTCGAAAAGTTCAAACAGCGGGCGTTGCCTTTACCCGGCATGCCTCGATTGACCGAAGTTCGTGCGCGGCTGATCGCGGAATTTCCCTATGCAGTGACGGTTATTGACAATGTGCTGGAGAGCCTTGATGGCAGGGCCAATGTCTACCTGAGACCAATGATCCTGCTTGGTGCGCCCGGAAGCGGCAAGACAGAGTTTGCCAAACGATTGAGTAAGGAACTCGGCGCGCCCTTTGAAGTCATATCTTGTGGCGGCTTGAGCGATAGCGCCATCGGCGGGACCGCACGGAGGTGGTCATCGGGCGAACCAAGCCTCGCGATCATGGCCGTGCGCCGCCACCGGTGCGCCGGACCGATTATTATTCTCGACGAGATCGATAAGACCGGGACCAGTCGCAACAACGGCAATGTGCACGACGTGTTGATCGGCCTGTATGAACCGGTGACATCACGCTGCTGGCATGATCCCTACATTCAGGCTCCATGCGATCTTTCGCATGTGTCCTGGCTGATGACCGCGAACTCGATTGAGCCGATCCCAGGCCCCTTGCGCGACAGGTGCCGAATCCTTCGCTTTCCCACCCCGGGAGCCGATCAATTGCCGACGCTCGCCCCACGAATCCTGGAGCGGCTGTACATCGATGCGGGTTACGATCCGCGCTGGGCCAAGCCACTCGAAGGATTCGAATTGGACGCCTTGGCGCAAGTCTGGACCGGTGGTTCGATCCGAAGGTTGGAACGGGTTGTCGAAGGATTACGGAAGGCGCGCGAGCAAGCAAGGCAGCAACAATGAGTTTCCGAAAGACGGCATACCCTCCGGCGTAGCACAGCCACGCACAATGAATCCTGTGTGCAATAGCATGACAACTGCTCCGAGCACCTCGCTGTAGTCCCTTTGAGCATGTAAGGTTACATCGGAGGCCCCTGAATGAACATAGACGAGTACGAGCGTTCGCATTTCGTCCAGTATCAGCGTTTCGCTGAGACTGTTCGTCTGATCCTTGAACGCGCTATCAGCGCCACCCAGGATCTGCCGCGACCGGTATCCATCCAATCTCGGGCGAAGACCGCCATGAGTCTCCGCAAACGACTGGAAGAGGCCGGCAACATTGATGCAGACGTGTCGGCGGTGCGGCGGGATCTAGCTGGCGTTCGACTCATTTTCTACACGAACAATGACGTCAACCGTTTCCTGAACTCCAGCATCGTATTCGATAATTTCAACGTAGATCGCGCGGCGACCAAGATTCATCATCCCCTCCCGGAAAATGACGAAACCCGCTACCGCGCGGTCCACTACACAGTATCGCTCAACGAAACGCGTTGCGTACTGCCGGAATACCAAGAATTCGCGGGCCTTAGATGCGAGATACAGATCCAGACGATTCTCGTCCATGCATGGGCTGAAACGTCGCATGACATCATCTACAAGGTCGATGACCGCCAGGGGTTCGGCACAGAGGCGCTGGCTCAGATCAGGAAGCGATTCGACCGGATTATGGACCAGTACCTCGTTCCAGCGGGCTACGAATTCCAGCGCGTCCAGCAGGATTACGAGCGCCTCGTAGCAGGTAAGGAGCTTTTCGACCAGCGGCTCCTCGAATCCTTGAAAAATGCTACGGACAACAACGACCGTCACCAGTTGATCACATCGCTGGCAGATGACCTTCTTCCGCTCTACGACGACGTTCCCTCGATCTTCCCGGAGGTGCTGGACGTCCTTGTCGACGCAATCATCGCCGCTCGGACCACGCCATTGAAGTCGATCGAAACCCCTTTTTCCAGCTACAAGGGCTATGAAGGGTGTGATGTGGCCCGGAAGGCCGTTGAGATCATCGATCGGTACCGATACGCCGCGGTCGAAGAATGTTTTAATGCTCTTCAAAGAATATTTTCCGAAGAGCCGGACGAGAACGTAAGGACGAAAATCTCCGAGGCAGTTGGCCGCCTCGCTCAATACAATCTACAGGCTTGGCATCAAGTCGGACCAGAGGTGCAGCAGCGGCTTGCATCAATCATGAAAAGGCACGTCGCAGTGCCATCGACGGTTCGTCCTCTCTTCATCGAGGCGTGGAAGCGGATGCTGGACGCGGAGGCGACGGGAAACGAATGGAACGCCGATGCTGTGTCGTTTCAGTTCGGTGAAGTTCCGATTGATCGAGTGCACGAGCTGAGGCAGACCGCGATCTCCGCCCTTTTTGGATTATTTGAACAAGCCGGCTCCGACAAAGAACAGCGCAAGATCTTCCACGCCCTTGAGAACGCCAAGCGACCGGCAAATCGTGGAGAATCAAATCCTGAATTTCTGCGTCAATGCCTCATCGACCACAAGCGAATAGTTGACTTCCTTGCTGCGAGGGCGGTCTCTATCTCTTATGAACTACGCGAGACAATCGAACACTCGGTGCTCTACGATTATCGCCGTGCCATACCATTGCTCGGCACTCCCAGCACCACGCTCGGTTGCCAGCGTGAAGCTACAGAACTCACGCTAGCAATCAAAGCCATGCGAGATGCCTTCAACGAAGACCAGACATATCTTCGGTACAAGATCCTGGTTGGATACGAAGGCGTTATGCCATGGCAATGGGAAGAACCAGAATTCGATCCACAAAGGGTGGAATCATATCGGGACGAACAAAGTACCGCGATGCTAGATCAGGTCACCGAAGAAACGCAGATCGATTGGTTGCGGTTTCTTGAACGTTGCGCCGCGACAAAGTCGAACGACCTCGCGACCTTTCCCAAGCTCGGCCAGTTCGTTGTCATGTTGGCGAAGCGGAATCCCACGATCGCCGAGTTCATGCTCGATAATGCCAATGACGATCTACTGCGTTTCCTGCCAGGCTTCTTGAATGGACTGTTCCAAGGAGGCCACCACGATCTCTACCAGCGGGTCCTTGGTAAGTTCATTGCCATCCCTGGCCATTTGTCCGCGATTACCTTGCATTGGCGTGGGTCCTCCCCCGACGATCCCGGGACGCTTGCTCAGTTGCTGCATCGCTCGATTGAAGAGGATGACCGCCAAGCGATCGCTGAATGCGCGGTGTTTGCAATTCGGGAATTTCCTAACAAAGTCCCCTCAATTGATGTCATTTTTCGACCGGCGCTCCAGCACTTCATCAAAAACCGGGATCCGAGCTGGATTCGAAACGCATGGCTTCCAAACAGAACACCGTTCTTCGAGCAGCTCGACGCGGTCGATGCGGATCTGATTCTTGAAAGCCTGCTGGAGTTGACCGAGCTGTCCTACGACGCCGAGCGACTCTTGTCGTACGTAGCAGATAGACATCTTGAACGTGTCTGGGATTTCCTCGGTCGACGTTTCGCTCATCCGAAAGAGGATAACGGGGATCATCGCTACGAAGCGGTACCCTACAGGTTTCAGCTTCTGACGCAGCAGCTTTCTTCGAATATTGAACTAGCCTTGGACAAGACGCGGTCTTGGTTTGATGCAGATTCTTCGCTCTTTTCATTTCGGGGAGGAAGGGTTCTTGCCCAGACTTTTCCCACGTGCGCAACCAACGTTTCCGACGCATTGATCGCGCGGGTGAAGACCGGCAATGAAGACGACGCACGCTTCGTTCTTGGTGTGATGCAGAACTTCCATGGCGAACCGGCAACCCATGCATTATTGAAGGCTCTACTCGTGAACTTTCCGGATAGCGATTTTGTTCGTTCTGGCGTCGCAAGGAGCATTCAGAACACTGGCGTTGTCCATGGCGAGTTTGGTTTCGTCGATAGCCTCAGGGAAAAGAGAACGCTGATCGAGCCCTGGTTGAACGACGATGGTGTTATTGCAGATTTTGCAAATCAACAGATCTCTTCGATCGAACGCGAAATCCTTTCGGAGCAACGTCATGCCGAGGAACGTAGCGCGTTGCGGCGGCTTGAATTCGGAGAGGATTTGTCGTGACATCTTTGATCCGGCTCGCAAAGCGTGTGGGGCCGAGACCATAGACCAGGAAAACTTTTCTCTATTCCAGTGGAACCCAAGCCACTTAAACGTTCACCTAATACTATTATTGAGTGACGCAGTTCTCTTGGTTAATAGGCGCATTATTAGAAAATGCGCAAGAACGTTCTATGTTGATTGCTCATATTTCAATTCAGGCTAGAGTGCTGCGTAGAAACGGTTGTATAATAAGATTCGCAGATGTCGCTTCCCCCCTTGATTGGACCAAACGCATCGGACGCTGGCGGCGTCGCGGGTCGTCGTGGCTTTCGGTTTCAAGACCATGTTGCTGCTCGATTTCTTATTCAGCTCCTACAGCAGCAGAACCTTGAGCAGGTCGAGTGCGAAACGGGCGATGATATTGCTTTGCGCTGGGATGACGGTTCGACGCGTTGCAACGAGTACGTTCAGGTCAAGACAACAGACGACAACAGCAAATGGTCATTGACGGAGATCTGTCAGCGGTCACCCGCGTCTGCAATGGGGACTTCGCTCGTTGAACGCTCCCTCGCCTCGGAGCAGTTTCCAGGACAGTCCCTTTTCCGGTTCGTCACCATGCGTGATGTTCGTTCTGAGCTCGTTCCGTTGAAGATCGCCAGAAGCGAACGATTCGACAGTAACGTGGTGGATGCGTTTGCATTGCTGGCTCCGAGGATCGCCAAGAAGCTTCCTGGCGTGACGTCTCCGCAGGGAACGTCGGTCGATGACTGGACACACGCGCTGCTATGGGAAACTGTTGGAGGCGGGATCGAGTCACTGAGGCTGGAGAATTTGAACTCTATGCTCCGCCTTGCGGAGGCCCACGGTGAATGCTTACTCGTTTCAGCGGCTGAACAGATTTACGATGACTTGGTTGGTCTCGCCGTTACCGCTGGCGATGCATCAAGGGCGCAAAATCCATCGGCGAAGCTGATTACTAAGGCAGCAATCACCACATGGTGGAAGCAGCAGGTTTCTCTGATTAGGCAACGGAACCAGTCGTTCGTAAAAGTGTATCAGTTCGCCACGCCCGAATTCTTCACTGAGATCCACAGGATCGAAGAAACGGATCCCACGCGCTCAATGGCATCTTACGACGCAGAATTCGATGGTGGAGCATGGAGGAAGGACGATCTCTGCGAGTACCTCATCGATTGGCTGCCTGAGATTTCGTTGTCGGCTCGGGTCCTTGCTCAGACAACCAAGCTGGAAGCGCGAAGGCAGATTCATCGAGCTATCGAATCTTTCGATAGAAGCCGCCTCGACGAGGAAGCTCTCCTAGCTCAATTGCTCCTCCATGCGATCCTCAGGCATTACAAGTCCAGCGAACCAATCACGTGCAAGCTCTTCAGCGTAGCTGGCACCACGGCGAATGAGATGAACGCTCACATTGTCCCATCGCCGCCTGGAGATGAGTTGTGGCTCGGTCAGTCCCACATTACCGCGACGCGTGATTTGGCCAATGTCACCAGTGCAGTGGTTGCCGCCCTTGCGGCGACACTTGACAGAGATTTTCTGAAGAGGGAGCGAGAGATTATCCTCCAGTTCCGCGAACCCCAGCACCTCCGACCGAGCACCATCGACAGGATCTTCGAGCGGCATTCGAAGCTGGACGATCTCGTAAAAGTGTTGAACGTTCCCGTTCTCGTGGCTTACGACAGCGCCGTCCTGGCTGCCGGCTTTGCAAACGACTACGTGACGCGCCTTCAGTCAGAAGTAGAGTCCACGTACGAGTTGATAACGAACCAGCTTTCGGACGCTCTAAAGAAGGTGCGTATCCACGTTTTTCTGGTGCCTGTACAAGGAGCGTCCGGGCTACTGGACGAATTCAAGCTTCGGCTGAGGAGGGCGTAAAGTGGACACCAAGGACTTGCGCGCAAAGCTGAGGGCCGATTTCTCCCCGGAGGAAGCAGGGCAGATTCTGTCGGCAATAAGCCGTCTCGTGAACGCTCGGTCTACGCACGATGAGGGCCGCGAACTGGTCATTCGCTGCCTGGATCGACGCGAACTTTTTCCTGATGGACTAACGCTCGTTTTGGACGGACTGGTGCGATCAGTGGGATTGCTTCCGTACGTTGCCGAGAGCCCGGCCGCAACTTTGGAAGACCAGCTTCTCCTCGAAGCCCACCGCATGCCGATCGTCGGTGAGAAGAGGGTGTTTCATACTCTTCAGCTCCAAATCTACCGGGAGCTTATCGCTGGCCGGAACGTAGTATTGAGTGCAACAACCAGCGTCGGGAAGAGCGCCATCGTTGACGCGGTCATCGCCACTGAGAAACACCATCATCTCGCGATTATCGTACCAACGATCGCCTTGATCGATGAAACGAGACGCCGCCTTGTCACCCAGTTTGGCGGTCAGTACGACGTTGTTACTCACCCGACGCAGGTCACTTCTCCGGAGCGCAAAACGATCTTCATCCTGACGCAGGAGAGAGCACTCACGCGCAAGGATCTCGACCTCGTGACGTTCTTCGTCATCGACGAGTTCTACAAGCTCGATCTGCGGGGTGACGACGATGACGAGCGGTCCGTCGATCTCAACCTGTGCTTTCACAAGCTTGCTTCTATAGGAGCTCAGTTCTACTTGATCGGGCCGCATGTCGACGGAGTTGTCGGCCTCGCATCGTCCTACGAATACCTTTTCGTGCCGTCACTGTTCTCTACCGTGGCCTTAGATATCGTGCAATTCAGGTTGCCGAGGCACGGAGGGCAGCGGGAGGAAAAGCTGGTAGAACTCTGTACCGAACTCACTTCGCCCACGATCGTCTACTGCCAGTCTCCGCACAGCGCTCAGGACGCTGCCACCGCTTTGCTAGATTCTGCCATTTTTCCAGTGGTCCGCGAACTCGACTCTGCGGTCGAATGGCTGACTTTCGAGTATCCGTCGGACTGGATCGTGACCACTGCTTTAAAGCACGGAATCGGTATTCATCACGGCAACATTCCGCGCGCGTTGCAACAATACGTGCTTCGCGCATTCGAAAGTGGAATTCTCAAGCTGCTTGTGTGCACATCGACTATGATCGAGGGTATCAACACTGTCGCCGAAAACGTCATCCTGTTCGACAAGCGGCTCAACAACGCCTCCCTCGACCACTTCACGTTCCGGAACATTGCAGGACGAGCTGGACGGATGAGAAGGTATTTCGTGGGAAAGGTCTTTATTTTGGAAGAGCAGCCGGCGCCGGATCGTTTCACCGTGGAGATCGCCGTGGGGACGCAAGGCCCGAACGCACCAATTTCGTTACTTCTGGACTTAGAAGACGAAGACCTAACGGAAGTCTCGCGGGATCGCGTCAAGGAGGTCCGGGAGGCAAGTCCTTTGTCGCCGGAGACCCTTCGCCTTAATCGGCATGTCCCAATCGATCGGCAGGAAGCTATCTACCGACTGATCACAGGCGATCTTTATCTTTATCACGACATGCTTGCCTGGACCGCAATGCCACAGCCGGCGCAGCTACTCGGTGTCTGCGATATCGTGTTCGACTATCTTGATACAAACGTTCTCAAGGGCTACGGCATCTTCTCCGGCAACGCCCTGAGGGCTTCAATTACACGCGTGCAGATGTCGCCACGCTATCGCGAAGTAGTCGACAACTTCGTCGCTCATCGAAGGGCGAACACCACGATAAGCGACGGGGTGGAACTTGCGCTTCGCTTCATGCGCAAGTACGTCTCCTACACATTTCCCCGGCACCTGATGGCCATATCTCATATTCAGGCTGACATATTTGGGAAGGTTGGTTTGGAGCCCGGAAACTACGGCCTCTATGCGGGGATGTGTGAAAACCTCTTCCTCCCGGCAGGTCTCTACGCGCTTGACGAGTATGGCATTGCACCGGAAACAGCACGGAAGCTGGGGCCGGGAGATTTCAAGACACTCGACGCGGCTCTCGGCTACATCGCAGGCATCGACCTACAGAAGACTCAGCTACTTGGCTTCGAACGAGACATGATTGAAGATATGCGAGCGACGTTAGTGCGCAGCCTAAGGTCTTTGGAGTAACCAGTGCTTTCCTCCCACATTCTCGGCCGCTGCCTGATCTGTAACCGCGGTACCATGGGTAAGCGGTGCTTTCTTCGCACATTGACCAAGCTTGATTAGGCTTTCCGAAGAATGCCGCTACGACATTGATGGCAAGTAAGCGCCAACTGGAGACGTAACCATCCTACGCCGATCGCGCTTATCAATGCTGGAATTTGAAGAAAGGTAGCACCGAAGTGGTCGAAGCCAGGATACGTGTCATCGATCTCGAAACAGGCGGCAATGGCCCGAACGACGTTTGCGAGATCGGCTGGCAGGATGTCATCATCGATCACGCTGGAAAGTGGGAGGTGACCGATGAGCGCGGGGCGCTATTCGTCAACCCTGGCCGGCCGATCTCACCCGACACGATGGCGATTCATCATATCCCGGATGTCCAAGTCGCGGACGCTCCCTTTTGGAAGGAGATAGCCTCAACTGTTCTTCGCCCACCCGGCCGCATCGACGCCTTGGCAGCCCATCGAGCTGCATTCGAACAAAGGTATTGCACGCCTCGATTTACAGGTGGGACGCCTTGGATCTGTACCTGGAAATGCGCGTTGCGTGTCTGGCCGGAGCTTCCTCGGTTTTCCAATCAGATGCTGCGTTATCAACGAATGCCCACCGGGCTAGTACATGAAATCGGCCTCCCAGCTCATAGGGCGATGCCCGACGCCTACGTTACGGCTCATCATCTCCGCGACATGTTAAACGAAACCTCGCTGGAGAATTGCTTGGCATGGAGCACCGAACCAGGTCTTCTGCCGCGCGTCCCTACCGGACCGGATCGAGGAAAGCCGTGGGATCGCATCAGCCTCGAAACACTCAACGCGTTTATCGCAGATCGGGATGCGGACGTTCGTTTCAGCGCACAGACGGAGATAGCCCGGCGGGATGGGAGCCAGCCATCTCAGGATGGGCAATCGGTGCAAGGGACGTTTGGATTCGAATGAGCAAGACGTATCCGGACACGCCCGATGGTCGATACCTCGTCGTGAGAGGCAGACTGTGGCGTCGCGGTAAGCCGGGCGGCACCCTGCGGGGCGAGCGGGATCGAACTCATGCGTTCAGCGCCGCGTCGAAGTAGCCGACAAGCTCGGGCGAACCCGGTGCCTCCCACTGCGGAGACGGGCCTCCCTTGAGAACGGACCTCGACAGAAGAAGGTTGGAAGCGCTACAGGAAACTTCGCTGACCATGATGCAGGCTGGGCAAGCGCCTCCGCGGCTGTCACACAAGCTGCCTGATCCGCATCGTAACTGACGTTGATCGATCGAGCGCCTCAGGAAATCCATCGCATGATTGCGCCACATAGCGGAGATGTTTCCAAGATCGGCGGTCATTCCTTTGCGATAGATGGTAAAGGCGAGATCGGCAGGGAAGATGTATTCGCCGATGCCATCCCGATCCAATCCAGACGCGTCCGCGAGTGAATGAATGAGCTGGTGAGACAGCGAATGCAGCAACATGTAGACGTAAGGAGCAAGTTCACGGGACATCCCTTGTCGCTCCTTGTCCTTGAATCCGTCCAGAAACTGGCCAAAATCCTGGTATGTCTCAAGATATCTGCGTGCCAGACTGCTACCTTCGGGCGGCAGGCCTCCAACTCCGTTTTTATCGAGCCACCTGACTACCCGCTTCTCGTCGAGTTTAATGTAGAGAGCCTCGTTCTTCTGCTGAGTGACGTAGATCGGATGCCCACCTCCTTTCATTTCGTCGAACGCTACCAGTCTGACCGGCATAGGCACCTTGCGGTTCTGAAACTCGCGCTCATAGACCGGGGTGGATGAAACACGGGTAAAGCCAAAGCTATACTCGCAGATCGGAAGACTGCGCAGAACGAACATCTGGCTGATGCCCGTTGCCTTGAGCACATCGCGGACCGCCGCCTGATAGCGCCGAAGCTCATCTGCGATACCCGCCTTTTCGAGGAGGGTGACATCCGGTTCGGTCACGTCGATGGCTGTTTTACGAGGGCCAAGCAGGCCTTCTGCAATATGCTCCTCCACGAACGCGGCGTGCTCCACCGTAAGCCTGATCGGATCGAACTTCTGTGCCCAGGCTTTGCGGTCCTCGACAGCGTCCGCGATCGCGTCGCTTGCCAGCCTCCCGCGTTGGATAACCCCTTCTGAAAACCATTTCTCCCGCATCGTCCTAACGATTTCTTCGAACGACCTTATCATTGAGCTTCCAGGGCTCAAGGTTCTGATCGCACCGCACGCGCTCTGGTAGTCGTTCCATTCGTTTCGCCGGTTAGCTCGCAGCAGAGCCTGCTGGATCTCTTCCTCGGACGGCTCCTCGTATGGGATGGAATGGATGGCCGCCAGTTTCTGGAGGAGCTCGCCCTGTTGATCCGGCTTCATCAGTTGGACGACCTTCGTCTCCCGCACTTCAATGAAGCTGCCCCTCTGTGGATAGAACGCGCTGCTCGCGCGGTATGAAACCGGGAGCATATCGACCTGAATGTATTCGAACGGCTGCCCACCGGGCTTGAGGCTGTCACACTTCAGCTTCTGGAGCACATTCCGCTCCGCCTTCTTGAGATCGCGTTGGGTGCCGCAGCTTTCGCATACGTATTTCCATTCCGAGAACACAGGTGCTTTGTTCTTGAGAATGAACTGCTGCCAGCCGCATGTGCAACGCTCGATCTGCCGGACTTCAAGGCTCTCGTCGCTGACCGTCCAGTTGTAGGGGCTCAATGGTTCGACCGTCCCGTACCAGTGAGCGTAAACGACGTCGACCTGCGACCACCTCGAAGCGTGGTCCTTGCATTTAGCGGGCAGCTTCTTCTTTGCGAGTTCAGCCACGCTCTTGAACTCATGAACCCTGCCGCATTCCCCGCACTGGAAGAGCAAAGGGTACGGCACATATCCGACAACGTTCGGCTGATTGAGGTCGAACCGAGCCCGGTCAACCTTAACTTCGCCGCTTTCGGCATCGTAGAACACGTCATCGAGTATGAATTCATCGGGTGCTGCCGGGCAGGCCTCGGACACTCTGACATGCCAGTTTTGCGCGAACTGCTCGACCCCCTCGAAGATCGTATCGACCACATTGCGGGGGAGCTTCTCGTCGAATGGCTTCCTGATGGGGACAGACTTGCAGATGCCGCGCCCGCCCTCCCAGGTCATGAGGACACCTGGTGCATAAGAGGTCGCGATCTGCGCGCGTGATCGCTGCATCACAGGTGGACCAGCCTTCTTGGTTTCCTCTCGCGGCGGCGCGAACCGCGCTCCTGATGAACGGCCCATGTCGAACGTCTTTCCCCCTCTCCTCATCTCAGTCCCCCGTTATGTGATCGAAATCCACGTCTATTTCCGCGGCATCCCCGCGCTGTCTCCTAATGATTTTCATTGCCGTCGCGACATCCTCAAGGCTCATCTCCCTCGAGTATCCCCTCGATCCGCGATCAAAGTCGGACGCTCTGATCAGCCCTGCTTCATCGACGTCGCGCAGCGATGTCATCGGCATCTGAAGCTTGGTTTCCTGCTCCTCCCAGAACTGCCGCAGGCGCGCGGTTATATCTAGGTCCCTGATGGATTTTCCAAGCGCCGACGCAGCCGCGTCAGTTCTGGCTCGATAGAAATCCCTCGCTTGCGGTTCGCCGATCCTATCCTCGCCCCGTCCGCTGATACCCATCGCGTCTAGCATGAAGCCACCGACGTCGTTGGCAAAGGCCACAGCGTCCTTCCGTGCCATCTTGTTAAGCACCCTGGTCGAGTCATGCGTCACGAACTCGGACTTGCGCTCGTCAGGAAGATTTCGAAAGTTGCGCGCGTCCTTGAGCATCGCCCACGTCTGGACGTAGGAGGGCCGCACGCGGTCGATCGCCATTTCCGACCATCGCTCGACGGCAGGCGGCGCAATCATGCGCTCAAGAAACCGATGGAAGATGTCGTGAGTCTCGACGACGTACCTATCCCTCCGGCTCTGCGGGGTCGGCAGCAGCATGACGAATCCTACATGGGTACGTCCAACTCGGCTCGAGGCTTGGATGTATTCAGCAATGTCCGACGGAAGACCGGCGAAAAACATGCTGTTGAACCTGTCCACGTCGACCCCGTGACTGATGGCCGAAGTGGCGACGATGTTGCGCAACGTCTCCCCGATATCGGGATACTGTCCGCTCTCGAACGAGTTCTCAGCCAGCTTCATGACCGCCTGGATTTCCTGCATGTCGATACCGCCGGAGATCAGACGGCTGATGAAGCGGTCATGGGGGAACCCGGCGAGCACATGTTTCTGAGCCACGGCTGTGTGAAGCGCGTCGATGACCTGATCTCCACCCTTCTTGTTTGTAACGTAAGCAAGCGCGATACGATGGAGATCGACGAGGGCCATGATCTCGTCTACTCTTCCCTCATCGAGGGCTCGCTGGATCGCCGCCCGGCGCCAACCGCCCGCCCTGTCCTCCCGCACCGCAGCCGACAACTCGGCGACAGCGGATTGCGCCCTGTCGGGATTTAGTAGATCCTGCCAGAGGTGGGTGATGATCGTATGGAAGGAGCTTAGGACGCCGACGGTGGTCACGGTGTGGGTGGCGCCGTTTGTCATCAGTGATACGTACAGCCGCATCAGCGGGGCCGTGGCTTCTGGGGCAAGATGACGCGGCAGTGTCTGCGCTAGCGACGATCGTTCGTGGTTGCCGTCCGGTGGGTCACCGGGTTCGGAAAAGAAAGATCGGTAAATGTCCGGCCCGGGATACGGATACCTGATAGGACGGCGTTGATAGAGAGTCTTGATCTGTCTGTCTGGATCGCTAATTGTGGCCGTAGCGGCGATTACTTTCGGCATCCGCACCGTGAGATTTCCTTCGCGGTCGAGATACCGCGCGGCTCTCAGTTCTTTCCCACAGATGCCATCGATCGACTTGAATGTTGTTTCCAGAAGCGTGTCGAACAGTCCGCTGAACGTTCCGAGGCTTTCCTCGAGAAGATGTGCCTCATCCTGGATGATCAGGCTGGGGAACGGATCGTGGAATACTCGTTCTCCAGCCTCGTATGCAGGATAAGCGGCAGTGGCACCGCTTTTCGACGGTCCGTTGGACAACTCCTGCTGTTCGCCTGGATTTTCAAAATGGCCGTCCGGCCCGATCCATCTTGCGAGGCCGAACATGCCGAGGATGTCGGTGATCGTCTTGGGGCTCTGGCCAAGCATAGCGAGCTTGTCAACAGTGCCGAGCAGGATGGCTGGCGCACGCTGGTATATGGTGTCGTCGGTGAGGAGAAACGGCAGAGGCGTCATGCCGCCATGAATCTTGTTCCACTCGCATTTCAAGGAGAAGCATACGATGACCGCACGCTCCTTTCCGCCGGGCGACTTGTGTTTCCTGAGGCCGGTGGTTTTTCCGCAGCACGGACATGAGGGCACCTTGTTGTAGGAAGCCTGTGCGTCCTGATACCTCTTCGCCTCCGCGCTGTTGCCGTAAGCGAGAACGTCCTGTTCATCGGCTGAGGCGAGGTCTTGCAGGTCAGCCTTCATGTAGTGGAAGCGGTTTGGGGTATTGGATGCCCCAACCCAGAATCCGATCTCGATCGGCCAAGATCCGGCTTTCCTTTCCTTCCGGACGATTTCGCTCCAGACAATGAGCTTCAGGAGACGTTGCGCCTGCTGCAACGTGAGCAGCCTCAGCGGATAGCGGATCATCGCGGTGATGCCGCGATTCTTGCCGCGAAGCCTGTCGAGAAAGATGGCGAAGACCAGCGCGCCGTAGAACGCCTCGGATTTTCCGCCCCCGGTCGGGAAGTAGAGAAGGCTGGCCGCCATCTCGTCGCGGTCAGCATCGAAGTGTTCGGAGAACTCGTCCATCCTCGAAGCGAGTGTGGGAATGTGAGCTAGGATGAATGCGAGCTGAAAGAGCCTCCAGCCTCTCCCCGGATACTTCGCGTCGCGACGAGCGAAGGACTCGTTCATCATGATCCACGCATGCCATGGCGCTGCCTTTAGGATCAGCCTTTCCTTCTCCTGCCCGGCAGCACCAGTCACAGCCATGAAGGCCTTTCGGGACGCTACGAGGATCTGCACGCCCTGCTCGATGTGCCGAGCTTCGGTGCGCTGCCCGGCTAGATCCTCGGCAAAACGCACGCGCTCGCGGGCGGCATCGTCATCGGTCAGACCCTGTACGATCGAATCCTTGAGTGCGACCTCCTGCTGATCGATCCAGTTTCGATATTCTCGAACGAGGGCCATGAGTTTTCCTGGGTCGTAGTCGTCCGCAAGCAGCCTGAACCGGTATTCGAGGCCTTCAATGTTGCGCGGCACCACCCTTGGCTGATTGAACCTGGGAGCCCAGGTTGTCGACAGCTCGATCACTGCCGCCGACGAATCGTTTTCTTCCACCCCGCAGTTCAGACCGATGGCGGGGTATGTCATGTATTCGCGGAACCTGTAAGAAGGCACTACCCGATCCAGTTTGACGGGCCGATGCGCTCCCCGGTCGAAGCGCAGGGCGAACGCAGTGCCGAAGATCGCATTGCACTGGATGCGCGCGTCGGCCTTGCTCAGTTCGGTGCAGGAATTGTCCAGCGTAATTCTGACTGACACGCTTGTCGGATCCATGAAGTCGCGCTGACGCTCTATGCGCATGACCACGCCTGTCAGATCTGGGAAAATCCTGGGATCAACGTTCTCATTGGAAACTCTGTCAATGAAGTGCTTCCAGTTCTCTTCGCTGGCGGCATCGGCCTGAGTGACGGTCCGGTCCCTCCACGCGCTTTTTCCGTACGTCTCCTGCCATTTGCCTAGCTGGTCCGTGATCGCCACTTGCATTGACCGGGAGTGCTCTACAAAGACCGATGCAAGTGCATCGCCGGAAAGGTCGGCGGTCCATGTGCATGTTGGCAAATCGAAATCGACACGGACCCATTTTGGTGGAATCTGTGCTGGTGAATACATGGATTCCGGAATGCTGGCACCGCTTGTCACCATGCGACCGAGATCAGGTGCCGCTTCCGTACCCGCCTCCTCGTCGGCAGGTGTACTGAGCGCGGGATTGCCTTCACCGTCGCTCTCGCTTAAGTCTGGCCTGTCGAAGATCCTGTTATCTGTCTCACCTATCCTGATGCCGTATTCGCCATAGACGCTTCGGCGCACGTCGTCTTGGATTTCTGTCCTGCGACGTTTCAGTTGCTCCCTCTGATCAGGCTCGAGCGCGTTCCAGTCCGGGCGAACCAGATTCTCCCGCTCGAAGAGTTCCTCGCGGCGCTCTCTGATCTTCCTGTCAATCTCGCCCTTCTTCTCCTTGCGTAGTTTGAATTCGACCGGGATCCCAAAGCGGTCACTCGATATTTCCTCCCAGGTCGGCAATACCCGGACATAGATCGAGAACTTCGGGGTCGCCTCGAGCACGCACGTCGCGTTCGCGTCCATGTTGAAGTCGAGGCCGAGCGCCGCAATGTGGATGTCGGAAGTATCATCGACATTCCCATCCGCGAGGCGTGGAAGGAGCTGGCCGGAAAAGACACTGCGTTGTGGCGACCTTCCATAGACTATGCGCCCTGCCTCGTCGGTGCCGCTAGCGCGCCGTGTGATCATGTTCACAAGTGCGTCGCCGATCGCTTCCTTGAGTTCGACGTCGATATTACCGAGTTCGGCTGCATTTTTCGGTCTCATCATGGCCTGAACTTCCTGACAGATAGCACCTGGCTGACATGCTCCTCCGCCAGACGCTGGAGCTTCGCGATTTCGGCAGTCCGTTTATCGTCCCCAGCAAAGGCGAGAGCCGCGTGCGGATCGGTTAGGATATTTCTGTACGCGTCGTGGAACTCCATTCCCGCTTTCATCCTGAAGCTTCGCTGCGCACGCACGCCCCATTGCCAGAAGCGTTCGGCGAGCACCTCGTCCATACCGAGCGCCGACGTAAATCGGAGAAACATGTCCAGCGTCCGCGGCGCCTGCGTAACCACGAGGTGCAGCGCCGCCTCCAACTGCCTGTCGAGATCGACCCATCTCTTAACCGTCTGCACCTGAAGACCAGTGTCACCGATCCGGTCAATGAGTGTGCGTATCCTGTCAGCGTCGTTGAATCCTGGGAGGCTCGAAAATCGTCGGACGACATCTTCGTGGTAGATGCGGATTACCTCGGATGCGTTTGCCTTGATGCTAACGAGAAGACGGGCGCGGTCAACGAAACCCGAGCTGATAACGCATATGTTCTCTGCTGGTCTGACATCCCTTGCGTCGATCTGGCGGAAGATGTCGATGCTTCTCGACCGTTCGAGACGGACGAGTGCCGTTCCAGGACGTGCGATGATCTTCTGGCCGCTGTCCATCACAAGCTCCACGAGTTCCCCGTCCCCCGTCCGGACATTACCCGCAAGATTGATGATGGATTCGGAAGGAAATTGAAGCTCCTCCGGCAGATCAGGGGTCTCAGTAATCCTGATCTGCGCGATCCCGAGGCCGGAGAGATCCTCGTTAGCGGCCGTGGCGTACTTCTTGAGCCGTGAGGCGATCTCCGGCTCCTTGATCTGTTCTGCAAGACGCGAGGCATCCCGGGAAGAAAATGCCACAGTGTCACCATCAGCAAGGACGTAGACCTCGGAGGGAAGCCATTCCTTGGAGAAGAACGTCAGCACCCCGTCGCGAGGAGGGGCGACAACGTAGATTCGCTTAAACTTGTTTCGCTCGGACGTCGGCAGTCCGGCCACGTCCGAAAGACCGCCGGGACCAGAGAAAACGATCATCTCCTTATCGAGACGTGCCTGGAGTTCCGGGATCTCCTTGCAGAGTGCTGCCATGGCAAATTCCGCCAGCGTCTGCTTGCGAAACATGAAGAGCGCCTTCGACGAGGAGTGGAGGATTGATCTGACCACGGCCGTGAGAAGATAGGACATGGGTGTTGCTTGGCCGAGTCGCTTCATGACGCCATCAGCCGCGCGAAGCGCAACCGACAGTTCCTCTCCACCGATCACGAATGCATCCGACGCGGCATTTTCTAAGTACCTTAGCTGCCCCGTGATCCGGTAGTTTTCCATGACGTCGATGGCGGCCGAGTGACCGTGTTCCTCCTCGAGATAGTCTCCGAATGCCCGCAGGGATCCGGGAAGGGACGCGCTCCGCCTTAGCTTGCCGATGATGTCGTTGATCGCAGCGACACCGTCCCTATCACGTGCCTGCCGAAGGCGGCGCAGCGCCGTCCTCAGATCATCCGCTACTTTCCTGCCATCGCCGTTAAATCCTTTGACATCGACGACCCCGCCGCCGGACCACGATGGTACGTGACTTTCATCGGCAAGGATTGACGACGACATCGACGTTATCGTTATCGACTTTGCCGGACGGACGGTGCGGTTCTTCGCCGCAGTACTATCGTTGAAGATTTCGAAACGAGCTTTGTCGAACGACCAAGGATCCTCCGTCACCGCGAGGATACCGGCACTCGGAAAGAGTTTCTTCAGGACCGCGTATACCCGGCGGGTTCTCCCAGCCCAGTCTTCTCCTAGACGGTTCCGGCCGGTTCTTGTGAGGTCAATGATGATGAGGTCGAGACCACCCGTCATCTTTCGGAAGCCGATCTCCTCACCGTACCTTGCTCCATAGAGGTAGTAGCTCGCTTCAGAACCGATGTCCGCATGAGTGCGAACGGTGTTGTGGTCCTTGAGGTCGGTTCTCGAACTGGTTCTCCAAAGGAGGGTGCCGTTCGGATGGGCTTTCCCCTCACAATTGCCGTGCGGCATGATCTCGTCGAGAGTCGGATGCTCGAACTCAGGCCGGACCGTGCCGTTCTTCGCTTTGCCGGAAAGAGTGCGAACTCGGCTGATAATGTGGTGATAGTCCTTGAGCGACCTGCGGTCGTCGCGGCCGCACGTGTGCCTTAGAAGGTGAGCGAAATGAGTTTGGTGAAGATAATCCCGGTCGATCTGGATATCCCGGGCTGCCTCATGCGTCGTACGGGCGTAGGGATAGATCAGCGCCTTTACGCCACGGGGACGTTCGAAGGACTTATTTCTGCTTCCATGCAGTTCGATCTCGGTTTCGGGGCAGACCGCAACGTCAGCGAGCGCCAATAGCGAAGCTACGGCCGACATGCAGACATCGCGTGCTGGCCATGTCAGCAGCACAACGGGCTCGTTATTGTTCATCGCCCCGATCGCGGCACGGATGATCTCTTCGTAGACACCCGAGATTGGGAGCACCTCCCCACCAACCGCTCTTAGTGGCACTTTCCTCAGGGCATCGATCCATGCATCCTCGTTTCTGGCATCAACGAGGTTTTCGTTCACGGCGACCTGCGCGTCGGCCGTCGGCGATGCAGCCTTGGCTGTGCGGGCGGATAGAAGTTCGGCGCGGCGGCGAGCCTGATCCTGCTGCTGGCGGAGGCGTTCGGATAGCGACGTACCGGGCGCACGACCGAAATCTCTGCGATCACCTCTCATCACGACGCCTCCGCCAGTCTGCTGTGACCACGGTATGCGATGACAGCGGCCTCTTCAGCATCATGGCCCTCGTTCAACGCTGCACGAAAGGATTGAGGACACGGAAGATCGAGGTCACGAAGCAGTTTCACCGATACTGTAGCAGTGCCCGATACCGCGCGGTAACGCTCGTCGACGGCTTTGGTATTCAGCAGCATTGCAAGAAGCGAGAGGTCTTGCTCACAGGATCCGGTTATCACGATTGTATGGTTCTCGCTGACGAATCCTTTCAACGCGGTGGAAGTACGATCGACCGTGGCTGCAACGAGCCGCCTGGGCTGACTGCTGTTGGTTGTTCGCTGCAATATGATTGCGGGTCCCGTGACGATGGCCGAACTTCCCTCAGGGACAAGAACGAAGTCGGTGCCGTTGTCCTTCCTATTGCGAGGCTTACATGCTCTTCCAGGTTTGACATTCTTCGCCCAAATCAGTGGGAATGCCCCTGGACTTGCAGGATCGCAGAATCTCTCCTTTGACCGGTTCCAGACGAAATAACCTGCCTTCGCGGTCGCCCCATATGTGGCGATCGTAGCTCCGCCTCTATCTCTTCTCGAATCCCACGGAGCCAGCCAAGGCGAAGAAAGGTCGGGGGGCAGCGGCCCGCCAGGAACTGGACGTGCAATGCCCCCGGCGACAAAGGATGGAAACTTGACATGGGCAGAAGGCTGGTGCGCGACGCCCTTCCGTACAAGAAGAACACTAATATCCTGCGTGACGTCTGCGAAAACATCTTCCCGGCTCACGACGTTGCCTAACACCAGGATTTCACCCTGATTGGCTATGAAGGAACGCATCCGATCATAGAAAGGACCGCCCTTGAAGCTCGATGGAATAACTAGCGCGACGAGACCACCCGGCTTCGTCGCCCGAAAGCAGATCTCGGTGAAAACGGCGTATTTGTTGATGTGACCACTATGTGCCACCTGCGTCCAGCGATCATTATCCAAGTCTTTGGGCGTGATTCGACCATAAGGCGGATTCGCAATTACGAGATCGTGGGTGGCGGCGAACTCTTTTCGCAGGCTGTCCCCCGTCAAAACGATCTTTCTGGCCCTGAATCCTTCAAGTTGCTCGGCGATCAGGTGTTCGGACATCTCTGCAAGGCACGGGTCCACCTCCACTCCATTCAGCCTCTCTGCGATGTCGGACGGCTCGAAATTCTCGGCTCGCATTCTCTGGGCGATCAAGGAAAGGAAAGCGGCACCGCCAGCCGCTGGATCGAGTACCGAGTGGCTACGAAGATTGAATCCGTGGTCGATTGCAAGGTCGATGACAGCATCGGCGAGATCCGGACGTGTGAAATACGTCGCCTGCGCACGGCGCATCTCTGTGGAAATCATTAGAGTGTAGAGCGTTCCAATCCAGTAGTTGCACTCACTAACCCCCAACTTCGACAGACAGTCGCGAAGAGTGATGACCTCTTGGATTTCGTAAGATCGAAGATCAAGGCAGACTTTGCCGAGATCACTCTCAGGGGAGATGGCTCTCGACAATGCGCGCGCGGCTGCTTTTGCCACCGCAAGCATCGGCAGCTCAACCTGTTTCCTACCCCGCAACTCGATCACCCCGTACGTCATAAACCAAGGATCATCGCCGGCGGCACTCGAAGCAACACCAATGCGCTACGGGTGTCAGCCAGGACGTCACATCGGTTGAGTCCCCTGCCTCTAAAATATTCCCGGAGGTTGTTTCAAATGATGGGCAAAGTCAAACGGGCAACTGGCAGGTTTAATGGAGTTTCAACTTCGATATAAGCTAAGTTCTGGCTTTACCCTCTTAGGACTCTAGGATGCCAGGGTGTGTCAGTTGTCGCACTATCGCAGATTGCCCGTTCCTCTACTGAGAAGCAATCACCAGCCCTGCGCAACCCCTGCCCCGCATGATTGCTTTCCTACAAGGTGCGGCGGCAGGTGAAGTGGCCGAACCCGACCGCGCGTTCATCGTAAGTATCGTGTCTGCACGAACAGGTTTGAACGAGGCGGATGCCCGTAATCGTGTCGACACTGTGCTCGGTCAGATCGAAGCCGCAAAGGTAAAGGCTCAAGAAGCGGCAGATACCGCTCACAAGGCTGCAGCAACGACTGCGCTTGTAGGCGCTATCTCTCTGATCGTCGGAGCGTTCATTGCCTCAGCAACCGCTGCATTAGGTGGAAAACAGCGTGACGAGGAGGAAGACTTGCTCACCGCAGGCAGTCTATGACCTGCACAAAACGGGCCAAGAGAGCGTCCGCTCCCTTGGCCTTTTTAGTCATGTAATCAATAGGCACTAGCCAGGAATCCTCATCAATTGATCGTCGCATCTGCCGGAACAGGCCAACGGTGGACAAACAGATATATTGTAGCCCCAGCTTGTTCATTCGGATTGCCGACCGTTGATATAAACCCTACTCTTGCTCCAGCCTGCGCGACGCCATGGAGAAACCCTTCAAGCCAAGCATCAAGGTGCCGTTTCGCTGGAAAGTCGCTGATCTTGCACTTTACCTCGACGTAGGTCGAGTCCAGAAGAAAATGCCCCGAAGCAAGGTTCCCCTCGTGCGGTGCGAAATCTCGCTTGACGATGTTCATTTCAGCTTTTCCGGCTCTGAGGCCTTCTTGGAAGCCGAGTTCTAAACAGTTTTCGACATGCAAGAAATCTTCCGTGTCGTGCTCTCGTTGCTTATACGCCATAAAATATTCCCTGCTCATAGACCCGGCGCCGCGCTGTCACCCTGGAACTCGCGTAAATCCGCTGAAGGTCGATATAACTGCGTATCGACGGTCATAGTCTGCGCCCACGAGGCACATCCACCCGATAGCCGCTCAGGCGGCCATCGCCACCGGCTCCTGCCAGAGAAGCCGCCTGTCGATTGAGTTCGCGATGAACCTCGCCGTCTTGCGTGCCTCAGCCTCCTTGCCGTGCTGCATCAACTCCGCGATCTTCTCGGCCAGCTCTATGATATTCTCCTTCTCCGTCGCCCGGTCTGCTTCCACCTCTATAATGGCTCCTTGCTTCCGTAGACGCGCAATCTCGGACCTGCGGAACAGGATGTCATGGAGATACGGCTCGAGAGATCTTGTAGAGGTATGCCCCATCATCTCCGCAGCAATGATCAATGCCGTCTCGTGCCATCCTGATGAAGGATCTAGCGTGACGCCTGCCTGCTCCAGATGGTTCAGCGCCATCTCTACCGCATTATGTGCGAAACGGGCTCTAAGCCGATGGATGTTCGCTCTGTCAACGTCTGCTGCGTTGAACAGCTTGTTGCAGATCCGGCTGATCGAATCGGCCACGATTGGGGTGCCACGTTCGGAAAGGAATATGGCGCCTTTTCCTTTTGCGCCTCGATTAGCGATAATGGCCGCCCGCTGGTTTTCGATGTAATTGATCGTGTCCCATATGACGTCGGCCGGCACGTAGAGGACACCGCCTTCCTTGTGCCACTTCCGCTTCTTCAACTTTATCACCCACTGATCCTTTTCAATCAGTTCGGCGTACTGGTCCTCTCTGGGCATGTTGTCGAGAGTGAGTGCCAGGATCTCGCTGACTCGCGCTCCCGTTCTCAACGCCCAGTTCATGATGAGGACATTGCGGATTCCGTGCTTCTCCACGTCTGTGAAGGCATATATCCGGTCGATCTCCTCTATCGTCGGGGTATGTCGGCGGCCGTATCTTGCTCCCGGTCCGCTTTCAAGGAATGGCCAGACCCAATGGTAACGCTTGTTTCCACGGCTGGTGACAATCATCACCTCCTCAGATGAAATAGGGAATCTGTAGTCAAGCATGTCTTCAGGATAGCTGCTCGGACGGGCGATTTGTGCGATGCGCTTGTATATGTTCTCGATCGCAGTCCATTTAAAGAAAGCGTGGACGGTTCGAAGCAAGGCATTCCGGCGAGCCATCTTCGTTCCGCGCTCTCGAAGCTCCTCCCGCCAGGCGATGAGCAGGTCATCGTCAACGTTGGATAGTGCGATCCTGTATTTCCTGCAGAATTTCAGGAACTGGCGGATGTGCTTTGCGCTCTCGTCGACAGACGTCGGTTCTCTCCTCATCTTCAAGACGAGATAACGGAACCAATCATTGTAATGCTGCTCGCCTGAATGCGATACGATCGTTGGGACCGACCAGATGTGCCGCTTTAGCTTAACCGGAGCCCATATGATGCGAGCCTCGCGGTCACGACGACGCAAGGGTGTAACATTGTCGTTCGTCGGCTCCGGCAGTTCCTGCGCCGATCTGGGCGACACTTTGTTAAGGAGTTCCCAGTCAGCGATCATTCTCTTCAGTTTGGGACTGGAACTCAGCGTCGCTGGCCTGCAGTCGATTAGAGAGGCGACCCATTTCCTGCAGAGTCCACGCCGAGTCCATCGGGGATGCTCACCATAAAAGTTCGCTGCAATCATCCGCGCGAGCCTGTCGTAGACGCTATCTACCAGTACCATATCTACACCTCCCTGATCCCACCTTCGCGAAGACGCCCGAGCAAATACTGGATTCGATCGTCTTGCTCCTTGATCCTTGATTGAAGTTCGCGCTTTTCCACCTCAAGATTGCCCGCCTTCTTGGTCATCTGCGCGATCTCATCGCGGGCTACGTGCCATTGTCCGATGACCTTGCTAAGATCTGAGAGCGCCGCATCGCGCTCATACTCAGCGAGTCTGCGGCGGGAAGATTCTGGCTTGTACGGCCGCTTTCTAGTCTTTGACTTGGGTTTGGCGTTCCTGCCCCGCTTCTCGTTCAGAGCAGTGATCAAGCCTTGGAGCTTTACAATCTCGCTTCCGAGATCAGGATCCGTGGTCGTGAACCTGGACTTCGAACCGATCGCCCAGATCCCAAGCTCCGGCTTGTGATACTGGCGCCATCCATTAAGGGAGCCCGGTATGTCATCGAGATCCGAAGGTACCTTTCCCTTCAACCACTCCGTTATCAGTGCTATTCGGTTAGCGACGCGCGTCGAGAGGCTCTGCGCCATTCAGTCCTCCAGATTGAAAGCTTTTCCGCAAGGATTCACGGTACTGCGAGAGCACCACTACCTTTTCTGACGCTAGTTCTGCGAAGACGCCCGAAGCTTGTGCTTCGGTCTCGGTCAGTCTGTCGAGTTCAAGCTCGATGAAGTCGGCATTTCCTTCTGAGACCAACGCCCAGGGGCAGGCAGGACATATCGACGGACCTGCCGCCGTGAAGTCCGGGCCGACGGAGCCAGGCGCAAACCCCGCGTCCTTTCGACAAGCCGCTCGCTCGCAGCTTCCTTGCGTGGCCGGGCAGCAGCACGTCACCCAGCCTTTAACTGTAACGACAAGGTGCAGCTTCTTCATAAGGCGCAGGATGACTTCCACTTTTTCTTCTGGAACGATCATGACGCTCTGATCGAGCATGCGACGCACTCTCTCGATATACTTTTGCAGACGATCACCCATGGGGCCGGCAAACGATCCATCGTTGGCCGCCACGCGCTCGGCAATGAACGTCTTGTAGTTAGCGATTTCCTTCAGCCAGATATCAGCCACCTCCGGGTCCAGCCGGAGATAGTCGTTCGCCGTCTGCAGGTCATGATGACGAAGGTGGTGAGCGAGGGTCTCCTTCTTGCCAAACCACCGGTAAATGTACATCACTGCGAAAAAGCGGCGAAACTGGCGCGGGGTCCATGGCCATTGGCGCGGTATTCCACCGCGGTCGACGTAAGTGTCTGCGCCAAGCTTTTTGGCGAAGGACTTCATTCGATGCTTGAGCTTGATACGCTTTCCGGTCAGCGGATCGTTCAGGGTGAAAAGCAACTGACTGTCGTCCGGATCATCGACATCGAAGGCCTTGAGCGCATCGACAGCCCGCGCCACGATCCTGGGGATAGGTATCCAGGTCCACTCTCTTAACTTCTCGATGTAGACTTACATCCACCATCCGTTTTCATCACTGCCCTTCAGGCAGTTGCGGCGCAGCTTGTAGATTTCCTCTAGGCGACGTGCGGTGAACGCGGCGATCAGCACGAAAGCCGCGTCTGCGACCCACTTTATCTGCGACTTGGCCTCTCGAGCTGCCACCTCACTCCATGTATCTGTCCCTACGCCCGCCCAGACCGCAACGTATTGGGCTGTCGCTTTGCGTACATTTCGGACGAGGTAATTCGCGCTCTCACGGATAAACTTGAGGACGAGTTCTGGCGGCGCGATCGGTGTCGGGACGGTATTAGCCCCAAGGCTGACAGCCATCGCATAGGCTCCGTCATCGAAGGGCTCGAACCCGATCGACTTCGCTTCCATGAAGTGCCGGAGTTGAAAAAGCGCCTCGAATGTGACGGTGATCACATGCACATTCTGCACGGTGATCTGTTTCGGGCCAGCCCGGTAAAACTTTTTTCCGTTCAGTCGGGCACTAGCGTAAGCGATCTCTTGTCGAAGCGGATGCCTATCCCATCCATATGGAATGTGCAGGGCCGCGACCAGGCGTGGAAAGTCGAAACGTTGATCAGTCGCAAACTCCAACGGCACGTCGCTCCAGGAGTGATACCGTTCGAGATATGCCCGGAGAAGAACCGACGCGCTAGTAATACCGTCGCGGCCTCTTTTGCTGTCCTCGCAGATTTCGTGGATTCGCTCCTTGGTAAGGTCGGCGAAAGAGCGATAGCCTCTCGCGACAAGGCCCCAGGCGATCTGAATCACCGACGACGCGTACTGCTTGTGCCGGGCGGCATCATCGATACGGGTATAAGGCCCTTGGCGGATCCAGAAAATGAACTCCTTCACCGTGCAGTATAGCTCGGGCTCTTCCGTCAAGTAGCGGCCATTAGGGAGCGGCACATGAAAATCGATCGTCTCAGAGCGACCCTCGCCAATCGTGTCCGTAATTACCCAGCTTGTAGCTTCATAAGTGTCTTGAAGCCATTTTGCGTCACGCTTAAGCAGCCGACGCGGAGCTGACGCCGTCGTCAGACCTGCCACCTTCTGTGCCATCAGTACGGCCTCCTTGGCTTGAAATTGGGATGAGCCATGATTTCAGTCGCCAGGACGGTGGCTTCCCGCCATATCTTCCCCATAGCTGTCAGCAATATCTTTCTCTCAACGGTTTTGATAAACTCCAGCCACGGAAACCATAAGGCGTACCATCGTTCCTTCCGCTCGAGAATCCATTCTGCCTCGGCTTCGATCAGAGAAGCCCTCCAGATTATTAGAAACGCGAGATCTTTTTTTCGAGCAACCACGACAAGCTGCGGGCAACTGTTCCAACAGTCGAATGTCTTGCACTTTCCGCCGTCGTTGCCAGGGCGCCCGTAAAGGTCGCGGCAGAACGTCCCAAGGCCGGTCTCCATCAGGTCGTCGATCTTGGCGTCGATGTCGGCTTTCGTGTAGCCAAGCCATTCTGTGACATCCTGCTCGGCATGGAACGAAGCGATTTGCATGCTATCCACGAAGCCGCGGATGCTCTCGTCATGCATGTGACGCGTCGGTGGGTGATCGATGTATCCGCGCCCAACGTTCAGACCATGTTGTCCGAGGGACGCCGTTGTGTGGGCGTTGGCATCACCTTCAAGCGCCGCGATCAGCAGTACCGTTGGTCGCAGCATGGCCGGGGTAACACCGAGTTCGGCGATTTCAGGGATGTCAGCAACTATCCTTTTCAGAAAGTCGCGTATTGCATATTCTTCTACTGGCTTTGGGCCTGAACGTTCGTCCACGACGAAGAGCAGGTTTCTATCGTCCGGTTCAAGCGATTCACGCACGCGGGAAGACGCCTCCAGCAGCCAGGTGATCCCCATCACCGCGTGTGACCGATCATCGAGATGCGCATGGATTGGCTTGCCACGCGCTCTCGCCTTCTCGCCGGTTAAATGAGTGGCGCCAGTGATCTGTGATTTCTCCATCGCGTCGACGAACAATGTTCGCGCAACCGCCACGTTTGCGCCCGAGCTACAAAGATATAGGAGGATGACCGCGTATATAGCATGGGGATGAGGCATAATCATCGCCTGCAGGTTAATCGCACCTCCAAACTCCAATGCTCGCTTAGCAAAAAATTGCCCGAAAGGCGCCCCCTCAGCGCTGTTGGTGGGATAGAAACCTTTGAGCTTGTCTGCGACCAGTCTGATGAGATTCCCTACGGCACGATCCGGATCATCAAGGGGAAAGAATGCCCTCATTTCGGTCCGTCGAAGATATTCGTTGCGAGATCCAGCGATGAAAGTCTTTTCCCAGCCGTCAGCAAGGCTTGTGCCTGCTTGAAGAAGTTCCTGTCCTCGCTCCCAATGGCGCCGCCATCGCGTATAGACACCTGCGAGCGCATCTTGGATGGCCTCTAGCCGGCGCTTTAATACCCGCTTGATGACCTCGGCCGGAGTGTCGTTTGCCCCCAACTCGGCACCGGCCAATTCCGTTCGGAGGGTCTGGAGGAACCCGATCTCTTCATCCGTATCAATCTCGATCTGTCGGAGCTTGGCGGCTTCGTGGAGCATTTCTGTCGCGAATGCCAAATAATCGTCAACGCCATCCTTGGACGGTCCTTGAGCCAGGGTGCGCCTGTGCGAGCTGGCCTCTCCCTTGGGTCTGAGAGCCAACTCGAGTTCCGGTAGCACTCCGGCATTTCCGAGATGACGTAGTACGCTGTTCGCAGCAGCCAGTTTAGTCTTCGGTGTTCCCCCATTGAGGTCATCCCGATCATCAATCCAAGTCGAAAAGGCCTGCGTGGCAAGAGTCCAATCCTTTGAGCGGACGGAGCGGACGGTACCAGTGTTCAAACTTGACAGGACAGCTCGGCACGACGGATGACCAAAGTTCGCTATGAACCGAAGTATTTCTTTTAGAATATTGTAGGCTTCCTTCGTTTTTCCTGGGCTCTTTGCAGCATAGATTTTTTGGAATCCATCGGATATCCGCTTCAGAAACTGGTGCGACCATCCGGCTTCCAGGAGCGGGCGGAAGGTGAAGAGACGTCCCGCGAAAACGCGGCAAAGCTCGTCGCTTTCGATCCGCTGTACAAGGCGCATGTCGGCCTCTTCGAGAACATCCTTGAACGGAGACCGCACAAGTCGGCCCATCGATATTTTACTAATTCTGGAGATATTCGTTCTGTCTAGGGACATGCCAGTTTTGAAAATCGGCGGATCGTCCTCGAGAAGAGTTTTCAGAACCTCGATTTCCTGTCTAGTCGCGTTTGGCAGATACCCAGTCGATTTAATTAGATCGTCGTACCTCTCCAGCAGCAGGAGGATGTCGGGGTTGCGGACAAGTATCGTTTTGTTCTCTGCGAGCCCGAAATGCCGATAAAATTGCCGACGCTCCACTTTTCCGTCACGGACCGCCAAAGTTCCCTGGTGGAATGACCTGCTGAGGAAGGCGTCCATCTCCGGGATCCTGCGCGCATGGACGTTGAGCAGGCCGCCTGTCGCGGATTCGTAGTCGTACAGGATAGCGCGATAGTGATTCATCGCGCTGTGCGCGAAACCAAGTTTCGCGCACAGCGCGCGCCGATCGATCTTTCCACCTCGGCTGCGTGGAATGGTACCGCTCGCCAAATCCTGATTCAACATCGCGACGAGCCGCCCCCTGGTACTATCTGAACAATAATACTGATGCTTCTCGATATCCGGATAGCTAGCGATCAAGTCGGCATTGGTTGAGCCTGAGCTCCCCTGCAGATTGCCATTCGCACGATCCCGACGGTCGTCTACGGTTTCGAGATATGTCGCACCTACTGTTGCGTCGGCAACATCCAAGGCGTCAGTAGATTCTATTTGCACAAGTCGCGCAGATGGATTGTGATCAAGGCGTTGATTTAAGATTTCATCAAGCCTCTTCCTCTTCGATCCAGCATCGTGGAACTGGTGTTGGCGAAGCGCCACGTGCTTTGAAATCGGCGGGTTGGCCTCCGGCGTAACGGCGGCAGGGACACAGGGCGGTCCGCTTGGTGCCGCAGTTTCGTCCGGGAGCCGCTCAATGCTCTCCTCTGACTGTTTAGTTTCATCCTCAGGACCTGTACTAAATTTCTTAAATGCACGGCTTCGGGGCTGGGAGGCGAGCCTAGATGAAACGGTTGCTGACCTTACATCCCCTTTGCCTGGATTTCGCTGCGGATGACCTGTCTCGACAGCATCGACAAGTGCACGTGTTCTATCGAGCCGGTCGTAATCGTCGATCATGAACTGGTACGTGGGGAGCGCCCGTGGATTTATCCGCAGCGCTTGCGCCAACGCATCTCTATTAAGGGAACCGTCGGCATGTCGAGGAAGCCCCTTTCCCCTCAACAATGCACCGAGCACCGCCGCCGCACGTCCATACGCGCTCGACGGAAGATAGGCTTGGTGAGCGGCGAGCATGGGATCAGTCGACTGCGTGTCGGCGTCCCGGTTGTGGGCGGCATCATCGGCAGAAAACGGCCTCGTCGCGATGTCATAGTCCATAAATATCGTGTCGAAAGGAACTAGCTCCGAGCTGCGTATGCCAAGCAGTCCGGCCAGTATCGCTCTGTTGATGGTGCAGTCTTGGCTACGTGGTAAGCCCGGGCCAAGCACTAAGCCGTTTAAAGTTGACACGACACGCGCAGAAGGCGTGCCTGGATCGTAGTTCTGATGTCGCTTCAGCGTGGGGTAATAAACTAGGAGCGGCCCGGTTAAATCCTCAGGCCCTTCATCGGTAGGCTCGTGCTCAAGAGGGGAGACGAGCTCGGTACTTGGAGTGACATTTTGGACGATTGCGTCCTTAATGGTCTGACCAGCGTCTGCCGATGGTTGCCGATGGCCGCGGACCAACGGCTCCATCGGTATCTTGATATCGGACGATTCTGGATCGAGACGTTCTCTGTCGGACGCGACCTCGACCGAGTATTTATCGAACACTTGTCCCACAGTGGACGAGACCAAGGGCACGGCTTGCCCTACATAGTACGAGCGATCTATCGAGCCGTCCGGCATATGGCGAAGCGCGCCTCTTGCCATGACCCGAGATACCGCAACATCGATTGCAGCGATGATATCGGGCGAGAGGAGCGCCGAAGAAGCTTCGTCCGGAGCTGTCGATTGTGCGCTCGGCGTCGCGGCGCGTCTTCTGGCCGATCGCGTCTCATCTCCAGGACTGGCTCCGGCCTTAGCAGAAGTATGCCTCGCTGCAATCCTGGGCTCGGCCGCGCCCAAGCGTGGTCCGGCCTCACGCAAACGCTGCTGCTGGAGAGCGTCGTACTGTTGAATAAGACTGCCTACGGCTGGAAACCGGGTCTCGAAGTTTGAGTGCGTGATGCCGAAAGCGTCTTTAAATTGCGTCCGCACGAGCTTGCCGCTCTTAGTGAACCGAAGCAAACCTGATTGAAAATTCGTCTCCAGCCATCTGGCCATCTTTTCAAGGTCGTCTTCGCGATATCGGCCTGTTCCACTTAATCTCTCTTCGAATCTTTGAAATACAGCGATATGGGGGGTCAGGTTGGATTTGGTGACCCCGAGTTGGATTGCATAACTTGTACGGTCGATCTTTCCACCTCGGCTGAATCGCAGCGTCCCGGCGTCAAAATCACGGGAAAGCAATTCAAGAAGTGCGGCCGACGTTCTGACGACACCCGCTTTGGCTTCGTACTCGTCAAACAGTTCCTTGTAGTACTGAGTGTTGCTGCAAGAGACCTGACTTCCGTAGTGCCGTTTGTCGATGAAGCCAGGTTTCGAAAAAACCAAGTTTCCATTCTGGAAGTCCTCGTCAAGCGCCGACCTAAGAAGACTTTCCGTGGAAACCTTCCTGGGACCGAGATCATCATATGCCTGAAGTACCAATGGTGGCAGCGCGCGCCGCGTGACACCGAGACGACGCGCATACACTGCCCGGTTAACTGTCCCGAGCTCGTTCCAGACTATCGTTCCCCGCTCCAGATCATTCCGCAACTCTTCTTCGAGCCGGTTCGATAGGAGCGACATTTATCAGACCGCTACCGGCGCTTCGATGGCAGGATGGGGATCGTACCCAGTCACTTCGAAGTCCTCTATCCGATACCCGTCTATGCTGTCAGGTCTGCGAAGAAGGCGAAGCTTCGGGAACGGTCGAGGCTCTCGCTCGAGGATCGTCTCAGCAAGCTCGATGTGATTGAGATAGAGGTGAACGTCCCCACCGACGCAGATTAGCTCGTGCGGTTCCATGTCCACCTGTTGGGCGACCATCGCCAGCAATGCCGCCTGCTGACAGGTATTAAATGGATTGCCAAGCCCCAAATCGTTGCTTCTAGTCCCAACCATCAGAGACAGTCGCGGCTTTTCGCCGGGTTGGCGGTCGTTCAAGCCGCCAACAAAAAACTGATAAAAATTGTGACATGGATTTAAAGCCATCTGATCGAGATCGGCCACATTCCATGCGTGGAACAGCATTCGCCTGCTACTAGGATTCGCTCGCAGGGTTTGGATGACTGCGGCAATCTGATCGTATTCTTTACCGTCGGGACCAACCCAACGGCGCCACTGCTTGCCATAAACAGGGCCGAGATCACCCCATTGTAAGGCAAACTCTTCGTCAGCAAGGATGCGCGCCTCGAAATCCTCTTGGCTGACATCCGATCCGGTCGCCTTGCGATATTTATCAAGTGGCCAGTCCGTCCAGATCTTGACGTTGTCCTGCAGCAGCGATCGGATGTTCGTTTGCCCCGTCAGGAACCAAAGCATCTCTTTCACGGCGGTTTTCCAGTATACCCGCTTTGTCGTGTACACCGGAAACGTGCCGTCGCTCATGTCGAAGCGCATCATCGCGCCAAACGACGCAAGCGTTCCGACGCCAGTACGGTCGATCCGCCGGTCGCCATTCTTAAGCACGTGTTCAACAAGATCCAAATACTGGTATTCCGGGTGTCTGGCCATGAATCCTACCTTGAGTTCTGTGCGCGATCGTGACGTCCAAATCAGGTCAAAACAACCGGTCTGGGATTGAAAAAGACGAACGTGACGCAACCTTTAATTTCACTACGTATTTTTACGCACCTATTGATTGGGCTGCACTGACGAACGAAGCTCCGCCTTCTTAGGAGCTAATCAGGCAAGTAAAGAGACAGAGGATCGTGGTACCGCCGCTTTGCTGCCCTTCGCCACGATTGAAGAGCGTTACTCGGCAGTATGAGCGCGGGCAGCCTGTACCCTTAGACGCTAGTACCCATGTACCGGTACACTACAGCGTATGTTAATGAATTGTGTAGTTACAAGGACTTACGATCGAAGATACCGAATCGACGTCGGAAAAGAACGGCACACCGAGAAAGATATCGGCCGAGCGCTGGTAGAGCTGGCAGGAGAGTTTGCCATCCGAGACATAGAACTGGAACAGGCAGTGACATGGCGGAAGCGCCATTTCGTCCACCAGCGCCGGGTTCCAGGCCGAAACGATGTGGCGGCGGGAATTGGGGTTGGTCTTCAGGCCCTCTATGAGAAGCTGGATCTGGTCGATATGGCGACCATCAGGTGTCGGCCAGGAGCGCCACTGCGCACCGTAGACGGGTCCGAGATCGCCCTTCTCATCCGCCCACTCATCCCAGATGGTTACGCCGTTTTCCTTAAGGTAGGCGATGTTGGTATCGCCCTTCAGGAACCACAAGAGCTCATGAATGATGGAGCGCAGGTGCAGCTTCTTTGTTGTCAGTACCGGGAAGCCTTCGGAAAGATCGAAACGCATCTGGTAGCCGAAAACAGAGCGCGTGCCCGTGCCTGTACGATCGCCGCGATCGCTGCCCGTTTCCATCACATGCCGAAGAAGATCGAGATATTGCTTCATGTCGTCCCGCCACCGAGTCTCTTTGGGGTACATCTTATACCCCTTCCCGGCAGCGGAACCAATCGATTGACGTCGTTCTCCAGAACTTTTGCGCTTAGACCGTCTCGAGCTTTCCGAGATGTTTGGCAACGAGGTAGTAGAAGGTCACGCGGGACTTGCTGCGGTCGCTCACCATCGCCTTCGCCGTGGCATCGATTGCGGCATCCGCATCCGCACCGTCGACGCCGAGCTTCTTGGCGCACCATCCGCTCTTCACCCGCGCCAGCTCCTCCGGATCGGATGACGATACCAAGGCCGAGTCGCGATTGCGAAGCGCTATGCCCAAATACTTGACGATCTTGTTCACCACGGCTTCATCGGCATTGGCATCGTACTTCTTCACATCTGCAAGATAGTCCGTCATTTCCTTATCCTCCATGTTGAGCGGCCAGATCGTTTTCACAGCCACTTCTAGAAGAAGATGTTCTAAGCCTGCAACCGCGTCAAGAATCTTGGTCAAGCCGCCACAACTTTCGCGAGGTTTGCGTGGCTTCGCCCTAATCCTCGGGAAACGAACAGGATAAGCCCGACTATCTTTGGAATGTCGCCTCAATAGTCCGGCGTTCAGCTGGGTGTCCAGTAATCAGGGCCATGCGAAGCTTGGCCTCGTCCCTAGTGAGACGCACCTTGATGGAGATCTTTTTCCGATGGCCACCTATCGTGGTTTCCCAAAAGCCTTCCCCCTCAACTGAAGGCACTTCCTCACGCAGGTATTTAGGCGTTGGCCTCAAGGTCGCGCGCCAACCATTGTTGGCGTTCACCTCGAGGTTAATCCCCAAACGGCGGACGGTGATTACACATTGTGGGCAATCACCTGCGTTGGAACTTACCTGACGCCAAGTTCCCTCATAAGGCTCAAACTGATCCGCTCGAGCGAAGGGAACGATGAACAAGAGCGCCAGCAATACATATGCAAGCTGAACCGGTTTCATTCTCCGTCCTATCCTGCGTGCAAGGTGAAGGTCATTCTGGCCAGAGTGATAAGCGAATGATCTTTACTGCCCGTCTCATTAACATGGAGACTTCAAATAAAAATCTAGCAAATCGTGATCATCCTTTCGGCAACGATCGGTCCAAAGCGCACCCATATCGAGAAGCCAAGGTGGCCGATAGCCAGTCCTTTACCGAAATGTCACAAGACCTCTTTTCTAAGCGCGCGGAAATGCCTATATGACCTCTGCCGGATGCAAATCCGGCTATGGCGATAAACGGTCGATGGAATAAACCTATTGGACCCGGGGGCGGTACCCGGCGCCTCCACCAAAAACCGGCGGCGTCTTATGAAAAGGCCGGCTTTTGATGGGGGCGAAATAGGATCGACAAGGGCGTAAAGATCGAACTTTTGCTCGGCATGATACCGCCGTTATCGGGTCACAAGTGTAGTTGCAAATGACAACAACGCTAAGGA
>Ga0308171_1000360_pt1 | contig 106895 bp, 95 predicted proteins | sample PhyGR1_FD_202135 | JGI IMG/M metagenome (GOLD analysis project Ga0308171, IMG submission 202135) | Phyllosphere microbial communities from UC Gill Tract Community Farm, Albany, California, United States - DLSLSG.R1 | ecosystem: Host-associated > Plants > Phyllosphere > Unclassified | place...
GCAGAGCGTGATGAGCACCGTGTGGCCCGAGGGCGCGCGCCTGATGATCTACGTCGCCATGGCCGCCGTGCTGCTGCTGCGCCCGCATGGCCTGCTGGGCCGCAAAGGATGAACACCGCCATGACGACGATCTTGCGCAAACATTTCCACCTGCTGCTGGCGCTGGCCTTCGTGCTGGCGATGCCGCTCACCATGCAGTCCGGCTCTCTCGCCAGCGAGGTGCTGATCTACGGCCTCGCGGCCATGGGCTGCAACCTGCTGCTGGGGCACACGGGGCTGCTCTCCTTCGGCCAGGGCATTTTCTTCGGCCTCGGCAGCTACACCATCGCCCTCACGCTCACGCGCTGGCCCCTGCCCATGCCGCTGGCCCTGGCGCTCGCCGTGGTGGCGGGCGCGGTGGGCGCGGCGCTGGTGGGCTGGGTCGCCATCCGGCAGCGCGGCACCTACTTCGTGATGCTGACGCTCGCCTTCGCACAGATGTTCTATTTCCTCGCCTATTCGATGCCGGGCCTTACGGGCGGCGACAACGGCCTGATGGACATCCCGCGCCCGTCCCTCGCCGTGGGCGGCTTCACGCTATGGCCGCTCGCCTCGCCGTGGCAGTACTATGGCTTCGTCGCGGTGGTATTCCTGGTGGCCTTCTGGCTGCTGCAGAAGGTGTCGGCCTCGGTGTTCGGCCGCACCCTGCTGGCGGTGCGCGACAACGAAGAGCGCGCGGGCGCCATCGGCTACGACCTCAAGCTGCTGAAGCTGCAGGCGTTCGTGATCTCCGGCGCCGTCACGGGCCTGGCTGGCGCGCTGCACGCCATGATGACCGGCATCGCCCCGCTGGCGAGCGCCGAATACCACACGAGCGAGATGATCCTCGTGATGACCGTGATCGGCGGCACCGGCAACCTGCTGGCCTCGCTGCTCGGGTCGGCCTTCTACCTGATCGTGGGCGACTGGCTCTCCACCCTGTGGCCGCGCTGGCTGCTGCTGCTGGGCGTGGTGCTGATGGTCATCAGCCTCGGCATGCAGCGCGGCCTCTGGGGCCTGTTCGAATCGGTTTGGGACCGCCTGCGCGGCGTGAAGCACGCCACGGACGCCGCCCCTGCCGGCACGGGAGACAAAGCATGAGCACGGCATCACCCATCCTGCTGGAGGCCATCGGCGTCGAGAAGCGCTACGACAAGTTCGCCGCGCTCTCGGGCGTGGACCTGAAGGTGCGCACGAACACCGTGCATTCGGTGATCGGCCCCAACGGCGCGGGCAAGACCACGCTGTTCCACATGCTCACCGGCACCAAGGCCGTGAGCGGCGGGCGCATCGTGTTCGACGGCCACGACGTGACCCGCGAGCCGGACCACCGCCGCGTGCAGCGCGGCATGGCGCGCTCGTTCCAGGTGACGAGCCTCTTTCTCACGCTGCCGGTGCGCGAGAACCTGCGGCTGGCCGCGCAGGGCACGTCGCCCGCGCAGGCACTCAACTGCTGGAGCGCGCCCGTCGGCCCCCGCTCCCGCGCCGACGTGGTGGCCCGCGTGCTGGCGCGGCTGGGCCTGGAGCGCCATGCCGACACGCCCGTCGGCAACCTCTCGCACGGCCAGCAGCGCCGGCTGGAGGTGGGCATGGCGCTGGCCGCGGGCCCGAAGGCGATCTTCCTGGACGAGCCCACCTCGGGCATGGGCATCGACGACCTGGACGACATGAAGCGGCTGATCCAGGGCCTGAAGGACGAGCACACCGTGGTACTCATCGAACACAACATGAACATCGTGATGGACATCTCCGACACCGTCACCGTCATGCAGCAGGGCCGCGTGCTGGCCGAGGGCCATCCGCACGCGATCCGCAGCGACGAGCGCGTGCGCAGCGCCTACCTGGGCAACATGATCACCGGAGGCAAGGCATGACGAGCATCCTGCAGATCGAGGGGCTGCACGCCCACTACGGCAAGAGCCACGTGCTGCAGGGCGTGGACCTGCACGTGAACGACGGTGAGCTGGTCACGCTGCTCGGGCGCAATGGCGCGGGCAAGACCACCACGCTCAAGAGCATCTGCGGCGTGGTGCCGCCCACGGCGGGGCGCGTGCGCTTCCAGGGCGAGGACGTGCAGGGCCTGCCCGCGCACCGCATCGCCCAGCGCGGGGTGTGCCTGGTGCCCGAGCACCGCGGCATCTTCCGGCTGCTCACGGTGGAAGAGAACCTGCTGCTGGGCCAGCGCAAGCAGTCGCCCTGGCAGCTGGACGACATCTACCGCATCTTCCCGCGGCTGAAGGAGCGCCGCAGCAACGGCGGCGGCCAGCTCTCGGGCGGCGAGCAGCAGATGCTGGCCATCGGCCGCGCGCTGATGAACGCCCCGCGCCTGCTCATGCTCGACGAGCCCGTGGAGGGCCTCGCGCCGGTGATCGTCGAGGAGATCGTGGCCCAGCTGCAGACCATCAAGGCCGCGGGCGTGGCCATCCTGCTCGTGGAGCAGAACCTGGAGGTCTGCAGCCAGCTGGCCGACCGCCACTACATCATCGAGCAGGGCGCGATCGTGCACGAGGCCCGCAACGAGGCCTTCCTGGCCGACGAGGCCACGAAGGACCGCTACCTGGGCGTAGGCCTGGCCTGACCCCCGAGAACCCATTCAGGATCACCGACCGTGGACATGAAGACTTCTCCCCCTGCGCTGCAGGCCCGCGTGAACGGCGCGCGCCTCTGGCAATCGCTGATGGACCTGGCGCGCATCGGCGCCACGCCGAAGGGCGGCGTGTGCCGGCTGGCGCTCACCGCGCTGGACGGCGAGGGCCGCGACCTGTTCGTGCGCTGGGCGCGCGAGGCCGGCTGCAGCGTGCGCATCGATGCCATCGGCAACATCTTCGCGCGCCGCGCCGGGCGCAACGATGCCCTGCCGCCCGTGATGACCGGCAGCCACATCGACACCCAGCCCACCGGCGGCAAGTTCGATGGCAACTACGGCGTGCTCGCCGGCCTGGAGGTGGTGCGCAGCCTGAACGACGCGGGCATCGAGACGGAAGCCCCGATCGAGGTCGCGGTGTGGACCAACGAGGAAGGCTCGCGCTTCGTGCCCGTGATGATGGGCTCGGGCGTGTTCGCCGGCGCCTTTACCCTGGAGCATGCGCTCGCGCAGCGCGACGGCCAGGGCACCAGCGTGGCCGAGGCGCTCGCCGCCATTGGCTATGCCGGCACGGCGGCGCCCACGCCCGCGGTGGGCGCGTATTTCGAGGCGCACATCGAGCAGGGGCCGGTGCTGGAGGCCAACGGCTGCGTGATCGGCGTGGTGCAGGGTGCCCTGGGGCAGCGCTGGTACGACGTGACCGTGCAGGGCATGGAAGCCCACGCGGGCCCGACGCCCATGGACCTGCGCCGCGACGCGCTGCTGGCGGCCAGCAGCCTGGTGGAAGAAGTGAACCGCATCGCCCTGGCCCATGCCCCGCACGCGCGTGGCACGGTGGGCGTGCTGGAGGTGTTCCCGAGTTCGCGCAACGTGATCCCCGGCAGCGTGCGCATGACCGTGGACCTGCGCGCCGGCGACGACGCGGTGCTGCTGCAGATGGACGCCGCCCTGCGCGCGGCCTGCGAACGCATCGGCACGGCCCGCCGCACGCCGATGGCGGTGGAGCAGGTGGTGTACTTCCCGCCGCAGCCCTTCGCCCCCGAGCTGGTGGAAGGCGTGCGCGCCGACGCGGCCGCCCTGGGCTACAGCGCCATGGACGTGGTGAGCGGCGCCGGGCACGACGCCGTCTACCTCGCGCGCCTCGCGCCCACCGCCATGGTCTTCGTGCCGTGCGCAGACGGCATCAGCCACAACGAGATCGAGGACGCCGAGCCCGAGCACCTGGAGGCCGGCTGCAACGTGCTGCTGCACGCCATGCTGCGCAGCGCGGGGGTGGCGGCATGACCATGAAGTTCCTGATCGCCCGGCTCAACCACGAGACCAACACCTTCTCGCCGGTGCCCACGCCGCTGGAAGCCTTCTCGCCCCGCTACGGGCAGGAGGCGCTGCAGGACAACCTGGGCATGCGCACCGCCATGGCGGCCTTCATCGACCTGGCCCGCCGCCTGAACGCCGAGATGGTGACGCCCGTATCGGCCACGGCCAACCCCAGCGGCCCGGTGCATGCCGCCGCCTACGACGAGCTCACCCGGCGCATCGTGGAGGCGGCGCCCGGTTGCGACGCCATCCTGCTCGATTTGCACGGCGCCATGGTGGCCGAGAACAGCCCCGACGGCGAAGGCGACCTGCTGGAGCGCGTGCGCGCCGCCGCGCCGGGCGTGCCCGTGGCCGTGGCGCTGGACCTGCACGGCAACATCACGCCCAAGATGGTCGCCCACGCCGACGTGATGGTGGGCTTCAAGACCTATCCGCACATCGACATGTACGAAACCGGCGAGCACGCCGGCCGCCTGCTGCTGGACATGCTGCAGGGCCGGGCGCGCTACACCGTGCGCTGGCACCCGCTGCCGATGATGGGCCACACGCTGCGCAGCACCACGCTGCAGGGCGCGATGCTGCGCGCGGTGGACGCGGCGCGCGCGGCCGAGGCCGAAGGCATTCCCGCCGCCACGGTGTTCGCGGGCTTCTCGCTCGCCGACATCGAGGCGCCCTGCATGAGCGTGGTCGTCACCGCCCATGCCGATGACCCCGCGCCGGCCCAGGCCGCCGCCGACCGCATCGCCGCCGCGATCTGGGAGGAGCGCGCGGAGTTCGTCTACGACAGCGAACCGCTGGATGCCTCGTTGCAACGCGCCCAGGCCCTGGCCGAGGGCGCGGACCGCCCGGTGCTGCTGCTGGACCACAGCGACAACTGCATGTCCGGCGGCACCTGCGATTCGATGGACGTGCTGCAGGCGGCCCTCGCCGAAGGCCTGGAAGACATCGCCGTGGGCCCCCTGTGCGACCCCGAGGCCGTCGCCGAACTGATCGCGGCAGGCAGGGGTGCCCGCGCCACCGTGCGCCTGGGCAACAAGGTGCCGCTCACCCAGCTTGGCGTGGCCAAGGAGCCGGTGGCCGTCGAGGGCACGGTGGTGGCCATCAGCGACGGCGAATACACCGTCACCGGCCCCATCTACACCGGCCAGCGCTGCGCCATGGGCCGCACCGTGCTGTTCGACACGGGCGCCGCGCGCATCGTGGTCACCGAGCGCACCCACGAACCGTGGGACCTGGGCGTGTTCTCCTGCGTGGGCGTGGACCCGACGGCCCACCGCTTCGTGCTGCTCAAGTCGCGCATGTACTGCCGACCGGTGTTCGTGCCGCTCTCGCATGCGCTGGTGGAGTGCGACAGCCCGACGGGGGTGACGAGTTCCAACTACGCGCTGTTCCCGTTCCGGAACGTGCGGCGGCCGGTGTTTCCGCTCGATCCGGCCTGAACGGGCGGCTGGGCGATGGGTGTCTGGCGGTCATGGGTGCTTCGCTCGGATTAAGACGAATTACTTACCAGGGTTTCTACTGCGGGCTGACTACAATCGCACTCCCCCAAGACCCCGACCCGCCCTGGAGCGCTCTGTTGGCGCGGTCTGGCAGACTTTCACAGAGCTGGAGACCCCCTTGATGTCCGATAACTCCCCGGTCAGCGCCACGCCAGACAAACGCGCCCTGCTGCGCCAAGCAGCCCTCGAATACCACGAGTTTCCGAAGCCGGGGAAGATCGCCATCGCGGCGACCAAGCAGATGGTCAACCAGCACGATCTGGCGCTGGCCTACTCGCCGGGCGTGGCCGCCCCGTGCGAGGAGATCGTCAAGGACCCCGCCGCCGCCTTCCGCTACACCTCGCGCGGCAATCTGGTGGGCGTGATCTCCAACGGCACGGCCGTGCTGGGCCTGGGCGACATCGGCGCGCTGGCCTCCAAGCCGGTCATGGAAGGCAAGGCGGTTCTGTTCAAGAAGTTCGCCGGGGTGGACGTCTTCGACATCGAGATCAACGAGAAGGACCCGGCCAAGCTGGTCGAGGTCATCGCCGCGCTGGAGCCCACCTTCGGCGCCATCAACCTGGAAGACATCAAGGCACCCGAGTGCTTCTACGTGGAGCGCGAGCTGCGCAAGCGCCTGAACATTCCGGTGTTCCATGACGACCAGCATGGCACCGCCATCACGGTGGCGGCCGCCATGCTCAACGCCCTGAAGGTGGTGAACAAGGACATCGGCGAAGTGCGCCTGGTGGCCTCCGGCGCCGGCGCCGCCGCCCTCGCCTGCCTGAACCTGCTGCTGAAGGTGGGCCTCAAGCGCGAGAACGTGTTCGTCACCGACCTGGCCGGCGTGGTCTACGAAGGCCGCACCGAGCTGATGGACGAGGACAAGATCCAGTTCGCCCAGAAGACCGACCTGCGCACGCTGGGCGAGGTCATCGAAGGCGCCGACGTGTTCCTGGGCCTGTCGGCCGGTGGCGTGCTCAAGCCCGCCATGGTGGCCAAGATGGCCGCGCGCCCCGTCATCTTTGCGCTCGCCAACCCCAACCCGGAAATCACGCCCGAAGACGCGCACGCCGTGCGCGGCGACGTGGTGATGGCCACCGGCCGCACCGACTACCCGAACCAGGTCAACAACGTCCTGTGCTTCCCGTACATCTTCCGTGGCGCGCTCGACTGCGGCGCCACGACGATCACGCTGGAGATGGAGATCGCCGCGGTGCATGCCATCGCCGAGCTGGCCCAGGCAGAGCAGAGCGAGGTGGTGGCCGCCGCCTACGTGGGCGAGCCGCTGGCCTTCGGGCCCGAATACCTGATCCCCAAGCCGTTCGATCCGCGCCTGATGATCAAGATCGCGCCGGCCGTGGCCCAGGCCGCTGCCGACAGCGGCGTGGCCCAGCGTCCGATCGCCGACATGGACGCTTACCGCGACCACCTGCAGACCTTCGTCTACGCCTCCGGCACGATGATGAAGCCCATCGTCAGCGCCGCCAAGCTGGCCTCCAAGAAGCGCGTGGCCTATGCCGAGGGCGAAGAAGAGCGCGTGCTGCGCGCGGCGCAGATCGTGGTGGATGAGAAGATCGCCCGCCCCACGCTGATCGGCCGGCCGGCCATCATCGCCCAGCGCGTCGAGAAGTTCGGCCTGCGCCTGAAGGAGGGCGTGGACTACGACGTGGTGAACGTCGAGAACGACCACCGCTACCGCGACTTCTGGCAGACCTACCACCGCATGACGGAACGCAAGGGCATCACGGTGCCCATCGCCAAGATCGAGATGCGCCGCCGCCTGGCGCTGATCGCCGCCATGCTGCTGCACAAGGGCGAGGTGGACGGCATGATCTGCGGCACCTGGGGCCACACGACGCACCACCTGAACTACATCGACCAGGTGATCGGCAAGCGGGCCGGCGTGAACACCTACGCCTGCATGAACGGCCTGATGTTGCCCGACCGCCAGGTGTTCCTGGTGGACACGCACGTCAACTACGACCCGACGGCCGAGCAGCTGGCCGAGATCACCATCATGGCGGCCGAGGAAATGATGCGCTTCGGCATCAAGCCCAAGGCGGCGCTGCTGTCGCACTCCAACTTCGGCTCCAGCAACCAGCCCAGCGCCGTCAAGATGCGCCAGACGCTGGACCTGCTGCGCGTGCAGGCCCCCTGGCTGGAAGTGGACGGCGAGATGCACGGCGACGTGGCCCTGGACGCCGCGCTGCGGACCCAGGTCATGCCCCACAGCACGCTGGCCGGCAGCGCCAACCTGCTGGTGCTGCCCAACATCGACGCGGCCAACATCTCCTACAACCTGCTCAAGACGGCGGCCGGCGGCGGCATCGCCATCGGCCCGGTGCTGCTGGGCGCGGCCGAACCGGTGCACGTGCTGACGGCCAGCGCCACCGTGCGGCGCATCGTCAACATGACGGCGCTGACGGTGGCCGACGCCAACGTGGCCCGATAAGCGCCGGGTGCCGAGCGAGCGCTAACTTTTATCCACCTTCCGACCGCAGAGCGCCTGCCCAATCTTTGGGCAGGCGCTTGCTTTTTGGGCACCTTTCCGTCACACTTGCGGGTCGAAATTTCGGGTTAACCCGTAGTTTCTGAAAGGTGTCGTTGATGTTGAAGGCTGTCGCCCTGCAGGCGTACAAAGCAAGTTGCAAGGCCGTAGGGATAGGCGCACTGGGCCTGGCGTTCACGCTGTCGCCCCTGGCGGCATCGGCCCGCAGTGTCCCCGAAGTCACCGCTTCCCCTCCGATCACGCTGGCCGAGCTGCCCCCCCAGGGGCGCACCACCTACGCGCTGATTCGCCAAGGCGGCCCCTTCCCCCATGACAAGGACGGAACGGTGTTCGGCAACCGGGAACGCTTGCTGCCGGCCAACCGGCGCGGTTACTACCGCGAGTACACCGTCAGGACACCGGGAGCCCGCAATCGCGGCGCGAGGCGCATCGTCTGCGGAGGCCCGCCCCGCACACCGGACGCCTGCTTCTACACCGCCGACCATTACGCGAGCTTCCGTGAAATCAAGGAATGACGGACGGGCCACACACTGAACGCCGCTGGCGTTCAATGCGGCGCCAGGGCGCACCCAGCGTGGATGGCATGGGAATTTTTCCTCCGTCGGATCCTCCCACCGGTCTTGCGGAACTTCTTTTTTGTAGACATCTGAATGAAAGAGCGCGGAGATGGAAACGCCACTTCGTAGAGACCAGGACAACCCCTTGCGCGGCGTGCGCGGCAATATCGTGCAGTCGATCCGGGCCTTCCGGGTGCAGGACTTGCAGAACGCCGCCAGCACCCTGGGGCAGCATTTCCTGTATGCCAACCTGGCCCACGCACAGACCAAGCAGGATGTGCTCGACCTCATTGCCGCGCAGTTCACCTTCCCGGCGCACTTCGGCAAGAATTTCGACGCGCTGTACGACTGCATGACGGACCCGTTGCACAAATCGGGCCCGCAGCCGGGCTTCATCGTGGTGCTGGAACAGATCCCCGCCACCGTGAAGTTCGACAAGGAAGCGCGCGAACAGCTGCTCGACATCTTCCGCGACGCCGCCGACTACTGGGGCGACCGCAAGATCCCGTTCCGCTGTTTCTATTCTTTTCTGTAGCCCGTTCTGCAACCACCGGCCAGGCAGAACGGGCCAGCGAGGCCCGCAGCGACACCGCCGCAGTCTCGGCACCGGCCATCGGGATCGTGATCGAGCCCGCCACGGGCGAGAAGATGCCCACCGACAAGCTGGTGGACGTCTCCCCGCTGGCGCTGCGCATGAGCAGCCCGTTCAATGCGGGGTATTGGCTCGCAGCGGCCTGATCCGGACATCCCCTGAGGCGCTGCGCGCCTTCCCCGTTCTCTCGAATGGCTGCGCTATTCGGGAAGGGGGACGACACCAGTGGCCGGCAAAGCCAGATCCACGGTGTCTCTGGCTGGGGCCGCGCCAGTCCGGACCGCCAGGACGAGACAAGGCTAAAGCCCTTGATCCACGGCGACTTCTCGCTCTGTTTTTAGCAGCAGGCTTGCGCCAGCGCTACGTACTCGGCCACGGGCACTTCCTCGGCGCGGCGCTGGGTGTCGAAGGTGCCGGCGAACTGCCGCGCCTCCAGCCAGCGGCCCAGGGTATGGCGCAGCAGCTTGCGGCGCTGGCTGAAGGCGACCTGCACCAGCTCTTCCAGCAGTTTCGGCGCGACGGGCGCGGGCTCGGCGCGCGGCACCATGCGCACGACGGCGCTGTCCACGCGCGGGGGCGGCTCGAAGCTCTCGGGCGGCACGAAGAGCACGTCTTCCATGGCGTAGCGCCACTGCAGCATGACTGACAGGCGCCCGTAGTCGCTGGTGGCGGGCGACGCGACCATGCGGTCGATCACCTCTTTTTGCAGCATGAAGTGCTGGTCTTCGATCACACCCACATGTTCCAGCAGATGAAAGAGGATGGGCGTGGAGATGTTGTAGGGCAGATTGCCCACCACTCTGATTTTAGGAGCAGCCAAGCCTTGCGCCACCTGCGCGAAGTCCACTTTCAGCACATCGGACTCGATCACATCGAGCTGGCCGTGCAGGCGCAGGCGGGCCGCCAGGTCGCGGTCGAGCTCGATGACGGTGAGGCGGCCCAGGCGCTCGACCAGTGGCTGCGTGAGCGCGGCCAGGCCGGGGCCGATCTCGACCATGGGCTGGCCGGGGCGCGGGTCGATGGCGCGGACGATGGCATCGATGATGCCGCCGTCACTGAGGAAGTGCTGGCCGAAGCGCTTGCGCGCGATGTGCTTGCCGCCGCCGCTCATTGGGGAGGATCGCGGAATTCGACGTAGGCGCGGCCCCGGATCTCCTGCATCCAGTTGGTGTAGGCCTCGTCGAGTTTCTTCTCGCGCACCACGTCGCGCACCGCGTCGCGCTGTTCGCGCTGCGTGAGCTTGGCTTCGCGGCGGTCCAGCAGCTGGATCAGGTGCACACCGAAGCGCGACACCACGGGCTGGCTGATCTCGCCGGGCCTGAGGTTGGCGAGCGCCTCCTCGAACTCGGGCACGTAGCGGCCGGGGCCGGCCCAGCCCAGGTCGCCGCCTTCCTTGGCGCTGCCGTCCTGCGAGTGTTCGCGCGCCAGCGTGGCGAAGTCGGCGGTGCCGGCCTGGATGCGGCTGCGGTAGTCGGCCAGGCGCTGCGCGGCGGCGGCCTCGGACAGCTGCGGGCTGGCGCGCAGCAGGATGTGGCGGGCATGCGTCTGGATGGCCGTGGCGGCCACGCCGGGGCGGGTCTTCTCGATCACCTTCAGCACGTGGAAGCCGGCGGGCGAGCGCACCGGCCCGACGACGCCGCCCACCGCCGTGCGGGCGGTGGCGTTGAGGAACAGCTCGGGGTAGCGGTCGGCCGGGCGCAGGCCCAGCTCGCCGCCCTTGGCGCCTTCCGGCGCCTCCGACACGTCGCGCGCCACCGTGGCGAAGTCCTCGCCGCCGCGCACGCGGTCGGCCGCGGCCTGGGCGCGCGCCCGGCGCTGCTCCACCACCTCGGGCGCGGCGCCCTCGGGCACCACGACCAGGATGTGGCCCAGGTTGATCTCGAACTTGGAGGGGTCGGCGCTGCTTTGCTGGTCGCGCAGGTACTGGTCGACCTCCAGGTCGCTCACCTTCACGCGGGATTCGACCTCGCGCTCGCGCAGGCGCTGCATGAGCAGCTGGTTGCGCAGCTCCTGCATGAAGCGCTCGCGGCTGATGCCGTCCTGCGCCAGGCGGCGGTACATCTCGTCCGTGCTGACGTTGTTTTGGCGCGCGACCGACTGCGCGGCCTGCGTCACGGCCAGGTCGTCCACCTTGATGCCGCCCTCGGCCGCCAGCTGCAGCTGGATCTTCTCGAGCACCAGGCGCTCCAGCACTTCCTTGGCGATGCGCGCCTGCGAGGGCCGCTCGCCGCCCTGGGCGGCGATCTGCTGCTCCATGCGGGCCTGGCGGGTGCGCACTTCGTTGTTGGTGATGGGCTCGGAATTGACCACGGCCACGATGTAGTCGGCCTGGCGCGGCAGCGCGGCGGCGTTGCCGCTGCCGCCGGGGGCGGGCAGGGTGATGGCAGGCGCGTTACGCGGGAAGCCGCCCGCGCCGGAGCCTGTGGAGCCCGCGCTCAGCCCGGTGCCGGAAGAAGGCCGCAGGCCCTGCGCGTGGACGGCCGGCGGCACGGTGCCCGCCAGGGCGGTCAGGCAGGCCAGGCCGAGGGTGATGGCGCGTTGTTTCATGGCGTGTTCAGAGTGTGGAGGCGGGGTGGCGGTTCCCGTCGGGCCCGGCCGCGCCGGGGCGCGGCCGTCAGGGCCAGGCCGGGGCGTCAATCGTAGTTGGAGAAGCGGCTGGGCACCGCGGTGTTCTGCTGCAGCACCTGGTAGCCAGGCACGTTCTTCTGCAGGCTGGTGAGCGGGTTGGAGCCGAGCGACAGGCGCGAGAAGCCGGAGAACTCGATCTGGAACAGGAGGCGCGTATTGGCCGAGGTGATGGTGTTCTGCAGCCGCTCGAGCACCACGCGGCCGATCCAGCAGCAGCCCTGGTATTCCACGCCCACCACGGTATCCACCAGGCGGCGGTCCTTCAGGCTGTAATTGAGCCGGCCCACGCTGTACCAGCGGCCCCCTTCGCGGCCGGCGGCCGGCGCGACGCCGCCGCCGTCACCCCAGGGCAGGGCCAGCGGCCACTGCCAGCCCACGTCCATCTGTTCGCTGGGTTCGGTGATGACGTCGGTCACCCGTTGCAGGCGGTAGGCGGCGGTGAGGGTGCGGTACCTGCCCGGCATGTAGCGCGCCCCCACCGTGGTGCGCAGCGAGCGGCCGGTCTTGGGGTTGTACTGCACGAGCGAGTCGAGCGCCCATTCCCGCGTCCAGTTGATGCCGGCGCCCAGCAGCACGTCGGACAGCCGGTCGCTCACGGGCGTGCCGCCCGGCATGGTCACGTCCTGGTCGGAAAAGCGCAGGCGCTGGGCGATGCTGCCGCGCACCACCTCGGCGCCGGTGTCGGGGTCGAGCAGGCGGCTGGTGACGCCCAGCGTCAGCAGGTTGTTGTCGGCCAAGCGGTCGTTGCCGCCGAATGCGTTCTCGGTGTAGATGGAGGCGAAGTTGAAGTCGTTCGGCGCCGTGTCGTACACCGGCAGCATGCTCTGGTCGCGGAACGGCGTGTAGGTGTAGAAGGCGCGCGGCTCCAGCGTCTGCAGGAAGCTGCGGCCGAAGAACTGCGTGTCGCGCTCGAACACCAGGCCGCTGTCCAGGCTGAAGGTGGGCAGCGTGCGCTGGTAGCTGCGCTGGCCGTTCGAGAGCGGCGCGTCGAATTCGTACTGCGACGTGTGCAGCTGCACACGCGGCGTGATGAAGCCGGCCGGCGCCAGGAAGGGCCGGCTGATCTGCGCCATGGCATAGCTGCGCCGCGCGTTCGGCTGGCCGGTGAGCACCCGGTCGGCATGGAAGTCGGTGTAGTCGGCGTCCACGCTGGCGTCGAAGCCCCCGGCCAGTTGTGCGGGCGCGTAGCGCCAGTGCAGCTGCGGCAGGCGGTCATACGGCGGCAGGATGGGGGAATCGACGTCCTGCAGCGTCTGCCACTTGACGATGCGCGCGCTCAGGGAATGCTCGCCCCGGGCCCACGACAGCGATGCCTCGCCGGGCAGCAGGCGCTGGTTCAGGCGGTCAGCGGCGGTGGTGCCGCCCGAGCCGCGCAGGCTGAAGTCGCGCCAGTACTGGTCGTCGCTCACGCGGCGCAGGTTGATGTTCAGCCCCAGCCCGCCGATGGGGCTGTCGATGCTGCCCCGGTGCTTGATGCCGTAGGCCCAGCGGTCGCGGTCGCGCAGGCGGTCGGAGGGCAGGTAGTCGCCGAACAGCTCGCCGCTGTAGGTCGGTTCGAGGTAGCGGAACTCGGCGGCCAGGTTCACGCCGCGCTTGCTCAGCACCGTGGGGGTGATGGTGGCGTCGCGGTTGGGCGCGATGTTCCAGTAGTAGGGCTGCGAATACTCGATGCCGCTCACGCTGTCGATGCCGACGGTGGGCGGCAGCAGGCCCGACTTGCGGCGGTCGGACAGCGGGAAGGTGATGCGCGGCACCGGCAGGATGGGCACGCCCTTGAATTCGAGCACCGCGTTCTCGGCGGTGCCCACGTCCTCGGCCTTGTCCAGCCGGATGGTGCGCGCCCGCAGGATCCAGTCGGGCTGCCAGGTGGCCTCGTCGTTGCGCTGGCAGGTGGTGTAGTTGCCGCTGTGCACCACGGTGCGGTCGCGGTCGATGAAGTCCACCCGCGTGGCCTCGCCATGGGCGGAGTTGGCCAGCAGCCGGTAGTTGACGTCGTCGAAGTACCCGTTGAACGCATCGACCCGCAATTGCAGCTGCGAGCCCTGGTAGATGTTGCCCGCGCTGTTGATGCGCACGTTGCCGGTGCCGGTGGCCAGGTCCTCCGGCATGTCGTAGTCCATGCGGTCGGCGCGGATGACGGTGTCGGCGCGGCGCAGCTCGGCGTGGCCGTCCAGCGTGGCCTTGATGTCGGGCTGCACGATGAGCTGGTCGCCCATGAGGAAGGTCGGCAGCTGGCTGCGCGTGCCTTCCGGGATGGTTTCCTGCAGCATCGGGCTGCTGCGCAGCGGCGCGGACGGGCTGGCGGCAGCGGCGGCCTCCGGTGCGTCGGCGGGGGCCGCCTGCGCCAGCACGCCGAGCGGCACGCCGCAGAGCATCCAGGCGGCGAGCTGGGCCAGCCGGCGGCGCTCGAAGCGCGGCGCGGGCGCGCGGCGGCGCTGCGAGGCCGTGGCACGCCCCGGCGATGCCGCCGCAGTCATGGCAGCAGGGGCAACAACGGCAGCGGTCGGCGGGGAAGTCGGCGGTGAAAGCAGGTCGGGCAAGGCGAGGCGGTCCATGGAATCAGCCGTTCGGCGGGGCGGCGCGGGCGCAGCGGGCCACCCGGCGGGGGGCGGGCCGGGTTCTAGAATCGGATTATCCATGAGCCACCCACCCTCCTCCCCGGCCCCCGCGGCCGCCTCGCCCGTGCCCGGTGCCGCCGCCGTCGCCTGGGCCGACCCCGCCCGCCACGCCGCTTTCGATGCCTGGCTGGCGCCCCTGGCCGCCGCGCACGGCGTGCTGCCGCACACGCTGCGCCCGGCATCGGCCGACGCGAGCTTTCGCCGCTACCTGCGGCTGGACCGCGCCGGCGGGGGCAGCTGCATCGTGATGGATGCGCCGCCCGACAAGGAAGACTGCCGCCCGTTCGCGCACGTGCAGGGGCTGATGCAGGCAGCCGGCCTGCGCGTGCCGGACATCCTGGCCTGGGACGAGGCGAACGGCTTCATGCTGCTGAGCGATTTGGGCCGGCAGACGGTCATCGAGCGGCTGGACCCGGCCCGGCCCGATGCCGCCCACGCCTGGTACATGCAGGCGGCCGACACGCTCTTGCAGTGGCAGCTGGCTTCACGCCCCGGCGTGCTGCCGGCCTACGACGAGCCGCTGCTGCGCCGCGAACTGGCCCTCTTCCCCGACTGGTACGTGGCCCGCCACCGCGCCGGCGTGGTGCTGGACGAGACGCAGCGGGCGACGCTGCAGCGCGCCTTCGACGCCATCGTGCGGGAGAATCTCGCCGCGCCCCAGGTGTTCGTCCACCGCGACTTCATGACCCGAAACCTGATGGCCCACCCCGATGGCGATCGCGCACCGCTCGGCGTGCTCGACTTCCAGGACGCCGTCTACGGCCCCATCACCTACGACATCGCCAGCCTGCTGCGTGACGCCTTCATCTCCTGGGACGAGGAATTCGTCATCGACATTACCGTGCGTTACTGGGAAAAGGCCCGCCGTGCGGGTTTGCTGGGCGCAGGCAGCGCCAGCGGCTGGGGCGACGACTTCGGCGAGTTCTACCGCGGCGTGGAATGGATGGGCCTGCAGCGCCACCTGAAGGTGGCCGGCATCTTCGCCCGGCTCACCCTGCGCGACGGCAAGCCCCGCTACCTGGCCGACGCGCCCCGGTTCATCGGCTACATCCGCTCCACGGCCGACCGCTACCGCGAGCTGGGGCCGCTGCTCAAGGTGATCGACCACATCGAGGGCACGCAGGCGCCCATGGGTTACGCCTTCGGCCGGGTCTGAGAACGTGCCGACGATCTCGCAGGGAATCGCGTTGGAGCGCCATCGGACCCCGATTCACAGCCAAATCGGCCACCAGCGCTTGACAAATAAGCGCGTACAGCTATCAAATCAATAGCAATGCCCCGTTTCCACTGCCCCTTGCCGCTGGTGCCCGGCGCCGCCATCGCGCTGCCCCCCACCGCCGCGCGCCACGTGCAGGTGCTGCGGCTGCAGCCGGGCGATGCCATCACGCTCTTCGATGGGCGCGGCGGCGAGCATGCGGCGACCGTCACCCGCATGGGCCGCTCCGACGTCGACGTGGAAGTGGGCGCGCACGACCCCGTCGAGCGCGAAGCCGGGCGCGCCGTGCATCTGCTGGTGGGCATGCCGGCCAACGAGCGCATGGACTGGCTGGTCGAGAAGGCCACCGAACTGGGCGCGGCCAGCATCCAGCCGGTGGCCGCGGCGCGCAGCGTGCTCAAGCTCTCGGGCGAGCGCGCCGCCAAGCGCCAGGCGCACTGGCAGGCGATCGCGGTGGCGGCCTGCGAGCAGTGCGGCCGCAACCGCGTGCCGCTGGTGCACGCGCCGCTGCCGCTGGCCGACGCCCTGCGCGGCGCGCAAGGCGGTGCGTCGCGGCTGGTGCTGTCGCTGCGGCCCGGCACGCGCCCGCTGCGCGATGCCGCTGGCGCGGGCGACGCTCCCGTCTGGGTGCTGCACGGACCCGAAGGCGGCCTGACGGCGCAGGAGGAAGATGCCGCGCTGGCCGCCGGCTTCCTGCCCGCCAGCCTGGGCGCCCGGGTGCTGCGGGCGGAGACGGCCTCGGTGGCGGCACTGGCCCAGCTGGTGTTCGGCTGACGGGCACCGGCCCGGCAGGCCGTCATGCCGGCGGCCGGGCACCCGCCCCGTGGCACGCCGCGCACTGCCGGTTTCCGCCTACGTGCGCGCCTGCCCTCGCCCACCACGATGTTCGCCACGTTCCGCGGGCCGCCGGCCGCCATCCGCGGGCCGGGCCGGTTCCCGCCGGAGCCGTGCGCCCTTGCACGGCCGCGATTCGCTCCGCCAGCCCGGGGCTGACGCCGACCGGCGCCGAACCTAGAATGCGCCGGACGGCCCCACTGAACGAAGCAGCCCCGCCGAGGCCACCACATTGATGAAAGGACGCTGCTTGCACGAGGCCGATTCGCCCGCCGCCAGGCACCCCGGCCAGGCCCAGGACCGCGCCGACGTCGACCTTGCGCGGGCCGGCGGGCAGGCACCGCTGCGCCACCGCAGCGTGGGGCAGCGGCTGCACGACTGGGTGCTGACCGGCGACCGGCGCCAGCGCCAGCGGCTGACCATGGCGGGCCTGGCGGCGCTGCTGATGCTCTGCTGCATGCTGGCCATGCACATCGTCGCGGCGGTCGGGCTGGCGGATTCGCGGCTGGTGAACGCCTGGACGGTGATGTGCGTCGCCGGCCTGGTGATCGTCTATGGGCTGATCCGCAGCGGCTATTCGCTGCGCTTCGCCGACCCCTCGCTCACCCATGCGCAGATCCTCTACGCCATCGCCTGCAACGCGGTGGCCTACGTGATCGCCGGGCCGGCGCGCGGCATCGCGCTGCCCATCCTGGCGGTGGTGATGATGTTCGGCATGTTCGGGCTCACGCCGCGCCAGATGATCGGCGTGATGGTCTACGCGCTGGTGTTGTTCGGCATCGCCGGCGGGGTGGTCGAATGGCGCCGCGAACCCGGCCATTCGCAGGCCTTGTCGCTCGCCTACGCCGTCATGATCGTGGTGGTGCTGCTCAGCTGCACCTTCCTGACCCGCCGCGTACAGGCCACCCGCGACCACCTGCGCCGCCAGCGCTACGAGCTCGCCCAGGCGGTGGAGCAGGTGCGCAAGCTGGCCACACACGACGAGCTGACCGGCCTGCCCAACCGCCGCTACATGCTGGAGGTGCTGCGCCTGGAGGTGCTGCGCGCCCAGCGCTCGGGCCAGCCGCTGCTGCTGGCGCAGCTGGACATCGACCACTTCAAGGCCGTCAACGACACCCACGGCCACGCGGTGGGCGACCGGGCGCTGCAGGCGTTCGCCCGCACCGTGCGCGCCAGCGTGCGCGCGAGCGACGTGCTGGCCCGCTGGGGCGGCGAGGAATTCGTGCTGCTGCTGTGCAACACGCCGCTCGCGCCGGCCGACGACCTGCTCGAGCGCGTGCGCCACGCCGTCGCGGCCGAGCGGCTGGAGCGGCCCGGCAGCCCGCCGCTGCAGATGACGGTGTCGGTCGGCGTGACCTGCCTGCGCCCGGGCGAGGCGCTGGAGGACGCGCTGGAGCGGGCCGACCGCGCGCTCTACGCCGCCAAGGCCGCGGGCCGCAACCGGGTGACGTGGATGACCTGAGCGCGGCATGCGGCCGCCGCCCCGCGCCCGGCCGCTCCACCGCTCCTTTTTGCTATTTTCTTGATAGCTTGAGGCGCTTGCACGTCAAGCGCTTGCGGCCCTTTTCATGCCGCATCCGGTGCCCGGCGGGGTACCATGGCCCGCATGACGATCCGCTACGACGCCCTCACCGCCCCCGACGCCTATCCCGACGTGTTCAAGGTGCCCGCCCCCGCCGACCTGGGCGAGCGCCGCGTCAAGCCGCGCAAGCCGGGCTACATGGTCCGCCTGGCGCCGCAGGGCACCGCGGCGGACGCCGCGGCTGGTGCGGAAAGCCCCGCCGAAGCGCCGCCGCCGGAGCGGGAGCGGGAGCGCGAGCTGCTGCAGGCGCAATGGGGGCTGGTGCCGCACTGGGTCAAGTCCGCCTCCGACGGCCGGCTGCGCGCGCCCAAGCTGGTCAACGCCCGCTCGGAAACCGTCACCACCTCCACCCCGTTCCGCGACGCCTGGCTGCAGGGCCAGCGCTGCATCGTCCCGATGCAGGCCTTCTACGTGGACGACCTGCGCAGCGGCAAGCCGGTGGCCACCCGCATCGCGCGCGTGGACGGCGCACCCATGGGCGTGGCCGGCCTCTGGGCGCGCTGGACGGGGCCGGACGGCGACACGCTGCTGAGCTTCACCCTGCTCACCGTCAATGCCAACAGCCACGCCCTGCTGCACCGCTACGGCCAGCCCGGCAGCGAAAAGCGCATGCCAGCCATCCTGAGCGAAGGCACCCACGCCGCCTGGCTTGCCGCGCCCGTCGCGAAGGCGGGCGAATTCATGCGCGCCTTCGCGGCGCAGTCGCTCACGGCGAACCCGGTGGAGACGAAGGCGGACAAGGTGCCCAAGGGCTGGCTGGACTGAGCGAGGCCCGGGCCCAGGTGCGCTATGGATTCGATAGCTGCCTGTGCCGAACCATCCAGCGCGGGAAGCCGATGGGGCCCGTGAAATCCCGCTTCACGCCGGGCAGCGCGCTTGCAGCCACTGCTCCAGCCGGGCGAAGACCGGCTCGCTGTCCCGCTCGTTGAAGATCTCGTGGAACAGCGCGTCGAAGCACTGCGCCTGCACCGTGGACGGAGGCGCGGCGGCGGCGAAGGCGGCGCTGCCGGCCGGGCGCACCAGCCGGTCCTGGCCGGCCCAGAGCAGCAGCGTGGGAACGGGCCAGTCGGCCGCGCGGGCCTGCACGATCGGGCCGCTCTGGGCGATGAAGCGGGCCAGCCGGCCGCTGATGCGGTCGTGGCAGAGCGGGTCGGCGCGGTAGGCGGCGGCCACGGCCGGGTCGTGCGAGAGCGCGTCCACATCGAGCCCGTTGCCGACGCGCAGGCCGGGCGCGATGCGCGGCAACGTGGCCAGCAGCAGGCGCTGCAGCGGGTTCAGGCCGGCATCGAGCGCGGGGGACGACAGCACCAGCGCATCGACCGCCGGCCAGCCCTTCGCTGGCGATTCCGCCACGAAGCGCGCCGCCACCAGCCCGCCCAGGCTGTGGCCCAGCAGCACCAGCGGGTGGCCGGCGGGCAGGCGGGCGCGGGTCGCGTCCACCAGATCGGCCAGATCGTCCAGCAGGCGGGTATCCGAGGTGAGGCCGCCGCGCGGGCCGGCCGATTCGCCGTGGCCGTACTGGTCGTAGCCGCGGACGGCGAAACCCCAGCCGTTGAGCCGGCGCGCCAGCGCGTCGTAGCGGCCGGCATGTTCGCCCAGGCCGTGCACCAGCAGCACGGTGCCGCGCGTCGCGCCGCCCTGCACGGGCCAGTCCTGCACGGCGAGGTTCTCGCCGTCGCTGGCCGTGTAGGGGCTGAGCGTGGCGGGGGCGGGCTCGGCCATGGCGGCGCGGCGGCGGTGTCAGGCCGTGGCAGCGGCCTCGGCCGCACCGGCGGGTGGCAGGCTGGCGATGACCTGCGCCACGGCGGCGGTGAGCTTCTTGGCGTAGGGCACGTGCAGGAATTCGTTGGGACCGTGCGCGTTGCTCTTGGGGCCGAGCACGCCGCAGACCATCATCTGCGCCTTCGGAAAGCCCTGGCTCAGCAGGTTCATGAGCGGGATGGTGCCGCCCTGGCCGATGTAGCCGCACGACGCGCCGAACTGCGCCCGGCTGGCGGCGTTGAGGGCGTTCTCGAACCACGGCGCCGTGTCGGGCGCGTTCCAGCCGGTGGCGGCGCCAGCCGATTCGAACGTGACGCGGGCCTGGTAGGGGGCGTTGTCTTCCAGCAGCGCCTTCATTTCCTGCACGCACTGGGCGGCGTCCACCAGCGGCGGCAGGCGCAGGCTGAGCTTGAAGGCCGAGTACGGGCGCAGCACGTTGCCCGCGTCCTGCAGCGCCGGAAAGCCCTCGGCGCCGGTGACGCTGAGCGTGGGCTCCCAGGTGCGCTTGAGCAGCGCCTCGACCGGCTCGGTAGTGGTGGGCAGCGCGAAGGTGGTGGAGCCGCCGCAGTCGTAGTGCGCCCACGGAAAGCGCCGGTAGATCTCGTCGCCCAGGATGGCGGCGGTGGCGCGGGCCTGGGCCAGCCGCTCGGCCGGCACGGTGCAGTGGAAGCTGGCGGGCAGCAGGCGGCCGGTGGCGGAGTCCTCCAGCCGGTCGAGCACCTGCCGCATGATGCGGAAAGATGACGGCACCAGGCCCGAGGCGTCGCCCGAGTGCACGCCCTCGGTGAGGATCTCCACCTTCAGCGTGCCGCTGGCCATGCCGCGCAGGCTGGTGGTGAGCCAGAGCTGGTCGTAGTTGCCGGCGCCGGAGTCGAGGCAGATCACCAGCGCCACGTCGCCCAGGCGGGGGCGCAGCTGCTCGATGTAGGGCAGCAGGTCGCGCGAGCCGCTTTCCTCGCAGGTCTCGATCAGGCCGACGATGCGCGGGTGGGGAACGTTCTGGCGCTTGAGTTCCTGCACGGCGGCGATGCTGGCGTAGACCGCGTAGCCGTCGTCCGCCCCGCCCCGGCCGTAGAGCTTGCCGTCTTCGTACTTGGGCGTCCACGGCCCCAGGTCAGCGCGCCAGCCGTCGAACTCGGGCTGCTTGTCGAGGTGGCCGTACATCAGCACCGTGGGGCCGCTGGCGGCCTGCGGCTGGGTGCCGTCCACCTCGAAGAACAGCACCGGCGTGCGGCCGGGCATGCGCACGATCTCCAGCGTGAGGCCGGGCACCTTCTGCGCCTCGACCCATTCAGCGGCATTGCGCAGCACGCGGTCGAGCAGGCCCTGCTGCTCCCAGTCGGGCGCGAAGCCGGGCGACTTGGCGGGGATGGCGATGTAGTCGGTCAGCTGCGGCAGGATGCCTTCGTCCCAGCGCTGGCTGAGTTGCGACAGGGCCTGGTCGGGCTGGAAGGCGGAGGCGGGGATGCGGGCGTTCATGGGCGGCTCTTCTTTCGTGCGGTGGGCGGGCGGCGCCGGCGGCCCCGTCAACCGGGTGCGAACAACCGCCGCGCCAGACGGACGATTGTGCTACCGACTCTGCCCCGCGCGCTGGCGCAGGGTGTGCGAAGGCGCTTCGCCGAAGAGGGATTTGTAGTCCTGCGAGAAATGGCCCATGTGGAAGAAGCCCCAGCGCGCGGCCGTGTCCTGCACCGTGTCGCCCGGCGCGGCCGTGCGCAGGGCCCGCCGGCAGGCATTGAGCCGCACGGCCTTGAGGAACTCGGCGGGCGACTGCCCCAGCACCGCATGGAAGTGGTTCTGCAGCGTGCGCCGGGTGACGTGCAGGTGCTCGCACAGCGCCGGCAGGTCGCGGGCCTCGTCGCCCTCGGCGCACGGCTGGCGCGCCCAGGCGCGCGCGGCCATCACCAGGGCGAAGCGGCGTTGCGCCCTGCCCCGGGGCGGGGCGCAAGCGGCGTCCGCCCCGGCGGCGTCGCCGCACAGCAGGCGCAGCAGTTGCCGGGCCAGCATCTGGTGGCGCTCGGTGCAGGCGGACTTCGCCGCGCCTTCCGGGAGCCGCAGCAGGGCCTCGATGGTGGCGCAGAGCGCCGCGTGCGCGGCCGGCGGCAGCGGCACGGCATGCGCGGGGCTGGCCAGCAGGGCCGCTGCGCCGCGCAGCTGCATCGCGTCGGCCTCGGCGCCGAGCCATTGCTGGTCCATGACCACGCCGTAGATGCCGAAGTCTGGCGGTGTGCGCAGCGTGAAGCCGCTGCTGGCGCGGGCCCGCAGCACGGGGCGCTGGGCGTCGGTGCGCCATTCGGTGCCGCAGAAATGCAGGGGCTGCGCGCAGCGTGCGTCGGGCAGGCCGAACCAGACCGACGCGGCCCAGGGCGCGCACTGCTGGCTGGTGGGCTGCGACGTGTGTTCGTGGAACACCTGCAGGCGCGGGCCGCTCAGCCACAGCTCACGCACCCGTCCGGCGAAGCGGCCGCCGCCCAGCTGGTCGTACTCCTGCGACCAGTCGGACAGCTGGTCGGCATGCTCGTTCACATCGTCGCTGGCGCGCACCCTCCAGCGCACGGAGCCCAGGCCGGCGGGCACCGGGGCAGTGCGGGAGGTGGGTGGGGCGGCCATGGCGAGAGCATTCGGGCGGTGGATGGCGCCAGCGATGCAAGAAAGACACCAGCCATCGCGCGAAATCCCGGCGCCGCTATCCCGGATCGGAAAAAAACGGCGGGCCGCACACCGGTTTGCCCAATCGGGATAGGCAGGCGCGGCCCGCCGTTGGTGCAATGGGGCCACCGTCCATCCCGCAAGGCGCACTCCCATGCACGACCAGCCCACACCACCCGCCCCCGGCAGCCACGCGCCGCACTTGAAGAAGGTGCTGGGCACTTTCCAGCTCTGGGGCATCGCCGTCGGGCTGGTGATCTCCGGCGAATACTTCGGCTGGAGCTACGGCTGGGCCAGCGCCGGCACGCTGGGCTTTCTGGTCGCCACCGTGCTGGTGGCCGCCATGTACACCAGCTTCATCTTCAGCTTCACCGAACTCACCACCGCCATTCCGCACGCGGGGGGTCCCTTCGCCTATGCGCGGCGCGCCTTTGGGCCGGCGGGCGGCTTCGTGGCGGGCTATGCCACGCTGGTGGAATTCGTCTTCGCGCCGCCGGCCATCGCGTTGGCCATCGGCGCCTACCTGAACGTGCAGTTCCCGTCCATCGACGCCAAGGCCATCGCGCTGGGCGCCTACGTGGTGTTCATCGGGCTGAACTGGGTGGGCGTGGGCATCGCGGCCACGTTCGAGCTGATCGTCACGCTGCTGGCCATCTTCGAATTGCTGGTGTTCATGGGCGTGGTCAGCCCGGGCTGGTCGTGGACGCAGTTCGCCCACCTGGGCTGGGCCGGCAGCGACACCTTCAGCGGCGCCACCGTGGCGGGAATCTTCGCCTCCATTCCATTCGCGATCTGGTTCTTCCTGGCGATCGAGGGCGCGGCCATGGCGGCCGAGGAGGCCCGCGACCCGCAGCGCACCATTCCGCGCGCCTATATCGCCGGCATCCTGACGCTGGTGGCGCTGGCCTTCGGCGTGATGGTCATGGCCGGCGGCGTGACCGACTGGCGCACGCTTTCCAACATCAACGACCCGCTGCCCCAGGCCATGAAGGCGCTGCTGGGCGCGAACAGCGGCTGGCTGCACATGATGGTGTGGATCGGCCTCTTCGGACTGGTGGCCTCGTTCCACGGGATCATCATGGGCTACTCGCGCCAGATCTTCGCGCTGGCCCGCGCCGGCTACCTGCCCCGCGCCTTCGCCGAACTAAGCCCGCGCTTCAACACGCCCCACCGTGCCCTGCTGGCGGGCGGCGCGGTGGGCGTGCTGGCGATCTTCAGCGACGAATGGGTGCAGTTCGGTGGCCAGACGCTGACGGCCAACATCGTGACCATGGCGGTCTTCGGCGCCATCGTGATGTACATCGTCTCCATGGCCGCGCTGCTGCGCCTGCGCCGCACCGAGCCCGGCATGCACCGGCCCTACCGCGCGCCGCTCTACCCATTCTTCCCTGTGCTGGCGCTGGCGCTGGGCGTGGTGTGCCTGATCGCCATGGTGTGGTTCAACACCGTGCTGGCAGCGGTGTTTCTCGCGCTGATGGCGCTGGCCTGGGTGTATTACGCTGCGACCGCCAGCCGCCGCGCCGAGGCCGCGCCCGACGCCCTGCTGGATGCATCCACCCGCTGAGGAAGGGGCTCCGCCATGCGCTACCACGCCACCCTGGGCGGCCAGGGCCACGCCTTCGACGACCTGCGCCAGGTGATGGCGCATGCCAGCCCGGCGCGCTCGGGCGACTACCTGGCCGGCGTGGGCGCGGCCACCGCGCAGCAGCGCATGGCGGCGCGCCACGTGCTGGCCGACCTGCCGCTTTCCACCTTCCTGAACGAGGCGCTGGTGCCCTACGAGGACGACGCCATCACCCGCCTCGTCATCGACGGCCACGACGCCGCCGCCTTCGCGCCCATCCGCCACATGACGGTGGGCGACTGGCGCAACTGGCTGCTGGGCGACGAGGCCACGCCCGAGGCGCTGGCGGCTCTCGCGCCCGGGCTCACGCCCGAGATGGTGTCGGCGGTAAGCAAGCTCATGCGCAACCAGGACCTGATCGCCGTGGCGCGCAAGTGCCGCGTGGTCACGCGTTTCCGCAACACGCTGGGGCTGGCCGGCCGCATCGCCGTGCGGCTGCAGCCCAACCACCCCACCGACGATCTGCGCGGCGTGGCCGCCTCGGTGCTGGACGGGCTGATGCTGGGCGCGGGCGATGCGGTGATCGGCATCAACCCGGTCTCCGACAGCATGGCCACGCTGGAAGGCCTGTGCCGCATGTTCGACGCGCTGATCCAGGGCCTGGAGATCCCCACCCAGGCCTGCGTGCTGACCCACGTCACCAACACGCTGCAGCTCATGAACGCGGGCGTGCCGGTGGACCTGGTGTTCCAGTCCATCGGCGGCACCGAGAAGACCAACAGCGGCTTCGGCGTGAGCATTTCCGTGCTGAACGAGGCCTACGACGCCGCCCTGCAACTGCGGCGCGGCACCGTGGGCGACAACGTCATGTATTTCGAGACCGGCCAGGGCAGCGCCCTCTCGGCCGGCGGCCACCACGGCGTGGACCAGCAGACCTGCGAGGTGCGCGCCTATGCGCTGGCGCGCCGCTACCACCCGCTGCTGGTGAACACGGTGGTGGGTTTCATCGGCCCGGAATATCTGTACGACGGCAAGCAGATCATCCGCGCCGGGCTGGAGGACCATTTCTGCGGCAAGCTGATGGGCCTGCCCATGGGCTGCGACATCTGCTACACCAACCATGCCGAGGCCGACCAGGACGACATGGACACGCTGCTGGTGCTGCTGGGCACGGCCGGGCTGAACTTCCTCATCGGCGTCCCGGGGGCGGATGACATCATGCTGAACTACCAAAGCACCTCGTTCCACGACGCGCTCTTCTTGCGCGACACGCTGGGCCTGCAGCGCGCGCCCGAATTCGAGGCCTGGCTGCAGCGCCAGGGCCTTGCCACCGCCCAGGGCCGGCTGCGGGGCGGCGCGGCGCCGCTGGCGCTGGCCCATCTGCTGGGCACGGCCGCCCCCTGACCGCCATGACCGACCGCACCACACCCCCAGACGCCGGCCCGGCCCCGGCGGCCGCGCCCCTGGTCACCCCCATGCCCTGGCAGGACTGGCGCCAGGCCACGCCGGCGCGCATCGCGCTCGGCCGCGCCGGCGTGGCCCTTCCCACCGACGAGGCGCTGCGCTTCGGCTGGGCGCACGCCATGGCCCGCGACGCCATCCACGCGCCGCTGGACACCGAGGCGCTGGCCGACGCGCTGCGAGGCGCCGGGCACGAGGTGCTGCAGGCCCGCAGCCGTGCCGAGGACCGCACCACCTATCTGCGCCGCCCCGATCTGGGCCGCCAGCTGCACCCCGAAGACGCCATGGCCCTGCAGGCACGCGCCGCGCAGGCCGGCGTGCGCCCCACCCTGTGCGTGGTGGTGGGCGACGGCCTTTCGTCGCTGGCCGTGCAGCGCCACGCCGTGCCATTGCTGCGGGCGCTGACGCCGCTGCTGCCGCCGGAAACCACGCTGGCGCCGGTGGTCGTGGTGCGGCAAGCCCGCGTGGCGGTGGCCGACGAAGTGGGCGAGCTGCTGGGCGCGGCCATGAGCGCCATGCTGATCGGCGAGCGCCCGGGCCTGAGCTCGCCCGACAGCCTGGGCATCTACCTGACGCACGCACCGCGCCGCGGGCGCAGCGACGCGGAGCGCAACTGCATCTCCAATGTGCGCGCCGAGGGGCTGAGCCATGCCGCAGCCGCGTTCAAGCTGGCGTGGCTGATGCGCCAGGCCGGGCGGCTGGGCGCGACGGGCGTGGCGCTCAAGGACGACAGCGATGCCGAGTGGGCCATCGCGCAGGCACGGGCGCAGGCCCCGGCGGCCCGGCTGGAAGACGGCGACGCCCGCTGAAGGCGGGCCTGCCGCCCCGCGCCCTTCCTCCGTTCCGCTCCGCTGCCCGCCGGTCGGGCCGGGTCAGTCGTGCTCGAAGTGGAACACCGCCGTGCCGGCGAGCGCGTTGGGCAGGCGGCGCACCTCGCGGCCGTCCTGCAGGCCGAAGGCGTCGAGGATGCGCAGCCGGTTCTTGGTGGCCAGCACTTCGAAGTCCTTGAAGGTGCCCACGCGGATGTTGGGCGTGTCGTACCACTGGTAGGGCAGGCGCCGGGTGACGGGCATGCGGCCGCGCAGCACCGAGAGGCGGTTGGGCCAGTGCGCGAAGTTGGGAAAGGCGACGATGCCGCTCCTGCCCACGCGCGCGGTCTCGCGCAGCATGACCTCGGCATTGCGCAGGTGCTGCAGGGTGTCGATCTGCAGCACCACGTCGAAGGCGTTGTCGCCGAAGAGGGCCAGGCCTTCCTCCAGGTTCAGCTGCACCACGTTGACGCCCTGGCGCACGCAGGCCAGCACGTTGGCGTCGTCGATCTCCACGCCGTAGCCGGTGCAGCCGCGCTCGCGCTGCAGGTGGGCGAGCAGGCTGCCGTCGCCGCAGCCCAGGTCGAGCACGCGGGCGCCGTGCGGTACCCGGCGGGCGATGGCGTGCATGGTGTGTCGGTCGCTCATGGTGCGGTCTCCGGGGCGGGCAGCTCGTGGGCGATGCGCTGGAAATACGAGGCGATGACGCCGTGGTAGCGGGCGTCGTCGAGCAGGAAGGCGTCGTGGCCGTGCGGGGCGTCGATCTCGGCGTAGCTCACGTCGCGGCGGTTGTCGAGCAGCGCCTTGACGATCTCGCGGCTGCGCCCGGGCGAGAACCGCCAGTCGGTGGTGAAGCTGACCAGCAGGAAGCGGGCGGTGGCCCGGGCCAGGGCGAGCGTGAGGTTGCCGCCATGCGCGAGCGCCGGGTCGAAGTAGTCGAGCGCGCGCGTGATGAGCAGATAGGTGTTGGCGTCGAAGTAGTCGCTGAACTTGTCGCCCTGGTAGCGCAGGTAGCTCTCGATCTGGAATTCGATGTCCTGCGTGCTGTAGCGCGGCGCCAGGCCCTCGCGCAGCTGGCGGCCGAACTTCTCGTTCATCACGTCGTCGCTCAGGTAGGTGATGTGGCCGATCATGCGGGCGATGCGCAGGCCGCGCTTGGGCACGACGCCGTGGCGGTAGAAGTGGCCGCCGTGGAAGTCGGGGTCGGTCACGATGGCGCGGCGGGCCACCTCGTTGAAGGCGATGTTCTCGGCCGTGAGGTTGGGCGCGCTCGCCACCACCACCGCGTGGCGCACGCGGTCGGGGTATTGCAGCGTCCAGCTCAGCGCCTGCATGCCGCCCAGGCTGCCGCCCAGCACGGCGGCCAGTTGCCGCACGCCCAGGCGGTCGAGCAGCCGGGCCTGGGCATTCACCCAGTCTTCGACCGTCACAACGGGAAAGTCGGCGCCGTAGATCTCGCCGGTGTCGGGGTGCTTGTGCATGGGGCCGGTGGAGCCGAAGCACGAGCCCAGGTTGTTCACGCCGATCACGAAGAAGCGGTTCGTGTCCACCGGCTTGCCCGGGCCGATGAGGTTGTCCCACCAGCCTTCGCTGCGCGGCTGGCCTTCGTAGACGCCCGCCACGTGGTGCGAGGCGTTCAGCGCATGGCAGACCAGCACGGCGTTGGAGCCGTCGGCGTCGAGCGTTCCGTAGGTTTCGTAGGCGAGCGTGTAGTCGCGGATCGAGCCGCCCCCGGTCAGGGGCAGGGGGTCCGCGAAGTGCAGGAACTGGGGCGTGGCGATGAAGGACATGAAAAAACCCGGCATCGCTAAAAACGAGGCCGGGTCGGTGGATGCCTTGGCCATGCATTCCTGCACGCATCCCTTCGCGGACGGGTCTTTAGCTGAACTTATAAAGCGCCCGCAAGCTGAAGCAAATCGGCGCAACCGGCACTATACCAAAGCGCCGAACCACCAGGCGCGGGCGCTCAGGCCACCGGCGCCAGCAGGGCGATGGCGCCCAGCACCAGGAAGATGAGCGCCGAAACCACGTGCACCGCGCGGATCGGCACGCGCCGGGTGATGCGCTCGCCCAGCCAGACCACGGGCGCGTTGGCCAACATCATGCCCAGTGTGGTGCCGGCGACGACGGCGACATAGGCGCTGTACTGCGCGGCCAGCATGACCGTGGCGACCTGCGTCTTGTCGCCCATCTCCGCGAGGAAGAACGCCACCAGCGTGGTGCCGAACACGCCCCAGCGCGGCGCCTTGGGCGAGTCGTCGTCATCCAGTTTGTCGGGAATGAGCATCCACACCGCCATCGCGATGAACGACAGCCCCAGCCCCCAGCGCAGCGCCTGCGGCCCGACGACCGTGGTCACCCAGGCGCCAACGGCGCCAGCCAGCGCGTGATTGGCCAGCGTGGCCACGAAGATGCCGAGCACGATGGGCCAGGGCTTGCGAAACCGGGCCGCCAGAACGAGGGAGAGAAGTTGGGTCTTGTCGCCCATCTCGGCAAGGGCGACGATGGCGGTCGAAACAAAGAAGGCTTCCATGGGGGTGGGATATCGTTATCCGGCCGGAAAAACGGTAAGACAGCATTGACTGCGCCCCGACTCCGGCTCGTGGATCGGTGCGCAGTCAATGGTCTCGCTCAGCCGCCATGCATGAATGGCCGCCGCCCACACCATGGACCGCTGAGGTCCAAGTTTGTTGATGCGTGCTCCCCCGCGCCAAGGCGCAAGGGCAAGCTACTCCCCAAAGACTGGCGGGATTGTAGGGCTTCGCCGGACCCCGACTTCGGGTAAATACGCAGCAAAAGTGCAGGAGTGCTGCAAAAAGTTCACCACAGCGCGTGAAACTATGGTTGATAATGGTTCCTGCCTTTCTGCCTTGCAGGAATGCAAGCTGCGGTGTTTGGTCGGTTTCGCGTCTTTGAAGTCGTCACAGGTTTGTTGATTGCGTAAGGCTCATCGCGTTTTTTTGGTTTTTTGTGTAGGAGTCCTTCATGGGCAACAAACTTTACGTGGGCAACCTGCCCTATTCCTTCCGCGACAGCGACCTCGAGCAGACCTTCAGCCAATTCGGCGCCGTCAACAGCGCCAAGGTCATGATGGAGCGCGACACGGGCCGTTCGAAGGGCTTCGGCTTCGTCGAAATGGGCAGCGATGCAGAAGCCCAGGCAGCGATCCAGGCCGTGCACGGCCAAAACTTCGGCGGCCGTGACCTGGTGGTCAACGAAGCCCGTCCGATGGAGCCACGTCCTCCCCGCAGCGGTGGCTTCGGCGGCGGCAACGGTGGCGGCAGCTACGGCGGCGGTGGCCGCAGCGGTGGCTTCGGCGGCTCCAACGGTGGCGGCAGCTACGGTGGTGGCAACGGCGGCGGCTACGGCGGTGGCCGCGGCGGCTACTAAGCCCTCACAACAGATCGGCACGGCGCCTTGCGCGCTGTTCGCCCGTATCGCCAAAAGGCCCTTTCGAGGGCCTTTTTTCATGCCCGCGCGAAGGGGCTCATCGGAGCGTTTCCACACGGTAGAACCCCCTTGGCATGCCGGCCCAAGCCCTTGTGTTTTCACGGATTTTGTGGCGCATAATGTTTCTTGCGGCCTGGCCGCGCCGAGGTCTGCGGTGATTCCTTCCATTTCGCGCATAGGGCATCTTTCGTGATTAACTGGCTGCGTTTCCGGGACTCCATCGCTTCATCAATGTGTGTTTTTGAGGAGTCCCTCAATGGGCAACAAACTGTACGTGGGCAATCTGCCGTATTCCGTCCGTGACAGCGATCTGGAACAGGCATTCGGCCAGTTCGGCGCCGTCACCAGCGCCAAGGTCATGATGGAACGCGACACGGGCCGGTCCAAGGGATTCGGTTTCGTCGAGATGGGCAGTGACGAAGAGGCGCAGGCAGCCATCCAGGGCATGAACGGCCAGTCGCTGGGCGGCCGCAGCATCGTGGTGAATGAGGCCCGCCCGATGGAAGCCCGTCCGCCCCGTAGCGGTGGGTTCGGCGGTGGTGGTGGTGGCGGCTTCGGCGGCGGTGGCCGCAGCGGCGGCGGTGGCTATGGCGGCGGCCGTGAAGGCGGCGGCGGTGGCGGCTACGGTGGTGGCGGCCGCGAAGGCGGTGGTGGTGGTTACGGCGGTGGTGGTGGCGGCCGGGGTGACGGCGGCTTCCGCAGCCCCTATGGCTCGGGTTCGCGCAACGGTGGCGGCGGCGGTCGCAGTGGTGGCGGCGGTGGTGGCTACGGTGGTGGTGGCGGCGGCTACGGCGGCGGCGGTTATTGATCGCGCCCTTCGCAACCACGCACAGACAAAAGGCTCCTCGGGAGCCTTTTTTTATGCCCGGCCGGCGTGGAAAGAAGCCGGATGCGCGGCCGCCATGGCGCGTACATGGCGGGCGGCGGACGGCGGGCAACGGACGGCACCGTCACCGGCCGCTCACCCCGCCGGTCCGGAGCCCCCGCCCTGGCGGTGCTTGCGCGGCCGGCCGGCCAGCAGGCGGTCGAACCAGCCGTTGGGCAGCATGCGCAGCAGCTTGGCGACGACGCCCATCTGCCAGGGAATCACCCGGTAGCTGACGCCGGCACGGATGGCGCGGTAGGCGCGGTCCGCGAAGTCTTGCGGCTGCATGAGGAACGGCATGCCGTAGCGGTTTTGCCGCGTGAGCGGCGTGTCGATGTAGCCGGGGCAGAGCGTCACCACCCGCACGCCGGCGGGCCGCAGCTCGCCGCGCAGGCTTTCGCAGTAGCTGATCACGGCGGCCTTGCTGGAGCAGTAGGCGCCGTGCCCCGGCAGCCCGCGGATGCCTGCCACGCTGCCGATGCCGACCAGCGCACCGCTGCCGCGCTGCACCATGCCCGCGACGAAGGGCTGGAAGGTGGCCGCCATGCCGAGGTTGTTGGTGGCAAAGGTGCGGGCCATCACGTCCAGGTCTTCGCGCACGGCCGTGTCCATGCCCACGCTGATGCCGGCGTTGGCGATCACCACGTCCGGCAGGCCCTGGGCTTGCAGGCAGGCCTGGCCGGCGGCGACGATGCTGTCGGGGAGGGAAACGTCTGCGCTATATATTTGATAGCTATCGGCGCTTATTCCACGGGCGCTGGCCCACGATTTGACTTCATCCGTGCGGCGCGCCACCAGTGCCAGCCGCCAGCCGGCCTGGTGAAAGCGCCAGGCCAGTGCCTGGCCGATGCCGCTGGAGGCACCGGTGATGAAGACCAGCGGGGACGACGGATTCATGCGGTGCGCTCCAGGGAGGAAAGGGCGGCGGGCGGGTCCGCAGGGTCTCGGTGCCGGTTTCAGCGCCGGTTGGCGGCGCCCGGCGCGGGCTGCAGGGTGCCGCGCACGCGGCCTTGCAGCTGCATGATCTGGTCGAGGTTGTCGTAGTCCATCCGGTCGGCGGTGAACTGGTCGCTGCCGCGTGTGAGCGTGACGGGCTGGTCGGACTGCACCTTTTCCGAATTGACCCAGACATGCAGGAACTCGCCCCGGAATTCCAGCCTGGGCTGGGGCGTCTGGCCCTTGCGGGGCAGCGATTCGCGGGTGACGATGGCGTTGCCGAAGAGCTGCACTTCGGAGCCGTCGGCGTTGGAGAGCGCCCGGTTGGCCGTGGCGACGGTGACGCGCCCTTCCGGCGTGACCGAGCGCATGTGCACCTTGTCCACTTCCAGCGTATCGGTGTCTTCGTAGTGGCGCGCCATCTCGCCGCGCATGTCGCTTGCCAGGCGGCCGGTGGCGTCGAAGGTCTTGACCGAGAAGTCGCGCATGAAATAGTCGGGCTCGTGCGTGGGCACGCGGACCTGCTCGGCCTGGGGCGGCTTGGGCGCGTTGCGCACCAGCCACCAGGTGCCCAGCGCCAGCAGTCCCATCAGCAGCGCGGGCAGGTAGAGGGACACCCGGTCCCAGCTCAGGCGCATGCGGCGTGCAACGGTCATGCGTAGTCCGCCAGCAGCGCGGCGTAGCGGCCGCTGGCCACCAGCAGCAGGTCGCAGAATTCGCGCGCCGCACCGGCGCCGCCCGGCGATTCGGTGACGTAGTGCGCCACGGCGCGGGCCTCGATGTGGCCATGCGCCGGGGCGCAGGCGATGGCGGCGCGGCGCATGACCGGCAGGTCCGGCCAGTCGTCGCCCATGGCGGCGGCCTGATTCCAGGCCAGGCCCAGCTCGGCCAGGATGGCCTCGGCCGCGGGGCGCTTGTCCTCGGTGCCGAAGCGCGCATGCACCACGCCCAGGGCCTGCAGGCGCAGTCGCAGCGCGGGGGCGTCGCGCCCGGTGATGACGGCCGGCACGATGCCGGCGCGCTGCAGCAGCTTGATGCCGTGGCCGTCGAGCGTGTGAAAGCGCTTGAGCGTCTCGCCCGCTTCCGAGAAGTAGAGGCTGCCGTCGGTCAGCACGCCATCGACGTCGAAGAAGGCCACGCGCACGCCCTGCGCCTTCAGCAGCAGCTCGGGGTCGTGCTGCAGGGCCGGGCGCAGCGGGGGCAGTTCGGGGGTGGGAAGCGTGGGTGCGGCAGCGGCCATCAGATCACCTTGGCGCGCATGAGGTCGCCGATGTGCACCACGCCCACCAGCAGGCCGGCGGCGTCGGTGACCAGCACGCTGGTGATGCCGTGGCGCTCCATGGCGGCGGCGGCATCCACGGCCAGCGCGTCGGCCGCGATGGTGCGCGGGCCGGCATGCATGACCTCGCCGGCGGTGGCGCCGCGCAGGTCGGCGCCAGCCTCGATGCGGCGGCGCAGGTCACCGTCGGTGAACACGCCCAGCAGCCGGCCCTCGGGGCCGACCACGGCGGACGTGCCCAGCCGCTTGGCGCTCATTTCGCGCATGAGTTCGCTGAACGACGCCTGCGGCCCCACGCGCGGCACCTCGTCGCCCGCGCGCATGACGTCGGCCACGTGCGTGAGCAGCTTGCGGCCCAGGGCGCCGCCGGGGTGCGAGCGGGCGAAGTCCTCGGGCCGGAAGCCCCGGGCGTCGAGCAGCGCCACGGCCAGCGCGTCGCCCATGGCGAGCTGCGCGGTGGTGCTGGTGGTGGGCGCCAGGTTGAGCGGGCAGGCCTCGCGCTCCACGCTGCAGTCCAGCACCGTGTCGGCATGCCGCGCGAGGGTCGATTGCAGGCCGCCGGTCATGGCGATCAGCGCGGCGCCCAGGCGCTTGAGCACGGGCAGCAGCACGGTGAGCTCGTTGCTTTCGCCGCTGTTGGAAATGGCCAGCACCAGGTCACCCTGCGTGACCATGCCCAGGTCGCCGTGGCTGGCCTCGGCCGGGTGCACGAAGAAGGCCGGCGTGCCGGTGGAGGCCAGCGTGGCGGCGATCTTGCGGCCCACATGGCCGCTCTTGCCCATGCCCATCACGACCACGCGGCCCGGCGTGGCCAGGATGCGGCGCACCGCGTCGACGAACGGCTCGCCCAGGCGCGCGGCCATGCTGCCCAGCGCGGCGGCTTCGATGGCGAAGGTTTCACGGGCCAGGCGGAGGGTCTCGGCGGGATCGAACGGCGGCACGGCGGCGGGGGCGGATGACATGGGGGCCGATTCTATCGACCGGCCCCCGACCGGCGCTGGCGCTGGGCTAGCATCGGGCATGTCCTCGCTCGCGCTCACCCTGCTCTACCTTCTGGCTGCCGTGCTGGGGGTGGTGGTGTGCCGCAGCCTGAAGCTGCCGCCCATGCTGGGCTACCTGGCGGCGGGCATCCTGATCGGGCCGCATGCGCTGGCCCTGGCGCAGGATTCGGAGGGCGTGCGGCACCTGGGCGAATTCGGCGTGGTGTTCCTGATGTTCGCCATCGGGCTGGAATTCAGCCTGTCCAAGCTGCGTGCCATGCGCCGCTACGTGTTCGGGCTGGGGCTGATGCAGGTGGCGCTCACCATGGCGCTCGGCATGGCCGGCATGCTGCTGCTGGCGCGCTGGGTTGGCGGTGTATGGAACATCGGCTGGCAGACCGCGCTGGCGCTGGGCGGCACGCTGGTGATGAGCAGCACGGCCATCGTGGTCAAGCTGATGGCCGAGCGCGCCGAGCTGGAGAGCGAGCACGGCCGCCGGGTGCTGGGCATCCTGCTGTTCCAGGACCTGGCGGTGGTGCCGCTGCTGGTGCTCATCCCGGCGCTGGGCTCGTCGCCCGAGCGGCTGATGGTGGAGATGGGCCTGGCGCTGCTCAAGGCCACGGTGCTGGTGGGCGTGCTGCTGGCCGGCGGCCAGCACGTGATGCGCTGGTGGCTCACGCTGGTGGCCCGGCGCAAGAGCGAAGAGCTGTTCATGCTCAACCTGCTGCTCATCACGCTGGGCCTGGCCTGGCTGACCGAGCAGGCCGGGCTGTCGCTGGCGCTGGGCGCGTTCATCGCCGGGGTGCTGGTGTCGGAAACCGAATACCGCCACCAGGTGGGCACCGACATCCGGCCCTTCCACGACGTGCTGCTGGGCCTTTTCTTCGTGACCGTGGGGATGATGCTGGACTGGCACATCCTGCTGGAGCGCTGGGCCCTGGTGCTGGCGCTGCTGGTGGTGCCGCTCTTGCTGAAGATGGGCGTCATCCTGGCGCTGGCGCGCGGCATGGGCGCGACCACGGGCGTGTCGCTGCGCACCGGGCTCTACCTGGCGCAGGCGGGCGAGTTCGGCTTCGTGCTGCTCTCGCTCACGCAGGAACACGGCCTGGTGCCGGCCGCGCTGATGAACCCCATCCTCGCGGCGATGGTGCTGTCGATGCTGGCCACGCCCTTCCTCATCCTGCACAGCAACCGCATCGTGATGAAGCTGGTGGCCAGCGACTGGCTGCAGCAGTCGCTGCAGATGACCACCATCGCCCGCACGTCGATCAACACCGACCGGCACGTGCTGATCTGCGGCTACGGCCGCTGCGGCCAGAACCTGGCGCGCATGCTGGAGCGCGAGAACATTCCCTACTTGGCGCTGGACCTGGACCCCGACCGCGTGCGGCAGGCCGCCGCCGCCGGCGATTCGGTGGTGTACGGCGACGCGACCCGGCTGCAGGCGCTGGTGGCGGCGGGCCTGGCGCGGGCCAGCGCCGTGGCGGTGACGTATCTGGACATTCCGGCCACGCTCAAGGTGCTGGCGCACACCAGCAGCCATGCCGCCCACGTGCCGGTGGTGGTGCGCACCCAGGACGACCAGTACCTGGACCGCCTGCAGGCCGCCGGCGCGACCGAGGTGGTGCCCGAGGCCATCGAAGGCTCGCTGATGCTGGCCAGCCACGCGATGGCGCTGGTGGGCGTGCCCATGCGGCGGGTGCTGCGGCGCGTGCAGGAGCAGCGCGATGCACGCTACAACCTGCTGCGCGGCTACTTCCACGGCGCCGACGACGACACCGCCTCCGAGCGTGACCAGGAACGGCTCGCGTCCATCACCCTGCCGCCGGGCAGCGCGGCGCTGGGCCGCCCGCTGGGCGAAATGGCGCTGCACACGGTGGGCGCCCAGGTGGTCAGCCTGCGCCGCGGCACGGGCCGCATGTCGGCCGCCGACCCCGGCACTCCGCTGGCCGAGGGCGACACGCTGGTCGTGTCCGGCCACCCGACGGCCCTGGCCCTGGCCGAGGACCGCCTGCTGCGCGGCTGAAGCGGCGGCGCCGTCAGCAGCCTGCGCCCAGGGCCGCCACCAGCTGGTCGGCGGGCGCCGGCCGGCCGAACAGGTAGCCCTGGAACCGCTGGCAGCCATTGCGCAGCAGGAATTCGCGCTGGCCCTCGGTCTCGACCCCTTCGGCCACCACGTCCAGCCCCAGGCTCTGCGCCAGGGCCACGATGGTGCAGGCGATGGCCGCGTCGTTCGGGTCGGTGAGCACGTCGCGCACGAAGCTCTGGTCGATCTTGAGCTGGTCCAGCGGCAGCCGCTTGAGGTAGCCCAGCGACGAGTAGCCGGTGCCGAAGTCGTCCAGCGAGAAGCCGATGCCCTGCTGGCGCAGCAGCTGCATCTTGGCGATGGTGTCCTCCACGTCGTGCAGCAGCAGGCTCTCGGTGAGCTCGATCTTCAGGCGGCGCGGGCTGGCCCCGCTGGCCCGCAGCGCCGCCACCACCTGCTGCACGAAGTCGGCGTGGCGGAATTCGGGGGCGCTGACGTTGACGGACACCGTCCACTGCGCCGTGGCGGGCTGGCCGGCCCATTGCGCCAGCTGGTCGCAGGCGGCGCGCAGCATCAGCCGCCCCAGCGGCAGGATCAGCCCCGTCTGCTCCGCCACCGCGATGAATTCGCCGGGCGGCACCATGCCGCGCTGGGGGTGCCGCCAGCGCACCAGCGCCTCGGCACCCAGCACGCGGCCCTCGGCATCCACCACCGGCTGGTAGTGCGGAAAGAACTCGGCCCGCTGCAGCCCCACGCGGAGATCGGCCTCCAGCACCGAGCGGGCGTTGGCGGCGGCCTGCATGGCCGGATCGAAAAAGCACAGCATGTTGCGACCCTGCGCCTTGGCCTGGTACATGGCCAGGTCGGCCCGCTGCAGCAGCTCGTTGACCGTCTGCCCGCGCCCCTGGAAGAGCGCCGCGCCGATGCTGGAGCTGTTGTGCACTTCCCGGCCCCCCAGCAGATAGGGCTGGTTCAGCACCGACAGCAGCTTGTGGCCGACCGCCCGGGCTTCCTGGCTGGCGGTCGATTCCAGCGCATCCAGGTCGGGCAGCACGACGAGGAACTCGTCCCCGCCCAGCCGCGCCACCGTGTCGCTGGCGCGCAGGCCGGCGGACAGCCGCTGGGCGACCTGCACGAGCAGCGCGTCGCCCCACTCGTGGCCGAGCGTGTCGTTGACGTGCTTGAAGTTGTCCAGATCGAGGAACAGCACGGCCCCGTAGCGGCCCAGGCGGTCGCTGAGCGCGGTGGCCTGCTCCAGCCGGTCCAGCAGCAGCCGGCGGTTGGGCAGGCCGGTGAGTTCGTCGAAGAAGGCCAGGCGGTGGATCTCGGCCTCGGCCTGCTTGCGCTCGGTGATGTCGCGGCCTACGCCGCGGTAGCCCAGGAATTCGCCCTCGGCGCCATAGAACGGCTCGCCGCTGATCGACACCCACGCGAACGTGCCGTCGTGGCCGCGGTACTGCAGCTGCAGGTCGTGGAACACCTCGTGCGCCTGCAGCTTCTGCTGGTGGGCCCGCCACTGCGCCGGCGACAGCCCCAGGCTGGGCAGCTCCCAGCGGGTCTTGCCCAGCAGCTCCTCGGGCCGCGTGCCGATCTCCAGATGGTGCGCGCCTTCCACGCGCGTGAAGCGGAACGCCGCGTCCTGCTCCCAGTACCAGTCGGACGACAGCTGCGTGAGGCTGCGCCAGCGGGCCTCGCTCAGGCGCAGCGCCTCCTGCGTGGCCACGTAGTCGGTCACGTCGGTGAAGGTGCGCACCCGCCCGCCGCCCGGCAGCGGCCGGGTGCGTATTTCCAGGTGGCGGCCCGAGCGGGTCTTGCGCAGGTAGACCTCGGGCATCTGCAGCCGGCCGCCGTGCGCGGCGTACTCGCCCTGCACATAGCTGCGGGCGCCCGGCTCGATGTAGCGAAAGGCGTCGCCGAAGTCGCCGCGCTCGGCCTGGAAGCGCACCACGTCCTCCACCCGGGGCGCGCCTTGCAGCAAGGACTCGGGCAGCTCCAGGAGTTCGAGGTAACGGCGGTTGTGGACCCGGATGCGGCCCTGCGCGTCGACGTTGGTGATGCCCTGCGCCACCGCCGCCAGCGTGCCTTCCAGCGCCTGGGTCTGCTCGCGCAGCTGTTCGGTGGCGCGGGCCAGTTGCGCCTCGACGGTGCGGCGGCCCGCGTCCGCGCGCAGCGGTATCTCCATCTGCACCAGCGTGCCCAGCAGCGGCTGCAGCCCGCGCAGCGCGTCGGGCGGGTAGCCGCCGGTGCGGCCCGACAGCAGCAGCAGCAGGACGGGCTCGCCCGACGCGGCCAGGGCCTGGGCCGCGCACGGCTGCGCCGGCAGCTCCGCCTCCAGCCCGGCGGCGCCCGCAGCGCGGCCGTCGCCCCAGACCAGGGACGTGCCCGCCAGTGCCCGGGCGAGCAGTCCCGGCGCGGGTCCGGTGGCGTCCGGCAGGGGCCAGGCGCTGCCGTCGACGGGGGCGGCCTGCCCCTGCGGCCAGGGGCCGGCCACGCACACCAGCCGCATCACGCGCGCAGCGGCGGCATCGCTGCACGGCGCTTCCGCCGGGGCGGCGCCTTGCGCGCCGTCCTGGGGCGCCGCCGCCAGGCCCGGCTCGAGGTGGGCGAGAAAGCCGCAGGTGCTCTGGGTGTGCACCAGCAATTCCTGCAGCAGCAGGGTGAAGGCGCCCGCCGCATCGCCGCCGATGAAGAAGGACTGCGCCCGCGAGATCGCATTGAGCAGCCGGTGCTGGCGCGCCTGCAGCGTCTGCGCCGCTTCGCGCACGCGGGCGGCGCTGCATTGCTCATGCACCGATTCGATCTGCGCCGGCACCGTGAGCAGGTAGGCATGCGCGGCGTCGCGCACGATGAAGTCGCTGAAGCCGTGGCGCAGGGCGGGGCCGGCGCGGCCGACGCCGTCCTCGGGAACCGCGATCACCACCGGAACGCCGCGCGCCATCTCCAGCACGTCGTAGGCGCCGCCGTCGGCCACCTGCTCGGCCGCCACGATCACGTCGCAGCGCACCGCCGCCAGGTACCCCCAGGCATCGGCCACCGTGGGCGCCACGTCGACCCGCCAGCCCAGCCAGGCGTCGGCCAGCGCGCGCCCCAGCGCCTGCGCGTGGGCCGCATCACCGTCGACGAGCAGGATGGAAAGGGACATGGGCGTCGGGCTTCATCGAGAAAGGCCTCGCGGGCCGCGGAGGCGGGACGTGTCGGAGCCGACGCGGACATTATGCGACGGCGCCCGGGCGCTGTTTACACTGGCGCCCCGCCCCGGGCGGCCCCCCCACTTCCTACCCCACACTCCGTCCCATGCAGCATTTCAGCGTCAACGACTACCTGCGCCAGCACATCCGCACCGTGCCCGACTGGCCGGCGCCGGGCGTGCAGTTCCGCGACATCACGCCGCTGCTGCAGAACCCGAAGGTGTTCCGCGTGATGATCGATGCCTTCGTGCACCGTTACATGGACCGCGCGCTGCGGCCCGACGTGGTGGCGGGGCTGGACGCGCGCGGCTTCATCCTGGGGGCCGTGGTGGCCTACGAGCTGAACGTGGGGTTCGTGCCGATCCGCAAGAAGGGCAAGCTGCCCTTTACCACCGTCGAGGAGACCTACGAGCTCGAGTACGGCAGCGCCACCGTCGAGCTGCACGCCGACGCCGTGCAACCGGGCGACCGCGTGCTGCTCATCGACGATCTGATCGCCACCGGCGGCACCATGATGGCCGGCAAGAACCTGCTGGAAAAGCTGGGCGCCTCCGTGACGGAGGGCGCCGCCATCGTGGACCTGCCGGAACTCGGCGGCTCGCGCCGCCTGACGGAGGCCGGACTGCCGCTCTTCACGCTGGTGGATTTCAGCGGCCACTGACACTGAGCCGCGCGGGGCTTGGCGCCGGCCCCCGGGCCGGCCCGAGCGTTGGCCCTAGGGAAGCTCTGCACGCATCGAGCGGAAAGTGGGCGCTGCGGATCGGGAGGGGCTGCAAGGCGCAGACCGCAGCCATAGCGGGGCTATGGCGAGGATTTGCAACGCCGCAGACTGCCCGAATCCGCAGATGCACACGGCGCGGTGATTCGTGCAGAGGTTCCCTACAGCTGGCCGAACTGCGTGGTGCTGAGTTCTTGCGGGCGTTGGTCCTGCGGCGGCAGTTCGGTGTCCTCGAAGCCGGTGCGGCCCGAGAGCGCCGAGCCGACCGGGCCGGTGCGCACGGATTCGCCGGGGAGCATTGCAGGGGCCGGGGCCGGGGCCGGGGCGGCGCCAGCGGCGGCGGCGCTCTGGCGGCTGGCGGCGGCGCGCAGCAACGCGCGCTTGAATTCGGCCACCTCGTCGTCTTCGAGGGGCTCGGTGCGGCCCCCGCCCGGCGCGGGCACCTGCCGGGGCGGCAGCACGGGCGCGGGACGCACCACCGGGGCCACCACCACCAGCGGCGGCGTTGGCGCGGGTGCGGGCGCGGGCGCGGAATGGGCGCCGCTGGCGCTGGCCGGCACCTGGTCGCTGATGCGCCAGTACACCGCCGTCACCTCGATGTCGAAGCGGGCCTTCGCGGTCTGCACGATCAGGGCCTCGATCTCGCTCAACCGCACGGTCTCGCCGCCGTAGTCGCGGGACAGATCGACCATGGCCAGGAAGCGCTGGCCGCGCTGGTCGAGCGACAGCACCTTGAATTTGTATCCGGCCGACAGCACGCCCGCGCGCACCATGGCGTCGCGCACCACGGCGTAGAGCAGCTCGCGCCGCTCCAGGCGCTCGGTGCGCCGCCCGGACGCATCGCCGGCCGGCTGCAGGGAGGGCTCCACCGGCCCGACACCCGGCGGGGCGAATCCTGCGACGCGGCCGTGCCGCTGCGCCGGCGCCGCCGCCCCCTGGCGGGAGGGCGTGGGTTTGCGGAACAACCAGCTGAACAGGGACATGCCGTACTTTCGGAGAGGCGCAGGGAAGGGATGCGAATCAGTGTAGCCCGCAGCCCGGGCCGCTTGCGTACGCGGAGTGCCCGATTCCGCCAGGGTGGAAACGCCGTTCTCAGGTCACCGCGATCCGGCGGCGGCGGTTGCCCATGCGCCGCGCCAGCACGGCGCCGGCGACCATCGCCAGTTGCAGGGCCGCGGCAGGCTGGCGGTTGGAGAGCTCGGCGAAGCGCATCGCCGTCAGGGTCCACAGCATGCACGCGGCGCCGGCCTGCACCGTGGCGCTGCGCGGCCGGTGCGAAAAGAACCCGCCCTCGCCGACGATGGAGCCGGGGCCGACGATGGCCAGGCGCAGCCGCGCCTTTTCGTCCTCGTAATGCACGCTGAGGGTGCCGCTTTCGACCAGGTAGAGGGTGCGGTCCGGCTCGCCCTGGCGAAAGAGCACCTGCCCGGCCGACAGCGACAGTGGCAGCAGATAGGGCGCGAGGGCGTCCCACTGCTCGGCGTTCAGCACGTTGTCAAGGCCGTCGTCGCCTGCGCCTGAGGCCGATTGCAGGGCCTGCAGCAGGCCGCGCAGGTCGGTGCGGGAGGTGGGGGGTGGGGTGGCGGCGCTCATCGGCGGCGACCGTACCCTTGATTGCGCATCGGCACAAGGGGGCGGCCAGGGCCGGGGGGCGCCGTCCTGCCGATCACTTGCCGATGCAGAAGCTGGAAAAGATCACGCCCAGCAGGTCGTCGGACGTGAATTCCCCGGTGATGGCGTTGAGCGCCTGCTGCGCGAGCCGCAATTCCTCGGCCAGCAGGTCGAGCGCCGGACCGGCGGCGTGCAGCTGGGCGGCCGCTTCCATCAGGTGGCCGCCCACCGCCTGCAGCGCGGCGATGTGCCGGGCGCGGGCGATGTAGAGCCCTTCGGGCGCGGCCTGCCAGCCGGCGACCTCCAGCAGCAGGCGGCGCAGCGCGTCCAGCCCCGCGCCAGTGCGCGCCGAGAGCCGCACCGAGGGCCGGGGCCCGCCGCCCTGCTCGGCCATGCTCGGCAGCGCCACGCCGTCGCCTTCCACGCGGTCGAGCTTGTTCCACACGTCGATGACGGGCACGCTGGCCGGCACCTTGTGGGCGATGGCGCCCGCGACATGGGCTTCGGCCGCTCTGTATTCAGGCGCATCCACGCGGCTCAGGTCGTGCAGGAACAGCACGGCATCGGCTGCCGCGATCTCGTCCCAGGCGCGGGCGATGCCGATCTTCTCGACCTCGTCGTCGCTCTCGCGCAGGCCGGCGGTGTCGATCACGTGCAGCGGCACGCCTTCGATCTGGATGGTCTGCTGCACCTTGTCGCGGGTGGTGCCGGCGATGGGCGTGACGATGGCCAGCTCCGCCCCGGCCAGCGCGTTGAGCAGCGAGCTCTTGCCGGCGTTGGGCTGCCCGGCGATGACGACCTTGATGCCCTCGCGCAGCAGCGCGCCCTGGCTGGCGCGGCGCATGACCTCGGCCAGGGTTTGCTGCAATTTCGATAGCTGCCCGGCGGCGTCCGCCTTGCGCAGGAAGTCGATTTCCTCTTCAGGAAAGTCGAGCGTGGCCTCGACCAGCATGCGCAGATGCACCAGCGCGTCGCGCAGGGCATGGATCTCCTGCGAGAAGGCGCCCGCCAGCGAGCGGCTGGCGCTGCGGGCCGCGGCCTCGGTACTGGCGTCGATCAGGTCGGCGATGGCTTCGGCCTGGGCCAGGTCGATCTTGTCGTTGAGGAAGGCGCGCTCGGTGAATTCGCCCGGCTGCGCCAGCCGCAGCCCGGCCAGCACCACGGGGCCGCCCTCGGCCGCCGGCGCGGCGGCGGCCTCCAGGCAGCGCGCCAGCAGCAGCTGCAGCACCACCGGGCCGCCATGGGCCTGCAGCTCCAGTACGTCTTCGCCGGTGTAGCTGTGCGGCGCCGGGAAGTAGAGCGCCAGCCCCTGGTCGATGGGCTGGCCCGCCGCGTCGCGGAACGGCAGGTAGGTCGCCTCGCGGGGTTTCAGCGCCCGGCCGCAGAGCGCCTGCACCAGGGCGCCCAGGCCCTTGCCCGACACGCGCACGATGCCCACCGCGCCGCGCCCCGGGGCGGTGGCGATGGCGGCGATGGGGTCGGTGTGGCGGGGCAGCATGGGCGCGGGGACTCCGGCGGGGCGGGCGGAAAAGGGAGCGGCGATGATAGCCCTGCCGCCCTGCCGCCCTGCCGCCCGGGCCCGGGGCGGGCGCCCGAGCGTCCACGCAAGCCACCGCTATCCAAAAAATAGCTGCCCGCGCCAGTTCCTCGGGCCTCTGGAATGATTTTCCCATTCCAGGGCCGATGGAACCAGCGCGGGCAGCTACGATTTTGGTAGCAACCGGACGTGCTCCACGGTGCGCAGCCGTGCGCCGGGCGGGTTTACTTGATGGTCGTCCAGGTGGGCATGGGGCGGTCGTCGGCGCGGTGCATCGTCTCCACGCCCTTGCGCATCGCCCAGGGGCGGATCTGGTGGTGCAGCGGCAGGTAGTAATACTCGTCCTTGACCAGCTTCAGGGCGCTGCCGATGAGGGCGTCGCGCTTGGCCGGGTCCATCTCCACCTTGATCTGGCCGATCATTTCGTCGAGCTTGGGGTCGCTGAAGCGGCCGCCGTTGTAGACGCCCGCCGCCGTCTTGCCCTGCTTGGTGGACATGAGCGAGTCGAGCGAATAGAGCGCGTCGAACGTGGCCACGCCCCAGCCGAAGAGGTAGGCGCTGACGTCGTTGTTCATCACGCGGCTGACGAACTGCGCCATGGGCGCGGCCTGCAGCGTGGTCTTCACGCCGATGCGCGTCCACATCGCCGTGACGGCCTGGCAGATGGCTTCGTCGTTGACGTAGCGGTCATTGGGGCAGTCGAGCTTGAGCGCGAATCCGTCGGGGTAGCCGGCATCGGCCAGCAGCTTCTTGGCGGCTTCCACGTCGTACTTGGCGGCGCGCTCGTCCAGGCTCTTGCTCCAGCCGTTGACCATGGGCGCGACCATGGTGCCGGCGGGCACCGACAGGTTGCGCATGGTGCGGCTGTGGATGCCGGCCGAGTCGATGGCCTGGTAGAGCGCCTGGCGCACGCGCTTGTCCTTGAGCGGATTCTTGCCGGGCGTGCCGGCGCCGGGCAGCTCGTCGCGGAACTGGTCCAGGCCCAGGTAGATGGTGCGGTTCTCGGCGCCTTCGATGAGCTTCAGGTCGGGGCTGGCCTTCATGCGGGCCAGGTCCTGCGGTGGGGGGTCGACGACGAAATCGACCTGGCCGGAGATCAGCGCGGCCGAGCGCGTGGCCGCCGACTTGATGGGCGTGAACACCACTTCGTCGATGTTGCCGGTGGGCTTGTCCCACCAGGCGTCGTTCTTCTTGAGCGTGATCTTCACGTCGGGCTGCCAGCTGACCAGGCTGAAGGGGCCGGTGCCGTTGGCGTTGCGCGAGGCGAAGTTCTCTTCCTTGCCGGCGTAGTCCTGCGCCTTGGTCGAGTTGTTCTTCTCGGCCCAGGCCTTGTTCATGATGCGCGCCTCGGTCAGCTCGCGCAGCAGCACGGGGTTGGGGCCCTTGAGGATCAGCTCGACGGTGAAGTCGTCGATCTTCTTGACCTCTTTCAGGCTTTGCACGGACGACTGCATGTTGGAGGGCGGCGTCATGGCGCGGGTGAGCGAGAACACCACGTCGTCGGCGGTGAAGGGCGAGCCGTCGTGGAATTTGACGCCCTTGCGCAGTTCGAAGCGCACCTGGGTCGGGGAGACCTGGGTCCACTGCGTGGCCAGCGAGGGCTGGATCTGGTACTTCTGGTCGTAGCGCACCAGGCTCTCATAGACCTGCTGCAGGAAGGCATGCGTCGTCTGATGGTTCTGGGCGTGCGGGTCCGCGGTCAGGATGTCGTTGGCGCCTGCCCACCGCATGGTGGCCGCACCCGCCGAGCCGGCGGCGAGGGAAGCCGCGAGCGCCACCGTGCCAAGAGTCAGTTTCATCAGGTTCAAACGCTGTTGTTTCATCAACGAGCCTCCAGAAAGAAAACAATTGAGGGAAGCAGACAGCCTAGCAATGAACGTACCGAAAAGACAGCGGCCGCCCGAGGGCGGCCGTTGGGGATTGTCCGAATGGCGCGCCGCAGGGGCGGCGCACCATGCCGGTGCACGGTCAGCGGAACTTCGGCAGATTGAACTGCGGCGGCACGCCCATGCGGGTGTTGATGATCCACTGCTGCGCGATCGACAGGATGTTGTTCGTCAGCCAGTACAGCACCAGGCCGGCCGGGAAGAAGAAGAACATCACGCTGAAGATCAGCGGCATGAACCACATCATCTTGGCCTGCAGCGGATCCGGCGGCGCGGGGTTGAGCGCGGTCTGCAGCAGCGAGCTGGCCGTCATCAGCAGGGGCAGGATGAAGTACGGGTCGGGCGAAGACAGGTCGCGGATCCAGCCGATCCAGGGCGCGTTGCGCATTTCCACGCTGGACAGCAGCACCCAGTAGAGCGCGATGAACACCGGGATCTGGATCATGATGGGGAAGCAGCCGCCCATCGGGTTGACCTTCTCTTCGCGGTAGATGCGCATCATCTCCTGCTGCATCTGCTGCGGCTTGTCCTTCAGGCGCTCGCGCATCTCCGTGATCTTCGGGTTGATGGCCTTCATCTTGGCCATCGACGCATAGGCCTTGGCATTGAGCCAGTAGAAGGCGATCTTCAGCAGCAGCACCAGCGCGACGATGGACCAGCCCCAGTTGTTCAGCAGCTTGTGCAGCTGGTCGAGCAGCCAGTAGAGCGGCTTGGACAGGATGGTGAGCCAGCCGTAGTCCTTGACCAGTTCCAGGCCGGGGTACAGCTTTTCCATCATGGTTTCGATCTGCGGACCGGCGAAGAGGCGCGCATCGACGGCCTTGGACTGGCCCGGCGCGATCTCGCCGACCTTCATGATCATGCCGACCGAATACAGGTTGGTGTCCACCTTGCGCACGAACAGGTCGCGCTGGATGCCGTCGGCCAGCAGCCAGGCCGAGGCGAAGTAGTGCTGCACCATGGCCACGTAGCCGTTGGGCGAGGCTTTGTCGATCTCGGCCTTGCCGCTCTCGATGTCCTTGAACTCGACCTTGTGGTACTTCTTGGCTTCGGTGTAGATGGCCGGGCCGGTGAAGGTGGAATAGAACGACGACTCGCCTGGCGGCTTGTTGCCGTCGCGCACCAGCTGCAGGTAGAGCTGGGGCGACACGGGCGCCGTGCCGGTGTTGACGATCTCATGCTTGACCGCGATGTCGTAGGCGCCGCGCTTGGCCGTCCAGGTCTTGACCAGCTTCACGCCGCCCAGGTCGGCCGACTCGAAACGAACGCTCAGCTCGTTCTCGTTGTCACCCAGCGTGCGCGAGCCGGGCACCAGCGTCATCGGCGTCTTGTGGGTGGGGAAGTTGCCGCCGATCAGACCGGTCTGCGCCAGGTAGACGCGCTGGGCGCTCTCGTCGAGCAGCACGAAGGGCTTGGACTTGTCGGCCATGTCGGCGTACTGCAGCAGCTCGCCATGCACCAGCGTACCGCCCTCGGTGTCAAAGCCCAGGCGCAGCACGTCGGTAGTGACTGTGACGCGCTCGCGGGCAGCGGCCTGCGCGGGTGGCACGGCACCGCCCGGCACTTGCTGCGCGCCGGCCGTGCCGGTGGCCGCTGGCGCGGTGGGCACGCTGTTGGCGCCGCTGGCGGCGGCCGGGGCCGAAGAGGCGGAAGCAGCGGGCGCGTTGGCGGGCGCGGATTCCGTCTGCGCGACCGGCGCGGGGAAGAAGGTGGCCTTGTTGCCGTTGTGGATCTGCCATTTGTCCCAAAGCAGGACCATGGAGAAGCCAAAGATCACCCACAGGATGGTGCGGCGAATGTCGTTCATGAAGTCTTCTTAGGTGAGGACGAAGGGGAGGCGGAGGGCATCAGCCGCGAAAACAGGCGCGCCGCCCGGGGCGGCTCGTCCGGCACGGGGTCGAGCCCCCCGTCGCACCACGGATGGCACCGCGCCAGCCGGCGCACGGTAAGGTAGCTGCCCGCCGCGGCGCCATGGCGCTCCAGCGCCTGCAGCGCATAGGCCGAGCAGGTGGGCTCGAACCGGCAGGCCGAACCCAGCCAGGGGCTGAGCAGCAGGCGGTAGCCCCGCACGAGGCCCATGAGCAGTGCGCGCATCATGCCGCGACTCCGCCGGGTGCCGGGGAAGACGCCGCTGCGGCGGGCGCGCCCGCTTCGGCGCGCGCGCCGCCGGAACGCCGCACGGCATGGCCGAACAGCTGCAGCAATTCGGCGCGCACGGCCCGCTTGAGCTCATCCGACGTGGCGCTGAGGAACTGCTTGCGGTCGAACGTGGCCCGCAGCCGCACCACGTGCGCGGCCACCGGCAGCTGCGCCTCGAAGGTGGCCGCCACGGCGTGGATCTGCCGCTTGATGGCGTTGCGCGTCACCGCGCGGCGCGCCCAGCGCTTGGGCACCATCGCCCCCATCCACGGCCCGGGGCGTTCGCTCCGCGCCACGGCAAACAGGGCCTGCGGCCCCTGCGTCGTCGGCAAGGAACCGGGCCCTGTGGAAGGCGATGCGACCGCCGCCCCGGGGGCGGCGGAAGGGGCGCCGCCGCCTTCTTGCAGACCCAGCCGGTGCAACGCGAAGTGCGCGGTGCGGGAAACAGTTCCGCCGGCCATGGCGGCCTGGAACTGCGGGCGGGTCTTCAGCCGGTGCATGGCAGCAATGTCCCGGCCGGGGACGTGGCAGCGCAAGGCAGCAAGCGGGGAAGGCAGTGGTGGGCCGAAAGCCGGACGGCCTGCGCGCTTAGACGGCCAGGCGCTTGCGGCCCTTGGCGCGGCGGGCGTTGATGACGGCGCGGCCGCCGCGGGTCTTCATGCGCACGAGGAAACCGTGGGTGCGGGCGCGGCGGGTCTTAGAAGGCTGGTAAGTACGTTTCATGGATCGATCCTTGGGGGTCAGTTACGGGCCGGCCCGGTAAGGGGCATGCGCCGCCGAGCAACTTCCCACGAAAAGGAGAAAAAGGCCGCCCGGGCTTCATCACCCTGAACACATTCAGGGAAACCCAAGATTATTGCAGGCTTGCGCGCGGCTGGCAATCGGATCCGGGTTCAACGCGTTTTTCGCTGCGGGGGACGGCCGGCGTCCGATGGCCCGCCGGGCGGTCGGGACAAGCGCGGACAGGTTGTGGATAACTCCTTGACAAGCTAGAATCGCGCCCCTTCATTCGTTCCTCCTATCCACACAAAAAGAAGCCGCAGCCATGACCGAGGAACTCTCCCACGACCCGATGAACGAGCCCGGTGGCGACGCCGGCCAGGGGTTGTGGCAAGCCTGCGTGGAACAGCTGGCCCAAGACCTGCCCGAGCAGCAGTTCAACACCTGGATCAAGCCGCTGGCCGCCCAGGTGGCGCCCGATTTCACCAAGGTCACCGTGCTGGTGGCCAACCGTTTCAAGCTCGACTGGATCCGTGCGCAGTACGCCGGCCGCATCGCCGCGCTGCTGGAAGGTCTCTACGGCCAGCCGGTGACCCTGGAGTTAGCGCTCGCTCAGCGGGAAAGCGTGGTGCGTACGTATGTTCGTCCTGCCGCCGTGGAGCCCACGGCCCACAGCGAGGCGCTGCCGCCCGCCGCCGATGAGGCCGCGCCCGGTGCCGGCGCGTTCCGCCATCGGCTCAACAGCGCGCTCACTTTCGAGACGCTGGTGGAAGGCACCGCCAACCGCATGGCGCGGTCTGCCGCCATGCACGTGGCGGGCTCGCCCGGCCACCTCTACAACCCGCTCTTCATCTACGGTGGCGTGGGCCTGGGCAAGACCCACCTGATGCACGCGGTGGGCAACCGCCTGCTGCAGGACAAGGCCGATGCCAAAGTTCTCTACATCCATGCGGAGCAGTTCGTCTCGGATGTGGTTAAGGCCTACCAGCGGCGCACCTTCGACGAGTTCAAGGAGCGCTATCACTCGCTCGATCTGCTGTTGATCGACGATGTGCAGTTCTTCGCCAACAAGGACCGCACGCAGGAAGAGTTCTTCAACGCGTTCGAGGCCTTGCTGACCAAGAAGAGCCACATCGTGATGACGTCGGACACCTACCCCAAGGGGCTGACCAACATCCACGATCGGCTGGTGTCGCGCTTCGATTCGGGCCTGACGGTGGCGCTGGAGCCGCCCGAGCTGGAAATGCGCGTGGCGATCCTGATCAACAAGGCCCGCGCCGAGAGCGCCGACATGCCCGAGGAGGTGGCCTTCTTCGTCGCGAAGAACGTGCGCTCCAACGTGCGGGAGCTCGAAGGCGCGCTGCGCAAGATCCTGGCCTATTCCCGCTTCAACCAGAAGGAAGTCTCGATCCAGCTGGCGCGCGAAGCCCTGCGCGACCTGCTGTCGATCCAGAACCGGCAGATCAGCGTGGAGAACATCCAGAAGACGGTGGCCGACTACTACAAGATCAAGGTCGCCGACATGTACAGCAAGAAGCGGCCGGCCTCCATCGCGCGGCCGCGCCAGATCGCCATGTACCTGGCCAAGGAGCTGACGCAAAAGAGCCTGCCCGAGATCGGCGAGCTGTTCGGCGGCCGCGACCACACCACGGTGCTGCACGCGGTGCGCAAGATCTCTGGCGAGCGCCAGCAACTGACCGAGCTGAACCAGCAACTGCACGTGCTGGAGCAGACGCTCAAGGGCTAGCCGGTGGCGCGCCCTGGCCCGATGGAGCACGCCCGCATTCGCGGCCGCTTTCAAAGGCAAAATGGCGTGTTGGGCGCCCGGAGGGGGGCCTGCGGCTTCCAGGCCATGAAGCGCCGCCCACGCACGTTTTCCCCAATCACCGAAGGTTGACGACATGATTGTCCTCAAGGCAACACAAGACAAGGTTCTCGCGGTTCTGCAATCGGTGTCCGGCATCGTCGAGCGCCGGCACACGCTGCCCATCCTGGCCAACGTGCTGATCCGCAAGACGGGCAACGCGCTGCAGCTCACCACCAGCGACCTGGAGATCCAGATCCGCACCACGGCCGAGCTGGGCGGCGACACGGGCGACTTCACCACCACGGTGGGCGCGCGCAAGCTGATCGATATTTTGAAGACCATGCCCGGCGACCAGACGGTGAGCCTGGAGTCGCAGCAGTCGAAGCTGGTGCTCAAGGGCGGCAAGAGCCGCTTCACGCTGCAATCGCTGCCCGCCGAGGACTTTCCGCTGGTGCAGGAGTCGGCCGCCTTCGGCCCCGCGTTCAGCGTGCCGCAGAAGGTGCTCAAGGACCTGCTGGGCCAGGTCTCGTTCGCCATGGCGGTGCAGGACATCCGTTACTACCTGAACGGCATTTTGTTCGTGGCCGAGGGCAAGACGCTGAGCCTGGTCGCCACCGACGGCCACCGCCTGGCCTTCGCCAGCGCCACGCTCGACGTGGAAGTGCCCAAGCAGGAAGTCATCCTGCCGCGCAAGACGGTGCTGGAGCTGCAGCGCCTGCTGTCCGATGCGGGCGGCGAGAACCAGCCGCACATCGAGATGCAGTTCGCCAACAACCAGGCGAAGTTCACCTTCGGCGGCATGGAGTTCGTCACCAAGCTGGTGGAGGGCAAGTTCCCGGACTACAACCGCGTGATCCCCAAGGGCCACAAGAACAGCGTCACCCTGGGCCGCGCGCCCCTGCTGGCCAGCCTGCAGCGCACGGCCATCATGACGAGCGACAAGTTCAAGGGCGTGCGCCTGAACATCGAGCCCGGCACGCTGCGGGTCGCCTCCAACAACGCCGAGCAGGAAGAGGCGGTGGACGAGCTGGACATCGACTATGGCGGCGACACGATCGAGATCGGCTTCAACGTCACCTACCTCATCGACGCCCTGGCCAATATGGGGCAGGACATGGTGAAGGTGGAGCTGGCCGACGGCAACAGCTCGGCGCTGATCACCATCCCCGAAAACGAGAGCTTCAAGTACGTCGTGATGCCGATGCGCATCTGACGCACTGCGGACGGGTTCCGGCGCCTTCCATCGCCTTTGCTATCACTTTCATAGCTATAGGCCCTCATGGATCAAGCGCCGGAGCCCTTTTTGATATCGAATTGACAATGGGAAACCCTGCGTTTCCACGGACCCCGAGGCTAGCCATCCATGACCGCTGAGAACCATCTGCCCGCACCTTCCGAGAACGGCGCGGGCGACGACGCGCAGCCCACGCCCGTGACCACGCCCAAGATCGACACACAGCAAGCCGGTGCGAGCGAAGGCTACGGCGAAGGCGCGATCCAGATCCTGGAAGGCCTGGAGGCCGTGCGCAAGCGCCCCGGCATGTACATCGGCGACACGTCGGACGGCACCGGCCTGCACCACTTGGTGTTCGAGGTGGTGGACAACTCCATCGACGAAGCCCTGGCCGGACACTGCGACGACATCGTCGTCACCATCCATTCCGACAACTCCATCAGCGTGACCGACAACGGCCGGGGCATTCCGACCGGCGTGAAGATGGACGACAAGCACGAGCCCAAGCGCTCGGCGGCCGAGATCGCCCTGACCGAGCTGCACGCGGGCGGCAAGTTCAACCAGAACAGCTACAAGGTCTCGGGCGGCCTGCATGGCGTGGGTGTGAGCTGCGTGAACGCGCTCAGCAAGATGCTGCGCCTGACGGTGCGCCGCGACGGCCGCGTGCACGTGCTCGAATTCAGCCAGGGCTTCGTGCAGAACCGCCTGCTGGAGACGGTGAACGGCGTCGAGGTCTCGCCCATGCGCGTCACCGGCGAGACCGACAAGCGCGGCACCGAAGTCCACTTCCTGCCCGACACCGAGATCTTCAAGGAAAACAACGACTTCCATTACGAGATCCTGGCCAAGCGCCTGCGCGAGCTCTCCTTCCTGAACAACGGCGTGCGCATCCGCCTGAAGGACGAGCGCACCGGCAAGGAAGATGACTTTTCCGGCGCCGGCGGCGTGAAGGGCTTCGTCGACTTCATCAATGCCAGCAAGAAGGTGCTGCACCCCACCGCCTTCCACGCCACGGGCGCGCGGCCGGCCGAAAGCTACGGCGGCATCCCCGGCACCGAGATCGGCGTCGAAGTCGCCATGCAGTGGAACGACGGCTACAGCGAGCAGGTGCTCTGCTTCACCAACAACATCCCGCAGCGCGACGGCGGCACCCACCTGACCGGCCTGCGCGCCGCCATGACGCGGGTGATCGGCAAGTACATCGAAACCAACGAGCTGGCCAAGAAGGCCAAGGTCGAGGTGAGCGGCGACGACATGCGCGAAGGCCTGTGCTGCGTCCTGAGCGTGAAGGTGCCCGAGCCCAAGTTCAGCAGCCAGACCAAGGACAAGCTGGTGTCGAGCGAAGTGCGCGCGCCGGTGGAAGACATCGTCGCCAAGACGCTGACCGACTACCTGGAAGAGCGCCCGAACGACGCCAAGATTCTGTGCGGCAAGATCATCGAAGCCGCCCGCGCCCGCGAAGCCGCGCGCAAGGCCCGCGAGATGACGCGCCGCAAGGGCGTGCTCGACGGCATGGGCCTGCCCGGCAAGCTGGCCGACTGCCAGGAAAAAGACCCGTCGCTGTGCGAGATCTACATCGTCGAGGGTGACTCCGCCGGCGGCTCCGCCAAGCAGGGCCGCGACCGGAAATTCCAGGCCATCCTGCCGCTGCGCGGCAAGATCCTGAACGTGGAGAAGGCACGCTACGAGAAGCTGCTCACTTCCAACGAAATCCTGACGCTCATCACGGCGCTTGGCACCGGCATCGGCAAGGCCGGCGGCGCGGTGGACGGCAAGAGCGGCGCCGACGACTTCAACGTCGACAAGCTGCGCTACCACCGCATCATCATCATGACCGACGCCGACGTGGACGGCGCGCACATCCGCACGCTGCTGCTGACGTTCTTCTACCGCCAGATGCCGGAGCTGGTCGAGCGCGGCCACATCTACATCGCGCAGCCGCCGCTCTACAAGGTGAAGAATGGCAAGGAAGAGCTGTACCTGAAGGACGCCCCGGCGCTCGACACCTTCCTGCTGCGCGTGGCCCTGCGCGACGCCAGCGTGACCACCGGTGGCGCCAATGCCCAGACCCTGTCGGGCGACACCCTGGCCGAACTGGCGCGCAAGCACCAGCTGGCCGAACACGTCATCGACCGCCTCTCGGCCTTCATGGACCAGGAAGCCCTGCGCGCGATTGCCGACAGCGTGAGCCTGAACCTGGACACCGTCGAGGATGCCGAAGCCAGCGCCGTGGCGCTGCAGGCCAAGCTGCGTGAGCTGTCCACCAACGGCATCCCTGCCGAAGTGGCCAGCGAATTCGACGCCCGCACCGACAAACCCATCCTGCGCATCAGCCGCCGCCACCACGGCAACGTCAAGAGCAGCATCATCACGCAGGACTTCGTGCACGGCGCCGACTACGCCGCCCTGGCCGAAGCCGCCAACACCTTCCGCGGCCTCATCGGCGAAGGCGCCCGCGCGCTGCGCGGCGAAGGCGAGAAGCAAAAGGAAGAAAAGATCGGCGACTTCCGCCAGGCCATGGCCTGGCTCATCTCCGAGGCCGAACGCACCACCGCCCGCCAGCGCTACAAGGGCCTGGGCGAGATGAATCCCGAGCAGCTGTGGGAAACGACGATGGACCCCGAAGTGCGCCGCCTGCTGCGCGTGCAGATCGACGATGCGATCGAGGCGGACCGGGTGTTCACGATGCTGATGGGGGATGAGGTGGAACCGCGCAGGGACTTCATCGAGACGAATGCGCTGCGGGCTGGCAACATTGACGTCTGATGTGTCGTATGACACCAAAAACAAAAAATCTGCCAGATTGGTGAAGAACTACCGACAGAGAAAGTGAAAAGGCCCAGCAATGCTGGGCCTTTTTCGATTTCACTCGTAGAGCGCCGAGTTAATTGCGATTCGCGACACTGTTCTGCGACTGGAGATCGAGGAAGACGCGGAGGAGCATGAGCTTTTGGGAGCGGATCAACGGTGGGCGCGCGGATGGTGGAGATGGGGCTTGCGCCGCATCTCGGCATCAAGCACCCGAAGGCCATCGAAGTCGATTACGGCATGCACGACGGGTATTTTGCGCATCAAGGCGCGCGTGTCTGCCTAGCGGGCTATGTGCTGCGGCGATGAACCTGGACGCAAGCCCGGACCATCGACTCGATCCCGCGACCAAACGGTGGCTGCGCAATACGCCGACGCTATATGGAGAGGAGAGCGCGGCCTTAAGGTCCGGCGTTGCGACCGCGCAGACTGACATCGCATAGTCTTAATGCGCGAAACTGCACACTATAAGAAAAGTTAGAAATGCTCGGACAAAGACATATACAGGGGTTTAGGGGAGAGCGTCTTTGAAGCAGGAGCGCATGAACATCATGGACATTGAGCTCTCTCTTCGACAGCTGGTCGACGAGCCGTTCGATCCGGCGGATGTCCCATTTGCTTTCTTGGCAGCCTGCAGAGACGGGCCTTCCGTTCGAGCGGGTGGGCGACATCTTCGGCCACTGAAGCCGAATTCCAAACGAGAAAGGGGAGAGGATGACTAGGCCAAAGACAAAGTCGAAGGCAGATGATTCGACCGGATCGCTGTTCGAGGAGAACTACCTCGTCCGCACGCTTGGGCGCATCGCCCAAGACCCCGAGGTCGCTCTCACGGAGCTCGTTGCCAACGCCTGGGACGCCGGCGCGTCCCTCGTGGACCTCACGATCCCGCCCACCAATGAGCTGGCGCTGACGGTTGAGGACGATGGGCACGGCATGAATGCCGGCCAGTTCAAAGCCCGTTGGATGAAGCTGGGCTACAACCGCCTCAAGCACCAGAGCGCCTTGGTGGAGTTCCCGCCGGAGCGCCAAGGCTGGCGACGCAAGGCCTACGGACGCAATGGCGTAGGCCGCCACGGGCTGCTGTGCTTTGCCGATCAGTATTCGGTGGAGACCTGGCGCGAGGACAAAGGCGCGAGCTTCGACATCGGCACCCAAAGCGAGGAGAACCCCTTCAAGATCGAGAAGGAGGGCTCCTTCCTCCGCAAGGGCCACGGGACCAAGCTCTCCGTCATCGTCCAGCGGCACTTGCCCGATGCCGACGCCATCCGCGAGATTCTGGCGGGGCGCTTCGTCCACGATCCCCAGTTCGTCGTCCGCGTGAACGGAGTGTCGGTAGCATTGGCCGACCAGACGGGCCTCATCGAGAAGCAAGACTTGGAGATCCCCGGCTGCCCGCCGGCTGAGGCTTTTGTTGTCGACACGACGCGGACGGCCAAATACACCCTCTACCAAGGCATCGCCTTCTGGGTGAATGGACGCTTGGTCGGCGTCCCAAGCTGGGTGGTCGGTTCGGAGGCGGTGATCGACGGCCGCGCGCGCTTCGCCAAGCGCTTCTCGATCGTCATCAAGGCCGACGATGGCTGGCTGCCCGAGGTCGAACAGGATTGGGTGCGGTTCAAGAGCGGCAAGAAAGTCGATGCCCTTTTTGAGGCCGCCCGCGACTATGCCAAGAAGGTCTTCGCGCACCTTTCGGCGACGCTGGTGGAGGAGAGCTCGGAGGAGGCCCTGGTCAGGAACCGCGAGGAGTTCAAGGAGCTCTCGCCCCTGGGCCGCGCTGAGGTCGCCAGCTTCGCCCGCGATCTGGTGAAGGCCACGCCCACGGTCTCGCAGGACGTGCTCTCGGCCGCGGTGCAAGCCCTGATCAACATCGAGAAGGCCCGCGGCGGCGCGGCGCTGCTCGAGAAGCTCACCAAGCTCGACGAGTCGGACATCGAAGGGCTCGACCGCCTGCTGAGCCAGTGGACCGTCCGCGACGCTTTATCGGTGCTCGACGAGATCGACCATCGCCTGGCGATCATCGTGGCCATCGAGAAGCTTGCAGGCGATGAGGCGGCCGACGAGCTGCACACGTTGCATCCGTTGGTGACGCAGGCGCGGTGGCTCTTTGGCCCCGAGTTCGACAGCAGCGAATATTCGTCTAACGTCAGCCTGCGCACGGCCGCTGAGAAGATCTTCAAGAAGCGGCTGTCCACCGATGCCTTCATCAACGCCAAGCAGCGGCCCGACATCATGGCGCTGGCCGATGCAACCTGCTCGATCGTCGGCACGGAAGGATTCGACGCGGCCGACCCAACCCTAACCCGCATTCAAAACGTCCTGATCATCGAGTTGAAGAAGGGCCGCTCCGCGATCGGCCGCGAGGAGATGAATCAGGGCAGCGGCTACGTCCAAGACTTCCTCGGAAGCGGAGCGCTCGACGGCACGCCGATGTTCCGCGCCTTCGTCGTCGGCCACGAGATCACGCCGAAGACTTCGCGCGAGCTTGAGCACAAGGAGGAGGGCGTGCTTCGCGGTCGCGTGCAGGCGGTCACCTATGGCCAGCTCACGCGGTCAGCTCATCAGCGACTATTCCGCCTGAAAGAGCGGATACCGGCCCGCTACGAGGACGTTTCAGGGGCGGACTTGTCGGCCAAGGTGATGCAGGCCCCATCGCAAGCAAATCTCGAACTTCAGGTGCGGGCTAGGACTGAGTAGAAAGCCTGCGAGGCAAAACGGATCGAAGCGGCCTGGGTGTTCCCAGCTAACCATTGTTTTTGAGGAGTCTGTCCGCTGGCGCTCTGAACAAGGCGATTGAATGCCCTGCCCTTGCGCAAGGCAGTCACACCGCTGGCGGATCCCCCTTCTCCGCCACAATCCGCGCCTCCCCCACCGGCGCCAGCACCAGGTGCTCGTCGTTGCTCACATACGGCACGAACCCCAGCTGCCCGCGCACCTTGTGGAAGGGCGTCGCGAACTTTTCCACCAGCGGCGCGGTCACGCGGTCGAAGAAGGCGGTGTGGGAGCCGTTGACGGCGTAGAGCGCCTCGACGCGGCCCCAGCGCACCTTCCACTGGTTGCGGCTGCGCTGCACGCCGACGCGGATGTGCTCGTCCAGGCAGTGGCCCGTTTCCTTGAAGAACAGCGTCAGGCCGAAGTAGAGGAAACCATCGTCGCCGACCTGCAGCCGGGGCGACAGCGTCGTGCCTTCCGACGGCACGCGCTCCAGTCGCTCGTCGAGCACGTGGAACTCGAGGTCGGTGGAGCGGGCGCCCAGGTAGGTGAGGTAGTCCACCCGCAGCTGCTCGCCGAAGACCTTGCACGCTTCCTTGTACTGCGCGAAGTCGCGGCACCAGGCCATGGCCTTGGCGTGCAGGTCCTGATAGAGAGTGGCGGTGGTGGCAGGACTGGCGGACATGGGGCGTGCTGCGTCTGAATGGGTCTCGACGGGACAGGCAAAGCCGCGGCAAAAAGCAGGAAACGCCCGGGGGGGCGTCAACCCACGGCCGCAGCGGCCGCGGTCGCGCGATGCGGCGGGGCACTTTGCGCCAAAGGGCTCTGCTGCAGGCTCGGCCATTGCTGGAAGCAGCCCGAGAGGTAGCAGGCGCCCAGGCGGGTTACTCCTGCTTGGTCTGCTTCCAGATGCGATCGGCGCGTTCCCACGCGGCCTTGGCGGCGGGTTCTGCGTCCTTCCAGTTCAAGCGGCTGGATTCGCGGTGATCGGTGTCCCAGCGGCGTTCCAGATCGGCGCGGGCCTCGTTCCAGTCGCGGCCGCCGTCGATGACGTTCTGGTAGCCCGAGCGGTAGGCGGGGGCGTAGTCGTCGTAGCTGTAGGCGTCGGTGTAGTAGGGCTCGCGGGCGTGGGCGTCGCGCCAGTAGGCGTCTTCGGCGGTGGGGTTGACGGCCTCGGCCGCGCCGTTGCCGGCCAGGCCGCCGACGACCGCGCCCACCACGGCGCCGACGGCCGTACCGACCGGCCCGCCGATGGAGCCTGCGGCCGCACCGGTGACGGCGCCGCCGGCGACGCCGACGCCGGTGCCGATGGGATGGGCCTTGGCCGCGTCGGTGACGGACTCAGCGGTGCTGCGGTCTTGGGTGGGATGGGTCATGCTGTGCTCCTCGGATGGGTTGAGAGTGAAACGGAGGGGTGCATTCACTGCCAGTCCATGGTGCGCGGGCGCTGCCGGGCCGGGCGTAGGCCAAGCGCGCTTGGGGCCGCCGGTCGAGGCAAGCACCTGGCGCCCGGCCGCGCCCTGCGGGCACAATCGCCGGGCCATGCGTTCACCCATTTCCATCGTCGATGTCGACAACCCCGCCACCTGGACGCGCTACCGGGCGGGTCTGTGCGACACCTGCGCCGCCAACTGCTGCACCATGCCGCTCGAGGTGCAGCTGCCCGACCTGGTGCGGCTGGGCCTGGTGGATGCCTTCGAGGCCGAGCACGAGGAACCCCGCCGCATCGCCAAGCGGCTGGAAAAGGCGCGGCTGATCGACCACTTCAACCACAAGAACGTCGTCTTCACCCTGGCCCGGCGGGCCAGTGGCGACTGCCAGTTTCTGGACGCGACAACGCGGCGCTGCACGGTGTACGAACAGCGCCCCGAGACCTGCCGGCTGCACCCGCGCACGAAGAGCCCGAAGCCGGGCTTCTGCGCCTATGGATCGGTGGCCATGGGGATGGGTGCCCGGCGCTGAACGCGTGGCGTGGCGTGGCGCCGCGGTGGGAATGCCCGCAGGCCGCCCACCGCTCGGGCCGAGCCGGTCGGAGCCCGGGCCGCCTATACGCAGGGCGAAGTCGCTGCGATGCGCGGGCAGCGACTTCCGCTGCGCACGGCGGCCCGCTGCTTCAACGGTCGTTCTTGTGGCTTTGGCTGCCGGCGCGGGCGTGCTGCTCGCTGCTGCCGCCGCGGGTGCCCGACGAGCCCGTGTTGCCGCCGCTGCTGCTGCCGCCATTGCCACCGTTGCCGCCACTGGAGGCGTTGCCCTGGCCGCTGTGGCTCCTGGATCCGGCTGCGCGGGCTTCCTGCGAATTGAATTCGTGCGCGTTGCCCGAGGCATGGGCCGCGCGGCCTCCTTCGGCGGCGATCTCGCGCTGGCGTTGGGGGTCCATCGAGGCGAAGCCGCGGCCGGACGACTGGCTGTTCTGATTGCCGTTGCCGCTGTTGCCGCTGTTGCTGCTGCCTTGGCTGCCACCCTGGTTGGTGGTGTGCTGGTTGTGGCCTTGGGGATTGTTGCTGGGCATGTGATGACTCCTGAGTGAAAGGACAAGGAAGGGAGAAAACACACGGCGATCACCGTGCGCACCACCACCTTGCGGGGCACTGAAAAACGCTTCAGGTAGGCGCTGTCCGACGCGGCGGTAGGAGACCGTCGCCCCCGGGTAAGCACTTGTTCACACGCCTGGGCAGGGCGAAACACCTGCTTTCGCCAAGGATGAGTTGCGTCGCCGCCCAGGCGTCATGCGGCGTTGGTCCCGCACGGCATGCCAGCCCTGTCTTCAATCCGAATCGGCGAAGGTGAACCCGCTGCGCCGGCCATCGACCAGCACCGGCTCGATGCGGCGGCCGTCCAGTTGCAGGTCGATGGTGTCGTCCACCTCGGACAGCCCCATGTGCAGCGTGGCGCCGGGGGCGGCCACGGCGAACACGTCGTGGGCGGTCTTCCAGTCCAGCACCACGCGGGTCACCAGCCCGATGCGGCGCGAGGAGCGCCAGAAGATGTTGAATTCCTGCGGCACGGCCCGCTCCGCCAGCGCCGGCTGGGCGATCCAGGGGCGCAGCAGCATTTCCTTCTCGCCGTTGAAGTACGCGATCGACGCCCGGTAGAGCTTCTTGTCGTCGGTGGGCAGCACGATGCGCGGCGCCCAGCGGTAGCGCAGCTGGTAGTTCTGCCAGGTGCGCGCGGAGGCCCGAGGGTTGAAGTGACCCGCGCGCATTTCCTCCCGAGTCACGGAGATGCCGGCGAAGAACTTGCGTGCGTATTCCGCGTCGTCCTGGATGCGCTCGGCGCGGAACTCCCCGATCTGGATGGACGTGAAGCCGAAGCGGAACCACACCACCACCATGCCCTCGGGCGCGAAGCCGAACACCACCTGCGACAGCGGCCGGTAGCTGGGCCCGAAGCGGTTGTATTCGGCCTGGTAGCCGGGATGGTCCGCCGTCTCGATGTAGGGCCGCAGCGGCTTCGTGGACGACCCGGAGTCCGAATCCGCATAGGCCCGCCCGACCAGCTCCTTCACGCGCTCGATCGGGAACTCGGCCTTCAGCCGGTAGAAGGCATCTTCGTAGCGCGAGTAGTAGACGATGTTCGCGCCGATGGGCGTGCCCCGCTGCTCGGACCACCATTTGCCCGATTCGCCCCAGGTGCCCGAGGTGCTGCCATACGGAAGAATGACCGGCGGCCCCTCCAGCGTGGCAAGGTCGCCCCTGAGCGGCGTGACCGAATACGCATTGGCCGGGTGCGACAGCTCCACGTTGTAGACCGGCACCTTGCCGGGGCGGGCCGCCCACGCGGACGGGCGCAGCAGCAGCCCCAGCGGCAGGCCGGCCATGGTGAACAGGGCTCGGCGGTGGAGATTCAGGCGCATTCAAGACTTCCTTTCACGCACATGCGTTGCGATGGCCATGCCGACCGGATCGCGGCGAAAGAGCGTACCAGCGCGACGCGTCCGCGCGGCCGCGTCCCACAGCCTGCGCGGCGTACGGATGGTGTGATACGGGATCGAGCGCGCCGGCCGCGCTCGGCACACGCCTGCTGGTTCTCTGAACCCCATTCATCACCCCGAATTTTCCGAAGGAGAAACGATTCCATGGCCGCAGAAAAATCCGCATCCGTGCATTGGGAAGGCGCTGGCAAGGCCGGCGTGGGCCAGATCAGCACCGAAACCGGTGCGCTCAAGCAGGTGCCCTACGGCTTCGCCAGCCGCTTCGGCGACGACACCAAGAACAGCAACCCGGAAGAGATCGTGGGCGCGGCCCATGCGGCCTGTTTCACCATGGCGTTCGCGTTCGCCTGCGAGAAGGCCGGCATCTCCACCGAGACGCTGGACACCACCGCCAAGGTGCGCCTGGCCAAGGACGGCGACGGCTTCAAGATCGACCGCATCGCCCTCACGCTGAACGCGAAGGTGCCGGGCATCGACGAGGCGCAGTTCCAGAAGATCGCGGCCGATGCCAAGGCCAACTGCCCGCTGTCCAAGGCGCTGGCGGGTGTGCCGGAAGTGACGCTGACGGCGACGCTGCAGTCCTGACGGCGTGCCATGCCCATGGATTGGGCATGAAAGCAGGCTGCTGCGCCCATCCTGCATGGGCCAGCAGCTATCATTTGTATAGCTGTTATGCGCCGCAGGCGCAACCCATAGGGCGGCACGGCCACCGCCCCCGACATGCGACGAGACCGCTGCACCCTGGGGGCTGCAGCGGTCAGCTCGTATCTTAGAGTTCCCCCGAGGGCTCCTGCGCCCCAGCGGCCGGTCACTTCTGCTTCTGATACGCCTCATGGGCCGGCTTGCCCCGGTCCGTGTCCTGCAGGCCGCGCTCCACGTCGCGGTAGGCCTGCTGCACGTTCTCGTCCGGTGCGCCGTCGGTCATGCCGACGGACTGGTCGCGTTCGTGCGGCATCAGCGGTGCGGAGCCGTCCTCGCCCTGGGTGGATGCATCGGGCGGGACGTCCTTGCGGGTGGTGTCCACCGACCGCTGCACCGACGTGCCAGTAGCGTCGGGCGGGGTCTTCGATTCCGGATCCTGGTCGGTGGGTCGGCGGGTGGAGGTGTCGGGATTGTTCATTGCGTGGGCCTTTCCAGTGGGCATGCATGGATCGTAGACACGCCTTGCCGCACGGGGTGTAGGCAAGCGCGCAGGCCCGTTGCCCGGCGCGGGCCCGCCCGGCACGCGGCTCAGCCGCCTGCGGGGCGACGGCGGGAGCGGCGCCGCAATCCGCCCGGTCCATGTCACACTACTGTATGTCTCAACAGGAGTGGGCCGCCAAGGCCCTGCAGTCTTTCGATGCGGTGGTGTCGGCCACCGGGGGGTTTCGCAGCCGCGCGGGACAGCGCCGCATGGCCGAGCAGGTGGCGCACACGTTCTCGCATGCGCAGCTGGGCAAGGTGGAAGACGCCGATGGCGACGCGGCCGCCCCGCCGCCCGCGCCGGCCCGCGCCATCGCGGTGGTGCAGGCGGGCACGGGCGTGGGCAAGTCGCTGGCCTACAGCGTGCCCGCCATCGCCATGGCGCTGGAGCGCGGCACGCGGGTGCTGATCTCCACCGCCACGGTGGCGCTGCAGGAACAACTGGTCAACAAGGACCTGCCCGCGCTGGCCGAGCGCATGGAGCAACCCTTTCGTTTCGCCCTGGCCAAGGGGCGCGGCCGCTACGTGTGCAAGCTCAAGCTGGAGCGCCTGGCGGGTGGCGGCGCGGCGGGCGGCGACGGCACCGATGGGCAGGACGACGACCTCTTCGCCGAGGAGGAGGCCGAGGCCAACGCCCGCCGCCCGCGCCAGGAATCGGAGGCCCGCATGCAGTTCTACGCCAGCATGGCCGACGCGCTTTCCACCAGCGAATGGGACGGCGACCGCGACACGCTGCAGGCGCCGCCCGAGCCCGAGGTGTGGAGCCCGGTGGCGGCCGAGTCCAGCTCCTGCACCGGCAAGCACTGCCCGGTGTTCAGCCAGTGCACGTACTACGACCGGCGCAAGGCGCTGGTCGCGGCGCAGGTCATCGTCGCCAACCACGACCTGCTGCTGTCGTCCATCGGCGCGCGGCTGCTGCCCGAGCTGGACAACTGCCTGCTGGTGCTGGACGAGGCCCACCACCTGCCCGCCACCGCGCTGCAGCAGTTCGCCTGCGAGGCCGACCTGAGCCGCCTGAACTGGATCGACAAGCTCGCCAGCCGCGCCCTGCGCATCGGCGCCCTGGTCGAGGTGGAAGAGATCGCCGACGTGCCGGCCCATGCCGCCCGACTGCGCGCCGCGCTGCAGGACGCGGCCCGGCTGGCCATGGAGGTCTACGGCGACGAGCTGCGTGCCCCGCGCCCGGCCTGGGGCGGCCGTGCCCGCACGCCGGCGCCCGGCATTCCGACCCGCGCACGGGTGGCCGGCGGCGCACTGCCGCCGGAACTGGTCGAGCCGCTGGCCCAGGCCGCGCACCATGCGGAAGGCTTCCTGGACGCGCTGCGCGCCATCTCCAAGGCCCTGCGCGCCGAGATCCGCGACAAGCCCGACGAAGCGCGGCGCCTGTCCACGCTGTATGCGCAGCTGGGCGCGCTGGCGCCCCGGCTGGAGGCCGTGCACGAGACCGCCCAGCTGCTGCTGCAGGACGCCCCCGAGGGCGCCGTGCCCGCCGCCAAGTGGTTCACGCTGCAGGTCGATGGCGACTACATCGTCGTGAAGGCGCATGCCAGCCCGGTGCTGCCGGGCAACACGCTGCGCCACAACCTCTGGTCGGCGGTGCGCGGCGCGGTGCTGACCTCGGCCACGCTCACCAGCTGCGGGCAGTTCGACTTCTTCCTGCGCGAGGCCGGCCTCTTCGGCGACGAGGCCGTGACCACACTGGAGGTGCCCAGCCCCTTCGACTACGCCCTGCAGGGCACGCTGGTGGCCACCGAGACCACGGCCGACCCGCGCGAGGCGCAGGCCTTCACGGCCGAGATGGTCGATGCGCTGCTGAGCGACCTGGCCATGGTCGAATCCGGCGCGCTGGTGCTGTTCACCTCGCGCGACCAGATGCGCCAGGCCGTCGACGCGCTGCCCACCGCCATGCGCGCCAGCGTGCTGGTGCAGACCGCCCTGCCCCGGCCGCAGCTGCTCGCCCGGCACCGCGAGCGCGTGGCGAACGGCGAGCCGTCCATCATCTTCGGCATGCAGTCGTTCGGCGAAGGGCTGGATCTGCCGGGCGCGCTGTGCGAGTCGCTCTTCATCACCAAGCTGCCCTTCGCACCGCCCGACGATCCGGTGGGCGAGGCCCGCGCCGAATGGCTGCGCGCCGCCGGGCGCGACCCGTTCAGCGAACTGGTGGTGCCGGCCACCGCCATCCGCCTGGCGCAGTGGGTGGGCCGCGCCATCCGCACCGAGGAAGACCGCGCCCACGTCTACTGCTACGACAAGCGGCTGGTGCGCACCGCGTACGGCCAGCGGCTGCTCAAGGGGTTGCCGCCCTTCACGCTGGAGCGGCGGGTGTCGGCCTGACGGGGCCGGGGGACGGCGGGGCAGGCGCATACTCCCCCGCTTTTTGCGACCGCGAAGGCTTCGAAGACCATGCCCCATACCATCCCCGCCTGCCCCCGATGCGGACTGGAAAACACCTACCCCGACGGCGACCTCTACCTCTGCCCGGACTGCGCGCATGAATGGCCGCAGGCCGGCGGCGCGGCGCTGGCCGACGATGCGGCAGGCGATGGCGATCGCACGGTGCGCGACGCGAACGGCAACCCGCTGGCCGATGGCGACGCGGTGATCCTGGTGAAGGACCTGAAGGTCAAGGGCGCGGGCGCCACGCTGAAGAAGGGCACCAAGATCAAGGGCATCCGCCTGGTGGATGGCGCCGACGGCCACAACGTGGACTGCAGGACCGATCTGGGCAGCCTGCTGCTGAAGTCCGAATTCTTGAAGAAGGCGTGAGCCGCAGGCCGCGGGTGCGGGCTGTCGGACGTGCCCCACAGCTTGCGGGGCCGCCCACCGACCCCCGCGCCGCGGCGTGCGACCTACATTGAATGAACCCGATGCGGCCGCCGCGCCCCGACGCTGCGGCGCCCATCGATCCGCCAGATTCATTCATCCACTCACGGGAGACTGCGCAAATGAGCGACAACAAAGACACGCCCCACGCCACGCTGTGGAAGCTGATCAAGGACATTCGCTTCGGCATGTTCACGCACCGCCACGACAACGGCCAGCTGCATGCGCACCCGCTGACGACGCAGAACAAGGACATCGACGAGCAGTCGCAGCTGTACTTCTTCATCCCGAAGGATGGGGAGATCTACAGCCGCGTGCAGCGGGACAACCAGGTCAACGTGAACTACGCCGACCCGGGCGAAGACAGCTATGTGTCGCTGTCGGGCAAGGCCGGCTTCATCGAGGACATGGCCAAGAAGGAGGCGCTGTGGTCGCCCATGGCCAAGGCCTGGTTCCCCGAGGGCGTGACCGACCCCAACCTGGCCCTGATGGCCGTGCACATCGACCACGCCGAGTACTGGGACGTGAAGGAGAACAAGATGCTGCAGCTGTTCAAGATGGCCACCGCCGCCATCACCGGCAAGCCGCCCACCGGTATGGGCGAGCACAAGGAACTGTCGCTGGGCTAACGCCCGCCGCACGGGCGCACAGGCGCCCGTTCACCGCTTCATTGCTTTCACTTCCAAGGAGACATGCATGGCCGACCACGACAAGCAGGAACCCGGAGCAGGCAAGGTCGAAAACGATCACAACCGCCAGGGCGACCAGGACGCGACGCAGAAGAACGAAGCGCGCCGCACGCCCGAGAGCCGCCACGACCGCGATGCGCACATCGGCAGCGGCAACCAGGTGCAGTCGCGCCAGGGCGGCGGCGGCCCGTCCACCGGAGGCGGCGGACGCGGAGCGGGCTGAAGGCAAGCCAGCAGACGGACGCGCGCGAAAGGCATCGCAACTGCCACCGGCGCCGCGCCCGCGGGCTCCATCCGATTGATCACGCACGCAAGACCCCGCCCCACCAGCGCGTCCTCCAGGCGCCGGTGGGGCGGGGTCTTTGGCGCGTGCAGCGGCGGCGCGGCAGCGGGGCGGGGACAATCCCGCACCATGTCGCACCGTCCCCTCATCGCCGTCATCGACTTCGAAACCACCGGCATGACGCCCGCCCAGGGCGCACGCGCCACCGAGATCGCCATCGTGCTGCTGGAGGGCGGCCAGGTGGTGGACCGCTTCCAGAGCCTGATGCGCACGGGGGTGTGGATCCCGCCCTTCATCACCCAGCTGACCGGCATCACCAACGCCATGGTGGCCGCAGCCCCCGACGCCGAGGGCGTGATGCGCGATGCGTCGCGCTTCGTGGGGCAGGCGCCCATGGTGGCGCACAACGCGTCGTTCGACAGCAAGTTCTGGAGCGCCGAGCTGGCACGCGCCGACCTGCCCGCGCCGCATGCCTTCGCCTGCACCGTGCTGCTGTCGCGCCGGCTCTACCCGGAATCGCCCAGCCACAAGCTCGGCTCCATCGTGGACCACCTGGGCCTGCCGCGTGCCGGCCGGGCCCACCGGGCGCTGGCCGACGCCGAGATGGCCGCCGCCCTGCTGGCCCGCATGCAGCACGACCTGCGCCACCGCTGGCAGGTGCGCGAGCCCTGCCACGCCATGCTGAGCACCCTGCAGCGCTGCGCCCGCCCCAAGGTGGGCGCGCTGCTGGCCGGGTATGCCACCAGCCCACTGCCGGCCTGACCGTCCTGACCCGCCTGACCCGCCTGTCCGCCTGTCCGCCACGGTTGGGCGACAGCTATTGTTTTCATAGCGCCTGGCGCTGCGGGAACAAGCGCCCGGGCCCTGTCTTGCCTTGAAATTGCTGCAATCTGTGCGCCGGGGCGCCCGCTGCCGGACGCATCGGCACGCCCTGGCGCCGGTGGCGCGGTGCCCATCCACGCGCCTCGCCGGCGCTTCATGAGCCCGTCCCCGAGAGCGGGCCGCACAGGCCGCGCCCTGCACGCCGCACGCGGCCGTCGGGCTCGCGCCACACCCAGGCGCGGGGTGCAAATGGTTACCGCCCCGCGGCGAGCCCGTGACTAGGATTCCCGCAGAGGAACACGAGCTACATGAATGACCAACCGCATGCGCCACCCCGGCTCGCGCGCATACCGCTGCAGGCCGACGACCAGGCGCATGCACTGCTCATCGTGCAGGACGATCGGGCCATCGAACCCGCTGGCGGGCTGTGCGAAGTGCTGCGCTTCGTGCCGAGCGCCTCGGGCGGCTGGATCGCCGCCGCCCAGGCCGGCGACGGGCGCTGGGGCTACCTGGACGGCGAAGGTTGCTGGCGCGTGGCGCCGACCCTGCGCGACGCCCGCAGCTTCTCGCGTGACGGCATCGCCCGGTTCTGCGATGCAGAGGGTTGCTGGGGTTACCTGGACACCGCCGGCCGCACGGTGGTGGCGCCGCGCTTCGCCGGCGCCCGGCCCATGCGCGCGGGCCTGGCGGCCGTGCAGACCGAAGACGGCGCCTGGCGCGTGCTGCGCCAGGACGGCGGCTTCGCCTGCGACGCCGCCTTCGAAGACCTGGGCGCCTTCGGCGCGCCGGGCCTGGCACGCGCCACGCACCAGGGCGCCACGGGCTATGTGAACGCCCAGGGGCGGTGGGCCATCGCGCCGCAGCTGCGGGCCGGGCGCGACTTCGAGGAGCAGAGCGTCGTGCCCGCATCGGCCGACGGCCGCGCCTGGGGCCTGATCGACGCCACGGGCCACTGGGCGCTGCAGCCCCGCTATCCGCGCCTGGAGGCCTTCGGCGAGGAGGGCCTGGCGTTCTTCGCCGAAGCCGACGCCTGGACGGAGGGCCACGGCTTTCTCGACACGCAGGGCCGGGTCGTGCTGCGCGGCGGCGTGCATCTGTCGCGCCAGGTGGCCTGCGGTCTGGCGGCCGACCGCAGCGACGACGAAGGCACACGCTATCGCCGGGCGGCCGTTGCGCCCGGGCCGGACGATGCAGGCCAGCAAGATCCGCACGCCGGCACCCACTGGAGCTACGGCAGCACCTTTCGCGCCGCGGGCTGCCTGGCCGTGGTGCGCCGTGCGCCGCAGCCGCTGCTGGAGGCAAGCGAGCGCGGCATGGGCCTGGCGACGCAGGGCGCCGCCCCGGGCGCGTGGGGCCTGCTGCATGCCGACGGCCGCTTCGTGCCCGCCCCCGCGGGCCTGCTGGAACCGCTGACCCGCGCCGACGGCTGGCTGCCGCAACCCCCACCCGATACGGCGCTGGTGGTCTTCCACACCAACGACGGGCAGCTCGCCTGGATGGACCGCGACGGAGCGGTCGCCTGGCGGGCGCACTACGACGGCCAGCAGGCCGCCCTGCTGGACGCCAAGGGCCGGCTGCTGTGGCACAGCGCACCGCGCGAGCAGTGCTGGCCGCCCCGGCCGTTCTTCCACGCGCCGCTGGTCGATCTGCTGCAAGGGCTGGCCGGCGTGGACCAGATCGCCACGCTGGCCGTGACGCTGGCCGCCAGCGCCGAGCGGCGCCTGCATGCCCTGGCGGCAGGCCAGGCGGCGGAGGAGGACGCCGCGCCGCCCTGCGCTGCGCCAGCCGCCGCGCAGGACCGCGAGGAAGCCGACCGCCGCGCCACCACCGCGGTGCGCCGCGTGCTGCGCACCACGCTGGGCGCCGCGCACCAGGCCACCTACACCTTTCTGGCGCCCGAACGCGAGCGCATGCTGCGGGAAGGCCGCCGCGTGCTGGCGCAGCACCTGGGCCAGCGCCACGGCACGCCCGAGCAGCAGCCCGACCATGCCGCGCCGCAAGCCTGCCAGGGCGACGATCTGCTGGCCTGGGCCGTGCCGCTGGCGCAGGCGGTGGGAGGCAGTGAAGCCGGCGCCGCCCCGCCGCACGGCACGCCCCGGCTGTGGATATCCCTCTACGCCCGGCGCAGCATGCCACCGGCGGGTGATGAAGCCGATCCGGCCCACATCGAGGACGCGTGGTGGGAACTGTGGCTGATGGCCGCGCCCAGCCTGGCCGCGCTGCGCGCCGCGCAGGCCTTGCGTGATGACAGGGCCGCGCGCGTCGCCGGGCCAGCGACGCGGGGGCCTGCCGCGCCCATCCAGCTTCCCGAATCCGCCGCCGCCGACCCGCGTCGGGCCGAGCCTGACGCATCGCCTGCCGTAGCCGGCGTGGCCGTGGCCGACGCCGCGCCGCGCATCGTGGTGCTGCCGCCGCTCACGGCGCTGGCGCTGGAGGGCCCCGCCGCGCCCATTTCCACTTCCACTGCCACTGCCGCGCCGGCGCGTCCCGCCCACGCCTTCGCCGCCATGGCGACGCAGCTGTCCCACCGACCGTCGCGCCCGCCGCTGCCGCAGGCGCCACCGCGCCGCTTCATCACGCCCGCCATGGCGCTGATGGCGCATTTCGTGCTGAGCGTGATGGCGCTGGCCTGCCATGTCAGCGTGGCCCTGGCCGCCTGGCGCGCCGAGGGCCTGTGGGCGGGCCTGGGCACGCTGGTCTTCATGGGGTTCGCCGAGCTGTACTGGGCCTGGCGCTTCGCCTTCCAGGCGCCCGAGAACCTGGCGCTGGCCGCGGCCGCGGCGGGCGTGGTGCTGTACCTCTTCGTCTGGTGCGTGGTCTATCGCCGCATGGGGCAGACGTTTTCCGCGCACGGGGCGACGGCCTGACCACACCCCCCTGGTTCCCGCACTTCGGCACCCTGTGCTACGATCTTTCCCATGCAACGCACTCTGCGCCGCCCCCAACCAACGCTAAGCCTACTAGTGCTCGGCCGGGGTCTGCCTGCGTTCGCCGCTTTCGTTGCCTGATTCCAGCGCAACACCGACTTCTCCCCTGACCCCGGCCCGCGAACCAGCCTTCACAGTGCGTGAAGGGCTGCAGGGAGACAGTCGTCCGGTTTTCCTTTCAGTCTGACCCAGCGCCGGCGCGGCCCCGATGCCGCCGGCGCCCGTTTCGCGGAGCCCTTCCATGATCGCCCAGCCTTCCACCAAGTACCAGGCCTTTCCTCCCATCGCGTTGAACGACCGCACCTGGCCGTCCAAGACCATCACCCGCGCGCCGATCTGGCTCTCCACCGATTTGCGCGACGGCAACCAGGCGCTCTTCGAGCCGATGAACGGCGAGCGCAAGATGAAGCTCTTCAACGAGCTGGTGCGCATCGGCTTCAAGGAGATCGAGGTGGGCTTTCCCGCCGCGTCGCAGACCGACTACGACTTCGTGCGCCGCCTGATCGACGAGAACCTGGTGCCGGACGACGTGACGCTGATGGTGATGACGCAGTCGCGCGCCGACCTCATCGAGCGCACGGTCGAAGCCGTCAAGGGCGCGCCGCGCGCCATCGTGCACCTCTACAACGCCACGGCGCCGGTGTGGCGCCGCGTGGTCTTCGGCATGGACGTGCCGCAGGTGATGGCCTTCATCACCGAGCACGTCTCGCACCTCAAGCGCCTGACCGACGCGCAGCCCGGAACGCAGTGGACGCTGCAGTATTCGCCCGAGTGCTTCAGCGCCACTGAACTCGAGGTGTCGCTGCAGGCCTGCCAGACCGCCATCGCCGCCTGGGGCACGGGCCCGGGGCGCCAGATCATCATCAACCTGCCGACCACGGTGGAAAACGCCACGCCCAACGTGTTCGCCGACCAGATCGAGTGGATGCACCGGCACCTGAGCCCGCGCGAGCACGTCATCCTCTCCGTGCACCCGCACAACGACCGGGGCACCGGCGTGGCCGCCGCCGAGCTGGCGATGATGGCCGGTGCGCAGCGCGTGGAAGGCTGCCTCTTCGGCAACGGCGAGCGCTGCGGCAACCTCGACGTGGTGACGGTGGCGCTCAACCTCTACACGCAGGGCATCCACCCGGGCCTGGACTTCTCCAACATCAACGCCATCGCCCGCGTGGCCGAGGAATGCACGGCCCTGCCGATCCACCCGCGCCACCCCTACGCGGGCGACCTGGTGTTCACCTCGTTCTCCGGCTCGCACCAGGATGCGATCAAGAAGGGCTTCGCCGCGCAGGAACAGCAGGAACTCTGGCAAGTGCCCTACCTGCCCATCGACCCGGCCGACCTGGGCCGCACCTATGACAGCGTGATCCGCGTGAACAGCCAGTCGGGCAAGGGCGGCATCGCCTTCCTGCTGGAGCGCGAGCGCGGCGTGGTGATGCCGCGCCGCATGCAGGTGGAGTTCAGCGCGGTGGTGCAGCGCCACACCGACACCAGCGACGGCGAGATGACCGGCGCGGCGCTCTGGGAGCTGTTCCAGGCCACGTATCTGCGCACGCCCGAGCAGGCGCCGGGCGCCATGCACTACCACGCCCACCGGCTGGCGGGCGACGGCCAGAGCATCGAGATCGACGTGACCATCGACGGCACGCGGCAGACGCTGCAGGGCCAGGGCAACGGCCCGATCGACGCGGCGGTGGATGCGCTCGGCCTGCCGCTGCGCGTGCACGGTTATGAAGAGCGTGCCACCGGCGCCGGCGCGAACGCGCAGGCCCTGGCGCTGGTGGAAGCCGGCCTGGACGGCCAGCCCGGCGCGACCTTCGGCGTGGGCCTGCACCACAACATCGTCACCGCATCGATCCAGGCGGTGGTGAGCGCCGCGAACCGGCTGATCGCGCGGCAGGGCCAGGGCAGCACCGCGTCCGCCACGGCCTGAGCACGGCGCTTCGCCGGCACCACAACCCAGGCCTGCCAGCGCCCTGCCGCAGCGACCCGCTGCGGCAGGGCCCGGCCCATAGGCACCGCCCACCCGGCGATGTCCCTGCGGGCCGTGCGGCGGCCCTCTTGCTCAGTCCATGCATCCGTTACCCTCACGGACCATGCATGACGCCGCCGTCGCCTCTCGCCGTGTTGCCGTTTTCCGCGCCGGCCTGCTGCTGCTGGCCGTGCCGCCCGCGGTGCTGCTGGCGGGCTGCGGCTCGGCGCCGGCGCGGCGCACGCCGCGCACCATCACCTATTCGCGCCTCACGCCCGAGCAGTCGAGCGACATCGCCATCCATGCCCTGGGCCTGGTGGGCACGCCCTACCGCTACGGCGGCAACACGCCCGAGGGCGGCTTCGACTGCAGCGGGCTGATCGGCTACGTGTACACCCGCCGCGCCGGCGTTGCGCCGCCGCGTACGGTGGCGCAACTGAGCGACTTCGGCGAGCGGGTGGACGCGGACGAGCTACGCACCGGCGACCTGGTGGTGTTCGGCGCGGGCCGGCCCACCCATGCCGGCATCTACGTGGGCGAGGGCCGCTTCGTGCATGCGCCCTCCAGCGGCGGCACGGTGCGGCTGGACCGCATCACCTCGGGCTACTGGTCGCGCCAGCCCACCGCCTTCCGCCGGCCCTGACCCACGGCAAAGCGCCGCGCGCGCCCGGCACGCGACAATCGTGGGCTATGACGACCCACGCCCACCGCACCGCCACGCCGCTTTCCACCCACGACACGACCCGCATCGACGACACGCGCATCGGCGCCGTGCGCCCGCTGCTCACCCCCGCGCTGCTGCAGGAATGGCTGCCCACGCCCGATGCCGCGCTGGCGCTGGTGGAATCCAGCCGCGCCGCCATCTCGCGCGTGCTGCACGGCGAGGACGACCGGCTGATCGTGGTGGTCGGCCCCTGCTCCATCCACGACCATGGCCAGGCCATGGAGTACGCACGCCAGCTCAAGGTGCAGGCCGATGCGCTGCAGGCCGACCTGCTGGTCGTGATGCGCGTCTATTTCGAGAAGCCCCGCACCACGGTGGGCTGGAAGGGCTACATCAACGACCCGCGCATGGACGGCAGCTTCGCCATCAACGAAGGGCTGGAGATGGCCCGCGCCCTGCTGCTGGACGTGCTGGCGCTGGGCCTGCCGGTGGGCACCGAGTTCCTCGACCTGCTCTCGCCGCAGTTCATCAGCGACCTGGTGAGCTGGGGCGCCATCGGCGCGCGCACCACGGAGAGCCAGAGCCACCGGCAGCTGGCCAGCGGCCTGTCGTGCCCGGTGGGCTTCAAGAACGGCACCGATGGCGGCGTGAAGGTGGCGAGCGACGCCATCCTCGCGGCGCAGGCGCCGCATGCCTTCATGGGCATGACCAAGATGGGCCAGGCGGCGATCTTCGAGACGCGCGGCAACAACGACTGCCACGTCATCCTGCGCGGCGGCAAGCAGCCCAACTATGGCGCGGCCGACGTGCAGGCGGCCTGCGCCCTGCTGCAGGCCGCCGGCCTGCGCGAGCAGGTGATGATCGACGTGTCGCATGCCAACAGCAGCAAGCAGCACCGCCGCCAGATCGACGTGGCGGCTGAAGTGGCCGCGCAGATCGCGGCGGGCGATGCGCGCATCACCGGCCTGATGATCGAAAGCCATCTGCAGGAAGGCCGCCAGGACATCGTGCCCGGCCAGCCGCTGGCGCCCGGCGTGTCGGTGACCGACGCCTGCATCAGCATGGCGCAGACCGTGCCGGTACTGCAGGGCCTGGCCGCCGCCGTGCGGGCGCGCCGCTCCAGCGCTTCGCGGTGACAGCCTACAGCGTTTTGTAAAAAAACGTTGCAAGTTCTGGGTTTGAATGGATCCGCCCGTGCCGGGCAGCGGTGTAGCATGGAGTAACCGATTGTATTTTTCGTCATGCGCGCCCTGCCCCCACCCGGTTCTCCGTCCGTCTCTCCGCTCGTTCCGCCGTCCCGCATGACGCCGGCCGGGACGGGCGTCGTCTCGCCGCGCCGCTGACCATGCGCATGCCGCCCGTTTCCACGCAGCCTGCGTGGCCCGAGCGGCCGGTCGATCACGGCATTCCGGACACGCTCGACGACCCCGCCTTCGACCAGCTGGCCCGGCTGGCGGCACGCCTGTGCGGCATGCCGATGGCGGCCATCGTCTTCCACCGGCCGCCGGCGCCGGCCGAGCACCGCGAACACGGCAGCGAATGGTGCAAATCCGCCCACGGCCTGCCGCGTGCGGCGCTGGAAGGCCCGGCCGTGCTCTGGCAACTGGCATGTGGCGCCTCGGACCACGGCGATCCGCCGCACATGGGTATCGCCGTGGTGAAGAACGCGCGCGCCGATCCGCGCCTGGCGGGCCACGCCATGGCCCAGGCGCCCTGGCAGGTGCGCGCCGTGGCCTGCGCGCCCCTCTGGTCCGGCGATGCCGCGGGCGTGGTGGGCGCGCTGGTGGTGATGGACACGCTGGAGCGGGGCCTGCAGGCCCCGCAGCGCGAGTCGCTGCGGGCGGTGGCCGACCAGCTGGCGCTGCTGCTGGAGCTGCGCCGCGCGCACCACGCCGAGGCCCGCCGCGCGCGGGAACGCGAGCGGCTGCTGGCGCAGCTGCACAGGCAGGGCGAGGTGCTGCGCAACGTGGGCCAGGTGGCGCGGGTGGGCGGCTGGCAGGTGGACGTGGGCAGCCAGGTGCTGTCCTGGTCGGCCGAGCTGGCGGCCGCCTACGAGCTGCCGATGGCGCGGGCTCCGCTGGAAGCCAGCCTCGTCATCTACCCGGAGGACGCACGGCCCACGGTGCGCTCCGCCTTCGAGGCGTGCGCCCGCGACGGCACGCCCATCGACCTGCAGCTGCCCGTGACCATGCCCAACGGCCGAAGCTACCGCGTGCGCCTGGTGGCCCATGCGGTGCGCGACGCGCTGGGCGGCATCGCCCAGGTGCAGGGCACCTTCATCGACGTGAGCGACAGCCACGCCGCCGAGGCCGCCCGCGCCGCCAGCGACGAGCGTTTTCGCCTGGTGGCGCGGGCCACCACCGACGCGGTGTGGGACTGGGACCTGCTGACCGATGCGGTGTGGTGGAACGAGGGCATCGAGACCCTGTTCGGCGTGCCGCGCCACCTGCTGGCGCCCGACAGCACCTCCTGGACGGACCGGCTGCATCCGGACGACGCCCCGGGCGTGCTGGAGCGCATCCATGCGGTGCAGGCCGGCACCGGCAACGCCTGGGCCGACGAGTACCGGTTTCGCCGCTTCGACGGCAGCTATGCCTGGGTCACCGACCGGGGCTTCGTCATCCGCGAAGGCGAGCGGCAGCGCGCCGTGCGCATGGTGGGCGGCATGTCCGACGTCAGCGCGCAGCGGCAGGCCGCGCTGCAGGCGCAGCAGGAAACCCGCGCCCATGCGGAACTGGTGCGGGTGCAGCAGCGGATCGCGTCGCTGGATCTGTCCACTTCCGAGGTGCTGCAGATCACGGCGGACGCCGCGAGGGAGCTGACGCAGGCCGATGCCGCCGTGGTCGACCTGCGCGATGGCGAGCGCCTGCGCGCCTGCGTGCGCGCCCGGGGCAGCGCGCCCGGCCTGGGGCCGGCGCTGGGCGATACGTCGCCGCTGGCGGCCGAGGCCGCCGGCGGTGCGCGCTTGCTGGCCGTGCCGTTGCGCGCGGGCGGGATGGTGCCGGGCCGCCTGCAGGTGCTGGCCCTTCGCGACGGCGCCTTCACGGCGCGCCATGCCGAGCTGCTGCAGACGCTTGCCGATTCGCTGGCCGGCACGCTGCAGCTGCGCGACGTGGAGGCCCGGCTGCGCGCGTCCGAACAGCAGTACCGCGCGCTCTTCGCGGACCACCCGCAGCCGATGTGGGTGTACGAATGCGGCACGCTGCGCATCCTCGCGGCCAACCACGCCATGGTGCGGCACTACGGCTACGCCGAGGCCGAGCTGCTGTCGATGACCGTGCTGGATCTGGCCGAGCCGGCGCAGCGGGAGGAAATGGCGGCCCTGCTGCGCGGCATCGCGCCCGACGCCCGCACCTTCGCCGTGCACCGCCGCCACGTGCGGCGCGACGGCACGCCGATCGACATGGAGGTGTATGCCGGCGGCACGCACTTCGCCGGTCGACCGGCCCGCCAGGTGCTCGGCAACGACATCACGGCGCGTCTGCGCGCCGAACGCGAGCTCGCCCGGGTGGGCCGGGCCCAGCGGCTGCTGAGCGCCGTCAACGAAACCCTGGTGCGCGCCACCGCCGAATCGGAGCTGCTGCAGGCCGTCTGCCGCGTGGCGGTGGACATCGGCGGCTACCGCATGGGGTGGGTGGGCATGGCTCGCGACGATGCGGCCCAGTCGATCGAGATCGTGACCCACGCCGGCCACAACGACCAGTTCCTCGAGCAGCTGGACCTGAGCTGGAACGGCGAGACGCCGGGCGGCTTCGGCCCGGCGGGCGTGTGCATCCGCAGCGGCCGCACGGTGATCGTGCGCGACGTGCGCAAGGCGCCCATCTTCACCGGCTGGTTCGACCGCATGCAGGCGCACGGCTTCCATGCCGTGGTGTGCCTGCCGCTCAGCGACGCGCAGCGCACCTTCGGCGTGCTGTACCTCTACGCCCCGGAGGTGCTCTACCTGGGCGCGGAGGAGACGCAGCTGCTGGAGTCGCTGGCCAACGACGTGGCCTTCGGCATCACCAGCCTGCGTGCGCGCAGCGAGCAGCAGCATCTGCAGGCCATGGTGCTCAAGGTGGCGTCGGCCGTGTCGGCGGGCACCGGCGAGCAGTTCTTCCAGCAGCTGGCGCACAACATGGCCGACGTGCTGGGCGCGCAGGTCGCCTGCGTTTCCCGCCTGCTGCCGGCGGCCCCGGGCGAGCCGCCGCGCGCGCGCACGCTGGCGCTGGTGCAGGACGGGGCCGTGCAGCCGGTGTTCGAGTACCCGCTCGCCGGCTCGCCCTGCGAGCCGCTGCTCACGCAGCGCCACCACATCGTGCCGGCGCAGGCCGCGCAGCGCTATGCGGATGTGCCGGCATTCGCCGCGTTGGGCGCGCAGAGCTGCGTGGGCTACCAGCTGACCGACAGCGCCGGCCAGGTGGCTGGCCTGGTTTACGTCACCTTCCGCGAGCCGCTCACGCGGGCCGACTTCGTGCTGCACACGCTGCAGATCTTCGCGGCGCGCGCGACAGCCGAGATCGAGCGGCAGAACTCCGACGTGCGCATCCGCCAGCAGGCGTCGCTGCTGGACAAGGCGCGCGACGCCATCATCGTGCGCGACCTGAACCACCGCATCATGTTCTGGAACCAGGGCGCCGAGCGGATGTACGGCTGGACTCAGCAGGAGGCGCTGGGCCGCTCCATCGAGTCCCTGCTCTACCAGGACACGCAGGATTTCCGCCGCGCCACCCAGGCGACGCTGCAGGAGGGCGAGTGGACGGGCGAGATCGTGCAGTACGACCGCAGCGGCACCGCGCTGGAGGTGGAGGGCCGCTGGACGCTGGTGCGCGACGAGCAGGGCGCGCCCGAATCGGTGCTGGCCATCAACAGCGACATCCGCCAGCGCAAGGCCACCGAACGCGAGATCCAGCGTCTGGCGTTCTACGACCCGCTCACCGGCCTGCCCAACCGCATGCTGCTGATGGACCGCATCGGCCAGGCCCTGGCGACCGCGCAGCGCCGGCACACGGCCGGGGCGGTGCTGTTCATCGACCTGGACAACTTCAAGACGCTGAACGACACGCTGGGGCATGACAAGGGCGACCTGCTGCTGCAGCAGGTCGCGCAGCGGCTCACCACCTGCGTGCGCAGCGTGGACACGGTGGCGCGCCTGGGCGGCGACGAGTTCGTGGTGATGGTGGAAGAGCTGAGCGCCGACCCGGATGAGCTGGCGCGCCATGCGCGCCAGGTGGGCGAGAAGGTGCTGTCGCTGCTGGCCGCGCCCTATCCCCTGGCGGGCTACCAGTACAGCAGCACGCCGAGCATCGGCATCGCTCCCTTCACCGCCGCGCACACCAGCGTGGGCGAGCTGCTCAAGCAGGCCGATCTGGCGATGTACCAGGCCAAGACGGCGGGCCGCAACACGCTGCGTTTCTTCGACCCGGGCATGCAGGCCGTGGTCAGCGCCCGCGCCGCGCTGGAGGCCGACCTGCGCACCGCGCTCGCGCAGGAGGAATTCCTGCTGCACTACCAGCCCCAGGTGGACCACCACGGCCACGTGGTGGGCGTGGAGGCGCTGCTGCGCTGGGGGCAGCCCGCGCGCGGCATGGTGCCGCCCCATGAATTCATTCCGCTGGCGGAGGAGACCGGGATGATCCTGCCGCTGGGCCGGTGGGTGCTGCACACCGCCTGCAAGATGCTGGCGAGCTGGCGGGACGAGCCCGACCTGGCGCACCTGACCATGGCGGTGAACGTGAGTTCGCGCCAGTTCCGCCACGCCGGCTTCGTGGACGACGTGGCCCGGGTGCTGGCGATCACCGGCGCGCCTTCCGCCCAGCTGAAGCTGGAGCTCACCGAGACCCTGCTGGTGGAAGACATGGAAACCACCATCGCCACCATGTCGGCGCTGCGCAGCTTCGGCGTGCGCTTCTCGCTGGATGACTTCGGCACCGGCTATTCGTCGCTCAGCTACCTGAAGCGCATGCCGCTGGACCAGTTGAAGATCGACCGCAGCTTCGTGGCCGACCTGCTGACCGATCCGAATGATGCGGCCATCGTGGACACCATCATCGCCCTCTCGCGCAGCCTGGGCCTGCAGGTGATCGCGGAAGGCGTCGAAACACGCGCGCAGCGCGACCGCCTGGCCCAGGCCGGCTGCCGGTTCTATCAGGGCTACTTCTTCAGCCGGCCCCTGGCGGCCGATGCGCTGGACCGGCTCCTGCGCCCCGACCTGGGCCTTTGAAGCGCTCGTGGGGCCCCTGGAGGGCCTTGGGCGGGCCCTTTGCGACTCCCAGACCCCTTGTGGAACCGCGGCGCGAACGCAGCGCAGTGCTGCCACCCCGCCCCGTCCCTGCCGGACTTGTCCCTGGTATTGCTTCTTTTCTTTCTATAAATCCATAGTGGTAGTAGTAAGGGCCGGCCGCTTCTGTGGATAACCCGGTTTTGTCCAACCGCCACCGGGAGTTGGGCGCGCCACAACGCTGTGGGCCGACAGGCCTTGCCGGCGTACCGCGAACGGGGATAAGGCGCGGGCGTTCGCCGTTTCTGTGGATAACCGCCCGGTTGTTCGAAAACTGTCCCCAGCCTTGTCCGCTTTTCCGGTCGAACGTGGCGGTTTTGGGCGGATCGAGCGGGTGTTGCATGCACGGGGAGCCTGTTGCAGGCGTTGTGGGCCGCCTGCGGGCGTCGCCCATGGCCTCCACCCGCCCGCCCTTGCGCCGCCGCCTGGGTCACCGCGGCGCGCCTCTTCCGCCCCCGCGTCCTGTTTTCAGAGCATTTTCAAGCTCCAGCGCTTGATCCGCTTGCACCTATTGCTATCAAAAAAGTAGCTAGGGCGGGCGTTGGCCGCCCATGGGAACCGTGCCCACGCCACCCGTCCGGCCGCGCAAGCAGGCCGGCCCATGCCGTTCAACCCTGCCCTCGAGTCGGGCGCGGCCTGGTTTTTCGGTTGTTCTTCTAAAGGCTTTATCAATACATAGCAGTAGTAGTAGAGGCGGCCGTTTTTTGTGGACAAGGTGCTTTTATCCAATGGCGACAGGCATTTGCGTTGCCGCCAACCCTGTGGCTGCGACCCCGGACTGCGGGCGCGCCAAAACACAACAACTTCGGCCGATCGCCATTCGCTGTGGATAAGTGCCTGGTTGTTCCGCCGGCATCCCCAGGTTTGTCCACAAGTCGCCCACCACCGCGCACGGCCCTGTCGGGCCGGAAACGAAAAAAGGCTCCTTGCGGAGCCTTTCGGAGGGAGCGGAGACGGCCTCGCGGCCGGCGGCGCGCGGTCAGAAGTGGTAGCCGTAGCGCAACTGCACCAGGTTCTCGCCCGGGTTGGGGTGCTTGATGCCGGCGTTGGACAGGTGCTGCACGCGCAGCGACACCTCGTGCCGGCGCTGTTCGCCGAAATTCACGCCCACGCCGATGTGCGACGCGAAATTGAAGCGGGTACTGAATTCCTTGCGGTCGGTGACGAAGCGCTTGTTTGCCACCGTGGCGCCGATGCCGCCTTCGAAGAACCAGGCCGAGCGGCCCTGGTCCGGCCGCAGCCGCAGCGTGGGCGTGACGCCCAGCAGGTAGGAATGGCTGTAGCGGCCGGGTTCGCCGTCGAACGACCAGCGGCTGGCGTAGACGTCCCAGTGGCCACGCACCTCGCTGCCCCAGAGATCGGTGCGCCACGAATTCCACGGCAAGGTGGCGCCCAGGGTCACGGCGTCGGTGCCGTGTTCCCCCCAGTTGCCTTGCAGGTAGACGGAGGGAAGGTTGACGGCGTCGGTGGGGGCGGCCGTCTGCGCCGCGGCGTGCAGCGGAACGGTCAGGGCCAGCAATGCCAGGACGGGGGCGAGACGCAGGACCGGCAGGCGGCCAAGGGAGATGGGCATGATGCGGTGTACAAGAAGTTACATAAATGTGTAAGTCACTGTAGTGCCGCACCGGGAAGCCGGATGTAGGTGGGAGTCGCGAGCGCGCAGGCCGCCCTGCACGGACGGCCTGCGCGGGCACCGCTTATTGCGGCGCGGGGGTGGCGGAGGGCGCGCCGGGCGCGCCGGGCGCGGTGGGTGCGCCCGTCGTCGGCTTGCCATGGCGGGGGCCGTGGCGCGGGTCACCCCGGCCATCGGGGCCGGGGCCCTTGCCGCCCATCGGGCCGCCCATGTGGTGGCGGGCGGTTTCGGTGTCGAACACCTTCTGCTGGGCGGGGGTCAGCGTGGCGTAGAACGCCTTGGTGGCATCGCCGCGCCGGTCGGCTTCCGCCGCGTGCTGGGCGCGCAGGGCCTTCATGCGGTCGATGCGCTCGGGGGTGGTCAGCTTTTCCAGGCTGCCGGGTGCCGGGCGGTCGGGGCCGGCGGCGGGCGGCTGCATGGCGGCGGTATAGCTCGTCCAGGCCGATTCCTGCGCGGCGGTGAGCTGCAGCTTCTGCTTGAGCGCGGCGGCGTGCCGGGCCATGCGGTCCTTGCGCTCTTCGGGCGACGGGGCACGCCGCTCCTGCGCGCGGGGCGCGGGCTTGGCGCCGTCGGCCGGCGCGGCGGCGGTCGGTGCGGTCATGGGCGCCGGAGCGGCGGGCGGCGCGGGCTGGGCGAAGGCGGGCGCCGCGAGGGCTGCCAGCAGGGCCGTGGCCAGCGTGGTGGATGCGAGGCGTCGTTGGAAGGTGGTGGTTGCCATGGTGATGGTCCTTTTGCGGTGGTCTTCAACTGGGGGAGCGTTCCAGCGCCGGGTGGTGGGAGGGGGTTCCCGGCGCCTGGAAGCCAGTGTCTGCCCCGCATGTATCGCCGGCGTGCCGGGATGGTGTGGCTGTGTAAAGTTGTGCCAAGGTCCGGTAGCGCGGCAGGGCGAACCGGCATCGACCCACGCCTGGATGGGAGCTCCATCGCCGCCGGGCGCCCGTGCGCCGGGCGCGGGGTGCTATCGATTTCGATGCATGCGCGGGCGGCGGCCGACGGTAACCGGGCGTAGCGCGGCGTGGCGGCCGCCCGGCAGCGCCGACAATGGCGGCCGTTGAAGTCGATATCGCTGAAAAGGGTTTGAATCCGTGTTCAAGAACATGATCGTGTACCGCATTGCCCCCGAATGGCAGGCGGAACTGACGCAGGTGGACGAGGCGCTCGCCAAGCTGCCCTTCGCCGAGTGCGGCGCCACGCAGGAAAAGTCCATCGGCTGGGTGCCGCCGCGTGGCGAGGCGCACGGGCCCATGGCCGAATCGGTCGGCGGGCACTGGGTGCTGCGCTTCATGGTGGAGACCAAGGTGCTGCCCGGCTCGGTGCTGGCGCGCAAGGTGAAGGACAAGGCCGCCCGCATCGAGCAGGAGACCGGCCGCAAGCCCGGCAAGAAGGAATCGAAGGAGCTGAAGGAAGAGGCCAAGCTCGACCTGCTGCCGATGGCCTTCACCAAGCAGGGCTCGATGTGGGTGTGGATCGACCCGAAGGCGCATTTCCTGGTGCTGGACACTTCCTCGCAGGGCCGCGCCGACGAGGTGACCAGCCTGCTGGTCGAGGCGCTGCCGGGCCTGTCGGTGTCGCTGCTGGACACGCAGACCAGCCCGCAGGCCGCCATGTCGCACTGGCTCAAGGAGCAGGAGCCGCCCGCCGGCTTCAGCGTGGACCGCGAGTGCGAGCTCAAGAGCGCCGACGAGACCAAGGCCGTGGTGCGCTATTCGCGCCACCCGCTCGACATCGAGGAAGTGCAGGCGCACATCGACGCCGGCAAGCTGCCGACCAAGCTGGCGCTGACCTGGAACGACCGCGTGTCCTTCTTGCTGACGGAGGGGCTGCAGCTCAAGAAGGTATCGTTCCTCGACACGGTGTTCGAAGGGCAGGGCGCGGGCAAGGACGACGGCGGCTTCGATGCCGACGTGGCCATCGCCACGGGCGAGCTGTCGCAGCTGATCCCCGACCTGATCGAGGCGCTGGGCGGCGAGGGCCGCACGGGCCTGGGCGATGGCGCGCAGGCCGCCGCCGCACCGGCTTCGGCCACCGCGGCGCCTGCGGCCGGCGACGACGACGCGCCCTTCTGACGGCGCCCTCCTGACGGCGACCCAGAGGGCGAAGGCCGTTCGCGACGCACCCCATGGTCCTCAACTGGCTCTGGATCGGGTTCTTCACGGTGGCGTTCGCCACGGCCGCCGTGCGCTGGCTGCTGGGCGAGCACGCCATCTTCCAGGCGTTGATGACCGCTTTGTTCGACGGCGCGCGCTCGGGCTTCGAGATCTCGCTCGGCCTGGCCGGCGTGATGGCGCTGTGGCTGGGCCTCATGCGCGTGGGCGAGCGGGCCGGCGTGATCGCCCTGCTGGCGCGGGCGGCCGGGCCGCTGCTGCGGCGGCTCTTCCCCGGCGTGCCCGACGGCCACCCGGCGCAGGGCGCGATGACCATGAACGTCTCGGCCAACCTGCTGGGGCTGGACAACGCGGCCACCCCGCTGGGCCTGGCGGCCATGCGCGAGCTGCAGTCCATCAACCCGCGCGCGCCGGATGCGGCCAGCGACGCGCAGATCATGTTCGTGGTGATGAACACGGCCGGGCTCACGCTGATTCCCACCTCGGTCATCGCCATCCGCCAGAGCGTGGCGCTGCAGCAGGGCCTGGGCGCGGGCTTCAACGCGGCCGACATTTTTCTGCCCACGCTGATCGTCACCTTCATCTCGCTGCTGGCCGGCGTGCTGGCGGTGGCCGTGGCGCAGCGGCTGCCGCTCTGGCGCCCTCGCCTGCTGCTGCCGGTGCTGGCCGTGGGCGGGCTGCTGGCGGCGGCCGTGGCGGCGCTCTCGCGCCTGCCGGCCGAACAGGCCGCGCGCATCGCGGGCGCCACCGGGGCGGCCGTGATCCTGGGCGTGGTGATGCTCTTCGTGCTGGCCGCCGCCTGGCGCCGGGTGAACGCCTACGAGGCCTTCATCGACGGCGCCAAGGAAGGCTTCGGCGTGGCGGTGCAGATCGTGCCCTACCTCATCGCCATCCTGATCGCGGTGGGCGTGTTCCGCGCGGCGGGCTGCATGGACTTCGTGCTCTCGGCCATCGGCGCGGGCGTGTCGGCGCTGGGCTGGAACACCGATTTCCTGCCGGCCCTGCCGGTGGGGCTGATGAAGGTGCTGTCGGGCGCCGGGGCCCGGGGTCTGATGATCGACGTGATGAACGTGCACGGCGTCGATTCATTCGCCGGGCGGCTGGCCGCCATCGTGCAGGGCTCGACCGAAACCACGTTCTACGTGCTGGCGGTGTACTTCGGCAGCGTGGGCGTGAAGCACACGCGGCATGCGCTGGCCTGCGCGCTCTTTGCCGACGCGGTGGGGCTGGTGGCCGCCATCGGCGTGGGGTATGCGCTATTGCGGTGAGGCCGGCTGCCCACGCGCATGCTGCTCAGCGCAGGCTCTTTTCCATACGAACGTCTTGGCCGCCCGCGCTCACCTCGTTGCCCCACCCACGCGCACGATAAATCCGAGCGGCTCTGCTGTGCCTGGCTGTCTCCAGCCAGATCACGGCATGGTGCTCGAACAGGGCTGTCTCGGCTGCTTCGATGAGTCGCGTGCCGATGCCCTTGCCTTCCTGTTCGGGTAGCACGAAGGCGGCGAAAAGGCAGCCCGCCTGAAGGTGGACCATGGCGAATCCCACCACCTGCGCGTCGATTTCCGCGACCCAGGCACAGGTCCCACCCGCGATCACTTCGCCGATGGCGTTCGGCGTGATGCCCTGCTCTGCCAATTCCGTCAGCGTGAGGGCGTTTTCCTTCACCGAGGTGCGGACTTTGAACAGGGCGGGCACGTCCGAAAGGCGGGCGGGCCGGATGGCCGCTGGTATCGGTACCGGGGCCTTCATACGGCCAGGCAGGCGTAAGGGCTGTCGGCCGTCATGCCGCGGCGGCGGCCGCCCGCTGCTGCGCCGCCCGGGCCGCCACGCCCACGCCCACCACGCCGGCGGACGCCACACCGAGCACCAGCGCGGCGGCCGAGCCGTAGAAGATGCCCGACGTCATGCCGGCATCGAGCATGGCGCCGAACACCGGGGCGGCGGTGCAAAAGCCGAGGTCCAGCCCCGAGTACACCGTGCCGTAGACGCGGCCGGTGGCGCCGGGCGGGGCGGCGCGCTTGATGAGCATGTCGCGCGAGGGGCCGGCCAGGCCCGTGCCCACGCCGGCCAGGGCCACCAGCACCATGGCGCCCATGCCCGGCAGCCAGCCGGTGCCGGCCACCACCAGCATGGCGGCGGTGGTCAGCATGCAGACGGTGATGGTGCGCTCCAGCCGCGCCACGCGGCCGGCCAGGAAGCCGCCGACAACCATGCCGGCGGCGCCGCACAGCATGTAGCCGGTGACGACCAGCGAGGTGACCGAGAGGGGCAGGCCGTACATCTTCTGCAGCGTCGGGCTGGCGAAGCTCTGGATCACGCTGAGCGAACACGTCGTCCAGAAGAAGAACGAGAAGCACAGCCACACCGAGGGCAGTTTCAAAAACGCCATGGGGTGCTCGGCCACCGTGCCGGCCGCGGCCTTGGCCTGCGCGGCGGCGACGGCGCCGCGCCGGTCGTCCAGTGCGTCGCGGTTCCAGACCACGATGGCCAGCACCACGGCGGCCAGCACGCCGCCGCACAGGCACGCGGTGCGCCAGGAACCCGTGGCGGCGGTGATGCCGGCCATGAAGACGGGCGCCGTCGCCCAGCCCAGGTTGCCGGAGATGCCGTGCACCGAGAAGCCGTGGCCCAGCCGCTGGGGCGACACGCGCTTGTTGAGGATGGTGAAGTCCACCGGGTGGAAGGGCGCGTTGCCCAGGCCCGCCAGCGCGGCGGCGGCCATCAGCCCGGCATAGCCGCTGGCCAGGCTGGCCACCACGCCGGCCGCGGCGAAGCACGACAGGGCGAAGAACATCACCGGCCGGGCGCCGACCCGGTCCACGATGAAGCCCGACAGCGCCTGGCCGACGCCGGAGATGACGAAGAACACCGACACCAGCAGGCCCAGCTCGGAATAGCTGAAGCCGAAATCGTGGATGAGGAAGGGAAAGAGCGGCGGCAGCAGCAGGTGGAAGAAGTGCGAGGAGCCGTGGGCCAGGCCGATCAGGCCGATGGTGCGGGCGTCTTCGCGCAGCGTGGCGGTGGCAGCGGGGGCGGTGGCGTCGATCGAGGTCATGGCGGCGATCTTAGGCAGGGGCCCCGCGTCCGAACTACGATAGTCAGCCAATCTCTGTCGAGAACATGCCAAACACCACCGCTCTCCTGCGCCCACCTCCTGCCCCGGCGGCGGCCCGGCCCCGCTCGCGGCCGCTGTCCTATGTCGATTCGCTGACGCCGCACCTTTTCGTGCCCGGCGCGGCGCGGCCGGTGCGCGCCAAGGTGCGCCAGCTGAGCGCCGACACGCAGGTGATGCCGCACAGCCACCCCTGGGCGCAGGTGGCGATATCGACGCGGGGCGTGGTGCGCCTCACCGTCGCCGAGGGGACCTACATCGTGCCGCCGTCGCGCGCGGTGTGGATACCGCCGGGCGTGGAGCACGCGGTGACCATGGTGGAGGACGCCGACCTGCGCACGCTCTACTTCCACCAGCCGCGTGGCCGCTGCGGCCCCGGCGTGGCGCGGGCCGACGAGGCACCCTGGCGCCAGTGCCGGGTGCTGGAGATGTCGGACCTGCTGCGGGCGCTGGTGTGCGAGATGCCGTCGGGCAGCGACGACGACCCACCTCTGCCGCCCGAGGTGCTGCACCGCGAGCGCCACCTGAGCGCGCTGATCCTCGAAGAGCTGCGCCGCGCCAGCGCCGTGCGCCTGGGCGTGCCGCTGCCGCGCGACAAGCGCCTGCGCCACCTGTGCGAGGCCGTGCTGGCCGACCCCACCCGCCACGAGACGCTGGCCGACTGGGCACGCGACACCGGCGCCAGCCCGCGCACGGTGGCGCGGCTCTTCCAGCAGGAGCTGTCCACCACCTTCACGCAGTGGCGCCAGCAGGTGCTGCTAGCCCAGGCCGTGGCGCTGGCGGCGGGGCGCCGGCCCATCAACCAGATCGCGGCGGAGCTGGGCTACAACAGCCCCAGCGCCTTCAGCGCCATGGTGCGGCGCGCGGTGGGCATGGCACCGGCGCGGTTTCTGGGTTTGCAGCAGGGCTGAACGGGCACCCCTGTCCTGCGGAATCGCACGGTTTTTCGGGTGTTTTCGGCCTCTGGCGCCTATTGATCAAGCGCAAGCAGCTATCAAAAGCGTAGCAAACGACCGGCGGACCGGCGCCGTCAGCGGTTGCCCTGCTCCGCCGTCACCTCCCGGATCAGCGCGATGGTGGCCTGCTGCGCCAGCGTGGCGGCGCGCCGGGCCGAGGTGACCAGATGCACCTGGCCCACCACGCGGGGCGATTCGATGGGGTGCAGCAGGTAGCGCTGCGGGTGGGCCGATGCGCGCACCGCATGCCCGGGCAGCACGGCATGGCCCACGCCTTCCGACACCAGATCGAGGATGGCGGGGACGCCGTCGATCTCCATCGCGATGCGGGGCGTGCAGCCGATGTCGGCCATGCGCCGCTCCAGCAGCATGCGCAGGGCGTTGGGCCGGCTGGGCACGACCAGCGGGTGGGTGGCCAGCACGGCCAGCGGCATCGGCGCCTCGGTGCCGCCGCCGCCCGTGCCGGGGCGGGTGTCGGGGCGCGGGGCGATGGCGAAAAGCTCTTCGTCCATCAGGTGCTCGGCCGCCAGCTCGGGCGAGGTGGGTGGGTTGTAGAGCAGCGCCACGTCCAGCCGGCCGGTCTGCAGCCATTCCTGCATCTGCACCGACAGGCCTTCGCTGATCGACAGGGCCGCGTCGGGCAGGCGCTGGCGGAAGGCGCGCGAGAGCGGCACCGTGAGCCGCCGCGCCAGACTGGGCGGCAGGCCGATGCTGACGCGCCCGGTGAGCGCGCCGCGCGCCCGGCCCAGGTCTTCGCGGGCGCGCTCCACCTGGTGCAGGATGCCCCGGCCGTGGTCCAGCATCAGCTGGCCGGCGTCGGTCAGCGTCACGCCCCGGCCGTTGCGCAAGAGCAGGTTCTGGCGCAGTTCCACCTCCAGCAGGCGGATCTGCCGGCTGAGGGCGGGCTGCGCCACCGACAGCGCCAGCGCGGCGCGGGTGAAGCTGCCGAGTTCGGCCACGCGCACGAAGTATTCGATTTGCCTGAGATCCATGGGTGGAGCGGTGAAGGTGGATGCTGACCCGCCGATGTACCGGGTAAACCCTGCACGGCGACATAACTCACGCCATGTTATGCCGATTCGTTCTAGCTGATAGCGGGCCAGCCCGGTGTGCAGGGGCGGACGGGCGCGCAAGAATCGCTCTTGCCTGCCTTGCCTGTGGTGGTTGTCCACAGGCGAAGGCCATCGCCCAGGCGGCCGGTGCGGCCTCGGGCGCACCCCCACATTCCCGTTCGGAGACACGCATCCCCATGTCCACGCCCCAGGTTCTCGGTATTTCATCGATCGCCACCCGCGCCCTGCTGGCCGAGCTGGTGGCGGCATGGCAGCGGCAGTCGGGCCGTGAGGCCGCCATCGAATCGGTGGGCGGCGTCGATGCCGCACGCCGGGTGCGCGAGGGCGCCGAGCCGTTCGACGTGGTGGTGCTGGCTTCCGATGCCATCGCCAAGCTCGAATCCGCCGGCCGCATCGTGCCCGGCAGCGTGACGCCCCTGGTGCGCTCCGGCGTGGCCGTGGCGGTACGGGCCGGGGTGCCCCGCCCTGCCATCGGCACCGAGGCGCAGCTGCGCGACGCGGTGCTGGCCGCGCCCACCATCGGCTATTCCACGGGCCCGAGCGGCGTGGCGCTGCAGCGGCTGTTCGAGCGCTGGGGCATCGCGGACGTGGTGAAGGACCGCACCGTGCAGGCGCCGGCCGGCACGCCGGTGGGCTCGCTGGTGGCGCGCGGCGAGGTGGCGCTGGGCTTTCAGCAGCTGAGCGAGCTGATGCACCTGGAAGGCATCGACGTGATCGGCCCGCTGCCCGATGACGTGCAGATCACCACCGTCTTCAGCGCCGCCGTGGTGGTCGGCGCCGCGAACGAGGCCGCCGCGCGCGACCTGCTGGCCTTCCTGGCCTCGCCCGCCACGGCCGACGCCAAGCGCCGCCAGGGCATGGACCCGGCCTGACCCCTGGCCGCCTCTTTTTTGCTTTTTCCTTCCCCCCCCCTTCCACGGAGCGCCTCGCACCATGATCATCGACTGCCACGGCCACTACACCACCGCGCCCAAGGCGCTGGAGAACTGGCGCAACGCCCAGATCGCGGGCATCCAGGACCCGTCGGCCAAGCCCAACCCTTCCGACCTCAAGATCAGCGACGACGAGCTGCGCGAGTCCATCGAGAGCAACCAGCTGCGCCTGATGAAGGAACGCGGCAGCGACCTGACCATCTTCAGCCCGCGCGCGAGCTTCATGGCCCACCACATCGGCGACTTCGAGGTGTCGAGCACCTGGGCCGCGATCTGCAACGAGTTGTGCTTTCGCGTGGCGCAGCTCTTTCCCGACCACTTCGTGCCCGCCGCGATGCTGCCGCAGTCGCCCGGCGTCGATCCGAAGACCTGCATCCCCGAGTTGGTCAAGTGCGTGGAGCAGTACGGCAACGTGGGCATCAACCTGAACCCGGACCCGAGCGGCGGCCACTGGACGAGCCCGCCCCTCACCGACCGCCACTGGTACCCCATCTACGAAAAGATGGTGGAGTACGACATCCCCGCCATGATCCACGTGAGCACCAGCTGCAACGCGTGTTTTCACACCACCGGCGCGCACTACCTGAACGCCGACACCACGGCCGTGATGCAGTGCATCCAGGGCGATCTGTTCAAGGACTTCCCCACGCTGAAGTTCGTCATTCCGCATGGCGGCGGCGCGGTGCCCTACCACTGGGGGCGCTTTCGCGGCCTGGCGCAGGAGATGAAGAAGCCGCTGCTCGAAGACCATCTGCTGAACAACATCTTCTTCGACACCTGCGTCTACCACCAGCCGGGCATCGACCTGCTGACGAAGGTGATCCCGGTCAAGAACATCCTCTTCGCCAGCGAAATGATCGGCGCCGTGCGCGGCATCGACCCGCAGACCGGCCATTACTACGACGACACCAAGCGCTACGTGAACGCCACCGACAACCTGAGCGACGAGGAGCGCTACCAGGTCTTCGAAGGCAATGCGCGCCGCGTGTTCCCGCGCCTGGACGCGCAACTGAAGGCCAAGGGCCTGTGACCCCGCATCCGCCGAACCCACCGGAGAACTGAAGCCATGTACGAACTCGGAGTCGTCTATCGCAACATCCAGCGCGCCGACCGCGCCGCCGCCGACGGCCTGGCCGCGCTGGGCTCGGCCACGGTGCACGAGGCCATGGGCCGCGTGGGCCTGCTCAAGCCCTATATGCGCCCGATCTACCCCGGCGCGCAGGTCTCGGGCACGGCGGTCACCGTGCTGCTGCACCCGGGCGACAACTGGATGCTGCACGTCGCGGCCGAACAGATCCAGCCCGGCGACGTGGTGGTGGCCGCCATCACCGCCGAATGCACCGACGGCTATTTCGGCGACCTGCTGGCCACCAGCTTCCAGGCGCGCGGCGCGCGGGCGCTCGTCATCGACGCGGGCGTGCGCGACGTGAAGACGCTCAAGGAGATGGACTTCCCCGTCTGGAGCAAGTGCATCAGCAGCAAGGGCTGCATCAAGGCCACCATCGGCTCGGTGAACATCCCTGTGGTCTGCGCCGGCATGCTGGTGACGCCTGGCGACGTGATCGTGGCCGACGACGACGGCGTGGTCTGCGTGCCCGCTGCGCGGGCGGTGGAAACGCTGGCCGCCGCCACCAAGCGCGAATCGTTCGAGGGCGAGAAGCGCGCCAAGCTGGCCTCAGGCGTGCTGGGCCTCGATATGTACAAGATGCGCGAGCCGCTGGCGGCTGCGGGCCTGAAGTACATCGACTGACGCCGCTGCCGCACCTTCCCCTGGCCTTTCCCCACATTCCCATAAAGAGAGACAAAAAGCCATGAAGAACCGCCCGACCTCCCTCGCCCGCCGCGCGCTGCTGGCCTTCGCCGCCGCCACCACCGCCTGCGCGCTGCCCCTGGCCAGCCAGGCGCAGGCGCCGGCCGCCGCCTGGCCCACCAAGCCGGTGCGCATCATCACGCCCTTCCCGGTGGGGGGCGGGCCCGACGGCGTGGCGCGGCTGGTGGCCGACCGCCTCTCGCGCGCCTGGGGCCAGCCGGTGACGGTGGACAACCGCCCGGGCGGCAACGGCTTCATCGCCATCGACGCCTTCAAGCGCGGCGCCAGGGACGGCAGCGACATGATCGTGGTGGACAACGTGCACCTGGCCGCCTACCCCAGCCTCTTCAAGAAGCTGCCTTACGACCCGGCGAAGGATTTCGACCCGCTGCTGCCGCTCTTCAAGGCGTATTTCTTCTTCACCGTGGGCACCACCAGCCGCTACCAGTCGGTGGCGGACCTGATCGCCGATGCAAAGGCCCAGCCGGGCAAGCTGAACTACGGCTCCTGGTCGGTGGGCAACCCGGTGCACCTGGGCTCGGAGCTGTTCGAGTCGATCACCGGCACGCAGATGGAGCACGTGGTCTACAAGGAAACCACGCAGCTCTACAGCGCGGTATCCACGGGCGACCTGGCCTTCGCGCTGGGCACCGCCGCCACCGCCGGGCCGCTGCAGCGCGCCGGCAAGCTGCGCTTCCTGGCCATCGCCGCGCCGCAGCGCTCGGCCTCGTACCCGGACGTGCCCACGGTGGCCGAGTCGGGCGGGCCGAAGGGCTTCGAGGTGACCGGCTGGAACGCGCTGGCCGTGCCGCAGGGCCTGCCCGCCGCCGTCACCGACAAGATCCGCAACGACGTTGCCGAGGCCCTGAAGGCGCCCGAGGTGCAGGAGAAGTTCAAGAGCTTCGCCTACGAGCCCTTCCCGACCACGCGGCCGCAATTCACGCAGTTCATCCAGGCGGAGAGCCAGCGCTTCGGCGACGTGATCCGCAAGGCCAACGTGTCGCTCGATTGAGGCCGCCATGACGAGGCCTGTCGCTTCCTTCCGCATGCGCCGCCAGGTGATGGCGGGGCTGTCGGCCCTGGGCGCCGCTGGCGTGCTGTCGGCCCTGCCCCGGCCCGCCCGCGCGCAGTCCGGCTACCCGGCCCGGCCGGTGCGGCTCATCGTCGGCTATTCGGCCGGCGGCGCGGTCGATGCCGTGGCGCGCAGCGTGGGCCAGGCCCTGTCGGCCAGCCTGGGCCAGCCCTTCGTGGTGGAGAACAAGCCGGGCGCGGGCACCAACATCGCCGTGAAGGCCACCATCGACGCGCCGGCCGACGGCTACACCCTGATGGTGACGGCCAACGCGCTGGCCGCCAACATGGCGCTCTACCAGCCCGCGCCGTTCGACGCCGAACGCGACCTGGTGGCCGTGTCGCTGATCGGCCGCGTGCCGGTGGTGATCGCGGCGAACGTGGGCACGCCCTACGCCGGCATCCGCGATCTCATCGCCGCCGCGAAGGCGCAGCCGCTCGGCATCGCCTTCGCCTCGCCGGGCAACGGCTCCACGCCGCACATGGCGGTGGAATTCTTCGAGCGGGCCGCCGGCATCGAGCTGCAGCACGTGCCCTACCGCGGCGGCGCGCAGGCGCTCACCGACGTGATCGGCGGGCAGCTGCCGCTGATCGCCGTGAACGCGCTGGAGGTGCAGCCGCACGTGAAGAGCGGCAAGCTGAAGGTGCTGGCGGTGCTGAGCCCGCAGCGCAGCGCGGTGTTTCCTGAGGTGCCCACCATCGCCGAATCGGGCTTTCCCGGCTTCGAGGCCTCGGTCTGGTACGGCGTGGTGGGGCCCGCTGCCACGCCGATGCCGCTGGTCGAGCGCCTGCATGCCGAAGTGCAGAAGGCGTTGCAGACGCCGGCCGTGCGCGAGCGCATGGCCCAGGTGGGCGGCGAGGTGCTGCCCGGCCCGCGCGACGCGTTCGTGCAGCTGATCCGCTCCGAACGCGCGCGCTACGACAAGCTGGTGAAAGAAGCGCAGATCAAGCCCGACTGACGCCGCCGCACCCCCGCCCGCCCGACCTCCTTCTATCCCTTTCCGTTCGTTCCACCGATCCGCACCACCATGAGCAAACCGACTTCCGGCCCCTTCGAGAAAACCCCCGGCTGGCTGGACTGGTACACCGGCCCGTCCCGACCCCGCTTCCAGGTGCCCGAGGGCAGCGTGGACGCGCACTGCCACGTGTTCGGCCCCGGTGCCGAGTTTCCGTACGCGCCCGAGCGCAAGTACACGCCGTGCGACGCGAGCAAGGCGCAGCTCTTCGCCCTGCGCGACCAGCTGGGCTTTGCGCGCAACGTGATCGTGCAGGCCACCTGCCACGGCGCCGACAACCGCGCCATGGTCGATGCCTGCCGGGCCGCGGGCGGCAAGGCGCGCGGCGTGGCCACGGTGCGCCGCAGCATCAGCGATGCCGAGTTGCAGGAATTGCACGATGCCGGCGTGCGCGGCGTGCGCTTCAACTTCGTCAAGCGGCTGGTGGACTTCACGCCCAAGGACGAGCTGATGGAGATCGCCGGCCGCATCCACCAGCTGGGCTGGCACGTGGTGATCTACTTCGAGGCGGTGGACCTGCCCGAGCTGTGGGACTTCTTCACCCAACTGCCCACCACCGTGGTGGTGGACCACATGGGCCGACCCGACGTGACGAAACCCGTCGACGGCCCCGAGTTCGCGCTGTTCCTGAAGTTCATGCGCGAGCACCCGAACGTGTGGAGCAAGGTGAGCTGCCCCGAGCGCCTGTCCACCACCGGCCCTGAGGCGCTGCACGGCGAGCAGAACGCCTACCGCGACGTGGTGCCGTTCGCGCGCCGCGTGGTGGAGGAGTTCCCCGACCGCGTGCTGTGGGGCACCGACTGGCCCCACCCCAACCTGAAGGGCCACATGCCCGACGACGGCCTGCTGGTGGATTTCATCCCGCACATCGCGCCCACGGCCGAGCTGCAGAGGAAGCTGCTGGTGGACAACCCCATGCGCCTCTACTGGCCCGAGGAGCAATGACCCCCACGCTCAGCCGCTTCGCGGGTCGCTGCCCCCCGAGGCGGCGCGAATCGCCTTGCGGCGACCCGGCGGCGATTCATCAGTAAGGAGGAACCACCATGGCACTCGACAAACCCTACATGGACGTGCCCGGCACGATCATCTTCGACGCCGAGCAAAGCCGCAAAGGCTACTGGCTCAACCAGTTCTGCATGAGCCTGATGAAGGCAGAGAACCGCGAACGCTTCAAGGCCGACGAACGCGCCTACCTGGACGAATGGCCGATGACCGAGGAGCAAAAGCAGGCCGTGCTGGCGCGCGACCTGAACTGGTGCATGCGCACGGGCGGCAACATCTACTTCCTGGCCAAGATCGGCGCGACCGACGGGCGCAGCTTCCAGCAGATGGCCGGCAGCATGACCGGCATGACCGAGCAGGAATACCGCGACATGATGGTCGGCGGCGGCCGCAGCGTGGAAGGCAACCGCTACCTGGGCGAGGACGGCACCGCGCAGCCGCACCGCCAGCCGCAGGGCGCATCGCACCCCGCCGCCGCACCGCAGCAGCCACCCGCCACCAGCAAGGGAGCCTGACCATGGCCCGCATCACCGCATCCGTTTTCACATCGCACGTACCCGCCATCGGCGCCGCCCTGGACCTGGGAAAAACGCAGGAACCCTATTGGCAGCCGCTCTTCGCGGGGTACGACTTCTCCAAGCAGTGGATGAAGGACAACAAGCCCGACGTGGTGTTCCTGGTCTTCAACGACCACGCCACGGCCTTCAGCCTGGACATGATCCCCACTTTCGCCATCGGCACCGCCGCCGAGTACACGCCCGCCGACGAAGGCTGGGGCCCGCGCCCCGTGCCCAAGGTGGTGGGCCACCCGGCCCTTGCCAGCCACATCGCGCAGAGCGTGATCCAGCAGGACTTCGACCTCACCATCGTCAACAAGATGGACGTGGACCACGGCCTCACCGTGCCGCTGTCGCTGATGTGCGGCGAGCAGGACCCGAAGAGCGGCGCCTGGCCCTGCCCGGTGATCCCCTTCGCCGTGAACGTGGTGCAGTACCCGGTGCCCAGCGGCCAGCGCTGCTTCAACCTGGGCCGCGCCATCCGCCGCGCCGTCGAGTCGTTCGACGAGGACCTGAACGTGCACATCTGGGGCACGGGCGGCATGAGCCACCAGCTGCAGGGTGCGCGCGCCGGGCTCATCAACGCGGAGTGGGACAACCGCTTCATGGACCGTCTGATCGCCGAGCCCGCCGAACTGGCCAAGGTGCCGCACATCGAATACGTGCGCGAGGCCGGCTCCGAAGGCATCGAGCTGGTGATGTGGCTGATCGCCCGTGGCGCCATGGCCGACGCGAACGACGCGGGCCCCGCGCCGCGCGTGGCGCACCGCTTCTTCCACGTGCCGGCGTCCAACACCGCCGTGGGCCATCTCATTCTTGAAGAAAACAGGGCCTGAGCGCCCGTACCATCTGCGCAGGCAGCTATCAAATCAGGAGCATTCATTCAATGGGCAACACCATCAAAGTCGCACTCGCCGGTGCCGGCGCCTTCGGTATCAAGCACCTGGACGGCATCAAGAACATCGAGGGCGTCGAAGTCGTCTCCCTCATCAGCCGCGACCTGGACAAGACCCGCGAAGTGGCCCAGAAATACGGCATCGCGCACGTCACCACCGACCTGGCCGACAGCCTGGCCATCCAGGAAGTCGATGCCGTGATCCTCTGCACCCCCACGCAGATGCACGCCGCGCAAACCAAGGCCTGCCTGGAAGCCGGCAAGCACGTGCAGGTCGAGATTCCGCTGTGCGACGTGCTGAAAGAGGGCCAGGAAGTGCTGGCCCTGCAACGGCAGACCGGCAAGGTCGCCATGGTGGGCCACACCCGCCGCTTCAACCCCAGCCACCAGTACGTGCACCAGAAGATCCAGGCTGGCGAATTCAACATCCAGCAGATGGACGTGCAGACGTATTTCTTCCGCCGCACGAACATGAACGCCCTCGGCCAGCCGCGCAGCTGGACCGACCACCTGCTGTGGCACCACGCCGCCCATACGGTCGATCTGTTCGCCTACCAGGCCGGCAGCCCGATCGTGCGCGCCAACGCCATCCAGGGCCCCATCCACAAGGATCTGGGCATCGCCATGGACATGAGCATCCAGCTGCAGGCCGCCAACGGCGCCATCTGCACGCTGTCTTTGAGCTTTAACAACGACGGCCCGCTGGGCACCTTCTTCCGCTACATCGGCGACACCGCCACCTACATCGCGCGCTACGACGACCTGGTGCAGTCGCACAGCAAGGGCGCCGAAGAGGCCGTGGACGTGAGCCAGGTGGCCGTGTCGATGAACGGCATCGAACTGCAGGACCGCGAATTCTTCGCCGCCATCCGCGAAGGCCGCGAGCCCAACAGCAGCATCGCGCAGGTGCTGCCTTGCTATGAAGTGCTGCACCAGCTGGAGCAGCAGTTGAACGGCTGATCCGGGCACCCATCGCGAGCCGGATGAGATCGCGGCTAGGTGCTGAGGGGCGCCTACCCGCACAAGAGGCACTCACCCTCCCCACCTTTCTCCCTGATGGACAGACCAAGGTCATCGTTCGAGCCCCACGCGGGACTGGCTCGCAGGCGATGGCCTGGAGTACTGCCATGACCGATTCCCTATCCCCGCAGGCGCGCCGCGAACTCACGCGCCAGTACAAGCAAGCCTTTCCCTGCATGGGCGTCTATGCCGTGCGCTGCGAGGCCGCAGGCCTGCTGCGCCTGGGCCGAAGCCGTAATGCCGAGGGGATGCTCAACCGCGTGCGCTTCGAACTCGCGCGGGGCGGTCATCACGACAAGGCCGTCCAGGCCGCTTGGAATGCACTCGGCGCCGACGCCTTCCGTTTCGAGGTGATCGACCGCGTGAAGGAGCGCGAAGATCCCGCCTTCGACTACGAGGCCGAGCTCGATGCGCTGCTGAGCTTGTGGACGGAGGAACTGCTGGCCGGCGCGGTACGCGCATTGCCGGCCGAGCCAGCGCCCAAAGGCGGTGCAGCATGACAGCCGCCGAGGAACTCAAGGTGCGGGCCCGCGTGCGGCTCAACCGTGCGCGCCGCGAAGATGCCAGGACCACGCAGACCCTGGGCGCACACCTGCAGACGGTTGCACGCGAGGTGGGCTTCCTGCACTGGGAGCATGCCCGCCGCGTGCTGGGCGGCCTGGCCGCGCCGGACATGGACATGGGCGATTTCTGGCATGCACCGCGTACCGGTTTGCTGCTGCACAGCTGGTTCGTCCGACACGACGAGGCGGTGGCGGTGCTCGCCGGCCAGCCGCACGGATTCTTGCTGCCCTATCGCCGCCAGTGCTTCATCGTGCGCGCGCCCTTCATCGACGCCCTGGGCCTGGATGCAACCGACCACGCCTGGCAGGCCATCGGTCGTGACCTGGTGGCAGGCTACGGCACCGACGCCTGGGCGCGTCTGGCGGGGCAAAGAGTCCGCGCGCCGCTGCCCACTTTCCAACCCCGACTGAGCTCTGCCCATGCAAACACGACGTATCGCAAACTTTGAAGTCTCCGCCATCGGCCTGGGCTGCATGAACCTCTCCCACGCCTACGGCGCGCCGGTCTCGCCCGAACAGGGCGAGCGCGTGCTGCTCACCGCCTTGGACGCGGGCGTGACGCTGTTTGACACCGCCACGCTCTACGGCTTCGGCGCCAACGAGACGCTGGTCGGCCGCGTGATGAAGCCGCACCGCCACCGCTTCACGCTGGCCAGCAAATGCGGCATGCAGGGCGTGGACGTGAACGGCGACGGCAAGCTGGTGCGCGTGATCGACGGGCGGCCCGCGACGCTGCGGCAGACCTGCGAGGACAGCCTGCGCCGGCTGCAGACCGATGTGATCGACCTCTACTACCTGCACCGCTGGGACAAGCGCGTGCCCATCGAAGACAGCGTGGGCGCGCTGGCCGACCTGGTGCGGGCCGGCAAGATCCGCAGCATCGGCCTCTCCGAAGTCTCGGCCGCCACATTGCGCCGTGCTGCGGCCGTGCACCCCATCGCGGCGGTGCAGACCGAGTATTCGCTGTGGACGCGCAACCCGGAAATCGCGGTGCTGGACGCCTGCCGCGAGCTGGGCGCCGCCTTCGTGGCCTTCAGCCCGCTGGCGCGGGGCTTTCTGTGCGGGCCGATGGATGTGAATGCGCTGGACGCCAAGGACATCCGCCGCGCCATGCCGCGCTTCTCGCCCGACCACTACGCCGCCAATGCGCGCCTGCTGCCCGCCTACCAGGCGCTGGCGGCCGAGGCCGGCTGCACGCCCGCGCAGCTGGCCATCGCCTGGCTGCTCCAGCGCGGCGAGCACGTCATTCCCATCCCGGGCACGACCAGCGTCGATCACCTGCTGGAAGACCTGGGCGCGGCGGAAGTGCAACTGCCCGCCGACGTGGTGGCGCGGGTGGAGGCGCTGATCAACCAGCAGACGGTGGCCGGCCCGCGCTACAACCCGCAGGGCACGGGCGAGGTGGATACCGAGTCGTTCTGACGGTGCCCGGCAGGCGGGGCGCTATCTTGTTGATAGCTGCCCGCGCTTGATTGACCAGCGCTGGCGGCCTGCTTTATTCACAGCAAGGCCCGCAGCTCCCGCGCCGCATCCTGCAGCAGCGGCAGCAGGTCGCGTTTCAGGCGCTCGGGCGAGAGGCGCTGCGGCGCGGTGACCACGTTGAGTGCCGCTACGGCGTGGCCCTGCAGGTCGCGCAGCGGCACGGCCAGGGCCAGCACGCCCAGCTCGTGTTCCTCGCTGGCGATGCAGTAGTCCTCGGCGCGGGCCTGGTCGATGGCGGCGCGCAGCGCGGGCGCGTCGGTGCGGGTGTAGGCCGTCAGGCGCGGCAGCGGGTGGCCGCGCAGCCAGTCGCGCACGGCGCTCTTGGGGCGGGTGGCCAGCAGCATGCGGCCGGTGGAGGTGGCGTGCGCTGGCAGGCGGCTGCCCAGGTGCAGGCCGTAGGCGAGCACGCGGTCGCTGGTGGAGCCGGCGCCCGCGTGGCCGGACTGGGCGGTGCTGCGCGCCACGATGACCACCTCGCGCCCTTCCAGCACCACGGCGGAAAACGGCAGCTGCGTCTGCGCGGCCAGGCGGTTGAGCGTGGGCTGCACCACGCGCGGCAGCCGCGCCGATGCCAGGTAGCTGCCCGCCAGCCGAAGCACCTTGGGCGCCAGCCAGAAGTATTGGCCATCGCTTTCCAGATAGCCCAGGTGGGCCAGCGTGAGCAGATGGCGCCGCGCCGCCGCGCGCGTCAGGCCCGCACGCTCGGCCGCCAGCGTGGCGTTGAGCCGCTGGCGCTCGGTGTCGAAGCCCTCCAGCACGGCCAGGCCCTTGGCCATGCCGGCGATGAAGTCGGCGTGGGCGATGCCGGCCGGTGTGGCTGCCGGCGCCTTGCGGGTGCCGGTGGATGGCGGGGTGCGTGATGCCATGGGAGTGCTGGCCTGCGGTGGTGGGTGGGAGAGTGCTTCGCGGTGCGTTCGCATGCCGGATGCACGGCGGCTTCATCGTCTTCTCTTTCTTATTCTTCTTGCGCGATCATCGCATCGTTTGCGCGGTGATCGCGCAAGGCTTGTGGGCGGGCCCTGGCGGGCTGGCGGCGGCGCTTCTACGCTGCGGGCATCGGTGGGGCGCTGATATGCGTCAACCACCGTGGATTCACCACAGCAGACCGCCGCATGCCGGCGGCAGGAGACAACGACGATGACCGCCAGCCCCGCGACCACTGCCGCTGCATTCGCAGCGCCCGTTCCCGCCTCGACCCAGGTCGCCATCATCGGCGCCGGGCCCTCGGGCTTGCTGCTGGGCCAGCTGCTGCACAAGGCAGGCATCGACGCGGTCATCATTGAGCGCCAGTCGCCCGACTACGTGCTGGGCCGCATCCGCGCCGGCGTGCTGGAGCAGGTGACCATCGACCTGCTGGATGAAGCCGGCGTGGGCGCGCGCATGCACCAGGAAGGCCTGGTGCACGGCGGGTTCGATCTGCTGCTGGATGGCCAGCGCCACCGCATCGACCTGGATGCGCTCACGGGTGGCAAGCATGTGATGGTCTACGGGCAGACCGAGGTGACGCGCGACCTGATGGAGGCCCGCGCCGCCGCCGGCTTGCCCACGGTGTACAGCGCGGCCCACGTGCAGGTGCAGGGCTTCGACACGGCACGCCCGACGGTCACCTTCGAGAAGGACGGCGCCACGCACACGCTGCAGTGCGACTTCATCGCCGGCTGCGACGGCTTTCACGGCGTGTGCCGCGCCAGCGTGCCGCAGGGCGCGCTGCGCAACTACGAGAAGGTCTATCCGTTCGGCTGGCTGGGCCTCTTGTCGGACACGCCGCCCGTGCACCACGAGCTGATCTACGCCAACACGCCGCGCGGCTTCGCGCTCTGCTCGCAGCGCAGCGCCACGCGCAGCCGCTACTACCTGCAGGTGCCGCTGACCGACAAGGTCGAAGCCTGGAGCGACGAGGCCTTCTGGAACGAGCTGCGCCTGCGCCTGGACCCACAAGCCCGCGATCACCTGGTAACCGGCCCCAGCCTGGAAAAGAGCATCGCGCCGCTGCGCAGCTTCGTCACCGAGCCGCTGCGCTTCGGCCGCATGTTCCTGGCGGGCGACGCGGGCCACATCGTGCCGCCCACGGGCGCCAAGGGGCTGAACCTGGCGGCGACGGACGTGAAGTACCTCTCGGCCGCGCTGGTCGAGTTCTATGCGGAGCGCAGCGAGGCCGGCATCGACGGCTATTCGGCGCGGTGCCTGAAACGCATCTGGCGCGCGGAGCGCTTCTCGTGGTGGTTCACGCAGCTCATGCACAACTTCCCTGGCGACGACGCGGCCATCGCCGCCAAGTTTCAGGCGGCGGAGATCGACTACCTGCTGCATTCCGAGGCGGGCTCGCGCACCATCGCCGAGAACTACGTCGGCCTGCCGCTGGACTTCGGGCGATGAGCGCTGGCGGCGGGCCGGGCAACGCAAAAGAAATTGGTCCCGCTCGCAGGATTCATAAGGGTCTGGTGCTATTTATTTGGTAGCAATTGCAGCGCCGCGCCAATGCCGGTATGGTGCCTTGCATGAACGCACCCACCTCCCCTTCCGCCAGCGGCGACGACGCGCGCTTTCACAGCTACCAGCCGCGGCGCGGCCACGGCCTGCCGCACGACCCCTTCAACGCCATCGTCGGGCCGCGCCCCATCGGCTGGATCAGCACGCAGAGCGCGGCGGGCGCGCGCAACCTGGCGCCCTACAGCTTCTTCAACGCCTTCAACTACGTGCCGCCCATCGTGGGCTTTTCCAGCATCGGCGCCAAGGACACGCTGGCCAACGTGCAGGCCACCGGCGAATTCGTCTGGAACCTGGCCACCCGCGACCTGGCCGAGGCCATGAACCAGACCTGCGCGGCCGTGCCGCCCGAGGTGGACGAATTCACCCTGGCGGGCCTGACGCCCCTGGCCTCGTCGCAGGTGGCCCCGCCCCGCGTGGCGGAGAGCCCGGTGAGCTTCGAGTGCCGCTGCACGCAGATCGTGCAATTGCAGGGCGCCGATGGCGTGCAGGTGCCGACCTGGCTGGTGCTGGGGGAGGTGGTGGCCATCCACATCGACCGGGCGCTGCTGAAGGACGGCATCTACGACACCGCCAGCGCCGGCCACATCCTGCGCGCGGGCGGCCCGGCCGACTATTTCACGGTGGGGCCGGAGCAGCTGTTCAAAATGTACCGGCCGCGCTGAGGCGGCGCCCCGGGCGTTTGGCCCACGCCACCGCCAGCACGGCCAGCAAGGCGATGGCGGCGCCCCAAAAGCACACGCTGCCCACGCCCCACAGGGGAATGCTGACGCCACCCAGCACGGCGCCCAACGCGATGCCGCCGTTGGCCGCCGACACGTTGATGGTGCCGGCCAGCGCCTGCGCCTGGGGCGCCGATTTCATTACGCGGATCTGGCAGATGGGATAGAGCGCGGTGTTGGCCACGCCCCAGACCGCCAGCGCCACGGCCAAGCCCGCCGTCCACGGCGCGAGCAGAACCGACGCCACCATGCCAGCCGCCAGCAGTGCGCTGAACCCTGCAGTAGCCGCCAGCGGCTTGCGGTCCGCCCACCGGCCGCCCAGCCAGTTGCCCAGCAGGCCCACCGCGCCGAAGCCCATCAGCCACCAGCCGACGTGTGCAGGCGGAATGTGCGCCACCTGCTCCAGCATTTCGGCCAGGTAGGTGTAACCCGTGAACATGGCGGTGAACACCCCCACCGACAGCGCCACCTGTGCCAGGAAGACCGGACTGCGCAGGATGCGCGCTTGCGCCGCGAGCCCCACGCGTGCGGCCGGCTTCAATGTCGGCATGACGGCGCCCAGCAACACCGCCACCAGCAGCGACAGCGCCGCCAGCATCCAGAACGCCGCGCGCCAGCCGATGGCGTCGCCCGCCAGCGTGCCGAGCGGAATGCCGAACAGCATGGCGCCGGAAATGCCCAGGTACACCGTCGCCACGGCCCGCCCGGCACGCTGCGGGCCGGCCAGCCGCGCGGCCGTGTCGCTGGCCGTGCCCCAGAACACCGGCAGCGCGAGCGCAGGAATCACCCGGGCGACGGCCAGCGTCCACAGATTGGGCGCCACGGCCGCCAGCGCGTTGGAAGCGGCAAAGAGCACCAGCACCGCGAGGAACAGCCGCTTGCGCTCGATGTGCGCCAGCCAGGCCGTGAGCACCGGGCCGCACAGCATCACCACCACCGCGAACAGCGTGACCAGCTGACCGGCCTGGGAGACCGAGACGCCCAGGTCGCGCGCCAGGGCGGGCAGCAGGCCGACCATGAGGAATTCGGTCGTGACGATGACGAATGCGGCGACGGCCAGCACGACGATGGAGGCCTGGCCGCCACCGTCCTGCGGCGCAGGGGCTTTGGATGTGGCGGTGGGAGAACGGGTGGACATGAAGGCAAAACCAAGAGGCTGTGGAGCGGCACCAGAGGTTATTCAAGATCGCCCGTCCGCTGTAGGACGCTTTTTCCTGATTCAATGGAACCAGTTTCTCTAATCACGCTCTGCCGCCGCCACCCGCGCGCAGCGGGTCCCACCCTTTCATGCACAGCTCCGAACGGCTCAAAGGCATCGATGTATTCGTCACCACCGTGGCGGCAGGCAGTTTCACGGCAGCGGCCGACCGGCTGAACCTCACCGCGTCCGCCGTCGGCAAGTCCATCGCGCGGCTGGAGTCGCGTCTGAGCACGCGGCTGTTCGAGCGCACCACGCGCCGGCTGCAACTGACCGATGCGGGCGTCGCCTTCCACCGCGTCTGCGTGCGCGTGCTGGACGACATCGAATCGGCCGAGCGCGTGCTGGCCGAAGACGCGACCGAGCCGTCCGGGCGACTACGCATCGACCTGCCCGCCACCTTCGGCCGCCGTCAGGTGATGGCCCTGCTGATGGCCTTCACGACGGATCACCCGGCCGTGCGGCCGAACATTTCGTTCACCGACCGTTTTGTCGATGTGATCGACGACGGCATCGACGTGGCCGTGCGCATCGGGGGGCCGGACGCCTGGCCCGATGCCCTGGGGCACCGGTTTCTGGGCCGTGAGCGGCTGATCTTCTGCGCCGCGCCGGCCTATCTGGCACGCCGGGGCACGCCCGCCACGCTGGCCGACCTGGCGCACCACGACGCCGTGACCTACGGCCGTGCGGACGGCACCACCAGCCCGTGGCTGATCGCGGCCGGCGGCGGACCGGCCGAGCGGCGCACCGTGGAAAGCCGCGCCATCGTCGGCCACGGCGAAGCGCAGCTCGACGCCGTCATCGCCGGGCTGGGCGTGGCACAGATGGCGACCTGGCTCGCGGGCGATGCGCTGCGGGCGGGCCAGCTGGTGCCGCTGCTGCCCGGCCAGGACATCGACGGCCTGCCGCTGCACCTGGTCTGGCCGCGCAGCAAGCAACTACTGCCCAAGGTGGACAGCCTGGTGAAACACTTGGCGAAACACCTGCGCATCCGATGAGTCCGTAACGCGTTCGTAGCGTTTCAGGGGCCGAGCAAGCCCTACGGGCCAGGAGGGACGATTCCCTGATTCGTCCGCCGCTATGCTTGCGCATGCCGGCCTTTCTGTTTTTCAGAACCATCCTGCCCTTCCCATGGGGCTTCGCACTGGAGATTCGATTCCATGAACGCCACCCGCATCGTCGCCATCGTCCTCATCGCCACCGGCGCCCTGGGCCTGGTCTATCGCAGCTTCAGCTACACCAAGGACACCACGGTGGTGAAGGTCGGCCCGCTGGAACTGCAGGCCCAGGAGAAGGAAACCGTGAACATCCCCCTCTGGGCCGGCATCGGTGCGATCGTGATCGGCGGGCTGCTGTTGGTGGTCGGCGGGCGCAAGTGAGCGGCCGCACGCTCGCCAAGGCTTGACCATGATTCTCGAAGCCGCACCCCTGCAGGTGCGCGCCGGCCAGGCAGCAGCCTTCGAAGCCGCGTTCCGCCAGGCCCAGCGCATCATCGCGTCCATGCCGGGCTACCGTTCGCATCGGCTGGAACCCTGCATCGAGCGGCCGGATGAATACCTGCTGCTGGTGGAGTGGGACACGCTGGAGGCGCACGAGCAGGGCTTTCGTGGGTCGCCGCAGTACCAGGAATGGAAGCGGCTGCTGCACCATTTCTACGAGCCGTTTCCCGTGGTGTCGCATTACGCGGCGGTCGATGGCGCCTCGTCTTCTTCGTCCTGACCGTCGCCCTGCAGCGGCAGCGCGATGCCCGCTGTGGCAAACACCTCGCGCACCACGCCCAGCGCATTGAGCGCGGCCGGAAAGCCCGCGTAGACGGCCATCTGCATCGCCACCTCGACGATCTCCTGCGGTGTGCAGCCCACATGCAGCGCGGCATGCACATGCACGCGCAGCTGCGGCAGGGCGTGGCCCATAGCGCACAGCGCCGCCACGGTCGCCAGCTCGCGTTCGCGCAGGCCCAGCGCGGGCCGGGCGTAGATGTCGCCGAACGGGAACTCCACCAGCAGGCGGGCGAAGTCGGGGAAGGACTGCGCGAGCTGCTCCACCACGGCGAGGCCTGCGGGGCCATCCACCTGGGCGAGCATGCGGGCGCCGCGCTCGTAGCGTGCGCTGGCGGCGCGGGCGGGCGTTGGTGGGGATGCGGTGGATGGGGATGCGGGTGGCATGCGGGGCTCCTTTCGGGGGGAAGAGCCGCGAAATGTAGGCGGCCTGCAGCATCGCGAAAATGACCATTTTGGTGATACCTTTTCGGTATGTCTGCCCGACTCGATTCCCGCTCGCTCGCGCTCTTCCTCGCCGTGGCCGATGCGCTGAGCTTCCGCCAGGCCGCCGAGGCCCTGTATCTCTCGCAGCCGCCCCTGAGCCGCGCGATCCGCGAGCTGGAAGCACGGCTGGGCATGTCGCTCTTCGATCGCCACCCGCATGGCGTGACCCTCACGGCCGCCGGGCGCCGGCTGCTGCCCTATGCGCGCGGCGTGGCCGATCTGCTGCGGCAGGCCGAGGCCGCCTTCCAGGGCGCCTCCGTGCCGTCCACGCTGCGGCTGGGGCTGACCAGCGCGGCAGAGCCCGCCTGGTTCCGGGGCCTGGCCGATCGCGTGCAGGCGCTGCAGACCGGCGTGCGGGTGGAGCTTGCATCGGACACCTCGCCCCGACTGGTGCGGCAGCTGCGCGCGGGCCGGCTCGATGCCGCTTTCATTGCGCTGCCCACCGATGTGCGCGGGCTCGACGTGCGGGAGTTGGACCGCCTGCCCATGGTGGTGGCGCTGCCCTCCGCGCACCCGCTGGCCCGGCGCCGGCAGCTGCGGCTGGCCGATCTGGCGAGTGAACCTGTCTTCTGGTTCGAACGCGCCCGGCAGCCCGCGTTCTACGACCATTGCCAGCAGGTGTTCGAGCGGCACGGCCTCGCGCCGCCCCGGCTGCGCGAGCCCGCCGACCACCATGTGCTGCTGGCCGAGGTGGCGGCCGGGCGCGGCATGGCGCTGCTGGCGGCCTCCTTCGCCGGGCTGCGTCGCGCGGGCGTGGCCTACCGCCGGCTGGCGGAGGGCGATGCGCTGGCCCTCGGCATCGGGCTGGCTCTGCCACCGGGACAGTCGGCCCGTGGCACCCTGCTGGCGCGGGCCAGTGGCGTATCGCTGCCGGGCACGGAACGCCGCACGCCGCGCTGAATGGCGCATGCGCTTCATCGCGTTTGCTTCAGATGGTTGTACGATGCAACCAATTGAAGAAAGGCCAGGCCATGCACACCCACCCTGCAGATTTCATCGAGGACGTCCGCTCGGCTTCCCGTTCCATGGTGCGGGCCCTGGGATTCATGGGCGGAGACTTCGCCGGCACCGATCTGTCTCCCTCGGCCGTGCATGCGCTGATCGAGATCGAGCAAGGCATGGGGCAGCTGTCTGCGCGTGACTTGGCCGAGCGCTTGCGGCTGGAGAAGTCCAGCGTGAGCCGCATGCTGCGCAAGCTCATCGATGCGGGCCTGGTGCAGGAGTGCGCCGCGGCGGACGATGCGCGCGTGAAGTGGCTGGCGCCGACCGCGCAGGGCCGGGGCCAGTTGGCATCCATCCATGCGTTCGCCCGGGCACAGGTGACGGGCGCGATGGCGCAGCTGCCACCGCAGCGGTACCGCGTGGTGCTGGAGGGCATGCGCCTCTATGCCGATGCGCTGGAACGCTCGTGCGATGCGGGTGCCGGGCCTGCGGCATCGCGGCCTGCTGCGCCGGTCACGCTGCACTCCGGCTACCGCACCGGGCTGATCGCCCGCATCACCGAGATGCACGCGCTCTACTACGCGCGCCAGGCGGATTTCGGCCCGCGTTTCGAGGCCGTGGTGGCTAAGGGTTTGGCGGATTTTTGCTCCCGCCCCGGCCTGCACGACGCGGCCAGGCCGGGGCGGCTCTGGTGGGCCGAATCGCAGGGGCGCATCGTGGGCTCGGTGGCCATCGAAGGCGAAGACCTGGGTCCGGGCATCGCTCATCTGCGCTGGTTCATCGTGGACGACGGGGTGCGCGGTGCTGGCGTGGGCCGCCGGCTGCTGGAGGCAGCGCTGGCTTTCGTGGACGAGCGGCCCGCGTTCCGGGAGACGCAGCTATGGACCTTCAGCGGCCTGCATGCGGCGCGCAGCCTCTACGAAGCCCATGGCTTCGCCTGCGTGGAAGAGCGCCCCGGCGACCAGTGGGGCCAGCGGGTGCTGGAGCAGCGATTCATGAGGCCCCGGCCCTGAGATCGTGAACACGTTCTGAGATCGCCCACACGTTCCGAAGGCGCGTGGACGCCTTCAGTTCCCCGTCGGCCCCTGGTGGAACACCAGCTCTTCCACCGGCTGCCCGCCCACCAGGTGCTGCTCGATGATCCGGTCCATGTTCTCGGGAGTGACGTCGTAGTACCAGGTGCCGTCGGGCTGCACGCACATCACCGGGCCGCCCTTGCAGGCCGCGAAGCAGCTCACGCGGCTGCGCTTGACGCGCAGGTCGCCGTCGTTCAGGCCCGCGGCCTTGAACTTCTCGCCCAGGCTGTCGAACAGGGCCTGGGCCTGGCCCTCCTGCGCGCAGCGCGGGCCGGTGCAGATGAGGATGTGGCGGCGGTAGCTGCCGATCCTGGGCTTGACGACGACGCGCACGCCCTCGGTCGCTGCGGTGGTGGTGTTCTCGGGCGTCTCGGTGCTCATGCCTCTTCCTCGGTGGTGGCGGCTTCGGCGATGACCAGCGGTTGTGCCAGCGTGTCGCGGATGTAGTCGGCCGGCAGGCGGTGGCGCAGCGCCAGCGCTTCGATGCTCTCGCCGGCTGCGTGGTCGAGCTGCAGGTTCTCCAGCCAGCCGTTGAGGCCCGTGGAGAGCGAGCGGCCGGGCCGTTCGCCTGCGCGCGTGGTGCCGCCGCCTTCCACGTCGTACTTGTTGGCGTAGCCGCGCGGCGTGACCATGAGGCCGTGCTGCACGATGGTGTTGCTGTTGCCGATGAGCACGGTGCTCAGCATGCCGATGTCGGCATCGCACATGGTGGCGAGCGTGGCGAACTCGATGCGCTCGCGGCGGCGGTAGGCGCTCTTGACGATGGCCACGGGTGTGTCGGGGCTGCGGTGGCGCAGGAAGAGGCGCTGCGCTTCCTCGATCTGGCGCGTGCGGCGGCCGCTCTTGGGGTTGTAGAGCGCGACCACGAAATCGGCCATGGCGGCGGCGTCGAGCCGGCGCGCGATGGTGGGCCAGGGCGTGAGCAGGTCCGAGAGGGAAATGGCGCAGAAATCGTGCGTGAGCGGCGCGCCCACGCGGGCCGCGCAGCTGTTGAGGGCCGAGGCACCGGGCACGATCTCGACCTCGATGCCGCCGGGCTCGACCACGCCGTTCTCGTCGAAGGCGGGCGGCGTCCAGCCGGCCTGGAACAGCACCTCGAACGTGGGGCCGGCCATGCCGTACACGCCTGCATCGCCCGAGGAGATGAGCGCGACCTTCTTGCCCTCGCGGGCGCGGGCCAGCGACTCGATGGCGCGGTCCAGTTCCTCGGTCATCGACTTGCGGATGATTTCCTTGCCCTCGATGAGATCGGCCACGAGCTTGATGTAGGTGACGTAGCCGATGATGGTGTCGGCCTCGGCGATGGCGGCGCGGGCGCGCGCGGTCATGTGGTCGGTGCTGCCGGGGCCGATGCCCA